>Ga0065720_1019085_pt1 | contig 38912 bp, 36 predicted proteins | sample Thericmetagenome_FD_59107 | JGI IMG/M metagenome (GOLD analysis project Ga0065720, IMG submission 59107) | Thermophilic microbial communities from the Joint Bioenergy Institute, California, USA of rice/straw/compost enrichment - eDNA_2 v2... | ecosystem: Engineered > Solid waste > Grass >... | reverse complement strand
AAACCACCCCCCAGGTCAACTGGCAGCACCAAAGTCTGGACTCAACACCTTACCCCTCCACGGATGTGAGTCAGGTGAAAATGTTACTTGCCACTGTCAAGTAGAGAGGTAAATTGTGTGGTCGACTAGATGGCAAGCCTAGTGTGACGTTCAGCGCAAACAGCGGTTAATGATTGTAAAACAACGCCGAGCGAAGCAAGGCAAGATCACTACCAATAGAGAGCCTCAGGTTGATTATCCAGGTTTTTGCAGTGTGTGTGTGACACATGGTACCTGGAAACCAACGCAACCCTCACGTCGTATTTAGCGATCCTTCCAGCTTTCTAGGCACAACAACTCGTGGGCGAAGTTCAGAATCCCAGATCACAGCATTGCATCTGGCGGGGCGAGCTGGGTAAGCAAGTAGACGTTGAAGACTGGAAGGTGCCAATGCTCAGCCCATCGACAGTTATCAGGCTAAATTGCCAGCAAACCAAATGCGTGGCATATGCTCAGCCTGGCGCAATCCGTCCTCCTTGGCCCTCAGAGGTTGGTAGTTGTCGTCGTCCAGCGTTCGGTCAAATCTGCAGCTGAGAAGCTAAATGTTCTGCCAAATCACCAACAAAGGTTCCGGGATAACAATGTGACGAGCTGAAAGGGCAGGTTCCAGCCGAATGCTGAGACGAAACAAGGCCCAGTCTTTCGTCCCGCTTCACGTCACGTTGTCTTGTGTCAACGCAGCTGCGTGCAATACACAGTGCCGAGCGAGAGAACCAGGTAATTGAGAAGAACCCCACCTAAGCATTCAGGCGCACCCACCTCAAGCAATCAACTTTTTCGTTTCCCGTTATCATGCCATATCTTCTCGTCCCAGATTTTCTTAGTTCATGGGACGGAACTTGGTGAGGGATGCAAGACATGCACTGGCACAGCTGCACGCGCAGACCTGGCTTGTTGTCCCTCCTGTCTGGTCTGGTCTCCAAGATGCAGCGTCATGAGGGGGCTTGCCTGGCTCAACTGGGACGGACTTTTATGGGAGATTCAATCGGGGTGGGCTCGAACCCCAATTTGCCTGGATCGAGGACCATCATTGGTGGAGGCGGCTGTTGGACCAATCAGAGAGGGCTTGGTCATCTTTCTTGCGCGCCAAGGCACCCTTGCACGACCAGGATCTCAATGGTGTAGGGTTTTGACAGAGAGGGATTCCCCCGCTGCTACAATGTCTAGTCACACTCGAGCTCTTCTTTGGGCTTACACAAAAGCTTCGAGTGTTAAGGGAGGGAAACTGTGATTGATGGTGACTGTAACTTTGAGATGTAAATTGTCAGAGGGTAGCGTGGACTGCCATCTCGGTAGCGATTTTCGTTGGTTTCAAACTTCTGGGGGCTGGGGGAAGGGCTTTGTTCGCTTTCGTGCTACGTGGGCGCTTGATGGTAGTGAAGAAAAAGTCATAATTGCTTGAGAGGGAAGTTCACAAGCTTTTTTGTGAGACGATGGCTGAGCTAAACTTGCCGTGAGGTAGCCCAATAGGTGCAATATCCGCGTGCTGAGCATATGACATCTGCCTTCTCATCCATATTGACACATACTGGCATAGTTTCTATGCCTCTCTTGGTTGCCGCGTCTGTTCAGATGACAACTTCACTGCCCAGATGTTCTTACGGCCCCGTCATCGCCTCTGACAAATGCCGGCATAACGGCTTTAGGTGGCTCGAAAGACGAAGCCCGACTGGGAATGGTTCGGACATCTTGTAGATTGGGGTTGGTCGAGACCGAAATCTAGACAACACCTGATTGGCCGCATTTCGGTTCTGGAGATTTCCCAGCGTGGGGGAGGACCGGGGCTCGGTGACTGGGGTGTTGTATTGTGGGCAGGGCTGATGATTGCAACTCTGACCTCGTCCAGCTTCTTTGATGAGATTAATGGTTCCAACGTTCCAGTTTCTCGATGTCTCCTCCCTATCCTCAGAGGCTTTTTGCCTGACACGGCTGCGCTGCGCTTGGACCATGCGATACCGCAGAAGACTAGGCTCTGAATTAGCAGGGCAATGCTGGGTGATCGCAGAGGCCTGCATAAGAATTCCGTAGTAGAAGAAGCCTTGCGAAACTGTGGTACACCGTTTGAGAGGATGGGGAGCAAAACTCATGCCGCTCAACATCGGGAATTACACTTCACTGCAGAATTAGCGCACAGGTAGCAACCATGATTAGAATTGCACCCATATCTTACATAGAAAGCAAGCACAGAGATCGATCATTGATGAACAGTGACAACCAGGGCCTGCATCAATGTCGTCGAAAGCTAATTTGCGACAATGGTTCGCAGTCCCGCGGTGTAGTGCAACATGGTACCCAAATTCATACGGATATAGGTTCGTTTCGGCAAGGCTCATAATACTGTGAGGATGAGCCCGCTCAACGTTACAGCGCGCAGTGCTGTTCGCAGAAATAGCGTCAGCCTCACACCGAAAACACATCACTGCTGTGTGTCAGTAAGACGCTCTACGATTCGGCCACTCGCTGGCCCCCAAGAACCTCCTCTCACTGCCCCTTCGGTCAGCAATCAGCATCGGTCCTATTTGACGTGCCTTGTTGTTTGCCTGCAGTGATCGTGGATAAAACGCCGATGTCCAAAAGATTGCTGGACAAACTTGGCAGTACCGATGTCATAGTTTTTTTGTTAGGCGGGCTGAAAGTGCCTGCACAAATGGTGTTGGGCGGCCGGGCGATAGGGTGTAATTTTAGGTTGTCACGAAGGGGTGTTGGGCAACGATCGAGGTCGGGAATTTCCAGCTTCCGTAGTCGCAAGCATTCGCCGCATTGGCTGGCCTATCGAAGTTTTGGAATTTGTGGCTTTTTGCATTCAAATGCCACTTGCAAGTATCGATCGGTTCCCGTCAGATGACGGATGCTTGAGTGGTGGAAAGGGGAAGCAGCCGCCCTACCACCGACGTACATACATGCGTCCGCTCTTCCTTCCCGCTCTGGCAGCGAACCAACGAAGCCGAACGCAGATGAGCCACAGCCCCCAAGGCGAACCCGAGCGAATGGGATCCCATGTTACGACTCATAACGAAGGCTCCTGCAAATGAGAGATCTAAGAGACCCTCGCCACCTACCTACTCAAGTGCTCGAGAGAATGAGCTAAGATGCAGAATGTCAGAATCACAGTGAGGTGGTATTGATGGCAGGCTACGGAGCGCAAACTTGGCTGGGTAGACCCTCCTGATGCAAGGCGAAACAAGCGGCTGTGGAGCTTTGGCACTTACCTGTCTGTATTCGGCCTGTCTGGCGCCCTCCATGGGGGATGGGTGACATGTATAGAATTTGAGTCTATGAATTTTCAAGTACTAGACTACAACATTATTGATAGTTGCTACCTGGTCACAGACTTATTCTTATCGTTGGAGGACACGCTTGAGTGAGAATGCCTCAAAGGGAACTGTCTTCGATTGTGTGAAACTCTGACTTGTCACTGTGGGTTTGAGAATCGTATCGTTTCACCCCCGCCGGTCACATCCACTACAGTCACTGTGATCAGATGGAAATGGCCACAATTGGTGTCTCTTCTTCTACATCTCTATCATACGCTAATTGAAATAGATAACCAAGGAACGGAGCCATTATCATCCCAGTACTCCCAGTCCTCCGTGTATATCCATGTAACAACCCAAACCTCTCTCCTCTCGCAGTCAAAAAGTATGCAGTACAATAGCCCAGCTATTTATACAGATGAGGAAAATAGAATTGCTCATGATCCGACCAGAACCATCCCATCCATTGGTATCATCTCACAGCCATCCAGCCCACTGCAGCATATCTACCCAACCTCTGTACACATATGTCCAACCATATAATGAAAAGAAAAGCCAGACGGTGTTGGAAAAAAAACAGAGGGTATTATCTCGACCCAAAACATTTTCCGCACCTCGGTACTTCATAACCTTTCACCGACCCCAGCTGTGTCCCGAGTGTGTCTCTGTGAGGTGAGAGAGTGTGGTCTGGGGATCGCGGGGCCGCAATGCCGGGGGCATGGAGCTGAGCAAAGGCGGAGGAGGGATACCAATAGGAGGGAGAGTGCCAGGTGTATGCGGCGGCGGAATCATGTGGCCCAGAGGGGTATGAGGGGGAGGAGGGCCCAGGGGCCGCAGGCTCTCGAAGGAGGCAGCACCGTCGGGCCGGATGTCGAGGGTACCAATGTCGAAGCGCTTTGAGCATCCATCCTCCATGTGCCTAGCTTCATAGTTAGTTGCTGTATTCTCGGCTCTTTCTGTACAAGTCTCCTACCTTCTGAGGGTATCCTTCCTCGCGAACATCCTCCCGCAATAATCGCATTTATGAGTCCTCTCGCGCAGATGCACGCTCGCATGGTGCCTTTGTAAGTCTGTCTTGCGCACGAACCGCTTGTTGCAATCGGGCACCTGGCAAGGGAATGGATATTCACGCTTCTCATCATGGGTTTCCAGATGTGCCTTGTAGTTGTAACTACGGCTAAACATCTTGCCACAGCCCTTGAACTCGCAGATGAAGTTGGCTTCTTCCTTTGTCGTCAGACGCCGTTGTTGTCTGCGTGGCCGTTGCACCCGGAACCGCTTGACATCCTGGAGGAATGGGGTAGGCTGGAGCACAGGAGGAGGGGGGTATAAGTGGTCTGTCTCGAGGGGCTGATATTCAGGCTTGCTCCAGGAAGCTGTGTTGGCTGTTCCATCAGAGAGGTATCCGGAGGTGCTGCTACCTGCGTAGGGACCATTTTCGGAAGGATAGGACGGAGTTTGAGCCGATCGAGGCGATGGATACTGAGCTGCTTCTATGGTCTGGTTGTACTCGGGGCCTCCTTCCATCTTGATGCGAGGGGTCAGGGGAGGAATCGAAGTTGCTGATGTGTATGCAGGCATGGTCGTCCTCGGAGGAGCAACAGGGGACCTAGGGGCCGAGCTAGTAGGCGGAGGGGTTGGTGCGTGGATCACGGAAGGCTGGTTTGGAGATTGGTGGTAGGCATCATGCGAGTATGAATAACTTCCAAAGGAGTCATACTCCGGCGAGAGGATGCTAGGCATCACGGATGCCGAAGAAGTCGGATGAAGTGCATTCCACTCGTGCTGTGCCATGGAGTCGAGGGGAGGGAGAGAAGAATCAGGCTCCATCGGAGGACTCACGGCACAAGACTGGTCCCCATAGATTGAAGAGAGCTTGTATTGTTGATCAACTAAGCCGGGAGAAGGGTAGTCGAGCGAGGACCTCTCAGAGGGGCAATACGTATGGGTCGGAGAAGCAGGCGATCTCACGAGTGAAGGAGGAGGAGTGAGCTCCATTGTAGTCATGTTGAAGTGCTGGCGCTGATGGGGCGTGGCTTATTTAATATCTGGCGGTGCGTGTTGAAATTGCTGGCTGTGGGGGTGTAAGTGAGAAGCCCACGGCACACAAGTCCCGCTGTATGTCTTGTCCTTGAGCTGTGGAGGCCAGAAGAGGTCCAAATTGGAGTAGACTTGTCAAGAGTCCTATTGGTGTTCAGGTACGGCAAGGCCCTCTGGGTGCAGGTAGGAAGAGGGGAAGATATAGGAGATGTCCGAAGGAAGAGCAGTGAAGGCTCTGATTGCTCTAGTGTGCCTGTGTGCTGTTGCCTCATCCACTCGTGATGAATTGCGCTGAGCTGTAAGGGGGAGGTGTGGGAGGTGAGACAGGCCACTGGGTATCTTATAAGTTTGACGAACTGATGATGCTTCTGCCTGGCTTCTTATTATAATGGTTCTGAAGAGCTGGGGGCGAGATAATATGTACATACATGGATGCAGGCATGTCTTTAGAATCGGGACATGACCAGGGTGACAGAAAGCAGCTCATCTGAGGACCCGATGCACGCAACCTACAGGGGCCGCTATGGGGGGGGGGACGAGATTTGCTCTCTCCACCCCTGTCAACACCCGGGGGCGAATCGCACCCTCGCCGGGACATCTCGATGGGGCAGACAAGGCTGGATTGTACCATCCCAATAAAGGAGGGATCTGTTAGACAAGATGTCGGCAGCACACAAGATGCGGTTAGTCCCAGAATGTGATGGAGGGTGTAGTTCTTGGGGGGGAGGTGTGGCTGGGCGCATGGGAGTGAGGTAGTGTACCCTCACATGTAAAGGCAACCTCCTTTTTCGGAAAAAAAAATAGGTCGCAAGATAGGAAAATAGAAACTGTAGGTACACCAAATTGCACGCATTGGGTATCACAGTCATGGAGGAGGAGGGGTCTAGAAAGCAGTTGGGACACAAGAAACACACCCCCTCCCTGCGCATCCCCTGTTATACCCCTGTCACCTCAAGGCTCCACCCCAGCTCCAGTGGGGCTGCAAGCTCAACCAACATAGAGGATTGGGCTCGGAGATGATTTTACTTGGTGAATTCTTGCTCATCGCTTTGTGGGGTCCATTATGACAGTGTTGATCACTTTTGTCTCGAAGATTTTTCATGTAGTGCAGGCCCGAGAAATTCCTCAAGCATCCACATTGCAAGCAGGATGAATGTACTCACGGGAAATGCTGAACATATGCCAAGCAATAGTATCCTCAAGTGCTGACTGCCGCTGATTACCCAGTTTGAATGGTTTTGTCATCTGATCAAGTGTTATGTGTTGAGGAATTTATGTGGCTGCAGCCATTGCTCTAGATAGCCACTGACGATACTCGGGATTCTCGTGAAGGAGCCATGGTGACTGGTCAGCTATGGTAGTTAGGCCCGGGCCGTCCACATCGCGCAGCAGGAGATCGTGTGTGCTGTGCAAACAACTCATGCTGTGCTTGTGGCCGATTTTTGATAAAGTGCCGCCGGTTGAAGACCCAAGTCCAAGGGACAGGACCGAGGACTGGAGGACAGGTCGTTCGCTGACGACCGCATCAACACAGTGAAGATACAACCCATTCATCGGGCCGAGATACTGTGGCGGATACATGGGATCGAACAGCTTCACGCTGGTGACTTGAGCTTCCAACATCGAGATCCCGTCGTATTCGGGGAGGTGGGAGTTTGCATGTTTCTTGACAAAGCATACTTAGGTGGTGTAAATGTTAAAGCCATGTCCGGCCTAGTCTCTGAAAAGCCAAATGAGTCACCTGTAATGCCATGACGACTGCTATCTACATACATACATATATAAAAAGCGTCTTCCATCGCTGCTGTGAAGCTGAAAAGTCGCCATCGAGATTCAAAGGTTGCACTCAACAACCGAAAACTCTTCTACAGCCAATTCCGCATTTCCTTCTGTAAAAGCAACAGTAGTGGAGGTTGATCAGAAGCACTCGTTTTCTGTCGGGTGGAGTAGCAGAACTGCCACGGAAACTTGGTGTGTCTGTCGTAGGTTCTTGGACAGAAGTATTCACTAGCTTTTGAAGTGGGTATTCTCGAGCATTGTTGTTGCAATATACAACAAGACTTACTTCTTGATGTATATAGAGTGTATGTTAGCCAAAGAAAACCCAGGCGGGGAACTGGCCCCCAAGGGTTCTCTGAGCCGCAAGCCGGACCGCGGGAAGGGGCCATACTCATGGCAACATTGATTCAACCTGAGTGTGGCGTTGCAAACGTAGCCTTCATCAAGTTGATGCAGAGATGCGTGGGCATTTGATATGTTTCTTAGGGTTGTCATCACCAAACTTCAATGATGGCTGTGTGTAATGTGCCGTGGGCAACGGGAAAGGCTGCAGGAATGTGCGCACTGCGCAGGAACGCGTCTGGGGACATGAAGTGGGGCTTGACTCCGCCTCAGATCTCTGATTTGTCAAACTAGAAAGCATAATCCACAACTCGATCTTGTTGCCGAGACCTCAAGCTTGGCCTTCTGTAATCAATCCTTCATGACTGTGCCCAACCAGGCGACAACTTCAGCTGCCTGAGGATGTGTTAAAGTCGCATGGTGCTTGTATTCTCGATTCATCAAAGACTGGGCACTTCTGTATCGGTTGTTCATCCAGCATTGGATCAAGAAGCTGATCTCTTTCGTGTCCAGTCTCGATTTTCGGGTCGAAGAGGGCTCGGGACGTCATTTTGGCTGGTGCTCCTGAACCCTGGTTTAAAGTGTTTTGCCACTGGTCGATTTGCGGGCAGAATGGCCCACCGAGTTCACAAAGGCCCACAGTGGGATGCGCTAGGCCTAGCATCTGCGTCGGCCCCGTTGTTCCCGCTCTGCTTGGTGCATTTTTGGTTCTTGTCAACCAAGCTCGTTTGGGCCTCATGGTTAGTTAGCTCCCGCAACCGTTCCGCTGCCGGGCTGCCGACCAGCGGCGTGGTTTATCAACAATACAACTGGTCGAGTGCAGAGATCTATCAACGCTACTAGCCTGAGACAAATACACGTGTTTCAGCAGCCAGATGAATGCATGTTTCAGAAAGTCAAGTCTCTTCTTATCGGACAGAAATGCATCCAATGTCACAGGCAACGCCGAATGGCCTCGCTAGCGCCGACAGTTCAAGCTAGTACCGTAGAAGAAGGAGTGGCCTCTAATACTCCACCGAAAGAACCGAAAGTTCGATAGTCCCAAACCCGTCGTCGTTCCTAAGCACACATGACGGCTTTTCGAAACACTGAAGTATACGGGTCTTTGCTGGCGACAGCCTGCCTAGCTAGTGTTGGCTTTGAGGTGCATGTAAAGCTTTTTGGTTGTGGTGACAAGCTATTCCAGACGACCACCATCTGTGAGGTTACCGCGGCCTGGTTCGTGGAGAATTGAGGGAAGTTTTGGGCTGAGTTGGGGCGGCGGTTGGCGCTCGCTCATAGGCTCGCTCTTTGCACCAACCAACAACCGAAATTACGATCTCTGTCGCTTCCTCCAGGCAGACAGAAGACGTCTGTAGGAACTCAGCCTTGAACCGTCAATGACGAAATGCGCTCGCCGAAAGGGTTCAGACCGAACAGGATCTGCAACTAGTGAATCTGAAACACGGCATTCATCTTGATGCCCACCAGCAGAGTTCCAGCGAAGTGCGGCGCTGCACTTCCGGAACTGTGTGCTGGGCGCCAAGCGGGATCACTCATGGCTGGCTGTCTTACCCAGCCTTCTTGGTAAAGGAATCAGGTTGTTCGACCTTGGGGTTGAGCATGGAACGTCACATTCCATTAGGATTCTCTTTCAGAAAGAAAGTTCGCGGATTTATTCCGAAATCATCCGTCGTGATGCACTTCTCATTTTGAAACACTCAAAAACACCGAGCATCCAGCACCCAGATGCCTGGCTTTACGTGTACGGATCGGTCATGCAATCTCATGGCCTTCCACAGGGTGATAGTTTTCCCTTACACAGTCATCTGGAGAGCAAGTAAATACTACCAAGTTGTCTGGTATGTCTTTCCCTTCTCCATCTCTCCCTAAACCGGGCATCTGGAGCAGATCCTGAGATCCAGCCCCATCGCAGATCCGAGGGCCCACCTTCCCCGGTCTCTTAGCGCCACTGGGGGACCACCCGGACCGGACTTTGATATCCTTTTCATGTCTTAGTTGTGGGGCTGACCGAGAACAGATCTTTGAGGTATCCCAATGTCGTATGCCATAGCAACCGCGACACTGTCAGCAATTGATCAAACCAGCGTTTTCTTCAGTAAGCTTATCAACAGCTGGCTTACCAACAGCCGACCACCTATGGCAGACGGAATTGTTTCCTGAGCCAACAGCCGCTTGGATTGGCCAATTGATACAACATACAACATGTGTAGTGGCTGGTGTAGTGGCTGCAGGATCGCATCTGGTCATTGGTATTGTCAAATGTGATAGAGATTTTGAATCGCAAAAGGGAACGATGGCAGGCGGGGGGCTCGTCATTGTCTTCTGCTTTTCTCCCTTGAACCACTGCCTTGGGACAGATCGACCAATTCGAAAGAGCCTTCACAATAAAAACCATAACAACCCAGTATGCATAATTAGAGAGCACGGAGTCCAGATCTTATTACCAATACCTTAACTTTCAAATTGCTTAGCAGATACGCAAAGATTGAATTACCAAGGACAACGGGCGTGTTCGATGAGATCAGCAATTCCGATATCAGCAAGTTGTGTACATATGTAAAGTTGATTAACAATGTGCATTCGCGTTGCAACCAATTAGTTCTCAATCTTCGAAGCAGCATTCGGGAGAGCTGAGCTAGAGAGTACAATATTGCACATTGCAAGTGTTCGTCTAGCCCTATCAAACCACGATCGGTTGCCTGCGCGGCAGCACATCGCGATGTGATGTTATCGATGAAAATAGTCTACTTCCCTCTCGGATCAAGCAACAGAGGAGGATGGATGCACTGTCACCACCGCGCCTGCAAGCTCAAGTTACATAGGCATATGTATTTTACCCATATTTGCTGCAGCCACGGCAAAAGTGGGCAAAATTATCCCACCAGACAGCAAATATAGCCAAGAGAGGGGGAAACAAGACAAGGATATCCTTGCACAGCCACGCCGGGGTTACGCGGTGTGGAGACGGTCTCCAGCGCGGGATTGCAGCGGATCTTCGTTGCGCTAACCTTAGCGCAAGAAGCGAGCCAAGCGCAGTTTTGTGGGTCCCATCACACGTCGCTTGATGCGAAGAGAAACAAACAAGAATTACCGTGCTTGTAATTTAACTACTAACCAGACTTGGACATACATGATAGATTGTGAAAATAAGCGTGAGGCACTTGCGAAAGCAGCAGGTTGACTGACGAAAGTGAGATTGGGAAGCAGCCCAACTATAGACGATCTAATGATGACGAAATTATCGGCTATTAAGTGCTGGTCTTAGCTTGGAGGGGGCTTTAACATGCTCCTTATAACCAATCCCTTAAGACTAATGAGGATTCCAGAACAGGAAGCAGGTCAACAGTCGTCGTAGAAGCTTGGAGGGGTATTACATTCTAGAGACTCCACAGCTTTAGGCTTCCACTTGCAACACCATTCAACAGCTTCTAACAGTTTCACTCTCGTCTGGAGCTAGTGTATACGAATTCCTACATTGCTTTTTGTCCAACATTTGAACATGTGTATAAACCGACTTGTAGCAACCATCTTATCATTCCATACCCCCAAGATGTCCTACGTGTTGTACATTACCACACGCACTTTCTTGCTGTGATACCCGCATTTGTCCAATCACCAACAAGAACCCATCACATGCTCTCCAAATATAGCTTTGCTTCTGATTGGAGGGCGGCTAATCAACTGTACAGCTGACAGGGGTGAGGGGGGTTTCATGATCGTCGGCAACAGCCACACCAATGCAACACCGGGCTTTCTTTGAGGATGGGCCTCTGAAGGTGACAGGAATCACAAAACTGAAACGAAACATCTGCAGATGGGCTGAGGCTGCAGTCTGCACATATACCTACCGACACTAGTGCAGGCAGACCGTTGCACGCACCTACTATCCTTTCCATAGTTTCGACGGCTTGGTAGGCGACAAGAACAAGCATATGCTCATTGGTGGTATGTAGGATGCGAGTTTGGGAAAGATGCAACGCAGAACCTGGAATGGGGAACAGAGCGCTGGGTTCTGATCGTTCGATGCATGTTGTGGCAGAAAGTCAGAAGTCTATAGTCAATTGCTATTCTACATCGACACCTATCTTGGTAGGTTTGTACAATGCCTTTGGATAATATTGGGATAGAACTGTTTCAACCCAATGTTTACGCTTGAGCTAATCTTGTACCATCTTTCCACACTTCACTTGAGAATTTCATGTGTTAAGCTGATCAACACATGGCACCCCCACGAAGTTGGAGGAGGCACAGCTGAGAGCTTCTTTTGCCATACTGTCTTGGCTGGTTATTTAGTTGTACTGGTCATCAATTTGAAGGTTTCCGAAGGGCTTCACCAACATGCTCACTCGAAGAGCACGGCTCGTGTTACTCAAGCTGCTCAGCGCACAAGACCCTCAATCACCACAAACTCAATCGAAACCGCAGTATACTATCAACACTATCACTGCACTCAAACCGATATAGTAAAAAGTGTCCGTATTCATCATAACCGCTATTTTTATTCTTTTCACTTATACATACGTCTTTGACAACTTCCAGAACAATTCTCTTGTCAAATCAGCTGAGCACAAGGCTTCTGAAACAGCCACTCGGGAAGCTCTCCGCACTGTTGGGCTCGTTTCAGATTTTGACCATACATCAGCACAGCCACCTGTAAAACATCGCTGCCTGAGGGCCCAACAACAGTTGTCCCAGAAATAACGCCATCAATACTCCGTACCGTACAGGGCAGCATGCGATGCACAACTGCAACCCCCGGGCCGATAAAACCCTAATAAGGTTATCAGCGACTGCCGGCCGGTAGCGGAGTCGGCATCCCAACCGCAGCACATTCCTCTGTGGCAGAGCGAAATAGCCCCCGCTTGCCCAGCCTTGGTTTGTGTCACCTGCTTGCACTTCCCCCGCACGGATCAACTCGGTGCCTGGTCTAGGCGGTGGTGTGGCGTAGTCAACAACATCCAACAAGACCTGGTCCCAATGGGAAGCGCTGTCTTTGCAGGTGGTTCCTGTTCAAAAAACAGTAGATTGTGATGTTGAATAGATAGAATGGGAATAACGGAGAGCTCGATGGCAGCATAAGGGGCATTGATCCGAGCTGAACCCCCGGGAAGCTCGTCATCGCCTCAGCTTGATGGTTTCGCTGCAAGCGATAATTTCTTCTCATGATGGAGACCTTCCAATTCGGTACTAATTTTTGAGACAGACATCAAACAGTCTGCGTTATTCTGTTCCTTCAACGAGGAGTGTAGGATCAACGAGGAGTGTAGGAAATCTTTCCATCAACGCGACTTGTTGTGAAAAGAGTAAGTCCAGCCTGCGGCGTCCTACACGTCAACACTACGCCATGAATTGATTTACACCGGTGTGTTGAGAATAGATGTGATACTCTTTTCAATCATTATCACCGTTCCTTATCTCACCTCAGACTGAAACTGGTTGTTGGCGATATGCTACAGTGGCCGGGTTTGTCCGGACTGGTCAACGAGTAAGTGTGTGTACCTGCATTCAGGTGGTCTCTTCTGGTGGGCCATCCTCTTGTAGCCGCGCTCCTGCTTTTGGTGGTTGCCTGTTGACCCAGTAATAGTGTTCTTGAACACTTCGATGGCGAACTCTGTGCCTCTGGGTCGCTTGTTTAGCTTGCCCGTCGCCCACGCAAAGCGTTGTTGGAGAACCACGACTTGTAGGTCAGATCTTGCTTGAATCTTCTCCCTCCCCCCCCAAACCCACGCTCCTGCTGCGGAGGAGCAAGCGAGATGTTCTCGAGAGCCCCGGGGATATCTCGGCAGATCCTGCGTACCAGTGCAGCTGAGTGGCGAGCAAGCCGAGGTGAGTGCGGGAAAGAAGCAGATGGAAGAAGTAAGGCGAAGACCAACAGCCTTATCAGGGGTGTCAGCTGCTCCAGCCTGTGTCCTTGAAACAGATCCTCCAAGCTCTTAGCGACGGGGGCGGTTCCTTTTCGATGAGGAGATAGATGCTTGCTCCATAGGCAGTGTAGTCAGTAAAGCTATCCAACGTGTCAGTGATTCAAGACAAGAGCGGTGAACTCCGCGAATTAATGTTTGAAGGTTAGTTCTCTCGCTCAGAGCGGGCTTAATCTGGGAAGGTGAAGGTTGGAAATGTTGACACGGTGACACAAAGATGCCGATCATCCAGAACTTTCTTGGGTACCTAGCCGGGTAATTTATTCCTCAGCGTTGTATAGTGCCATGAAACTTGATCCAAAAGCAGCAGGACATGTGTGATTTGCAACTGGCGGTCTTCCACATGCAACTGAGCCTAAGTAGTCGGAACCATTGGTCACATTAGCCAGGTCTGTCAATTGGTTATCAGGTTTCAACTCAGAAGCAAGCACACGGCCATCATTAAGCGGCCCAGGGAAACGGGTATATGAACCCTATTTCGAACTTGACACTGGCTCAGGCAGCCCCGATGCCTCTTAATCCCTTCTCAGTTCAATACAATATATAGCGGCGAGGTGATAGCTAAGTCAGGAGAACCGGCGAAACAGGCATTCCCTATGGGAGACACAACAAAAGATAAGGCTATAAGACCACTGAAGTGAGAAAAAAAGCTGACAGCAGTAGACACAAATGCTGTATCACAGCCGATCGCTTGACATGTGAGGATCAACTCTTTTTTGAAAGGGTAGAGGGTTATCCCCTTGGCAGGTGGTCAGTGTTCGAGCACCGCAGTAACGCAGAGAGAGGGTGATGACGTTGTTGATTGAGAAATGTAAAGAACATGTTTCAACCGGACTCGGGAAATAATGAAAAGAGATAGCTGCAAGCATTTTTGAAGGGCCTTGTTGTAGTGTCTTTGAGCTGAAAAACGATGATCGCACAAACCCCATAAGATGCAGTTTTACTGCGCGATAGACTGACTCTCTTGAAGGGCGCAACCGAAAGAGTTTTGGGGGCCAAGGGAAATTTGCACAAAAACATGGCATTATACCACTGAAAGCTGGCTTATGTCGGATGAAAAGCCGACGAAATATCGGTAAGTAGAGTTAGACAACGATTCGGAAAAAAAAGGGGGACTTCGACCATATGGGTCTCGCTCACGTGGCTTGGCGCGTTTTGGTCGCGTTTTGGTCGCGTTTTCACCTAGATAGGTGAGCTGGGCCACACCGAGCACGGGCCGGCTGGCTGACCTTTAGGTGTGGCGCGTCACCAGGCAGCGATACGATCCACGTGATTTCCTTTCCATTTTCATTGAACTTCGCGCCAGCTATCAAGCTCCTCTAGAAAATCTCAGCAGACTGGAATAAAGTTTTGCTTAGGAAAGATTGCAGAGAAGGGTCAAGAACTATCTGGTTTGGCCAAAGGCGGCTCGCCCAGACGCGACACGCAGCAAGTGTCGGTCACGGCGAGTCGAGGCAAAGTTTGAGAAAAAAGTCTATAGTTTCAGGGCCTCTTGTGTTCCACATCGACTGCAAACAAAGGACGAAAGTCTTCCATTCATTTAGAAGGAACCGCGACCGACGCGTCCTTATTGGTTACAATCAAGGCGAGCCTTCGGCCTGCCGTCGCGTGGGTTCCCTTAAGAAACGAAAGAACAGAAACGCAGACTTGCAAGCTTGATCGATTCTCATCAAAAAAGGCGTCAGCGCCAACCTGTTCGCCAAGATGGAGTTCATGATCGAGTAAGCCCAGCGCACATCGTCAGGCGCTGTTCCAAGGGCAGCTTGCCATACTCTCCACCGTAACGAAAGCTGACACCGGCGTGCCATCTCAGCGATCTGCCTGTTCTCTTCCCATATCCTCGCATTTACCCAGGCAGGTCATTCCCTTGTGTTGTATCATACATCGGCGTCGCTAACAGGCCCAATCAGAGCAATATGCGTGCGTTTCCCGCAGGTCGTGTTATTACTGCGTTGTACTGACATGAATGCTGTGGCCCCCCTGCAACAGCTATATGTGCGATTTGAAAAGTAAGCGCTAGCGGAATCATGGCCTGGTAAACCGCTGACGTGCTCCAGAGACCCTTGATGCTGGGGGTAATTGTGTGCTGGAGATGCCTTCGGGCACAGGAAAGACCATCACACTGTTGTCTCTGATCGTGGCATACCAGCAGCACTATGCTGAGCACAGGAAGTTGATCTACTGCTCACGTATGTCTGTTGGCCGTCCTGGCAATCTCAAAGCAGCTAATAACAACAACCAGGAACAATGTCCGAGATCGAGAAGGCATTGGTTGAGCTGAAAGCACTCATGAAGTTCCGTGCGGAGCGCCTGGGATATGTTGAAGAATTCAGAGGTTTGGGCCTAACCAGTCGTAAGAACCTTTGCTTGCACCCATCCGTCAAAAGGGAAAAGAGTGGAACAATAGTCGATGCCCGCTGTCGTAGCTTAACGGCTGGTTTCGTCAAGGAGAAGAAACAGAGAGGAGAAGACGTTGATGTCTGCATTTACCATGACGTATGTATTGAAAACGGAAGACATGGCCAGATCTGCGGGACTTACTAACATGTTTCGTAGAATCTCGATCTCCTTGAACCACACAATCTAATCCCCAACGGCATCTGGACGTTGGATAATCTGTTAAAGTATGGCGAGGAGCACAAGCAATGCCCATATTTCACAGCTCGACGGATGGTGGGTGATGTCTAAGCCCGGTACCGACCACATGTACTAACTGATTGGTATGAAGCTGCAATATTGTAACGTCGTCATTTATTCCTACCACTACCTCTTGGACCCTAAGATTGCGGAGCGTGTCTCCAGAGACTTATCCAGCGACAGCATCGTCGTCTTTGACGAAGCGCACAACATCGACAATGTCTGTATTGAAGCCCTTAGTACGGACATCACAGAAGAGTCCTTAAGAAGGGCAACAAGAGGTGCACAGAACCTCGAGAACAGGATCAATGAGATGAAAGAAACCGATCAGCAAAAGCTCCAAGACGAGTACGAGAAGCTTGTTGAAGGGCTTAGGGGGAACGATGATGGCACCCGAGAAGATTCATTTATGACCAGTCCTGGTAAGTTCCCGAGGTAGCCGACTTCCTGAAGAAGGGTTTTAGTGACACTTTTTTATAGTCCTCCCACAAGACTTGCTCAAGGAGGCCGTTCCCGGCAATATCCGGAGAGCAGAGCACTTTGTTGCCTTCCTCCGGAGGTTCATTGAATACCTCAAGGTTTGTGTCAATTCAGGCATCCGGCTTGTACTCTATTAACACCCAAGTAGACGAGGATGAAGGTTCGGCAAGTCATCTCCGAGACACCGCCATCCTTCTTGGCACACCTGAAAGAGTATACATTTATCGAGAAGAAGCCTCTAAGGTGGTGTGCAGAGCGCCTGACATCACTGGTCAGGACGCTTGAGCTCACTAACATTGAAGACTACCATGCCCTCCAAGAAGTAGCCACGTTTGCAACACTTGTGGCTACATACGAGAAGGGCTTCTTGTTGATTCTCGAGCCGTACGAGTCCGACACGGCTGAAGTACCCAATCCAGTTCTGCACTTCTGCTGCTTGGACGCCGCTATTGCCATCAAGCCTGTCTTTGACAAGTTCCGCAATGTCATCATCACCTCCGGTACCATCTCCCCACTGGAGATGTACCCCAAGATGCTCAACTTCACCACCGTCGTCCAAGAGTCGTACAGCATGACACTGGCTCGGCGATCCTTCCTTCCCCTCATTGTGACTCGTGGCAGCGACCAGGCCTCCATTTCGACAGGCTTCCAAGTCCGCAACGAGCCGAGCGTAGTCCGCAATTATGGCAATCTCCTCACCGAATTTGCCAAAATCACTCCCGATGGCATGGTCGTCTTTTTCCCGTCTTACCTCTACATGGAATCCATCATCAGCATGTGGCAGGGCATGGGCATCCTAGACGAAGTCTGGAAGTACAAGCTCATCCTTGTCGAAACCCCGGATGCGCAGGAAACCTCCCTGGCCCTCGAAACCTACCGCACAGCTTGCTGCAACGGGCGCGGTGCGGTACTCCTCTGCGTTGCACGCGGCAAGGTCTCCGAAGGCATTGACTTTGACCACCAGTACGGGCGCACGGTGCTGTGCATCGGTGTACCCTTCCAGTACACGGAGTCGCGCATCCTGAAAGCGCGTCTCGAGTTCCTCCGCGAGACGTACCGCATCCGCGAGAATGATTTCCTCTCATTCGACGCGATGCGGCATGCTGCTCAGTGCCTGGGCCGCGTGCTGCGCGGCAAGGATGACTACGGGTTGATGGTGTTGGCGGACCGGCGGTTCCAGAAGAAGCGCAACCAGCTTCCCAAGTGGATCGCGCAGGCGTTGCTGGATGCAGACACGAACCTGAGTACGGATATGGCGGTCAGCAGCGCAAGGAGATTCCTCAAGACCATGGCGCAGCCGTTTAAGGCAAAGGACCAGGAGGGGATCAGTACCTGGAGCTTGGAGGACCTGAAGAGGCATCAACAGAAGATGGATGAGGAGCGGATGAAGGAGCTGGAAGCACAGCGGGAGAAAGAGTTCGCGCCGGCAGTGGAGAGGCCGGCGGATCAGAGAAGGGAAAGTGACTACGAGGTGGACGAGGAGGAAGAGAGGGAGATGATGGCGCTTGATGTGGGCAACTAAAGCTGGGGACATGTCGTTCACATGTTAGAACAAAAGTATAATATTACAGTCCTCCTTCGACAGCCGACCTGAATCAGGAGGATGTATGCGACCGATATACCAGAACTGTGGTGGTATTACACACTATGTAGGTACATAAGCTCTCCAACTCTACTCCCATGCCGGTGTCAACGGATGCATACTCCGTCTAAATCCTAAACCCAAACACCTAACGCACCTATGCATCAAGCATCTTAACCAATCTGAGCGAAAGCTATGCAAAATCCATGCATAGTAGCATTCCTGTAACCCATCCAAACTATGACCGACGCCCAAGTGCTCAAACCCAAATTTCAAAACATTCGTATGAAAAGAAGCATCTACGACAACGCACCAACAAAGCCCCCCTTCGCCTTAACGGCCCTCATTCCAACAAGGGTATTTTCTTTCCCTGGTCGCCTTCCAATCTCAATGCACAAGAACCTCACTAAATCCTGGTTCGTCCAGTAACTTGTATGCGCGCTGAGCATATTGAGGTACTGGATTTCGAGCGGGCCACCGCCCGAGCGCAGGTAGTAATCGATTTGCCCATTGTCATTGAGCAGAAATGCCTTCTTTTCAGCAATCTCCTCGCGCGTAAAGTCATGGATCTCGAGCTCGAGCTGGGACGGTAGGTGATTGAGTTTTGACGATGAAGGGGGCGATTGGGGTTGTTGCTGCCCCGGGCCTTGAGCATATTGATGTCGCGGAGTGGTACCTGTAATACTCCTGACCATGACATCCCCAACCCGTTCAAAGAACGAGGTGCTTGTGCTTGGCACGTAGGCGGTCTTGAGCGACGCTGCATAGTACGGATCTATGGTTCCGTTCAGCAGGTAGGCGATGGGGTCTTCTTTGGCAAGGATGTTGTACACATTATCGACCGCCAAACAACCGAACTGTCCAACATCGCCCACAATTTCCTTTGCCACGGTAGCTGCCGCCTCAGCACCAGGCTTCATCCTCCCGCGGCGAGGTAACAAGCGCGCTCCGCGCTCCAGCAGTAAGAAAAACGCTGCTGGACTCCCCAGCAAGAACAGATTCGTCGTATCAAACTCGAAGTACCTTGTATCCGGTACAGGAGAAGCATTTTTCAGATCCAGGCAAGTTACACGAGTAGGCTGGCGTGAGAGTACCTCGATGGCCATTACAGAACCGAGTGAGTGAGCTATAAGATGGACACGGCCATGTTCTGCGAAACCAGGATTGTTGCGGCACCAGAGGCGATAGACACGGTTGGCCTCGCCAACCATGGCAGCGATCATTTTGGGCTTGTGGTGCGACATGTAGAAGGGGATGTCGAACATTATATCCGAGATCATGCCGCGCACAGCAGGGATGGTCGGAGGCTCGATGTCTTTGAGGGCGAAGCCCTCTGGGGGATATGTACCCTCAGGGTTAGCGTGGTCGCCTTCTGCTGTCGGACCACCGTCTTCGAAACTGAGGAGATGGCGCCAGTTGACAGGAAGGACCATGATGCCTCTGTGTTCGGGCCGCAGGACTGCCTTGACAACCGGGCTTTGGAGCTCGATGTTGACGGCTCGCCGTAGGGCACTGACAGCATGCGTAAAGTGGAAGCTTTCAACACGCTCGGCAAACTTCTGACCAATGCCATGAATGACTAACACTAGGTCGGTCACCCGACCACGGTCCTTCTCGAGCTGACAAGCCGGACAGCAGCCGTTTTGCTCAGCGGTTTGACGAGCTTCGGCAGCTCGACTGGCAAGGCTAAACTCCTGAGCGGCACGAGCATACGATGCCCGTTTGTTGTGTACTTTCTCCCAGATATCGCGATCAAACCCACGCACAACAGGTATGCCCACAGTAATTCCTTTCAAAATTTTCGAGACGGGTCGTCTCCCGTAGTAAGCGGACGGTTTCTGACTGGGCTTGAGCAAGAAGGCCGTTGTTGCATCCTTGTAGATTACATGGTAATTCGCGTACGGTATAGACTCCGGAGGTAGCGGACCGGTTTCATCCTCTGTGTGAACAGGCTTCAGTGTGCCTTCGGCAGCAGCTTCTCCCCAAGAGCACCTTGCCGCGCATATTGGATCGGCTGATATAGACGGCTCAGGTGGGATGTTGTCTTTGGGCTTCGATCTCTTCTCGGAAATCTCGGGCCATAGTCGATGGGATACTTTTTCTTCACCGAGCGCCCCAACATCGATTGCCGATCGAAGTTCGTCGCTCCAAGTCTCAGTCCATGGGCGCAGTTCGCGATAGCCTGCTTCTAGCTGATTTGCAACGATTGGCTCTACGGGGACCATAGTGTCTCGGTAGAACCAAGTTGCCCTCAGCACCGTGGCAACATCATTCACGGGCGACCAGTAGATCGGCTTCATCTGGAGCTGAGGAAGCGAAACCATATGCAGTCGCGATATTCCAACGGGAATTTCGACCGTGCCCTCAAGCTTCCCAATTACCGAGGGCTTTGTGGATGAGTGGCTGCTCCCTCGCGGCCGTCCCCTTAGTGAGCCTTTGATTCCCCTCTCATCCGGCGTCCCAATCATAGATGACCTGTTCGACCTAGAAGTTGGCTCAACCCTCACAAACGGCTTACCCGTGATACCATCGTCCCTGTGAGAGACGGAGAGAGACCCAACAGGCAGGCTTGACCCGAGAGCATTCCCGTTCTCAGGCCCAACTGAGATCCTAGAGATTGACCCCAGGCTCGTAGCAACCTGCATGACCGGGGCTGGGCTTGCCCCGATTGATAGTCCAGCTGCCGAAGTATTTCCAGCAGCAACGGTAGCCACGGCGCCATCCGTGGTGGCACACGAGTCTCCAGTCTTCCATCTCCCCATCAGACCCATCACTGCCTCAACTACTCGGTCCAGATCTAGCTCCTTTTTCTTGCGCCTTGCAATCGGGCAAAACTCCTTCCGTAGCTCAGCCTCTACATCACCCATTAACTCAGTACAGCACACCTGCACACTGTTATCCTCTATATCAACAACCGTCTCTGCCAGCATCGCAGTGAGTCCTCCGGTCCCAGTTGTTGCGGTGCCGTTATTCTGTGCTCCTGTACCTTCCGTAGAAGAAGAAGGCTCTTTCCCATGCTTTTCCCAGTGCTTCTTCGCAGCAGCCTTCACGATCTCTCCAACCCGCTCTGCAACGTCCCTCTCCCATCTCTCTGGACTTGTTCCACGCCCACGCCCAGCCCGAACAGCCTGTTCATGATCCCTACGACACTTGTCTATCCCCAAGCTAATCCATGCTCTTTCCAGGGCTGCGTTATCAGCGGGGGAAAACGGACGCAGGGGGTGCTGTCTCGAACCGGTGTGATGGGCGTCATTTGTACCGCTGGACGTAGATGTAGCAGGGGAAAGGGGATCGTCGATCGGTATGGACGAGGAGTAGAAGAATTGGGCACGGATCGGAGGGATACCGGCGAGGTGTTTGTCGGGGGGTTCGGGGGTCAGAATGGGGACGAGACCGCACGTTGTGTCGAAGGTATGAGAGAGAGGTAATGGAGAGACCATGGCGGCCGTCGAGATAGGTAGATGTGGGCGTTATGTTTCACGGCGATTGTGGAGAAAGATAAAGTTAAGGAGGGTGTGGAGCGAACAGCGAGATCATGGGAAAAAATGCTGAGCAGCGAAGGTGTCGAGGAAGAGGATCACCAAGGCGCGTGGACAGGGAGCACTGTGCGATGCCAGGTCGGAGGTTTGTGGATTCCAAGCTGACCGTGACGCTCGTGGCTAGACTGTTGACTTGAGGCTCCTACTGCTTGATGTTTGACACACCGCTGCAGGCGAGTTTCAAAGCAGGTTAACCGTTCGAGAAGCGGTCTTGACTCTTGAACTCGAGGGTTAAGAAGGCGTGCCTGAAATAGTAGAATCTCCAGCCAGTAATAGCATGGAAATGTAAATATTACAGCAGTGTTTATGCATAAAAAGCGCCATTCACGGCAAGCATGATAACGGTAGCAGCATGTTTGTGCTTGTGGCCATGACCTACCTATGTACCACAGCGCTGATTAGGGCCGGAAAGGCATCGAGCAGCGCGGACACTGCTGCACCTTCGGCGTTTGCAGCAATGACGTGGTGCGTCTGCTGTACACAATGGATGCCTGCCGTAGGAAAAGCCTGGGGTCAGCTGGAGCTTGGTTTCCAGTGCCGCTATTGGCTGCCCTGCTGTTAAGGTTGTCCGCTGAAAGCCGCTAACAACGGTCATGTGGCCCCAGCACGGGTCTTGTCCCCGTTGATTACAACCCTAACCCTGATGACATGCACGTGTCTTCCGCTGAATAAAGAGTGCATGACGATGGCCAATGGATGGGTACATGGTCTCAATCTCAACGGACAGAGGATGCAATGCTAAAAAAAAAGATATTGTTCTAGATATGCTGTCAATTGAAGGTATATTCGCCATGTAGCCCTGACTCCATACTTATGCCCCAATTCCAAGCAACAACAAAGCAACAAGCAAGCTCCCTAACGCCCTTCCTGAGAAAGTATATGGGCATTCGATGAACAAATATCCTCCCAGAGGACACGAACACTTCTATCCCTAAATCTACAAACAGCCAGCAAAATTAAAAACGCGTGTCCTTCATGAAATCGTCGATGTAGGCCTCTTCAACGACTTCAGCAGCGGAGCGATCTTAGACTTTTTGCTCAGACCCACGCGGTACTGCGCTTTCATTCCCAGATTCAGCTTGGGCAGTACAATTGCTGGTGTAGCAGCCTCCTTGGAACCCCCGTCTTCCATATCTTCCTCCTTTGGTATTGGAGTTTCTTCATACTCGTCAACATTCCGTTTAGCTGGCATCGAGTCCTTGGCAGTCGCCGGCTTTGATGGCCCATTGCCATTATTCTCTTTGCTTTCACTAGAATCAGCGGTTTCTTCCTTATGCCTTGAGTCTTCTGTAGGCTGTGCCATGACGGGCTGTGAATTAACCTGGACCTCGGTGAGAGTTTCTGGGTCGCTCCCAATGGCATCGGCCTCGGTTTCAACGGCTGGTTGAGCTGGCATATCATCAGTTGGCTTGACCTCTGACTTCCTTAGCCGTCCACGCTTCCGTTTTGCTGGTGGTACTGGAGCTTCGGGCTCTGTAGGCACAGGTGCAGGCTCCTTTTGTGCTGGGGTCATATCTTCCTCGAATTTGCGTTTCCTTGGGCGGCCTCGCTTCTTCGGAGCCGATTCAACGGGTGGTGATAGTTGTTTGGTTGCGATTTCTGGGGACTCGAGTGCAGGAGGAGCGACGGATTGATCACCGAATTGTTCATCTGCACCTCCTTCGGGGACCTCTTCACTAAGTGCCTGATCGCTGATATGTTGTTCCATCGATGTCACCTGTTGCCAATCCCCATATCCTTCATCCTCATCTTGCACAACCCGCCGTTTCTTCGGCAGCCGTATCGAAGGAGGGGTTTCTTTCTCCTCAACAGTTGAGGATACGACCTTTGCTTTAGTCCGTTTAGCTTTTGGGTTCTCAGTGCTTGTCAAATCTGCTAGCACATCCGGTGATGACTGCGGTGGCTCGTAGACGCCCCATCCGGATATCTGTGCTTCCATCTGTCCTTCTCGCCGTCTCAGAGAAGACTTGACTCTGCTCGGAGTAGGGTATGCAATAGTTGTCATCCCGCTTGACTTGTACAACGCGGTTGTAGCAACCTCTTCAATTTCTGAGCTTGTCGGCTGATGCTGATGGGCAAACGTGTCAGACACCACCTCACTCCCCTCTGCTGGAGAAAGGCTGACCACTTGGCATTCCTGCTTCTGGCTCGCTGCCAGCTCGCTCTGTGGGATATACAGTGACGGACCAGCTTCGGTGTTCACTGAGCTTGAGTCAGCCCCTCCCTCTGCCGTGTTAGAAGGGACAAGCATCACAGGACTCGAGCTTTGCGTGGCCACCTCTCCTCTCCTGACCCGAGTTCTCTTCAGCCTGGGTGTTTCTTCAGGAACTGCAAAAGGATCCTGCGTCGGTGCCAGCTCATCTGACTCTGTGTCTCTTTGCCGCCCATACGTCCTCTTATTCCGTTGCCTGGGCGCCGAGTTGGGTACATCCCACACATCCGAGTTGTTGTTCTTTTCTAGAGGGGTTGGACTTGTCAAATCGACGACGTCCGTTTCTTGAATTCTCCCTCTCCGTCTCTTGCGCTGGGATGTTGTCGCAGTTGCCGGACCAGTGTCTGTACCTACTGACACCCAGTCCTTCCCAGGCAGAGTGTCAGGGATAAGGTCGCTTTCATCAGGCTGTCCCGCTACGGCAGCGTATTGCGCATCGTAGACTCGCTGAAAAAATGAGGGATCTGTAGACTCGGTAGCCGCATGGCTAGCTAGGACAACTTCATGATTTGCTTCGTAGCTTGCGTCTTGGGTGTCAGGGAGCATGTCAAGTGTTTGTTCGCAGTTATAGTCGGAGTCGCCAAAGACGCTTCCTTCGTCGTCCGAGTCAAGGATTTCCCTTGGCCTTTGGCGGGACATCGTCATTTAGGATATCGTAGGCATGTAGTCTAGCAATCGGTGTTGAACGGTACGTAATGTTGACGCAAGTCGAGATGAATAATTGTGGAAGCCGTGGCGGGGGACGCGGGGGACGCGTCGTGGTTGGATTGACGCGCGGTCACGCCCTCAAATCTGCAAGTGAAACCCTAACCCTGGCCTCTGTATTCTTTCCTCCAAAGTTATGGCCCTTACTCCGCTAGTGACCAAGTTTCAGGGATCAAAACAAACTTCGAGTGCCAGAGAGCACTGGCAGATTAAACACAAGCATTACCATGCAGCTATCTGCGCAGTTAGGCATGTCACCATGTCGAAATGTGTTCTTAGGGGAGATTATCTTCAGTTCGAAGCTCCGGGTAATCAATAATCACCCGCCAACCCCCCATATCAGCCTCACTCAATCTCCTCAATAACAATCCTCCTTCCTCCAGGGCTTTCTTCTTCCTTTACCTTGACTGATCTCTGAGGATCGACCTCCAACCCTCTCAACTTAGTTAAACCTCCAAGAGCGCCTACCCCCTGGGCCTGCTCCCTCTCTGGTGGTAACAGCTGCACCACCTGCCAGTTCTCTAGACTCTCCACGACATCCTTGGCATGCTGAACGACCAACCCATCATTATCTGTGGCTGCAACGTATCTCAGCGTGCGCATCATATCCTCCTGTGCCTCGTGTCCAAACCCGAACGTGCCCAGTCGCTTGCCTGCCTGTCTGGCTTCCTCTAGTGCCCGGATAAACGACATGACTAGCATGATTGCCGCCCGGCGTAGGATACCCTTCTCCATCTCAGGCTCCATAGTGAGCACATTGATGCACAAGTCAACCGCTGTCGTAACGAGAGTCGGTCCCAAGCCAGCGACATTGACCTCAACCGCAGCACCAAGAACGCCGAGTGCAGAGGCACGTACCCGCACATCCTCCGTACCCCGTTTGCTCTCCCATCCCTCAACAATCTTTGCGATGATCTCATTCCGCTTTTTCTCCTCCTCCGTCATCCCTTCATCATCATCGCTAAACTCCGGTACCTCGCCGCCCCATGCCTCAGCCGCCTCTCGGTTCTTCATTTCTCTCAGCTTGGCTTCCCTGCGTTGACGGGCTTCGGTCTTAGGTCTGCGTCCTCGGCGGCTCGCAATCGATAGTAGTGCCTGGCCAACTCGCGTAGCTATCTCGCCCATGAAGGTCTCTCCCATGCGCTGGACAACCTGCAAGAGTGCCTCGCCAAAGCGTAGCCGTGTGTCGACCTGTTGGTGCATTTCATGAAGGTCGACAAAGTGATCAACAAGCTCGGTAGTGACGGCTCGTGGGTGATTGTTGGCTAGAAGGGTATAAAGCTTGATGACGCGAAGATAGATGTACTCATCAGCATCAGACATGAGCCTGGAAAGTAGGACTAAGATGCCGGGAATGTCAAGGACAGGGGACCGTGCAGTGATGAGGCCGCCGATGAGGTTAAGGCCTTCGGACCTGACAGGGGGCGGGTTGTCGGGCTGGGTGATGTATTGGATAGCAAGGGCATATGTTTTGCGATCTTCGATTTGTCGGTCAGTAGGCGCTGCAGTAGATGAGGGAGGCTCGATCTCGTCACGGTAGAGGAGCAGGAGTCGGAGGTTGTTCGCCGTTTGAGAGAGGCTGTTAGAGCCTTTGGATAGTTTGTCAAGTGCTATCTCGATTGATGAAAGTATGTCTGGATCAACGCGAGACTTCTGGAAACCGGGCACTGTAATGATCATGTTCAGCAAGCTCAGCGCCACACCGGCTACCTCCTCATCGTCGTTTCTTGACTGGGCGGTGGAGTTGCTGAGGATCTGGCTGACGAGATCAAGGATATGCTTGGGTTGAGTAGCCAGTTTATCAGGGAACTTCTCCATCATAGAATAGAGAGTCTTAAGCTCAGCCATTTTGGCAACGGGATCTTCCTGTTCGTCTCCCTTCTCTTGAATCATGATGATGGTCTCGCTTTTGGGCTGAGACTTGAGCCATCTCTTCAAGAGCTCAAGAAAGGCTCCAGAGATATCGGCATCAGTGAGACTTGATCCAATTAGGTCGAGCAGCCTTGGAGTCTTGCGTTCAATGTCCTCTAATGTAGGAACAAGACCTGCTTCGCTCCCAATACGATGTCTGACGTCCACAATGTCGATCTCGCCCTCCCTAACTGCTTTGTACACCCACTCTGGGCGATTCCTGTCATACCCACCTAGATAACCCATGTTCTGGGCTAGGAAAATGATTAAACCCGGCGAAGGTGACAATTTTAGGAAAATCTTTAGCAGCTCCACAGCTGGTGTGCACACTTGTTCTGATAGCGACTGAGGAGGGCTATGCCAGGATGCAAGTGTCCAGAGAGGAAGTAATAATGGATGCAGCAAACGTTTGCATAATCCTGGGTTGGGATGTGAAACCACCAGGCTTTTCAGACGACGGAGGGAAGTGACAAGTTGATCATATGGTACGACGACCTTGTCAACAGTTAGATCAACAACACCATCCGACTCTACATCACTTTGAACTAGCGTTTGGCCAGGAGGAGGCTTGATGCAGTTGAGAATCGGCTCAGCTAGAAACTTCCAACCGGCAGTGCCTTGAGGGTGTCAGTATCAGAAATAGCACTCAAAGAGCAACGGACAGGCGAACCTGGGGCTCCTGACGCCTTCCGACCAAGGATTCCAAACCCAATGACATATGCCGCAGCCTTTACGAGCTCCGGTCCTTCACCTCCATCGAGAAGGACAAGCAATTGCGGCGCAATGGTGGAATACCACTTCTCAGGAGTCACGGAAGCTGGGGGTGCCGATAGTAGATTGCTGGCTAGACTAAGGGCTTCATGAGTGATGTTGGCTCCTCTTTTCTGTGGCACGGCGGCCTCCGACACCTTCACAGTGCTGGAGGGGTGTACCGAGAAGACGAACTCGAGCGTTCCCCTTACGCCGTTTGGACGGAGTGGCACTAGGGTCAGCTTCTCCATCAGCTTCGGCCGAAGCCATTTGGGGGCGTTGCCTGGTCGGACCAGGATGTTAAGCGCTCCAAGCAGATTCAGTGTCTTGATGCTGCGTTGCCAATTAGCGGTGGTTTTATTATCACCAGACTGGCCTGCAGGCTTGCCTCTCGATCAACTCGTCAAACTCGTGGATGGCCTGGTCTCTCGACCCGCTAGGGCCCTCCGGATCGAAGGCCTTGACTCCGGCCTGAATGATAGACTCCATCAACCGGCGGCGTGCATCTTTCTTGTCATCAGACTTGGCATTTATGATATCCTCTGGACTGGGCAGAGGCGGAATCGCCTCGGACTCGGGGAGCGGCATCTTGAGGATGTTGATGCTTCAGTAAGATGAGTTCTGCGAGCTATCGCTTATCCTCGAAACGTAGTGATCTGCCATCAAGATAATGACATTTGATGGCGCATTTGAAATTAAGATCAAATAAGATTTTGTCAAAACAAAACTGGCCAAAACATGTTCGCAATTAAGATTGGCCAGCCCAAGCGCTGGGAAGGTTCTGGATACTTAAGTGCAGTTTCTCAAGGGTGCTATGCTGGATGAAACGTGACTTCGTCATGCCCCACCGCGGGGGAGTATCCAGTGGGACACATGCTTTGCACAGACCACACGCGACGCGTTCATGCCCCACGTCCTTGGCTTGGACGCGCCTCTTCTTCTACTGCTTCTCTTCCTCTCCTCTTCCCAAATTTTCAACAACGCCACCAGACTGCCCTCGCAATGTCCATCACTTGGAATCGTCTCGGCCCGACGCACCCCAGGCCAATGAAGCTTGCTCGAGATGAAGCCGCCGTCACTTCTGGTCGACTGTCGCAATGAGGATACCGCATTGCCAATTCGACGCGCGTCCACGCCATCTCTTTCGCCCACCCATCCTCCGAGCACGTCGCCTCCCCCACAGTTCTCCGATTCCAGTTTTCCGAAAGGAATGCCCTCGTGGCCGCTACCTTTGAACTGGACAACCACAGTGCGTCGTAGCTTGGATCCTGTATCAGGTGCCTACCAAGCTTGCCGCGGTTGGATGACTGTGGTCGATTCCTGTCACCCCAGACAGGCCAGTTTCTCGGGTGGTGAATTGGTCTCGGAACTTAACCCTAATCATTCCTTTGGTTCCAAGTCTTGCGCTCCATAGTCATTCCGAGCGCCTTCTAGTCTCACGTCGGCCGGGGTTGGGTCAGTGCCGCTGAAAAGTGGTATGGCCTTGCCTCTACGTTGGACAACGGGATGACCGGCGCGAGGAGTTCCAGTCACCGTGTGTGGGCAACGATCCCTTCCCATGAGTCAATACCGGTAAGAGTCCCTGGGGACCGCTCGTCGGGATTGGACGCTGGAAGTACGACTCTGGTCACGATGGGATAGCTCGCGGCGATGTCCGCTGGTCGACGTCCTGCCGGACGCATGAGCCTTTGGCGGATACATTTAGCAGCTTGCTGCTGCATGCACGCTATGCTATCATCTGCTTACGCAGGCAGCCACGGAACAAGAGGGAGAGCGCAGTCGGCTACACACGGTCATCCGGACGTTTCTCTCTTGTCGGCAGTCTGCCTTGTGGCTCCAAGGGCTGTTCGACTCCAACGGAAATGTTACAACGGATGATTTCTTTTCGCCTCACTGTCTGGCTCTCGGTACCCTCGCGTTCCTACCCTCTATCGCATGCGTATCTTGCCTCGCCAGCCAGCCGACTCCCACGAGCCGTGCGAGGTCTTAGGATCCGCGCGTCATCGGCCCTTGAGGCCCATGAGATCCCGACCAGGCGCATTAACTCGTCCTCGTAGGCGACGGCCCTACGATACGACGGGACGCCAAAAAATCTGTGTGCCTGATTCTTCCCGCCGAAAGGTGACGAGGCATCAGCGCACTCAATCATTCCTCCGCCCGCCTGGGTTGTACTCCTGGGTCTGGGGTCTGGAGATGACAGCGCGGTTTTTTTTGGATGTCTTTTGTCCGTGCGGTAACTCGCCCTCCTGTACGTCCTTCCGCCGCCAAAGGGCCGCGGCTACGGGAGAGGAAACAAAAACTAGTCCTTGTTGGCAGTGCAGTACATACGGAAAGATTTGGCGCTTGTCGTTGCTCGAGCTGCTGGTGATGCCGGTCCCAGTGCGAACGTGACGTTTTGATGCGCTTCATCGATGACAACGGGCTTCATTTCAATGGCTGGCGTTTTCAACGCCGAAGGCCTTGACATATGTTGCGAGTTTCCGTCTGGTGGCTCCAAGGCAACCGCAATTGGAACAAGTGCCTATATCTACCCTTTGACAACGGGCGGTGGCATAAGAAGCGAGAACCAGGTCTGGGACCCATCTTGAGTTGGTGTCAAAGCTTCGCGCTTGTCTGGACCTGGAAACTCTGGTGGATTATGTCCCATCTGGAGTCGGGGATTCGAGAAGGGTTTGCTGTGTTCCTGATTTGCAGGCTTGCCATATATTTTTGGAACTTTTGGGCAGATTTATCGCCCTTGGTTGTCCTCTCATTTCCCTTGAGGGAATCGGGAGGGCAACCCCTCTTTTTGAGAGGATAAGTAGCCCCCCTTTCTCTACTATGTTTCTAAGAAGCGGGAAAAGGTGCTGACTTGCCGACATGAACAGGTTGAGTGTTCCCATGAACCATTGGCCTAACTTTTGGGAGTAAACTTCCTCATCGCTCAATCCCCTGTCTGTTAGATTGTTCCTCATAGACCGTAATAGAATCTTGTTAGTATTTTTTTGGCCTTACGCGGCGCATCTCATCGAACCGGTAACATTTTCAATGGAAACGATGTCATTTCCCATTTGCCAGTAACCAGGAGTATGATTTCTAACGAATGCCGACTATTATACATTCCGGATAATGCTTCAAGGGGTATCAGAATCATCCCCTTCCAATCCGAAGGACGAGTCTCAAGCCCAAACTTAATGCCATGACCTCCTAGACGCCATCTGTGACCCTTCCAACAAAAGCCCAAGCATCTCAAACCAGCGAACTCTCGAGGCCAACAAAAAAAAGGAAGAGGGGAAACAAGCAATAATGGGACCAAGGACACCCATCAGAGCACCAGGACCAGCAGCAATGACGCCGTCCCCAACACAGCAACCAACACAATCAGCACAATCGTCAACTGGCTCATCTTCTTCCCCTTCTTAGCTTCCTCCTCCCTCCTAATCGCTTCACAAAAACACTCCTCTTCCCCGTCCTCGTAACCATCGTGTCCCGGATTATTCCCACCACAAACCCGACACCACTCCCTCGCATCTTCGATCCCAATCCCATTCATGGCCGCCTCAAACCACTTCCACGACATGCTGCACAATGGGTGGCCAAAGATGGGGTAAAGCCGAAGCGGCACGTCTGGAGCGGTACTGTTGCGGTACAAAAAACGCACGCGCAGGTGGTTCAGTGGCGGGAACGAGTCTTCCTGCCAGGCCGCGTTGCTGTACAGCTCGAAGATGATGGTCGCTCCAGGGTAGGGGAGCTCGGAGAAGATATCGCGCAGCAGGTCACCGCCGGGCTTTGTTAGGGCGAAGAAGGAGAGGAAGGGCTCGTGCGTGGTGAAGAGGAGGTTGAGCTTGTTGTGGACGCCGCCCGAGGCGATGTTTGCTCGGAAGAGACGGGGTACGTGGGATGCGAGAGTCCGTCCGGCTATGCCGCGCAGCTTGAGGGCGTCGGGGTCGAGAGTTGGATCGGTTAGGTTGGCGTAGCGGAGGACCTGCTCGGCGGAGGCAAGGGCACGGAGCTGGGCGAGCTCTGAGGCGGTCATTATGCGGCGGGTCTTTTCGGGGTCATGGGTCCAGCGCCAGAGGGCATAGTCGTAGAGGTCGTAAGCGTTGTAGAAGTTGGTCTCGGAGCGGGGGAAGGTTCCGGCAAAGATACGATCCCAGAGCTGGTGGTAAAACTTTTTGTGCTTATGGTTGAGGGAGTCGGCAACGGGGCATTCTTCTTCAAAGTCGATCTGGACGTCGTTCAGGGCATTACAGCCGACATGGCCTTGGATGCTGCGGATGGGGGTTAGCGGAAGAGTCCGGTTAATGGGAGGATAGAGCACATACGCGATGGAGTTTCGATCGTTACATGTAGGAAAGGTTTTGATATCAGGGTACTGGTACTTGCATACAGGGCCGGACAGATGCTTCTGATTCTCGGAATACTTGCCATTATGCGCAGAGGTGTTGAAGCACTCTTCCTGGGCTGCAGGCGGGTACAGACCCTGCATAAAAGCCATCGCGCTGGCCGTGATGTAGCCATCAGGGGCGGAACTAATCTCTATGTGTGTGCTGTCCAGGACATTTGGATGGACATCGACAAGCGGCGCATAGACAACGCCTTCATGGCGAGTTAGGTACCGTCTCCGGAAGAAGGTTCCTTGGTCAAACATCTGTTTAGCTCCAAGCATGGTGAGACGCGGAGCTGAATCCAAGTGTAATGGTGTGCGGTCCCCGTGCAGGACCTACGCAACGGAAGACCACACACGGTCGGAAACGCCGATCTTGTGGGCTGCGTTGGCTGATGCCAGCAAGGTGAGGAGAGTGCAAAGAGTTGCCATGGTGAGGATTGCAATTGAGTGAGTCAAGGGAGAACAGCTAACAAACAGGTGGACGGTCAAGAGGGCGCGAGGATGACAAAAAGCATGTATATTTCAGATGAAGAAATAATCATATACCAGATGCACAACGAAGTTTGGAGTCTTGAGGCAAGCCTGAAAGTCCCAAATGTGTATAGTGAGTATGGCCGCGTCTTAGTCCAGGATGAGCCCACAGAATCAAGAGAGTTCCTCTGTACGAAGAGTGATATGGTCAGAGTTCCATGAGGTCAGCTGCTCTTGCATTCAGTCTGCGATCAGGTTAAGTCCAGACCAAAAAGGACTCGAACTTGCCGAGTCAGCTGAGTTGAGATTGATGATAAAAGCCAGAGGAAAGTCCTTTCAATAGGACTCTAATGTGGTGCCATTGTCATAATTGACGGGAAAGTGTTCTGCAGGTCCCAGACAATAACCCAAGCCCATGGGCATGTCGTTGGCCCTGACAGCGCGGCCGTGCAGGGATGGCATCGTTTTAACAAATCAAAGCTCATGATGGGAACCCCAATTTTACGCAACCTTGACTGCCAAGACTAACCAATCATCGATAGGGCGATCCATCCCAGCTTCCCCGCCGTCGAAGAGCGTTAACAGTTCATTGTCCCCATCAACCCATGTTACATGTTGCGTTGCTTGCAGGACCGCGCCGCGGGCATGCTGGTTTGTCCAAAGTTTAAGTCTCCAAGATGATGCTTCAATATCAGCAGTTGCCGATATGCTCTAGCGCTGAAGAAGCTGCCTGCATCCAGGCCAACCTGGCCGTGGGTGAGGAACGAATCATGTAGCACGGGTCTTTCGCCTCAAAATTCAGTGTCTTTCAGAGAAAAAGCAGGAGCGCGGCAAGGACGCCATTCTGTAACAGGCTAGTTGCGAGTTTGTTCGGGTGCAGCCTGGACGATGCCTGCCCCCGCGGCGTACCAAATAGTCGGCATAGTTTGGATGGAGATTATCAGATACCGTCGATTGCGCGAAGAGGGTTTCATCATGGCTCACGGCGTCATTTCATAGCTTCGTCCAGGAAGATTCGGGAGAAGTTGGATGATTTCAGAAATGTGTTTGCTTTGCTCTCGCCAATCTTCGGCTGCTCTCTACAGGCATCGCGATTCGGCGCCTGTCTTTGCCGCACGCGCCGGTCGTTCGGATCGGGAAGCACATTCATTGGTGCAATTGCCGCTCTCAGTCCTTTATATCTAAGCGCTGCAGGTGATGACTGCCGATGAAGGCAACTGTGTGAGTTTGCCAGTGTCTGTATCTCGATCTGACTGTGGAGAGAGCTGATCCGCATTGCACATTAGCCATATGGGTTTCCTGGTTTCCTATATCAAGGGAAGCGCCCGCGGGTTCTGGTTTCGGCCCAGTGTGCAACCCTTGAAGACAGATCCCATCATCAGCAGCGGTCTTTCTCTTCGTGGGGGATTTTGCTGCAACCAGCAGTTGGTGAGTGGCACAGTTGGTTGACCCCCTGTTAGGATTTGTGCCATTGGCTTGCACCGTTGAGTTGGTTCCTTTCTTATTTTTCCCGTCTGCCTGGGATCTTCCTTTTTACGAATTTCCTCCTACATCTTGTCCTACGCGACCTACATGCTACAGAAGTTGTTCTGAGGTCTCTACTCCGGCTCTGGGATCATTGGCATCGGATTTGGATGGTTCGGCGACAGCAGTACCACGAATCCCTGATGCTCTGGGCGGCTCAACCATGACGGCCACTGCTCCTGTGACAACGACATGGCAGGCGCCGTCAGGCTGTGCGACTGACGCGATCTACCAGGTCTGGTCAGGAGCCGAGTCCAGTTACATCCAGGGCCCTCTTTACACTCGCGGCTCTCACTGCTTCCCGAGCGGCTATGAACCCTCACCTACCCAGTACTACTCGCCGGCCTGGTGTCCGATCGGCTACACAGCCGCCTGCTCGAGTCTCTCCCCCGTGAGCTTGGGACTGGAGACAGAAACGGCAGTAATATGTTGTCCAACGTATGTTGCCTCACCTAATGTGCCACTCGGTATTAATGATGTGTGCACTGTGGGCTAAGACATGTTTTTTTTCGAGTTAGTCAACTCCCTTACGAGTGTCCAACGCCAACTCCTGTTGTGGGAGTTCTGCAGAAACAGCAACCGCATTTAGGTTGCACCACGACATGGGGTGCTTCAGTTGCTGTGTTCATGGCAACAGTCGTCAAGTATGGTGAAATTAGCAGCACTACAGACGTTGCCGAGCTCGGGGGAGGAATCACTGCTTATGGCATTCAGGTTCGCTTCAAAGAAGGCGATCCGACGTTACCTTTACAATTTGCCAACCCTGTGAGTGTTTATATCATCGATTGTTCTTTGCAAGTCAGACTAACGGCTCAAGTTAGAGCACAGCATCAACTTCAAGCTTTACCACTTTAGCTACCCCAACTCACCAGGGCCATACTCAGATCAATGATTCATCGTCTTCGTCAACCGAAACTGTTAGTAAACAGGCCGTGATCGGGATCGCCGTTGGCGCTGCTGTGGGAGCTCTTCTGTTGGCAGCCTTGACTGCTTTAGCCATCATCTTGTACCGGCGCAACAGGAGGGTCAATCTTGAGTCTTCATCGTATGAGTCGTTTCGCCCTCCAGTTCCTCCCAAGAAGCCAATGACTCCATCTATGCCGATTGGTGGCACGCATGGACCGCCATACGAACTCCACGAAGACACTTCTCCCCGCGCCTCTCCTACGATCTACCAACACCACAAGCACATGTCTATGGCGTCCATGGCAAGCATGCTTGCCAATGCTAGCAAGTCTCGCCAACCTGCGCCTGTTGAGCTCGAGGCTGAAGTGCCGAAAGATCGCATCCCAGTATCCCCTGTCTCGCCAGTGTCTCCTCTCACTCCAGCAGGAGACAAGGAATATCCAGAGCCTTCTTCTTCAGCGCACGACAAAGAAAGGTACTCGCCAGCCCCAGGATCGTCTTCACACGAGAATACCTTCTCTTCTACATCACAAACACAACAAGGCGAAGACAAAAACAGGGATTCCTCCACATTGTCTCCAATACAACAAGAGAAGCAACCTGCTCTTGCCCCTCCCCGTCCCCCATCAACTTATCGACATTTGTCAACCTATCATCCCATGTCGCCTATCGGGCCATCACCCAGCCCAATATCAGCTCAGGCCCTGACGGGCAGGACGTCTCCAGAAGCCTCGTTACGGTCGCCTACGTCCGTGAGTAGCTTGTGGCTGGAGCGGACAGGGCGGGTGGATGCTATGCCGTCTTCTCCTTGGATATGATAAAGGAATTTATTTCTCAACTGCAGGTTTGCGGCACGGCATCTGATCTTATTGAGGGCAGCGAGGATGCCTTAAGCAGGGTTCTCGCTTCGGCCCGCGCACGACTCGTAAAACTTCTTATCTCTGAATGCTGGACGGTGAGGGCATGACTTGAGAACAAAAACTATTGAGGCATTGCGCTGTAGTTCTCTATATCTGACTTCTTGGTGAGGTTTGAACCCGACAGGCTAGTCTTGATACCCTCATTCGGAGACTTAAGATGGGGTAATTACCCCCTAAGATTGTATTATTGCGCACGAGTATCACGACTACATATGGGCATATTAACTGACTAACCCTTTTATATATATACATATATATCTGATAACAACCTGTTGTATATAGAGCAAAGCATCATGGCAATCTCCTGGAGAACTGTTTGTTCCGCTCTTTAGTTCATTGTGCTTGGCCTTAACTACCTCATTGGATAGAACATGTCTGGCTGCCTTAACGATTTTTACTGATCTAACATTCTGTTTACCCAGGAAAGAATTGATCAGGATGTCATTTATTGCGGGATGCCAGATATGAAAACTTTCAGTGAAAGTGAGGTTTGTGAATGTTGGTGATGCAAGCAAACTGTGATATGTTCACCCCAGATGTGGCAAAAAATGCCCCACATCAACCCTTCAGTCCCCCGCCAGCCTTGCGCTCTAGACCCACACTGGTCTGGTATGCCAAGACTCTGTCTGGCCCCTCCACTCGGCCCCAAAATTTCAGAGCCGGCTACAAACAACGAAAGTCGACATCAATTTCAGTCAGTCGGTTGGCAAGGAACAAGGAAAGGAAAAGTGACGAATTTGTGTCGTCTTATGCTTAGCGACTAATGTCCCTGGTCAATCTTGCCAAACAAGCCCTTCCAGGGACACATTACCCTCGTTGAAGCACCCTCGGAAGTCATTCATCATCACAGCCTTGCCTTGACGACGACAGAACAAGCCAAGCCTACTCCGCAAACAAACTACCCCTTTGGACACAAGCAAAAACTCTGTTGAAATATAACACAACATGTCGGCTGCATCATCACAACACGTCCTTCTCTCCCCCGCAGAGCTCGCCTACCTGCACGCATCGCTCTCCTTGACGCCGCCAATACGCCCGGACGGCCGGTCGCCGACACAGTTTCGTCCGCTCATCGCCGAGACTGGCATCCTGCCTGGTGCGAACGGCAGCGCGCGCGTGTGTTTTGCTGACGGCACCGAGGCGATTGTGGGAGTCAAGGCTGAGGTTGAGAAGACGGTCTCGCGCAGCAAGGAGGATGAGGAGGTTGGGTTGCTGGTTGCGAGTGCGGGCGACATGGATGTCGATGATGAAGAAGGGTATGCCAAGGTTGGTGCGGATAACAGGACTGGCGAGGCATCTTGGGTTGAAATAACTGTTGAAATTCCCGGAGTTAGAGATGACGACTCGGGGATGGTGTTTTTGGCGCAATTATTAGGGGAGGCGTTGCTGGCAGATGGCGAATTTGTGAAGAAGTTATGGATTAATCGGCGGTACCATTGGAAGTTGTATATTGATGTAAGTCTGTTAATGATGCCTTGGAGTACGGAAGAAACGTTTAACTGACCTGCTCGCAGATCCTGCTCATCTCACCACCGCTTTCGTACCCCCTACCCCTACTATCCCTTACAACTCACCTTGCGCTCCTCTCGACCCGTCTACCGCGTTTGAAGTCCGAAGGTGATGAAGACCCGTATTTTGACGACGACTGGGCTGTCGCTCCCTATCTCTTCCCTCGCTCATCATTAGCATCAAAATCTTCCAAATCCTCGCCGACACAACCCACTACTCGTCCTCCTATCACTCTCCTAGTCATGGCTGTCGGCAACAACATACTCTTTGATCCTTCCAAGGAAGAACTAGCCGTCGCCGATGTGGCGCTTGCTGTCTCAGTCACTGCGACCGATGTCGATCCGGACGAGAGCGACGCGCAAAAAGAAACAGCCACGGCCACGGCAGGGCCAGACGGCGCCGACGCCGCGAAGCGCGGCAGGAAACTGCGCCTTCTGTCTATCCGCACGATTGACCCGCCGTCAAGGCTGACCCCGCCGGGTGTGCCTAACTCAACAAATCCAGCAGCTATCTATGGGACGACGAGTAGTAACGGCACGAATGGAAATGGACAACCGCAGCAAAAAGTTGAGAGCGGGAAGATCTCAGAGCCGATTGAGCCCATTGAGGGCGTTTGGAGGGCTCCGAGAGGAGGTGCGAAGAGACTGGTGCTTGGAGCCTTGGTGCAGAAAGTGCTGGAGAAAGGAGGCGTTGTAGACGAGGTACTAGACGCCCTGGAGGGTGTCGAGCTGACATAAAGCGGTGTATGGGGGTTTGGTTGTCGATATGGTGCTTGTGGAAAGAGATGGGAATTGGTCTCTTTGTGTTGTATTTGTCATGGCATGACTGGCTTTGTTCTATGGCCCCGTTTTCTTCCTAACCTGTCTGCGCCCTGACCCTTCCTTAACAAAACTTCCAAGCCCCTGTCCCATCACAGTGGTATTTTACACTGTTGTAGATGTACATATCCATCTGTCACTATAGAGGGAGACAGACGAGAAAGTAATCAAAAGATACCCAACCACTTCCCCTTGATCTGCTTGACGACTTCCTGCCGCTCCTCCTCGGTCAGCGGCCTCACCTCCGGGTCTTTTCTCCTCTTTGTTTCCTCCTCTTCTTGCAGCCGCTGCTGCTCCTTCTCCTCTGCTGCCTTCCTCTTCTCCTCCTCGATCTCCTCATCTGTCTTGATGCGCGCCATCGGCTGGTTGAACAGGCCAACCTCCTCAGGAAGGCCGTGCGCCTTGCGGTACGCGCGCCGCTTGGCCACATCCTCGACATAGCGTTTGCGCTTCTCAGCGATCTGTGCCGACTTATGTGCCTCGTGCAGCCGCAGTACCTCGATCACCATGTACAAGGAGGTGAGCGGGCGGGCAAAGAAGTCCGAAGTTGAGGGCAGCATGTCGGCGAAGGGTGAATTCTTTTGGAAGTCGAGGACGAGGGTCCAAATGGTGAGGACTGTGAGGGTTCCCTGCATAGCAGTTAGAATGTTATTTCAATACAAAATGAAGGCCACGTAAATTTTAGACATACCAGAGTGATGCTGACATGGATCCAGCGGCTATGGATGAACTTGTATGCTTTGGACCCCGGCGGTGGCGGCAGCCCCGGGTAGTGCTTCTCTTCCTGGGCCTTCTTCTCCTCAGCACTAAAGTCGCCGCCATAGAAACGAGGGGCATTTTTCCTCGGTAACGCTGATGGATGTGAAGGAGGGGTGAAGCGCTCTGGCTTTGCGAGCAGGCGTTGACCTTGGGCATTGGTCGCAGGCTTGCTGTTGCTACTAGATAGCCGGATGATAACGGGAGTCAAGGGAGTTAACTGCGATGTCCAAGTGGTTGGCACCCTAACGAAGATCTGGCGCCGCCATATTGAGCCTGTTTGTGGGAGCAGGAACCGCGGGATTGTCGCCGTCGCGGAGGACATGGCTGAAGGGAAAGGGCTGTTTTATATCACTCGGGTCTGGCGGAACGGGCAATTGAGGGCTGGGAAGCTCTTGGATGTCCTCCTATTTCTGTTTTTTTTTTTTTTTTTTTTTTTTTTTTT
>Ga0065720_1019084_pt1 | contig 38926 bp, 25 predicted proteins | sample Thericmetagenome_FD_59107 | JGI IMG/M metagenome (GOLD analysis project Ga0065720, IMG submission 59107) | Thermophilic microbial communities from the Joint Bioenergy Institute, California, USA of rice/straw/compost enrichment - eDNA_2 v2... | ecosystem: Engineered > Solid waste > Grass >... | reverse complement strand
CTGATAGAGAGAATTCCTCTTTTGACTCTTCTTACTGAATTCTTTCAATTCCTTTTCTTTTATAAGTTAAAAAACTATGAGATGAAGTTACCTTTAATAGGATGTCTGAAGCCAATAAGCCCGATCCGTTTAAGTTGATCCTGGTCCAAGATTTCAATTATCTTCACAAAGTGAATTTGAGAAAGCATTTCGAAGACTTGGGAGAGTTCTAACTCAGACATCTCTTCATCCAAATCCTCGATGTAGTAAATCGTTAAAGAATCATGGGTAGTTAATAATGGCCTGCATTGACTAAGATATAAAAATTTTGGAGACTTTGGTTCCTGGAATTGGACTGAAACTCGTTCTTTCTGAAGAATTTCGAAAGCAATTGAAGTTCCTTTGATTTTAGCTATTTGATCTTGGAGATAGTCTATCATCCCTGCCTTAAGTGCATTGTCCTTCTCCAATCGTTGAATATCTTTACCAGCTTTAAATAATTCTTTGAAGTGCAAATCCTGGAGCTTTTTGATTTCAATTTCTCTTTCCTTTTTCATCTTTAGTTGCTCTTGCTTCAGCTTATAAATGCATTCAAAGATCTGTCTTCTCTCTTCATTGCAGTTTTCTCTATAGATTCGTGATAATTCAAGCAATGGAGTGTTAACAGGAAAGTCAGTCACCTTCTTTCCTCTGCAAGGTTTCCTTAGTGTTTCAGGCAAGCTAAGAATACTCTTACTTATCTAAAGGGCAACTAAAACTCTTAAATACCCCTCTTTTGGACAAATTTGCTTTCAAGCAAGTTTCACATAAAGTATGTCCACAAGCGGGTATCATTCGGGGCTGATATTCTCGAGAATTGAAAAGATTGAAGCATGAAGGACACTCATCAGGCAAGTGTAGTGAACTCATGAAAAGATTCGGATGTAATTTGAAAAAATTATTATCAAGAAAGGTGCGACCGACATTATATATCTACATCAAAGTATCTTTTTTTTTTTGACTGAATTTTACTCAAAATTTATTTTTGATTTTACAAAGAATTAACTAATACCATGACAACATGATATAGAGAGCCTCTATTGAAAATAAGTTGCATGAATGGTTTTGTTCAAGGTTTTCTGTTCCTTGATAGAGGGCAATCGATATGCTTAATTAGAAATACTAGATACTGTAAAATTTAATATATCTTAGATTTCTAAAAATAGTTCTTGCAGAATTTACTGAAGAATGTTTTTAAAGACAGATTTTTCTAAGGATTCAAAGACTTGTTCTTGAAGTCATGCCTTCTTCCAGATATGTACACTAAAGCCAGGCATAAAAGAATGGGTGACTAATACTTTTTAGAGCTAGATATGAGAGGGAATGATAGGTAATGTACTGAGCCATGGGCTATTGAAGTCTTTATGGGAAGCAAATATATCAAAGCCTAATGAATATTTCATCAAGTTAAATTTATTTCGACAAATCAAGAAATATGTCTGAAGTGGAAAGAAGATTCTTGGAACAGCAGGAGAATCCAGAGGATGTGAGTGATCAAAGAATTCAAAATAATCTTTCAGGAAACTCAATACTTAAGTCAGAGCATAATTGTTATGCTTGTTTTGGTTGTTGTCAATACAATTTCTTTGAGTTATTTGAAAAAAGCAAGAGAAAAATATGTCTGGGTTGGCAGATTCTTGCAAGATGCGCTAGTCACCACCCTAATTGGTAATCGGGCTACAACCATAAGATAATCTTTTCAGGAATAATAGCAGGCACAATTTTAAAAATTGCGGGCTCTGAGGAAGTACTCCATACGATCAGGGACGGTTACTCTAACTTTTTTATGATTATTTTATTGCCACCTATCATTTTTGAGAGGTAAGTTAGAGCTAATATGCATTGAGTTTTTCTAATATCATGAGGAACTTTCTAATTGTTCTAGTGCGATCAACATGCATAAGGTATCTTATATCTACACTCCATTAATGATAATAAGAGAAGCTTCTTCAAGAATATTGGAAGCATCTTAATGTTTGCAGTCTTCGGCACATTTCTAGCAACAGTTATAACAGCTGTATTTTTATTCTTGGTTAGCCTATTTGCTGTCGATGGTGTAAATTCTACTGGAGTCTTAAACCTATTACTTAGTCATATACCTTCAAGGAAAGCTTTGCTTTTGGTGCTCTCATATCAGCAACAGATCCAGGTATGCAAAAGTAATTTACCATAACACCTTAGTGACTGTCTTGGCAATATTTAAGCAAATGAATGCAGACAGGAACTTGTATAGTTTGATATTCGGGGAGAGTATATTAAATGATGCTATATCGATTGTTCTTTATAAGTAAGTCTATATAGTAATTGAATAAACCTGTAGGACAGTTGCTTCAATGGAAACAGAGACATATGAAGGAGGTTTCTTCACTCCTATTGGAAGCTTCATGTTGGAGTTCTTTGGCTCGGTCCTTCTTGGATTCTTAATTGGCATTGTCTGTGCAATTGTAACTTTATGTTGTTTGAAAATAATATCAAGATTTTGAAAAAGTACTTTGGAAGCACAAGCAGGAATTCAGACCAAGAAAGTACTGAAACAACAATGATGATCCTCATCCCATGGGTTTCTTACTTGGTTGGAGAAGTAACTAATCAATTCCAAAAATAATTCTTGAGGGGTTTAAATTATCAGGAATTGTCGTCATCTTGTTTTGTGGTATTTCAATGAGTAAATATGCTTTGCCAAATCTATCTCAACCAGGAAAGAGGGTAAGATATCTTATTTCCATATGAATGATCAAACTAGCTAACACAAAAGCTATACCTAACTCTGAGCTCCACCTTTGAACATTTGGTCTTCTTATTTATCGGAATTGGATTCTTTAGTTTTGATCATCAATGGAGGTAAACTAGATCAAAGATATATAACAAAATAGAAAAATGGGAGTCTTTATCTTCATAATAACCCCAATCATTATTACCTTTGCCAGATTTTCTCAAGTCAAACTGATATGCAAACTCCTTAATAAATTCAGACGAAAAGGAACTATTACGGACAGTCATCAAAATGTTATCATATATTCTGGCTTTAGAGGAGCAATGGGTATTTATTCTAACTATATCATCTTTACCTTAGCTTTCGCACTGGCTACACATGCAACAAAGACATTTCTTCGAAACGATGCAGGAAGTCAAATGCTTACCTTAACTTTAGTCTATGCAGCCTTGACAGTATTATAGTTCTAGAGAGGCTTAACAAGATTAGATCTTCATACTTGGAACATTTCTGATTCCAATTCTAGACTACTATGATGTGACAGCGAAGACCGGGTAGGAAAATTAAATTCTTTCTTATTTGAGTAGAAGTGTGTCCGAGTTAGATGAGAAAAAATCCGATGAGCTATACTTCTGGGATAGAGTAAAGGAATATTTTAAAACTTGTGATGAAATATTGACAAAGCTAATTGTTCGGTAAGAGAATAACGCTTAAATCTAATTGCAAATAGTGAAGGAGAAATTGTATTTGCTGCCACTAGTAATCAGGGGGAAGACAATAACCTGTCACAAATAAAAAAAGATGAAGACACTTTAGAGACTCCATCACGAATAAATGAAAGCCCAGAGAAAGCCAAACCTCAAGATAATGCAATAAATCTCATGCTTAATAAAGAATCAGATGATAACAAGGTTATTTCAAAGAATCTTAACGTTGTACAAACTGAAGATAAACACTTTGTTCTAGATGATGGAGTTCAGAAGGATGATGTCTTCAAAGCATATGATCTTACTTCTGATGAACAAAATTGATAATAAATTTTTTTCTTGTTGATAAATTCCAATTATTATTGATACTCATTACCACTGTTCCGTGTAAAGTTGAATCCTTGCAATAATGGTATGCATAAATTACAAATAATAAAAACTAAAAAAAAAACTTTGACTATAATGTTATCTCACCGTCTGGTTATGATAGGAAAGCTTTGAGTATTAATAATGGTGGGCTCTTCTTTTGCAGATACTATAGCTAAGGAGATCTGCTTCGTCTATCACCTTTCTGTATACATATGTAGTAGGTCCATACTTACAATTAGAAGATCAGTAGATAAGTAAATAAAAATTAATTTGAAATTATTTGATAGTTTGGCATAGCCAAGAATGCGAGTCTTAAGGGCTACTCGCAAACTCTTACTATTTTCTTGATACATCAGACAGACTAAACAGCTTAGAATATTCATTAAGTTAATTTTCTTTCTTGAAGTTGATGATGATCTCTCGATTCAGTTTGATGCCAACCTAACTTAAATCAGGAGCTGTTGAGCTAAATAAGGGTTTCTGGGTCCCATTTACTAAGTAAAGCCTTGAGAAATACACTATTGGAAGTTGTGAAGTAATAAACCCCTCAAGTATGTGAAAGCCGGCATTTTAAGTCAGAGAATTATCATTCTAGCAAATAGCATACAATGCGCTTCTCGGACAAGTTCTAAAAAAAAAAATCAAGAGTTTTGTAACTCATATTAAAACGATCAAATTATATATGAATAAATTTAATATCCAATTTAGAAAAATGTACGAAGAAGAAAGTGAACAGCTAGTTGCTAAGGATTTCAAGAGTAATGAGAATTCACAAACATCTATGGATCTTGCGAAGACAATTATCTTGGCTTCCATACCTTTGATACTAACCGTCATGTCCACATATAGTTTTAACACCATAAATTTGATGTTTCTGGGAAAATACAATGAGCCAGAACTCCTTTCAGCAGTTGGATTCGGAACAACATGGTTAATCACCTTTGGTATGGGTCTATCAATTGGCCTTGCCATAGGTCTTAATGTTTATGCCTCTCATGCATATGGAGCTAGAAATTTTCATAGACTGGGTTTATTGTATCAGAAATGTATGGTCATTAATGTCATTCCTATTCTGATCATGGCTGCTTCAACACTGATAATAGAGCCTGCTTTAGTGCATTTTAACTTTGACCACCAGTTTGCTAGGGATGTTAGAATATTTACTCAAGCCTCACTTCCCTGCTTAATTGGGTATGCTCTTTTCTATTCAACAGTCTATTTTCTGATGGCACAAAGGACTTTCTATATCGGGCTCATATTATCCTTCCCTGCAGCTTGTATACATCCACTCTGGTGCTACCTTTTTATTGATGTCATGCAGTTTAAAGTTACTGGAGCAGCTCTAGCTTTAGGAGCTTCTTATTGGCTCATGACATTAGCTATATTTATTTATTGTAAGTATTGGTATAAAAATCAGCAAGTATGGATCCCTTGGACCAGAGATTGCTTGGATGATATCGGATCTTTCATTGTCGATCTTTCATCTGTCGGAATAACTGTATATCTTGGATGGATCTTCTTCGAGATAAATACAATAATGATAGCCTTCTTGAATGATATGAATATCATGGCCGGACATGTTGCTGCGCTCAATTTCTTCTATATGATAACCATTCCGAACCTTGAAATAAGTACCTCTGCAGCCTCACTACTTGGAAATGCAGCAGGAGAAGGAAATACCAAGTTATGCCTTCATATCTCCAAAGTGACAACCTGGATCAACGGGATAATATCCACTATCTTAGTCATTTTCATGGGAATATATTCTGACCTCATTGCTCAGATTTATACTACAGAAGAGAATGTTGGGCCTATCACCTCAGATATAATTCTGATTTATCTGATCGGATTTCATGCTGACATTTATTCTGACCAGCTTGCCTTCCAATTAAGAGCTCTGGATCAATCTGCTTTTGTCTTTAAGTCCTTTGTTCTTTCAAATTATGGACTTGGAATTATTGCTGCTCTTTTATTCACATTCTTCTTTGATATGTCATACACAGGCATATGGATGGCAATGAATCTTAGTTTTTGGGTGAACGGATTAAGTTATGTTTGGAAACTAATGCGTATTGACTGGGATAAAATCATCCAGTACATTTCAAAGAATATGAAAGGAAGCACAAGTAACTCTACTCGAGAAGAAGAAGAAGAAGATGATGATGATGATGAAGAAGAAGACGTACTCACTCTTTAATACCTTCTGAATTTACTTCTGGATGATGTATTTCTTTATAGCTGATCATAATTATCTTGTATAAAGTATCAAGTTTAATTTTGATAGATTTTCAATACTTCATCTATACTCTGCAGGAATAAAAAAGACCAGAAAACAGCAGCATCAAATCTTAGGCTTTACTCGGATTCAGTCAACTTATATCCGATAAATGCATAGATGAATAGAAGTTACCTATTTAGATGAAAGGTTCTATTTAGGTCTTTGGGAAATTGTTTACAGAACTTCAATCATCGATTTGGAAAGAAGCGTTCATCAGAAGGTTAAACTTATCATTCAGCATAACATACCTGATCCCTGAAGCTTCAAGAAAAGAGAATGCCAACTTGAAAATTTTCTTTGATATAGATTTTTAATAATGAAGATCCTTTAACAGCAAGTATACACAACTAATCACCAGAAGATATTTAAGTGATATAGTCATATGAATTGTAATTGCAGAACTCTACTAAAGCGTAGTTTAGGCTTGGTTGTGGCATAACTGCTTTGCTAGTCAGCAAAGATCCATAAGAGTTTGTATAATAAACTTGATCAACATGATGCTCACAACCAAAATTAGATGAGCAAAATGCAGAAAAGATCATTTTTCAAATAATTATCCTTCTTTTATATTATTGCTCTAATTTCCATCGGTTTGTTTTCTGGAAAGTTTGAAAGTCAGCCAAGGCCAATTTTATCAAATTTCTAGAACAAAATTCCTTCGAGAAAAAACTTCTGCTTTCAATTCATCACTCATGATAGCTTTATAAAGATCAAACTCTTATAAAAGATATAATAAATAAAGAGAAAAAGTCATGAAAATTGTATTGCTCATTCTCTTGAGCCTTGCTTGCTTATCAATGGGTAAGCGTCAGGCCCTCACTGATGGACCCTATTATTGTACTAAGTCCCAAAGGGATCAACCATGTGGTCCAATAAGAGATCCTGTTGCTGTAATTACTGATAAGGGACTTGAAAAAGTCTATGTTAATGAATGTGAAGCATGCACAGACTGGATGGTTACAAGTTATCACAAAATAAGAAACTGTCCCAAGAAGTTAAAGGACTGTAAACCTGCTGGTTCTCCTATTTGTGCTATTACAGCTGGAGGGATAGTAGACTTTGAGGATGAGTGTACAGCTTGTGGCAGTGATCTAGGGATTAAGCAATATTTCAGAGGTGAATGTCCCAAGAAAATAGATGAGAATATCTTTTACTGTGGTTCTCACCCTCGACCTATGCGTAGATGTAATCCTGATTTCGTCAATCCAGTTTGCGCAACCGACATTAATGGTCTAAAATCAACTTTTATTAACGGTTGCCTGGCCTGTCGCGATACAGTCATCTCTTTTGTAGAAGGAGCATGCAAGGAACCAACTACAGAAATACTTACTGATGCTATTATTGAGCAAGTAGATCCTGTTAATAAAGTTATAAAAATAACTACTGATCAATTTCAACCAGTTTTCATGTCTAAAAGACTCCTATAATGCTGCTAACTAGCATACCTGATTTATAGAATGATTCTGTAATATCTTGATGTTTAATTTAAAAAAATTCTCAATATTTGAAAAACCATGTTCTACAGAAATTCAATTCCATCCCTAACTTTTCAATATTTTTTGAAGCATCCAAATATCAACAACAATTAATAAGGCAATTTATCAACAATAGCAAAACATTATTAAAGGCTTACAAACTCATACTGAATGTTCTTAGTGCTTAGAACATACAACTTTCATAAGTGGGAATCATATACTTAATGTTGATATATGCGTCTTCACCGCCGTTCTTTTCGAATATTTCCAAGGTTTCCTGAATAAGATCACCAAGATTTTCATTCTTTCTTTGTGAATAGTCAATTTTATCACCAAGATTCACTTCAAAATTGAGAAATTATGGAAAATTCTTACATCTTTTGTTCTTGAAGAGATTGAATACTGGGAGAATTTGTCTATAATAAGGAACCAAAGCTTCTCCAATCATATCACCAGAAAGAACCAGTTTTTGTAACATCTTCAAAGTAGAGCACAAAATAGCATGATTCTTAGTTGATAAGGCCTCTATTCCATAAGAAAACAAATTTCTCGAATATACTTTTAATTGGAATGATCAATTGAGGCAAAACTGGTAAGATCTTGGGTCCTCCTCTCTCCAACAATTCAAGACAGCCTGTAATTTGAGAAATTATTCCCCATGTGTACCTTGATGGGCAAGGAATTTGTATGGTTCTTCGGTTTCTCTAAGACCCTCGAAGAAAATAGGAAGGTACAAATGATAATCTAACAATTCTGGCTCGAGCTTCCAGGTAAGCTATAACTTAGACATATTGAGGAGAGATTCTACTTTTCTGTGTGCTCCGGAGAAGTTTACGGCAATTGGAAGATCACCTCTGTCATAGTACTTCTTGAAGAGGGTACTTTCAATTTTACTAATGGAATAAAGTCTTCAGAGATCAATAATTATACTCAGTGGGAATAGGCTTGAAGATTCCGGTTTTGGGGAGTTTTGGTTGTACCTTTTGTTTCTTGATAGCAAGAGAAGAAGTATCTAGATCATTATTGCGGTTTCAATACAACTTACTTCCTCCAATTCCGTTGAATTTTGTGCTAATGTTCAAAAAGCTAGTCAGGCCTTTGGATCTTTGAGTGAAAGCATTGGTCTTGTTGTCGATTTGAGGAAGAGTATTGCCCTTTGATGTAACTTTCAAGGACTGCATTACTCAATAATATTTAGCAGAAAGTTATAAAACCTGAGAAATAAATTATCTGAGAAATTTGTTAGCAACGAATTTTACATAAACTCTTTCAGGTTCTTGGAGATACTTTTTGTTTGATATTCTTTTTGACATCATTAGATCTGCTTACAAGTTGCCTTATCATCGCCTTGTCTAATTGACAGGAACAATAATACCCTGTATAACTTCCAAAATATTAGCAGGCTCATTTAGCATAGTCTAAAGAGTAGCTATGAATTTTTTCGCGACAAAGACTAAAAGTTAGGAATGTTCCATATATGTTTTCCAAATTCAGCTTAATAGTATATTGGATATGAATCCTAATTCAAATAAATTTAATAGGTACAATAATATGGGTAATTGTAATTCAAAAAAGGACAGCAATTCAAAACAGTTAGGTATGAACATTAGAAAAGGTGACACCAAACGAAAGAATCAAGATGGTCCTAAAATTTCTGAATGTAAGGTTGTGATCCTAGGAGATAGTGCAGTTGGAAAAACAAGTATTGCTGTTCGCTATCTGGAAAATAAGTTCGACTCTAATCATATAGTGACAATTGGTGCACAATTTCAACAGCCCAAAATCCAACTTAAAAATGGCAACACGTTAAAGATCAATCTCTGGGATACTGCCGGAGAGGAAAAGTTCAGAAGTATGTTACCTATGTATTACAAAGACGCGAAAGCAGGAATCTTAGTATATGATATTGGTAACGAAGACTCATTTTCGAGTATAGATTATTGGATTGATGCTCTTAGTGACCATATTGCAAAGCAAAATATACCACTCTTCCTAGTAGGAAATAAAAAAGACTTGGACCCTGAGCTGAAAAAGGTTGAAACTACCAGAGCCCAAGCTTATGCAAAAGAGCATAATATGATGTTCACCGAAGTTAGTGCAAAAACTTCGGAAGGTATTGTTGAGTTATTTAAAAGTCTTGCTGAAGAGCTTTCAGTAAGATTCAATTATTAAGTTCTGTAACTTCTTGTACAAGAAATATTCTTGATAGGGTTATAAATCTCACTTTTGACGTTCAAAAGACCCTTTACTATTATACCAAATATTTCACTCAAAATGATTCTTTCTATCAAACCCGACAACAAATCATATTTCAGCATCTACCTCTGAGCTTCTTTTTGAGAAATCTTATCCTTACAACACTTACCAAGAGAACATTTCTAATAATTTTCCTCGTTCGATTTAATTTGAATAGCTAAATAAAGACTTCTCTATTTCATCGTGAAAGCAACAGAAATACAAGGATAATTAACTCCGACGAATTCTCTTAGATGATCAAATGATAAGCTTCGACGACAAAAGTAAAATTAAGAGAACAGTTGAAAGTGGTTGACCTTAGGTGTTGTTAGACCTTCTTGATTAATCTTGAACTTATTAATCTCTGACATATGATTAGCTAAAACTCCTCTTAATCAAAACCACTTATCTTGCCTTCTTGCCTCAGGGCATATTTTAAGTTGTAATAACAAATTGCCTATGGAAAATTTTATCTAATGTTATGTGCTAACAGCTAAGAGCTTCACACACTGTTCATTTGATGCGAATATCATTAATTTATATTATGCCCAAAACATTGTAAACAATATTGTTGAGAATTAAACCATAATGACCTGAATATCCAATAATATTGCCATCTAAGAGTCAAAAGTCAGTCTCTTAAGATTCTAATTTTTAAGAGACACCACTTTAGTGCTCTTTCCAACGTATAAGCGTTTTCAATATTCGTTTATAAAATATTAAAAATGCCTAAGCCTAGAGTATCTAAGCAGGATCTGCCTTATCGTTGGTTTATCCTTATACTATCAATAGCTTCTTCCTTTGGCGTTGAGTACTCCTTTGATAATCCAGCAGTACTCAAGGATATACTTGCGCAGCAATTTGAGTCCAAATTATCTCCAGCTCAGTTTGAACTTTATTATTCCTTCCTCTATAGCAGTCTCGCCGTGCCCAATGTCATTGTGCCTTTTATCATAGGTAATCTCATTGATTCGGTAAGGAATTAATTAGTATTTAACCGGCGTTAGCTAGGGGTAAGGAATCTTTATGCTATTCTTGCCATATTCTCTGTTCTTGGGCAATCAATTATTGCTTGTGGCGTGCACAATCTCTCCTTCTTGGTCATCTATGCAGGCAGAATGATCCTTGGAATGGCTTGCGAATCGATGGCGATTGTGCAAAGTATCTTTATTTGCCAGTACTTTAAGCCATCTCAAATGTCCTTTATTGTTGTAAGTGAAAACTCAATCAACATTTCATGTTTTAGGGAGGAGTATACTCTCTAGCTCATCTAGGAGGGGTTTTAAATGCTTATGCAACTCCCAGAATTGCTATTGTAAACTTATATTATCGTGTTTTTGAAAAATTAGAATTATGGACTTTCATTTTCTTTCTGGGTTGGAAGCTTTCTCTGTGCAATAATTGCTTGCATGACCCTCAGTGCCTGTGTGTGGGACGCTCAGGCGGAGAAATTCATAAATGAGAGGGAAAAGGAAATTCAAGAGAATCAAGAAGAAAATGCGGAGCTCACAGAAGAATTAGATATAGCTGCACCTGAGACAAATATTGAAAGGCCAAATATAATTGATATGAAGAAATTCCCCATTATGTTTTGGTATCTTTGTATTGGGACAGCTTTAGCTCAGTCAAGTATTTTGAGTTTTAATGTGATCGGAGTGAGTTATATTACTGATAAATGGTACGCCAATGAGCCTAACATCTACAAAGCAACTAAAGATTCAGGAGAGATATTCTCAGCGTTCAGAATCTCCTCATTTATATTCTCACCAATTATTGGCTATATTGTGGATAGAGTTGGACACAGACCAATGTTTTTCATTTTGGGTTGCTTAATAACTATGCTGGCTCATATAGTTGTGATCTTCATACATCCAGTGATCCCGTGCATATTGTTTGGCCTTGCGCTGACATTACTTTATACTGCTTGCTGGCCATGTGTGATGCTTTTAGTTAGCAAGGAGAATGTAGGAAAAGCATGCGGATTGCTTACTTCTTTGGAGAATGTAGGCCTGGTTGTCTTGCCCATTATTGATGGAGTGTTGAAAAATGCTTTTGGAAGTTATGATGATTCTCAAATATTTCTGGCAGGCTTATCATTGATTGCGACTTTAGCAGGAATTAAACTATATAAACAAGACCTCAAAGGAGACAGGACTCTACAGACTGCCAAACAAAAAAGCATTGATGATTAATTTGTAATCAAGTTTCGCCTTTTTCAAATTCCTAGGAGATTATGTATTAGTTGTTTCAACTACCTATATCAAATTTATCTTATCTTGAATGTATTCTAATCCTTTTTGATAGTTAATCATCTCTACTATTTATTTTTTAGATTTTTCTGCTCTGACGTTATTCAGGTTTGATATAGCAGCATTTTATTTTAGATTTTTGAATAAATAAATAAAATGAGGAAAAAGTTTTGGGTGTCATTTATCTTTTTATTGATTGTATCATCCTGTCCTGCCCTGAGCCAGAGTATGGTGGACATAGAAGGGATATCTTCTATTCTATCAAATGAAAGAGAATATATTGCTGAATTCAGAGGAGCTTGGAGTTTGAATTCCAAAATAAATCTAGTGAATGAACCTTTTACAAAACAAACAAGTGGCATTCTGATTTGTAAATTAGTTCATAGAACTGAAGGGGATAGTATTGATATTCTAGTTGAGCTATATGATGGAGAATATGAAGATGACGATGTATTTTTCATTCTTTTTTCGAACGTTTCTATTTCTTCACCAGAATTAAACGAAAATGAGAATAGAGTTTTCAAAATACCTAACGCTTTAACTGGAATTCTAAAAGTCATAAACTATCATCAGGTCAATGAAAAGCATTATGAATATGAAAAGGATGTCTCAGGAGAGCTTGAAATAGTTGGCAACAGTACTCTTTGGGACCCAGAATTACAGACGATAGGGTTAAAATTATATATAGATGGACAACAGTATGCAGACGCAGAGCTATCAAGGTACGAAGCTAACAAATTCACTTTGTTGATATTCTTTCTATTTATGATGTTTGTTGAGGAGATCAAAACCTTCGGGTCTATGAAGCTGATCGTTCATTGTATCTTTGATCCTACAATGGCTCCTAAACTGTCCTTAGTTACACAGGTTTTAATTCTCATTTGGGATATGGCTGTTATAATGTTGGTACAACCAAGCCTGGCTAAGTTTGGGAATGTAATAATATGGATTCCATTGGCTCTATTTTGTCTGGCAATGATCATACTTGATCTAGTCCTAATTTTACAAATCTTTCAAAAAAATATTTCGGATAGATTTCCACATACTATTCGCTATCATGCTCTCTATGCATTAGTATTTGCGGCTTTAATCCCTGTCGAGGTTCTCATTATCTATGCCTTTTTCTGGTCAGATTTTTTCAAGCTTCTTTTAGCCCTCCTAGTAGTACCTCAAATTATCAAGAACATTGCTCTTAATGATGGGCTTCCTGACTACAATAATATTGACATCCTAGCTTGCTGCTCTTCATTTCTAATCTTGCTCTACTATAAGCTCTTGGAGTCTAATATTATGCACTATAGGCCGTCATACCTATTTTCATTTGTGTTTACCATCATTGTATTGGCCCAATTTGTTATCCTTTTTGGTCAGACGGTCTACAGCCCAAGATTCTTTTATATTCGCAGGAAAAGAAGTATACCCAGTGAATATCAGTATTTGATTGAGCTCACTGCAAGTTATCAATCAGACCGTGACCGAGAGAATGATTGTGCTATATGCTTGCAGGAGCTTTCAGTTGATTTCAATGGAAATAAAGATCAAGATATTGAGAATCAAGAGCATACTGACAATAATATCAATCATGAGGTGCATGAAGCACCTAAAAAGAAAAGGAAGATTATGAAAACAGAGTGTGGCCATAAATTTCATAAGTATTGCTTTATAGAGTGGATAAAGAGAAAGAAACAATGCCCTATTTGTAGAGCAAACATTCAGAAGGACAGAAGAGAATTTGACTGGACCTTCCTATTATAACATAACTTTTATTGTGTTGAAATTCATGCTTGCTGTATTTCTAGTTTTCTTCTTTGGTCAGTTCTTTGTCTAATTCAGTTAGTAACGCCAATTTGCGTTTTTTCAACGCCTTTATAGAAAAAAGGAGTGGTTTATTTGAACTTCAACAAAAAATTGCTTCTAATCTTAGATTGCGCTCACCCTCTCCCTCTTATAAGATATAATGGCATGCTCTGATATGGTATTGAGCATACGCCATAGAAATTCTGTTAATGCTTAAGCAGCTCAAGATAAGTAATCATGAAGTTACTTTACTCGATTTAGAGTTTTGTCTTTGGCTTGAACTCTTTGACAGAGGATCACACTCAAATAGAGTGATTCCTTCATGCCTGATGTGAATCTAGTCGGAATTTTTTTTTTTTTGACTTAGAACCCTATGAGTTACCAAATGTGCTTTTCCCGACACCCGACCAGATTACAGGAAAAAGTTATAGAAAACGCATTCATTGGACAGGTTGTTAGAGTAAGAAAGACTTGGCAGGCTCTGGCTTCTTGAGTGAACTGCTATTTCTTCTAAAGGAATAAGAAAGCGCTACACTAATCTTAACAAAAGAAGGCTAAAATTAGAGTTAATGAGGTCACCAGAATTACGGTTCTGAATTAAAAAAACTATATTGAAGTTATAAAAGCGTCATCTAATATATAAGTTCTAGCTAAAATTTATTAAATTATTGTCACTCGTAACTTCTAAGACTATGTCAAACCAAATCATTATCAACATCCCAGGAAACAATGTCCAGAAACAGCCTATGGGTCAAGGACATTATCAGCCTGGTTACCAAGCTCAACCTATGATGGGACAGCCTATGGGCCAACCTATGGGCCAACCTATGATGGGACAACCTATGATGGGACAACCTATGGTCCAACCCATGGGCCAACCAATGATGGGACAACCTATGATGGGACAACAACCAGTTGTTATGCAGCCTGTTGTTCAGCAGCCAATTATTCAACAGCCAATTATTCAACAGCCAATTGTACAGCAGCCAATTGTACAACAGACAGTTGTACAACAGCAACAACCCAAGAAGGATGGACCTAAGAGAGGATACGAAAGACTCCAAGAAAGAGGAGGAGTTTTCATTAAGCAAAAGTTCGAATGGGAAGAAGCTTTCACAGGATGTGAACAAGAAAACGTTTACTATGTTTATCCTTTGAGCAAGGATGGAGACAAGAAGGGAAATATGCTCTTCAAGTGCAAAGAAAAGTCCTCATGCTGCGCTAGATTGTGTCTTAGTGGAGAATGCAGGCCTTTCCAAGTCAGCATCAACACTGTTGACAAGCAATATGAAGAACTTGATAACGAACCTTTTATCAGAATTGATAGACCCTGCAAGTGCACTTGCTACTGCTTGAACAGACCCGAAATCAATGTATACTATGTCGAAAAAGGAACAGAAGAAAAAATTGGTAAGATCACTGATCCCTTCAACTGCTGTGACCTTGTCTTGAACGTCTACGACAAGAATGGTCAATTGAGATACAAAATTGATGGAAGCTGTTGTCAATTAGGTATCTGGTGCAAATGCCCTTGCGAGCCCTGCCAAGAAATTGACTTTTCTATTAAAGCACCCAGTGGTGACACAGTTGCTGAACTCAAGAAGAAGAGCCAAGGATGCTTTAAGGCTTCAATCTCCGATGCTGACAACTTCGCGCTCAACTTCCCTGCCGAAGCTACCAAGGAGGATAAAGCCTTGCTCCTAGCTGCTGTCATCTTCTTGGATTTCAGATACTTCGAAGAAAACCCACAACAACAAAGCAAAAGCCCCATCATCATTCAAAACGATGAATAATATTTCAGTAAGCCTTAGATCATAGTATGAGCACGTAGCATACATCTTATGATACAAACGAAAGATGGTTCTATCCAATTTTTACATCTAAATGTCTCATATCTTTTATGAAATAAATTAGAAAATATAACAACCAATGAAGTTTTTCTGTGATTTTTCTCTATTGACAATCATTAATCAATTTACTAGGTACCTCCACAGGGTATCAAAATTTTTGTCTATTTATCTGGTAATAACTCGATAGACTGGAATTCGTATAACTCTGATTTTTTACTCATGAATAACAGGACTTTTAGTTCATAGAGTCCATCTCAAACATATTCAAAAGGTTCTTGACCAAATTTTGCGAATTTTTCAATGAAAAATCGTCCATAGTCTAAAACTTATATCCAATTTATAATTAAAACATGTAACTGATAGTATATCAAAATAAAATTAGAAGAAAATGTGAACTTACTCTTCAAATATTGCCTTTCCATTTCTTCTCACCTTGCAATATTTTAGTATGAGCACTCATATTCTGTTTTACATAGTTGTTGCCTTCCACATCCAAGAATTTTTCCGCTAGAATTTTGGATTGTAGCTGAAGCTTATGATGTCTTCTACTTTGAATCAGATAAAAGTTTTTCCAGAAGTCAGGAAACTCAAAAGCGTATCCAATTCTGAATTTAAAGATTAAAGGTTCAATTAGCTTATTGACAGTCTTTTTGATCTTCTGTATGATCTCTCTAATTCTATCTTCATCACAATCAAGTACAAGGATACAGCTGATCTTCAAATTACTTTTTGTAGTATCTTTAGAAATACATGAGCAAAAGAACTGATTAAAAATAATCCCTTGAACATCAGAAGCTATAAAAGTCTTTGGGAATTCACTTGGATCATTCCTCTTAGAGAATAAACTGTGATAGTTCTCATAAAGATAGTTCATAACGGCAAGATTCGAAGTCACTAGGTGGCAGATAGAAGAGACAACTTGATCTTCAGATGAGATAAATTGGAAAAATAAGAGACTCCCAGCTTCTATTGTATAGGAATTTCCTTGATCATAATCCAAACCTACAAGGCTCAGCTGATTTTTCTGATTTTTGGTTAACTCATACAGACAGATATCTTCTTCTATGATGGCGGACATATGGATTCGATAATTATAATTTGTGATTTCCTTTTCATCAGAACTCTTTATGTAGATATCCAGATTTTTTCGCTTCTCTAAATGTTCTCTAACTCGTTTGCACAATTGATTATATGTCTTAATATCATAGTAATCTTCTTTAATCTGCAAGTTTTCAAATAAAGTAGTCATCTCATCAAAGTGGAATGTATAAGGTAGTAGAATAGATTTTACTATCTCTCGAGCATCTGAAGCAGTGCTAAGGGATAGTCTTTTGAAAGAGTTAAAGGTTTCGATTTGGTGTAACATTGACTTGTGCTGATTATTATTTATATTTTTGAATTTATGCGCTATTTCAGATTTTAGTAGCAAAATTAAACGATCAAGAGTTCATTAATTTGGGATTTTTGGATTTGAGGACATAAGAGGGATTTCATATAGAATAGTTTTGTTAATAGGTACAATAGAAAATACAACACAGAACAATATATCTCTAGAATGTAAATCTGTTAATTATTATTTGCCTATATTATTGCTTAAAGGACTAGGCTTATTAGATCTGTGAGGAACATTTGAATTTCCTCTGTTTCTAGTAATGTTGTAAGAGTTTGCTGTTGGTGTTTCAGTTGGGCTTGGAAATCTGACAGGAGTCTTCGCAGAGTGCTTTCTGTGACAAGGAGCTTGCTCTCCTGAATCTCTGTGATCTTGAGGATAGAGAGCTTTAATTCCATGCATCCTTCTAGCATTAGCTGTCATTCGCCAGATAAACAAAGTCTTTTTAAGAGATGAAGGGAGATCTTTTTTTGTTAGGGCTGGCTCAGCTTTCTTTATTGGCTCAGTAGTAAGCTTTTGACTCTCTTCAGATTTCTCTTTTTGTGATGTAGTTGATGTTGGTTGACCCTTCTTGCCTTTGAATTTCTTTATCCAAGCTATGAATTGACAGTCATCACACAGTGTCCTGAACTTTTGATTTTTCTCATAAAAGTTTCTCCATTCATACTTGTTAAATGGAAGACCGGCGTATTTCAAACGAAATTCTGTGACTAAATCGGTTATAGGGATCTTGGGAACTACTTTCAGTGTATACTCCTGGGAACATTTGTCACATTTTGACTTCAGCTTACTGACATCAATATCTGCAATCAAGTTTCTTAAGTAGATATTCTGTTTGGCAAAAAAGTACCAATGATGAACCAGGAATATCATCGGCTTAATCACAGACTTTTTAATTCTTAAAACTTTTTCTTCTGGCATGTAGTATTCTCCCTCTACCCTTCTTCTATGCTCTTCAACCAAATCTTTGAAAGCCATTTCAGCCATATGTTCATGCTTTTTCTTAGAGATAAGTTCTCTCCTCTTCCTTTCATTTTTCTCTTTAATTTCCTCCTCTTCAAGGCTTCGATACAAGCGAAGCAGGTAACCTTCATTTTCATAAAAATTCTCTACAGAAAGGAAATGTTTCATATTTTTGATAATCCAAGGCTTATTGGCTTTGATAAACGATTCACGAAATGCCTTTGTTAGCATTAGTTTATCTAAGTCATTGTTGTTCTCAAGCCTCTTCTTTTCATTTTCTATACGCTTTGAAACTTCTTTGATTTTCTTCTTGGGAAGTTTCCATAGGTCAAAATGATTTGCCAGCTTAGAAAATAGAAATTTTGTACAGGCAAAAACGAGGTATATCAAAAAGAACATTGGAACGAAAGCTGCATCTTTAAAGGGAGCATGCTTATTCGCAATAACCATATAGAGTCCAATTGTCATGAACAAAATTCCCCAACTTCCAACACTGATTGTGAAATAAAATTGTTTTGAAAAGCAAAAATTGTGGATTGATCTATGCTCTCTACTTACTGCTCGATCCATTTTCTTTGTATTTGCAATCCACTTTGTGTCTCTGAAATTAAACTTATATTCACAATAACTTAAATAGTCATAGAGCTTGTGTCCATGAATAATTTCTAACACGTTGAGCAAATATGTATCCATGATGAAGGAGGGGATCAATATGAATGTCCAAAAGATAATATAATACACCAATTCATCCCTCTTGACTCCATATAGATTGGTTATTTGAGTCTCATTAGGAAACACATAATTGAATAATAGCAGAAGGGGGAACATAAATCTTGCAGCCTGTTTTGTAGTAAAGTTGACCAGAGTAAACACGATAAATTCTATGCTGAATATATTGCTTTTGTTAATGGGCTTCTGTAGGATAAGCTCTATATTTTTCCATCTTTCCTGCTCCTCTTGTTCTTCACTTTTGTCAACCAGTCCACTCAAAAAGGTGAAACCTCTTTTACTGCTCAACCACAATACCAGTTTTCTATAATAAATTTCAAGGTTCTTCAACTTGGGGTCCAAGTATATTCTGAACAGAGTGATGAGAAGCTGCCTGAACAAAAAATGAGCTATAAAAAGGACAAAGGTCTCTGCTCTCATAACGACAATAAACTGTACTATCTCAAAAGCCATGGTTACTGGGGCCAGCAATAAAATTTCCTGGAAAATAGCATTCTTTAGAATGAGGATCACAAGTACGTCTATAAAGAGGAGTTCAATCATCAAGAAAGTAGCTGTTGAAGATCCTGCAACCTTTTTAGGTGTAATAACAAATAGAAGAATTATGCTCATTAGAAGCGAAATTAAGAAATAGTGATACCTCTTTCTCTCATGATATGTAATAATCATCGAAATTCTATTTTTTTTCTCCTCTTGTGCTGCCATATATTTGTCTTCATCTGTCATTTCATCTTCTTTCTTGCCTTCCTCTGTTGCACCATCCATCTTCAACTCTTTACTTATCAGTAATGGAAGCTCTTCAGTCTGTTTCAAAACGCTAGGATCTGACTTTTCTGAAATACTGCTGTCCTCATCTGAATCATCTTTGCTCTCATCTTTATTCATGTTCTCATCTATTATTTTCGCTTCTTCTTTAGTTGGAACTGGAATAATCAATGAGGCTCCTTTGAACAAGATGAAAAAGGCGAAGAAAACACACGCTAGCCCAATTCTGCCTCTTTGATGTTGAAGAAGTTCAGTAGAGTTAATTGCTGTGGCGTGAAAGTCGTACGAAAAGTTGCTAAGATTAACAACATCACTAAGATAACTCAGCAGAAATGTGAATATAAGGACAGTGCAGATTCCAGCATAAAGAGTTCCTATTAGTTCTGTGGAAAAGGTAATTTTAAATGTTGCAAAGAATTTTAATGTTGGTAAGAATCGTTCTCTTCTTGAGAATATTAATTTGTTCAATCTCCAAAGAAAGTATGCCCCTAAGCACAAAGCTAATGACACTAGCAGAAAGACAAATAAATACACTGCAATACCAACTTTGAAGGAATTGATCATACTGAAGTAATTGACAGCTTGATAGGAGATAGTTAGCTCATATTCGAAATTGGTTGCAGCTGATGTTCCAGTGAAATCATCAAGGATCACTTGCACTGTCAAAATTTGTTTCTCAGTCTTACTGGCCTGGAAAAATCTGATTTTGAGGAGGACTTTCTGAGGGTATCCTGAGCTTAGCTTATCCTCATTTGTAAAGATAACTGGTATCATATCACCATCATTTTTCTCAATTAATTCCTTAAAAAAACCACTCAAGAGATCTGTTTTTCTCTCTAGAGCCTCAGTTATTGTTATAGGCTTTCTATGGATGTGATACAGAGTTTGGTCTTCTTTTATTGAATACCAGGGTGTACCAAATGACTTACCAAGGCCAGTATCTCGATGATAGCACTTGTAGACTATGTGACAAGAATCAGACTTAGGCTCAAAACCACCTGTAGGAATGGTTCCTATAATTTTTGTATCTTCTGCGGGTACATAAGCACACTTTGTAGGGTTGTTTTCCAGAATATCATAAAAATAAAGCCTTTTATCTTGCCCGCCACAATAAGTGAAGAAAGGCACCCAGGGAATGAGTACAGTTGTGAAATCATTCCAATATGAAGTGTCATAAACGGTCTCTGTCGTTGTTAAGTTCTCATATGAAAGTCCTGGAGGAAATGTCTCTATAGGGAAATCTATGATTACTTGATCGCTTGGATTATATAGATTTGAAGGAAGTCGTATGCCAGATAGAAATTCTTTATTCAATGTGATAGCAAAGAGCTTGCTTGTTCCAACGTCAGCATACTGGGGTTGACTATCTCTTATTGTCATTATTCTACTCAGTGCTTCTAGGTCACAATCATTAGTGGAACGCAGACAATTTGCAACTAATGTAATTGTTATACTCGTTGAGCCAAAGTTGAAAAGCCTGATTTGTATTGTAAAGTCATTAAGATTGTTTATTTGATCCATGAGTGGAAATTCATAAGGGAGGATGGTGGATGAGTCCTGGTATATTACAAAGTCGAAATCAACTTTGAATTTCATCTTATCTAGCAAATTTCCCAAATCAAACTTGAGATATTTCAAGTAGAAGGGCTCGATTTGTACATCTGGAAAAATGTAATCTCCAGTCACTGTTACTTGAGAGGATAGTTGGAAATAAAGTGATATAAGAACAACTAGTAAATGAGACACCATTTTAGAATTTCAAATAAATTTTATCAAATTTTTGCATTTGATTCAAGAAGAAAAAATGCTTGATTATAAACTAGATTCTACAATGATAGAATTGGCTAACTTCACTTCAAAGCTTTTAGTAGATAATTCTTCTTTTTTCTGTGACTCCCTGTTGGTAAAGCTATACTTTGTATTTGTTTCTTTTTCTTAGTCTGATATTAGATTCCACTCTTCTAATCAGCAAACACTCTGTCAGGAGTAGATGAACAATTATGCTAATCTCGCATTATTTTAGCTGCAACAATCTCGACTTTTAACTTAATAGTTCACTAGTAGTTAACCCCCTTTTAGTCAGAAGGAAAATCATACCACAATCTTCACAATAAATTGAATTCTGAATTTTCTCATCCAAATATTCTCCTTTAATATTTTGGATCTATATTTTGTGCCATTTCAGGACTTGACATTTTAGAAACTACCCTCAAAGTGTAATCTAGAGATCTTTTTCATACTTACTATCAAAATTTGCAACATCAATATCCTCATTTTCTGGCTTTAATTCCAAAAAAGAAATCACGACCTTTTACTTTTGGAATTCTCAAAAAAGAAGGGAGGGCAAGATATAGTTTCTCATCAGCATACTCAACATCTGAAAGCTTATTAATTTCCTTTGGTCATTTGTCGTCAAGAAAGTCGCCATCTATAAAAATTAAAACGGTGGAAAAGTATAGAAACAAAGACGATAAGACAGAGATCTCCAAGCAAAATTAGCGCCCTCTGATATCTTCATCATCTATGAGTACTTAATCTATATTTATGATGTGATTCATTTCATACTATTCTATGTCCAAATTATAGTTTATTGTTGATCTAGTTTCATTTATTTTGAGCTATTTTATTGTGGTTAAAGTGCATTTTTCATCTCTTTTATAGTAAAATATGTTGTGAATAGTCATGAAACTATGAATATAATAAAAACCAAACCAAATGATTTCAGAAAAATATGAACAAGAATATATTTATTAAGAGTATTAATTTCGATCTGCAAGTAACATAGCCATCTTAAAACTTGATCTCAATTACAGGCTTCCTCTCATCTGCTTCCTGGATGGCCTGTTCAAATTGAATCTTATTCTTCATTATAGTCAAAACAAATTCTTCGAATTTCTTAGGATTCTTGTTTTTCAACCTAAGCACCAACTGTCTGAACTTTTCAAGCATTTTATGCATCTCTTCTTGCTCCTGTACATAAAGATTCACTTCTGCGTCACTTTTATCATCCAGTCCTAACAAAGCCTGATTCTTCTTAAGCCCACGTTCAAAAACTTGCATGCTTGATATAGTACTTCCTTCCTTAACTTTCGTGATTTCTGCTCTGTTATCTTGACCCACTAAAGCTTCACTCTTCTTGTAAATCATCTTATATCTCTCAATGTAGGCTTTTTGTCTTTGGAATTCTTTTCTTCTTATCATCTCTCCTGAGAGATCAATATTAATTCCTGATCCAAGCATCTGTGACTTGAAGTCGTCTATTTTCTTGTCTGTAGCTTCCATTAATTCCAAATCTTCCTTCTCCATTCTTCCTCTAAATCCACCAAGGAAGGGATTTGTGAAAGTTAAGTTATTAGGCTATGGAATTATTCAGAGAGACAATAAGTTACCATAAGCATGCTGTTAAGAGTTGGATCGAAGAACTTTGCTAGCTGGCTACTACAATCATCCTGGGACAAAATATTAAATTCTATTGTGGACTCTAGCTGATCGATATACTCCTTAATGAGCTCTTTTCTGTTACCATCTAAATTTTTAATTATCTTCATTCAAAATATTACAAAGGAAAAGATCAAGTTTGACTTGCTCATCAACTCCTTCTTCATGGAGAATTTCCTCAAAGACTTTCAAGGGGTTGTCTAAAATTTCCTGGTTTTGAATCACTTGTGCTGCTATTTTCTTTCTTCTCTCTAATCTAATGACTTCTTCATTTTCATTCGAGGCTTCCTCAATCTTATCTAAGACTTCAAGTTTTTTTGGTTCCTTCTTTTCTGGCTTTTTTTGAGTCTCTTCTAATACAACATCTTCTTTATGTGTGATCATATTTTCTTGAGTTTGTTGAGCCTCTTCTGTAGTGTGTTTGATAGGATTGAGTTTTTTGGATTTCCTTTTACTCGGTGTAGACAGAGGAGACCTTGAATTTACATATAATTTAAAAAAATATTACTGGTCTTCTAACAACTCTTTTTTAGAAGTCTTTCTTGATAAAATTTTTAAATTAACAGGCTTCTCCTTACTCTCAGTAGATGGCACTGATTCATTGTGAACTAAATCGATTAGATCAAATGTATTATGTGAGTACCAAGATCAATATTCGAAAGAGTTTCATCTTTCAGATCAGACACTTTCCTTGCAAGTGAATTGGATCGCTCCTTCCTGTTGTTAATACTCTTTGGGGTATTAGCTTCAGATTCAACAACGCTAGACTCTCTCGCGAGTTCAGAGAATAAACTATGTCTTTTATCTCCAGTTTTTACAATAGTCGTTGGTGTATCAATATTGTTATCGTCCTTGCTTGATTTTGATAGCCTTCCAGGTGATGGCCCATCAGAGTTTCTTGGACTATTAGTCACAGTATGATTTGTTTTTATCTTCAGTCCAGGCTTCTTTCTTTCTAAGGGTGTTGTTGCTGCTGATATATCTGATTTTGACTGATTCCCCTCCGACTCTTCAAGATTCTTTAGATCAAGAATCCTTGAATTCACTGAGCTGTTGGTCTTACTTTCAATTGTGATTTGTCTCTTGAATATTGAAGGCTTTTTCTCATGTTTTGGAAGATCTTCATGGCCTTGACCTTTCACTTGAAGCTTTTCTTTATTCTCAACTTCTAACTGTTCTTTGAGCTCGGGCTCTAGCACCTCTTTTTTAACACTAGAAACACTAGGAGTAGTAACTTCCAGTTTGGCAGAATTTCTGCGAGGTAAAACCTCAGAATTTCTTTTCTTTGTACTAGTTTTATTCTTAGAACTTTGACCATTGCCATCTGTTCTCTTTTCACCAGCTTTATAACTAAGCCTCTTGGTAATTGTTGATCTTTTTGGCTTTGGCTCTACATTTCGGTTTTTAACTTCTACTTTATCGGTTGTTGGGCTCTCAATAGCAATAGTATCAGATTCTTTTCTTAAAGGGCTGATTAAATCGCTCTTTGAATCCTCAATTAAAATTTCGTTGCCTCTGCTCTGCTTAGCAGGGCTCTCACTCTTAATATTTGAAGGCTGTTTAACCAGTGTCCAAGGACTTATTTCCTTCTCTTGCTTTTCTTTCTCTGGTGGAGTTTGCACATTTAGTAATTCAGTTGTAGTAATAGTAGTAGTAATAGGTTCATCTTTTGATCGTATAGGATTAGTGTCAGCCAAACTCTCAGATGAAGATCCTCCAACTAAGACTTTGTCTGCGCTTTCGATTGAGGAGCCTGTATCTTGATCATCAAGATCATTTATAGTTCCCTTAATGATTTTTCTAGTCTTCTTGGGATGGCTTTTCCTTTCTCTTTTTACGACTTTTTCTTCTTCCACCTTCTTTTCAGGTTCTTCTTTATCCAGCTTTTGCTTCAAAAGTGTTTCTAACAGTTCCTTTCTTTTGAGGATGCTTTCTTTTTCTAAGTTCTTTTGGTTCTCAACTAGCGCCCTCTTTTCATCATCATTATCCGTCCTTTTGAAACCCTTTGTTTTGTGGTTGAGACTGTATCCATGCATCGAAGCCCCAACACCAATATTTGGATTCTTTTTCTTCTTGGTCTTCTTACCACCATCTCTTTCATCTTCTTCTGTCTCTTCAGTAATTACCCCATCTCCTTTAATAGCCTTCTTTCGATCAGAGCCACGATCTTCAGCACTCTTGCCTCCTATATCTTGTAAAGACTGTAATTTCTGAAGTGCAAGCTTGGTCAAGCTATCTAGTGTTAAATCTGGGTGGCTTGACAATAATGCTTGTTCTACGCTGGCCAAATTAAGTTCAAAAATAGATGTCGGATCTGTAATTCTCTTGTCCAAGTCGAGGTAAGACTCAATTTGGTCTCGGCCAGTATGAATCGTGTTAAGGTCTGAAATTGTGTTTCCTCTTTTGGTCCCATCGTTGGGTGTTGAAAGTCGATAATTAGGATCATCAAGTAATTCTTCTCTTTTGGATTGAGCAGTATTTGTTCTGCTACTGGCGTGTGCAATAAGTTCAGATAAGGGTAGCTCGCCTTTAGCTAGCATCTCAACTCTTTTAATTGCAGCCTCTATATCCATTTTCTGAGCCTCTGTCAAATTCTGAGCATCTTCGCCCCTATTCAGCATATGTATATTCTTAATGGACTTGATAATAGTTTCTACTATAGGATTTCCACCTTTTTCATTGAGGAGATTTAAAGGATCTAATTGGACATTTGGATCGTCTGGACTGATTTTACCATCTCTCAAATCTTTCAAAGGAGAAGGCACATAAATACCTAAAGATCCACGCTTTGCCGTTAAATTATTGAAGGCGTCTCTTAGTTCCTTACTAAGTGGGGGACCATTTTTATGATTAGGTAGTCCTCCCCCTCCAAGATTCATCTCATCTTGTAATTGATTGAAGACATTAAGTCTTTTGTTAATGATCTTTTTATATCGAATCATCTCTCCTAGAGAAACACTTTCTATGCCTTTCTCATTAATTCGTTTCAAAATTTGCTGAATATAGGCGTTTTCCTGTTCCAGTTCCTGCTCAATGTTATTGATATTGTAATTCATCTCTGCAGCTGTCTCTATTTTTTTGTTTAGATTAATACCCATCTTTAGCTCAAACAATTTGGCTATCTCATCAAGCATGAGGAATTCCCTTTGATTGCTATCGATAACAAACTGTTTAATCTTAATAGGAACGAATTCAATATCATCTTCTTCTGTACTTTTGGCTGCTAATTTCGCAACTTTTGTTAGCATATCCTCTTTTTCTCCATATTTATTTTTTAAAATGAACTGATTTTTCAATAAATGTCTAAGCACATGCTTGAAAAGATCATAATTGTCCTTTTCCTGGAATCCCTTTGAGTGGGCAGCAACCCAATCTCTATTAGATCTTAAAGGGAAGCTGACATCAAGGAAAGTATCAAGAGGTTCAGTTTCTTTGTGAGAAGGCTTAGTCTGAGTTATAAAGATAGTTTTATTGAATTCAGACCGACTAGTTAGATATTTTGGAGTTAAGACAGTGTTAGTATCACTAGTTATGGCAATTTCGAAAGAACTCTTATTAGAACTTGCAGAAGTTGATGTCCATCCCTCTTGACTTGTAGCTAATGTGAAATTGAAGTTATTGTCTAGCTTTAAATTGAGGTTGAGTTTCTTGAAATTGGAGAGGGACCTGTACCCTTGATTGCTTACGGGTTGAACTACAGTGCTAGGCCTTGAAGAGAGTTTTCTATTGATTGAATAAAAATAGCATAGACTTTACTTGATCTTTTCAGCTGAAAATGAAGAAGGAGTCTTCATCTCTCGGTCTAGCTGCTCAACAAACTTTTGATATCCACTGGATGAATACTTCTTGATGATAAATTTATTCTTTGATTGAGTCTGAGTATTTGATGTAGGAGGGGTTAATCCATAAAGAGGGCTACTACCAAAGTTCCTAGAGCTCTGAATAATTTTAATGCAGTTTCTACCTGGCTGTTCTAGGGCTTGTGATTGCAGGAAGCTCTAACATTTTTTCTTGGGGTTCTTCTTTTTTGACTGATTTATTTCTCGACTTTTGTGCAGGATCTTTTTTGTAATAGAGAGCTTTTGCATGGCGCATATATGCTTCATCTAAATCAGATCTCTTGATATAGAAAGTCTTTTCGAGGAATTCAACTAAAAACTAAGTCATTGTTAAAATAGTAATTACATTGTTTTTCAAGATTGTCTTCTCCATGATAAAAATCGTTGAGGAGGAAAACTGCATTCTTGTGAAGATTTTTCATTTCCTCCTCCTTCGCTCTTTCATTGAACATGTTCTGGATCAATGGATATTTTTTAAGTGTTCTCTCAATAAATTCACCTATGGATAAAGTTTCTGTTTTTGCTTCAGCTGGTTTGTTTTCTAAAAATTATTATTTTCTGCTCTTGGAGTAGATCTACCTTGCCTTGTTAAAAAAGGCTCTCCTCTAAGTCTCTTCTCAAAGCAGTCATTGAGTATAGAATCCAGGATCCAAACACCAGTTTTCTCATCATATCCTCTTTCTTTAGAAGTTACACAATATCTAAGAAATTCCATCTCAAGACATTTCCTTCCAATGTTCATCAAATCATTGTACAAATATCTAACTAACAAAGGTCCTTCTAAGGCAATGAGTAAATTCAAAATAGTGTTACCAGCAAGAGTAATCTTGATATCTTTTTTACTTTTTAACATTTCAATGTTCTTATTCTGATAGTATAATGTATGCTTATCCTGCATGTTCTTCATCATTTTCATTCTGAAACTTAGAGCCTCATTCCAACTTTGCCTCTCAGCGTCTGTAATTTGGAGTTGATAACTCCCGTGATTATAGTCCAGTTTGAATATGGCGTTTGCAGTAGAAATAAATATGTCCGAGTGTTGCTTGCCTGGTTTCTTGGAGAGGAAGAGCTAACGATTTATAGATACTTAATAATTATTACAGCTTGAATGGGATCCAAGAAATGGAAGATCTTAGTTGGAGTAGTGTGGCCAAATTTCCAATATGTCACCATACCATTTTCATCCGAAACAAGGAACTAATAGATTAATAATGACAATCAAGATGAACTTCATAGCCAGGCGAAGCAAGAGTCGCTATATGTCTAATTGGTGCATTATGAAATTGGATGATTGAAGAATAGTCTCTTTCATTTTTGTTCCAGTTAAATTTCATGTATTGAAGTCCTCCGACATTCAATCCTAAAAAATTGGATTCATTTGTTATTATATTACCGAACAGAATCTCAGAATCACTTATAAATTGACAGATAGAGACTTGATCCCAAAGAAGTTTGTGGGTAGCAATAAGAGAACTAAACTCATCCATCATTTGGACCAGTATATCTCCTTCAGTTCCCACTGAAATCAGATATTTGTTCTTCTTTATGCATCTTAAGGCAAGAACTTCTTTATGTCTTAATACTGTTTGCTTATGTATCATTTGATAGATTTCAAAGTTGCATTCAAATATGATCAGCAGACCAGTCTTTGTTCCCAAAATGACATTATAATTATCATCATCTAATTATTGAGTTCAAGGAAATTAGTTCTTACATAACTCGTTTAGCGGCATGGCAGCATATGCAGAAATTTCACTCCAGATATATTTCTGGATCACTCTTTTCCTGTATCTCATTGAGATTGCATGTATATAGGTATTAGTCAAGATCAAGAAAAGTTTTTGTTCAGGCATAGGGAAGCTACCACGCACAGTTAAAGTGTCCAGGTCAACCCTAATATGATCAAAATGTTTTGGCTCATAACTGGCTTCCTTCCACTGAGTAATCAGATCGTATTTTGTGGTTTCCAGCTCTTTACATGATATTGGGTCAAAAAAAGCTAATTTATGATCATTATAATGAATAAGGGCTTTCTGATCTGGTCTTGGCTCTCCATTCTCTTCTAAATCAGCCAATGTCCTTGGACCCTCATCACTAAGAAAAGCGGGATATATATTCAAAATTCCTGATTTGGGCACAAAAGCAGGTTTGCAAGGACTGTTGACTTTATAGGCCTATCATGTCATTAAGTTTTAACTAATGTTACATAAAAGATGCCATGCTTGCTAAAGAACAGTGTGGTTTGTCCATTGTCATCTGTGTTGGAAGCAAACATGCATTTCATCTTATGTAGTACAAGTCTTGCTGTCTGTTTTTCGATATTTCCACCCCTCTTAGTACTTTCTTCAAAGGAATATGATCGTGATCTGACTGTCCTCAAAGAATCAGATTGTGTAAAGGTGGATTGCAAGTACTCTGTATGAATGACTTTTCCTAAGAATTACAAAATTTATGAGAAGCATTACTTGTAGCATAAGAATAAACTAGGAGTTTATTTTCTCCGGTAACAAGATATAGCCCACCGTTAGGATTGCTTTTATCCGCGTGTAAATAAGCAACTCTATTGTGAACTCCATGATTAAAGTTAGTGACTTCTTCGTTTTGCAAAAGATCATAAATTATCAATTTTTTATCGTCCCAATAATATAAGAGCTCCTGATCAACAGCCATTGATGAGATATTACTCACTACCTCTTTTTCAACCTGGACATTAGAAAAGTTTTTGGTATCAATGAGATCTAGGGTAATGAGATTATAGATGCCAACTTCACAGGTGTCAAAGAGGGCAACTAACAGGTTCAATTCTTCACAAAGTGCAAGCTTCATAAAATATCTCCCAGACTTAGGCTGTATAGTTCCTTTGGTCTGCATATTAATTTCAAAGGATTGTTCCTTTTTTTGTATATACTTAGATCGTTCCTCATCTTTGTTCATTTCCATTCTTTTCTTAAAGTTATGATATTTATTATCCTCAATTGCTTTTCTTGCTGTTTTCTTTTTGGCATTTGCAAATTCTGGAGAGGCCTTATTCTCATTATGATCACCTTGGGCTGTGTCCTCTATTTCTACATATTCGTACTTCCAAAATTTGATTAGCCTTCTGTCTTCTCTTAGGGTTATTATTTCATTTAAGCGCTGAATTGCAAAGATTGAGATGGCTGTGTTAGCCTCAGGAGAATATATCTTCGAGAACTCTAATTTTTCATTGAAATAGAGAAAAGATTTTTTATTCACAAAACAAACCCACATATTAGTCATTATCAAAGCTTCAACTGCCTTGATCTTGATTTCGCAATCATATAGGGCTCCAAACTTTTTAGCATAAGGCATTTTCCTTAGCAAAACTCTTGTATTTGCATCATATAAGTATATATCTTGTTTTGTGACCAGCATTAGGTGATGATTTATGTAGTTCAGGGCATAACACTTTATTTTCTCTGAAACCTGGGGAACTTCGAGCTGCTGCAGCGCTGTTATGTTGTAAAACTCATCCATTCACCTTTTATTGTTACAATTAGAAGTTTTAACTTTATTTTAGCAGATAAGTATGAGTATTTTAAAGACTAATCATCACCCTATCTTCGATACAAAAGAAATAGAGCCCTATTAATTGATTTTAAATGAGGTTTGTTGAGAGAATTGTTATATTGTGAGTCACCTTGAAGAAATTTTAAGACTATTTCTTGTTATACTCACAAGATAAATAAAACTTTACAATATAGATAACAAACTTTATACCCCAGAATCACTATTTTTTCGAAGAGAATAAACTGCTATCATATGCAATTTTAATAGTGGTTTTTATTAAGAGCTCTATAGATGATTTCATAAACGACAAATGTTCCAGCATTAGTGGGTAAAGATCTAGCAATGCAAGGTCCGAAACCTTTGAAGAAGCCTGAAATACCGCTGCTCTTGAAGGTCTTCGAGGCACAATCTATGATTCCTTTGTACTGATGATTCTCGAAACTATCTGTTTGAATCTTTGTTTTAATGACATCAAGGGGATAACTTCCACACCACAATAGCATTCCAGACATAGCTCCCGAGAAAGCAACCCAACCGAGACTGAGATCCTGTCTAGCTTGTCCTGGCTTCAAAATCTGTTGCATAATCCAAGCATAAGCAGAAAAGTATACTCCATAAGCAACACCCTCTCTGGCTAAAGTGGCATAAGTTCCTTGATAAATACCTTTCAAGCCATATTTTCTATAAATTTGCTTGGCACAGTCTATAGATCCCTTGTACAAAGGGTTCGTAGATGATTGGGTTTGCATTCTAATTCTTATATGTTCGGCTGGGATAGTGACAATACAGTTAGCAAGACCAGCAAGCATACCACAGAAGCACAATTGTGGAAGGCTAAGTTTATCAGTTCCTGTGTATGCCATTAATATTTTCTTGGAATTCTCGTTAACTCCAAACTGAATAGAGACAGCAGCACCCACTCCTGCCAAGGGGGGCAAGCTACCTTTCCACAATGCTAAGGGACCACCTTCATTTTTCAAGATATTCTTGAAAATTCCAATTGCAGATGGCTTTGTTCCTTCTGGAGCTGATTGCAATCTCACTTTGACAATATCGAAAGGCTGACCTATGAAAACTTGAGCGAACCCTCCAATGCATCCAGCTATAAACTCGTTTATGAAAGGAGTTGACTTGGCAACGGCTTTTGGTTGAGCTTCAGACATATCAAATTAAAGATTTATTGTTTTAACTTGTGCGTTGGTCCTGATTTCTAAATTGTTGTTGTCAGAAATACTGAAAATTAAGTAACTATGAGCAATTTGAGTAAGGCTGTGAACTACTTTGATGTCAATGGACTGTAGGCCGAGAACCTGATTATTTTATTTTAGGTTAGAAATTCTTTAAGTTGTAAGCCCAATTGTATTCTGAATTTAGCTAAGACAATTTTATTTGAATCCTGATTTTGGGAATGATTATGATGGTATATTTTTTTGGGGGATTAGTGAGTTTCCATTCGAGTAAACGACTAAAAATCATGTCGAAATTTAAGATTATGTATCTATGAGTTTATGTGAACTGAAACATACACACAAGTAGAAGGAGACTTTATGAATCCAAATAAAGCAAGGGAAGGTTTGAGACTTGAGTCATTTTATTTTAAATTTTTTTCTGGAGGGAATTAAAATGGAGTGACTAGAGTATTTTTCATCAGGCTTCTTGTCTTGAACATTTTTTTTCCCATCATACAGTAATTCCAACACGAGTAGGGAACTCAGTAAATTGAGATTGTCCACTTTGATTCTCTAACTTTTCGTCGGATTCCGATTCACCGGGCTATTTAATTTAGGACAACGTATCAATATTAATTTTTATGTATTTTTACTGCCTTCAAGGCAGAACAGTGAACTTCGAAAATATTTGAACAACCAAACTCCAAAGAGTCCCAGACTCACAGATCAGAACAGAAACAAACTATACAACTACTAACATAAAGAATATCTAAATATGAAACGAAAGAACTCTAAATCAACTATTATTAATCATATATCCACTCCTGAGAAGAAAGAGGGCATAGTTACGAAGAGTGATACTCTGGGTGCTAAAGAAGTACCCAAGTGCTTTAATTGTGAGTGGCCATTCCCAGATAGTTTCAGGGGAGAAGAAAAGAATACGCATATTAATAGATGTCTTGATGGCCGCGGAGTAGAAGACAAAATTTTTTGGAAGAGGTGCAAGGGAGATATGAGAAACTATCGGTAAATTGAATAGATGAAATCTTTTCAACGTTAAGACTGGCTTTCGAGCAATTCTTTAACAAAAAAAGTAAACTCAATGGAAAGTTCATAACAGACAATTCTATCAGCAGCCAGACAAACGGAGTGCATAAAAATTCTCAAAACGGGATCAGGGGACGTAAACATTCAGCTCAAAACGCTATAAAAAGAACACATTCTAGCAAGAGCAACAATATAAAGAGATCTGGAAAACTTGATATTAAACAAGAAGAACCTCTTCTTCAGAAAAAGCTCAAGAAAAAAGGTACTACAGCTCGAGTATATTAAAACTAGTAGATGACATCAATGTAAAGATAGAAGAGATAAAGTCCAAAGCTACCACAAATACCTTTACAACTAATGGCCCTAATATTACAATTAATGGAGTTAGTACTGTAAATAAAGGAAGACCTGAAAATGGTGTTGGTATTCATAGGAAGATAATAGCCCTTCCTATTGTCAATACTCTTGTGTTCAATCCTAGTAAGGAATTCTCGAAAAGTTCGAAGGATTAGCTTTGGGACTGCATATCTCTATTTTGATTGTTATTTCATTCCTTGTAATGTTAGCGTTGTGCCTATTGTACTCTGTATCACCATTAGACCACCCTACGATGTGAAGTTAGTGTATCTTATTGATTTTAGTTAGCACTGGAATATTAAGGAAAATTACGAGTCCAGGCCGAATGTTATGTGCTACAACACTTGCTACATATTCAGACCTTCTACTCATCTAATCCTAAGCTTGATTCAAAACAAAATACTTTATTAATAGAATGACAAATTCCATACTTAAAGCCTTAGGGTCCTCTAAAAGATAAAATAGTAAGTAGATATCATGAAATATTTTATCTGTTTTTGCTCAAGCTTAGGAACAAGAGGGCTTTCCAATAAAGTTCAACAAATGAATTTCAAACAATCTTCAATCTTAATTTTACATTGCTTGAGACAGAGATACACTTTAATTTTTTCTAAATTTCAAAACGGGCCATTTTTGATCTAAACCAAATCTTGCTGGACTGGCTCATGTAAAAATATAAGAAGATGATTCTATTGAGCCTTTCCCTTCTTGATACATGAAAAAAACTTCTGTTTCAAATCTGAATAAATCAAATAACTTGTAAGTTATAAAATTTCATTAAATTTCTATGTCGGACTTTGATTCTCATTTATCCAATTCCCTCGAGGCGTCGCAACTAAGCTCCTCGAAGGATCAAGTTTATTCACAAGGACCATATGAGCTTGACATTACTCAAGTCGCAATACGTCGTTCGGATGCAGATGATTGCCAAGTTCTTGAACGAGTAATTGACAGAGGAACTCAAGGACAACTTGACCTATTATTTAATTATCCAAGACTCATACAAAGAGTTGAAACCTGTTTCCTAAGCATAACCTTGATTGATTCTGAATACAGAGTCGTTGGAATGGCAATTTTTGAAGATTATCCTCAAGGTCTTGAAGGAACATTTGATTATTTACATGAAAATGCATGGGAACAATGGCTAGAACAGGCATATCATATTAGAGAAGATTTTGACATTAGACCATTCAACTCACTCTGGCTAGTGTATTTCTATTTGGGTAAATGAAATTTGAATATTGTTTGAACTGCTTAGACAAAAAGAATTTCAAGATCCATCCTGAGGAAGAACCTGAACTCCTTAAAATGGTTTTCCAAAACGTGTATGGAACGTTCCCAAATGTAGAAGGAATAAATTTCATGCTCAAGGGCGATGTTCTTGAGGAACTAAATGCAGTTCCAGAAATGATCAAGCCAGTCCTTAGCATGTTCCAAGAATGCGAGGTTAAGAATCCTAACATTCTTCAAGTAATATTGATTTATTCCATCGTTTTAACTCATCTTTAGAAAGTCAGAGGAATTCACCCCATGTCTAGGATGTACTATAGCCCCAGACAAAGGTGTTTTGATTATGTTGAGATCCGTATAGCCAAGCAAGAGGATCATGATGATTTGGCTGAGGTCTTCAATCAACAATCAGAAGTTTTGACCTCTCAATTTGGAGAATATTTCATTGCAGAGTTGATAGCCTTCCAGAATGAAGACCAAAAGGCTCTTGTTGCCCAAGTTGGAACCAAAGCAGTTGGTCTGATGAGTGTCTCAAAGGATATTGACTATAAGTTGCTTTCTGAATGCTTTGAACTTGATACTTATGATAATTTGCTAAAGTCTGAGTTCATGGAAGCAGTGAGAGATAGAAAGGAAGACCTTGCCTTAAAGGCTGAATATGAAAAAATTGATGCTGAGAGAGAATTAAAGAGAAAATTGCTAGAAGAAAAGATGATCTGCTCTCACCTTGGACAGAGAATAAGATTACAACAATATATGGTAGAAAAGGAGGTTGCCGTTAAGGAAAAGCTTGATTACTACATGTCCAACGAAGAATATTATAAGCTATTCAAAACTAAGGATTTCGAGGAACTCCTTGATGAATGGCTTGCTGACTTTAAGCTTATGCAACCAAGTGAGATCTTCTATGAACAGAAGATTCTCGATCCAGAAGTAAGCTGCTGGATTATGAGCGAGAGAGACTTCTTCCTTAAGACTTTAACCTATTTCGGACTTCCTGAAGGCTATCTTGAAGGTGCTGGCCATTGGCATGATTGGGCCTTCAAGCAACTTGAAGATAAGAAACAATTGGCCATGAAGGGAAGACTTGCTGTCAGAAAGAAGAAAGAAACTAAAAGAAAAGCTAAGCAAGAAGAAAAGAAAGAGGAGGAAGTGAAGCCTCCTGATTACTTCGATTTGGCTCCTTTCAAGAAGGCTTTTGAAAGATTCCTAGCTGCTGGGCCTGAAATGAGAACCCAGGTTAGAAACGCTATCCTCAAGAACCTAAAGCAAGTTATTTTAATCTTTGCTGACGAAAATGCTGTTCTAAATCAGAACAGAAGTGTTGATATCATGACTCTAGGCAAATTATTAAAGCAAAAGAATATTTCTATCCCTGAAGCTTACTGGGAACTTCTCCCCTTAGTTATGGACTGCTTTGGTGACTTGAAATTTGACCAAAAGATCACTAAAGTAATGCCTGGAGATCTTCAGAAGAAAAAAGAGCCCAAGAAGCCTGAAGAAGATAAGAAAGGAGACAAGAAGGGTGATAAGAAAGAAGAACCCAAGAAGGAAGAGCCTAAGCCTGAACCACCCAAGGAAGAAGCCAAAGAAGAGCCAAAACCTGATGCCCCAAAACAAGAAGTTGATCCTGTCATTGAGAAACTCCAGAAATTAGTCAATCCTATTGATATCATTGAAAGATACTCAGCTTACCACGAAGTCGTTGAGGCACTCCGAACTATCGAAAGATATGACCAAATGATGTTAAAATTAGGTTTTATCAAGGCACAGTCCCTCAAAGATTCTACCTTAAGAGAGGAAGTTGAAAAAATCGCTGAAGAAGAAAGAATTGCTAGAGAGCAGGAACTCGAAGCCAGAAAGAAGAAGAGACCCAACAATCCTTGGAGAGAATACTGTGAACAATACGATGATCTTGACAATCTTAATTTCATTCCTCCTGAGGTCCACAACGCTATTGCCATCAATTTGTTCTGTATTGACGAAACTTATGAAAGCAGATCCATTGATTTCCTTGACTATGCCTTCAAGTTGTTCCCCGACAGAGACTATATCATCCTTACTCAACCTCACATTGTCGGAGAAAATATGCTCCTTCAGACCTTCACTCAAGTCCCCAAGAAAAAGAAGGCTATCTTTGACGATGTCCTTTATATCTTCCATAGAGATGCCCTGATGGCCCCTCTTATTACTGTTAGAAGAAGTATTGCTGAAGATATTATTGAAGCTAAATTCCTTTATGAGCAGACTTCCAATGCTAAGGCTATTGAAACTGATGCTCTTGAGTCCATTAAGAGCTTAACCTCCAACAAGATGTCTTTCACTGTTTTGTGTGAAGATAACGTGATTGGTTTCTACGTATTGACCAAAGATGTAAACCTTCTCTATTACAAATCTCACTTCTCCATCCAAGATTACATGCTATTGAACGAACAACCAAGAGCAGGCTTTGCAAAGATCATGCATGCTGTTTTAAACCCTATCTTTATTAAATATCAACGTTACATCTTGAAGGAATTGATGCGTTTGGCTAACAAGACTTGTTTCTTCTTTGAAATTCATGAACATACTGCTTTACCTGATATCTTCCATGAATTAGTCTTGACAAGAAATAGAAAATTCCCACATTTGCTTGAAAGAAAATGGGACTATGAAAGGGATCCTGAATATATGGAAAAGTTCCAAGACTTAAAATATATTCAAGATGGACACAGAGATCCTATGGATGAAAAAGAAGCCAACTTCTCTTTAGCTCTTGTGACAAAGAAACTTCTCAGTATCAACAAGATTAACAATAACACAAGAATTGTTGTCGTTGGAGCCTCGGATACTGGTATCTCCTTCATTGAATCCTTGTTGTCAGTAAAGTACATCAACTTCCCTCATATTATCCTCCTTGCTCCAGGCGGTTTAAGAGGAATTCATGCCAAGAGTGAGTACATGCAACTCAAGGCTTACAGCACAAATTACACCTTAACTGAAATGAAAAATCTACTTCTAGAATCAAGAATTACGGTTATCGATTCCAGAATGGTCAATATTGACAGAAAGGCCAGACAAATCAAGCTTGATAAGGACGCCATCATCCCTTATGATGTCCTTGTTTTGACATTGGGTTTAATCGATACTCAACTCCAAGAAATTGAACTTGTCTCTGAAGGTATTGGTGTTCTTAATGAGAAGTACAATCTCTACCCAGATAAGAAGTACATCAAAGGTGTCTACTCAATTGATGATCCTTATTTGTATGATATCTTCAGTCCCAATAAAGGCAAGGGTTCTCCGATTGATCTTCTCACCAGGAAAAAGAAGCCAGAAAATATCATTGTATATGGTCGCTCCTTAAATGTTTACTGCTTCATTAACGGTCTTATTAACCGTGGTGTTAAACCTGAAAGAATTACCCTTGTCATTCCTCACCCAACCTTTGAGAAGAAGACCTCATTCTCCAACAATCAAGAAAGATGGGATTACGAAGATATGCTTGTTTGGGATCCTCCTGCATTTGAAGACGAAAATATTGAACAAAAGGTCCATGAAATCCTAGAAAAGCTTGGAGTCACTATCTACAAGGAGTTGGACTTGAAAGGTATAGTCCCTAATCCAAATACTAACGAAATCCACAGCATCAAATTCACTAATCGTGCCTGGGTAAAGCCTGAAGATGACGAACAAAGCGCTCTAGAAGATGATGAGGATATTGAAAGAAGCCATGACGATGACGATCGTGAAAGTGAAGAAGAAGATACTCCTCCTGATGAGGTTGAACTTTTTGCTAAATTCTTCGTTACCTCAAGATGTAACGATATTGATTTGGGCTTCTTCCAAGCTATCCATGATAATGGACTAGTTTACAATGGTAGATTAATTGTTAAGAACAACTTCCAGACCACAGATCCTGCCATCTTCGCTGCTGGCAGACTTTGCGAGTTCTCTCAAAGATATAAAAACCTCGCTATCGGAACCTCATTAAGACTCGATAAATATAGTGGTAGAGAAGTTGGCCAGAAGTTGGCTAAAGCTATCCTTGAGCACATCGGTCTTGTAACAGCTGAGACAGCCATGGAAGAAGAAGAACTTCCAGTATTTTACATGCCACTCGGTACAGGAGGTGTTTTGCCAAATGACTTGTTCTACTATCATGTTAGAAGAATTGAATGGGCTAGACCTAGCCTAACAGTAATTTCCATGTCAGCTTTAGTTAAGTTTTTAGATGGAAGCTCCCAAGAATAGAGAAGATATTTCATGTGACAATATCAAGAGATTACTAGATGGTCATTTCATCAAATTCACCTTTGATAATAACGGAATCATTGACTCAGTCACTTACTTGGTATATTTTCTTAGGATAAAATTATTCATTTTTTTAGGGTAGCGAGAAAATCTCAGTCCAAAGTTTGGTCTCATTTGTTGGTCTTTCAGAGAAATACCTTAACAAGCTTGATACAAGGTATATTTAGCACTTTTCATAAGCTAATTTTGTAGATACAAGTCTGCTCTTATTGAGAATGTTACTGAATTCTTGTCCGAAAACTGGGCCATTGCTCTTTATCATGAATGGTTCTCACTATTCAGACAAAAGACTAAGATGGATATTACCAACAAGGGAAGCTTACAAGAAGTCTTTGAAAAGGTTGCCAAAGCAGCTAGAAAAGGAAAATACCTTACTAAGGAAAAGTACGAGAAATTAAGAGCTCAAGTTTCACAAGAAGTCATCAAGGCAATCGAGGTAAAGAGATTAAATTATTTGTGTAATTTGAATAGGACGGTACCCTTGACT
>Ga0065720_1003145_pt1 | contig 38931 bp, 33 predicted proteins | sample Thericmetagenome_FD_59107 | JGI IMG/M metagenome (GOLD analysis project Ga0065720, IMG submission 59107) | Thermophilic microbial communities from the Joint Bioenergy Institute, California, USA of rice/straw/compost enrichment - eDNA_2 v2... | ecosystem: Engineered > Solid waste > Grass >... | reverse complement strand
CGCGGTGCCCTCCGGGCAGCCCTGACCGGCACAAGCCGGCCCGGCCGGGCAGAGCCCGCGCCGCGAGGAGATCACCACCAATCAGTAGATGCGTTCCACGCACAAGATCGTCTACACGCTTTACCTTCTGCAAACCGCAGGCACCGACGCAGAACGGCCCGGAGCATCCGTAGGCGTTGACGCTGCTCAGGGCGGGTGATCAGTACCTACGCGCGGTGATCTGGATGAGCGNTNTNNNAAACCGCGTGTCGCAGGTTCGAATCCTGCCGGGGGCACGCACCGCGGTCGGCGTCACGCAACGGTCGGCATCGCGGAGGCGGTTCCGCGGGGCCGGTGCCCTCAGCCGACGAGGGTGAGATCTCGCATCGAGAACGAAGTTGCGCTCGATCGAATCGGTTCGAAATCGCCACGACTTCGTTCTCGACGAACCACCATCACGTCGGCGGGGGAGCAGACGGCCGCGGTGACGAGGCGGAAGGTCTCCCCGGCGGCTCGTACACGCCGTGGTCGAAGGCGTAGACGATCGCCGCGGCGCGATCGCGCAGCCCGAGCTTCGACAAGATGGCGCTCACGTGCGACTTCACGGTCGCCTCGCTGAGGACGAGCGCGTCGGCGATCTCCCTGTTGGTCGCACCGCGGGCGATGAGCGCGAGCACCTCGTGCTCCCGCGCGGTCAGCTCGTCGAGGCGGCGGGCGGCGCGCTGCGCCGGCGCGAGCGTGCGCCGGTGCGCGGCCAGCAGCCGCGGTGTCACGGCCGGGTCGAACCAGGCCGCACCGGCCGCCACGGCACGGGCGGCGGCGAGGATCTCCGCGGCGCCCGCGTCCTTGAGCACGAAACCCGCCGCCCCGGCCTCGAGCACGCCCCACAGGACCTCGTCCTCGTCGAACGTGGTGAGCACGAGCACCGGCGGCGCCCCTGACCGGTCACGGAGTCTGCGCGTGGTCTCCACGCCGTCGAGCCCGGCCATGCGCACGTCCATGACGACGAGATCGAGGTCGAGCTCGTCGATCTGCGCCAGCAGCTCGGAACCGTCGGCGCACTCGGCGACCACCGTGAACCCGTCCCGGGGCCGCAGGATGCGGGCGATGCCGGCCCGGACCAGCTCCTGATCGTCGACGACGGCGGTGCGCACGCTCACGGCGCGCTCCCGGGCAGCGCGCACCGCACGACCCAGCCGTCGTCCACGGGACCGGCGACGAGGGTGCCGCCCGCGGCGGCGGCCCGCTCCCGCATCCCCGTCAGGCCGTAGCCCGGCCGGTTCCGCGCCGGGCGCACCGGTCGGCTCGTCACCTCCAGCACGGTCGCCGTCGGTTCGGCGGCGACGTGGACCGAGGTGCGGGCGTCGGGCGCGTGGCGCGCCGCGTTGAGCAGCGCCTCCTGCGCGATCCGGTAGAGCGTGAGCGCCGCCATCGGGTCGACATCTCTGAGCTCGCCCGTGGTGGTGTGCTCGACGGAGAGGCCGCCGGCGCGGGCGTCCGCGACCAGGCGCGCGATGCCGTCCAGGCCCGGGACCGGGGAACGGCCGTCGCCGTCGTCACCGTCGGCGGAGCGCAGCAGCGCGACCGTGGCCCGCAGCTCGGTGAGCCCGCGCCGGCCGCTGTCCTCGGCCGCGGCGAGCGCGAGATCCGCCTCGGCCGGGTCGTCGTGCAGGACGTGGCGGGCGCTCGCCACCTGCAGGAGCACCGCGGCCAGGCCGTGCCCGACGAGGTCGTGCACGTCCCGGGCGATGCGGCGGCGCTCCTCCTCCGCCGCGCGCGCCGCCGCCGCGGCGCGGGCGGCCTCGTCGGCGGCGCGCTGCTCCTCCTGACGACGGAACAAGCCCGCGATCAGCGCGGGGAACGCCACCGCTGCCACCCACACGCCGACGTCGACGTCATCCGGATCCAGAACGTCGACCAGCACCGGTACCGCGATCGCGACCAGCACGCAGACCGCCGTCGTGGCCGGGCCCGTGTCCCAGCCGGCGACCGCGATCGCCAGCAGCGACAGCAGCAGCATCCCGGGGTCGAGATCACCTGATCCCTTCGCCACCAGCACCGCGATCGACACCCCCGCGGTCAGCACGGGCGCGGGCATCCGGTCCGGCCGCAGCGCCCACACCCCGAACAGCGCAGCACCTGCCACCAGCGCCGCGGTGCGCCACGGATCGGCGGGATCGGTGATGGCCGCGTACACCACCGCACCCACCGCGGCGAACGGCATCGCGGCCCGCAGGAGATCACGACGACCGGGAGCCATCCGCGCATCGTAGAGCCGCCGACCGAGATCGATCCCCCGCTCGGAACGTGGCCGGGTGGTCACGGTCGCCGCAGCCACGCCTCGAGCGGTCCTCGCCGTCCGGCGCGGCCGACCAGAACGGCGATCACCACGAGCAGCGCCCAGGTGCCGACGGCCAGCCCCGTCGCACCCGCGAGACCGACCCGGTCGCCCAGCCCGCCGCCGTACGGTGCGAGCACCGCGACGAACACCACCGACTGGACGACGTAGCAGGACAGCGATCGCCGCCCGCACTCCGTGAGCGCCCGCGCCACTCGCCCCTGTGCCCGCGCCGCGACCAGCCCGGCCACCGCGACGAACGCCAGGCCGCCCGCGTACCCCGTCACTCCGTGCAGCGCGCCGGCCACCAGCCGGGCGGCCAGTCCGGGGTCCGGCCACACGGTCGCCGCCATCGTCGCCAGCGGCAGCGCGCCGAGGATCGAGACGGTGAAGCCGACGGACGCGATCCGCAGCAGGACCGGGCGGTGGTCCCCGGGCGCGTCCAGCAGCCCCCGCCGCGCCACCCAACCGCCGAGCAGGACCGCCGCAGCCAGACCCAACGCCTGGACCAGTCCGACGACCGCCCATTCGACGATCCGCACGACCGCGGCCGACACCGGGTCCGCCACCCCCGTCGACACCAGCCAGGACCGCTGGTCGGGCGGTCCCGGCGCCGCCAGTGCCGCACCGGCGAGCGCGGGCCCGACGAGGAACCCCCCGGCCAGCCGGCGCAACCGTGCCGCCGGCGCCGTCGCGACGAGCCCGCCCAGCGCCAGTCCGAGCAGCCCGTACGGCCCCAGCACGTCACCGGAGAACAGCAGGGCCGCGTGCACCGCCCCGAGCAGCAGCAGCCGACGCGCCCGCGTGCGCACCACTGCGTGTCCGCGCTGCTCGGCCAGCCGTACCAGCCCGTACCCGAAGAGCACCCCGAACAGCGGGTACGCCCGACCGTCGACGAGCAGGACCTGTCCCAGCGCGACCGCACGGTCCACCGGCCCGGGATCGGCCGCGTGCCCGCGCACGCCGACGTCGTGCCCGAACAGGAAGAGATGGGCGTTGGCGATCGCGATGAAGAGCAGCGCGGCGCCGCGGGCGAGATCCGGGGCGACCGCCCGGGTCGCGACGAAGGCAGTGGTGGACACCCCACCGATCGTCGGCCGTCGTAGCTGCAGGCACATCGGCCTGCGGTCGGGTGTGCGATCTCCTACCGCAGGCGGAGGAGGCCGGCGGAACCGCGCCGCCGGAGCGGCCTCAGCGGAACGCCTGCTCCCCCGTCAGCAGCTGCCCGAGCACGAGCGTGTGCATCTCGACGGTGCCCTCGTAGGTGAGCACCGACTCGAGGTTGGTCATGTGCCGGATCACCGGGTACTCGAGCGAGATGCCGTTGGCACCCAGGACGGTGCGGGCGCTGCGGGCGATCTCCAGCGCCTCGCGCACGTTGTTCAGCTTGCCCATCGACACGTGCTCCGGGCGCAGCGTGCCGGCGTCCTTCTTCCGGCCCAGGTGCAGCGCCAGCAGGTAGCCCTTGACGTACTCCAGGCACATGTCGGCGAGCTTCTGCTGGGTCAGCTGGAACGCGCCGATGGGGCGGCCGAACTGCACCCGCTCCCGCGAGTAGCGCCGCGCGGTCTCCAGGCAGGACCGGGCTGCGCCCAGAGCGCCCCACACGATGCCGTAGCGGGCCTCGTTCAGGCAGGACAGCGGACCCTTGAGGCTGCGCGCCTCGGGCAGCATCGCCGAGGCCGGCAGGCGGACGCCGTCCAGCACCAGCTCACCGGTCGCCGACGCGCGCAGCGACAGCTTGTGCTTGATCTCGGGGGCCGAGAAGCCGGGGGTGTCGGTCGGCACCACGAACCCGCGCACGCCCTCGTCCGTACCCGCCCACACCACGGCGACGTCGGAGTACGGCGCGTTGGAGATCCACATCTTGCGGCCGTCGAGGATCCAGTCGCTCCCGTCGCGGCGGGCGACCGTCCGCATGCTCCCCGGGTCCGAACCGACGTCCGGCTCGGTCAGGCCGAAGCAGCCGATCGCCTCGCCGGCGGCCATGCGCGGCAGCCACTCCTGCTTCTGCTCCTCGGAGCCCCACCGCCAGATCGCGTACATCGCCAGCGAACCCTGCACCGACACCAGCGAGCGCAGGCCGGAGTCGGTCGCCTCCAGCTCCAGGCACGCCAGGCCGTAGTCGACGGCCGACATGCCCGGGCAGCCGTAGCCCTCCAGGTGCATGCCGAACAGCCCGATCGAGCCCAGCTCGCGCGCCAGCTCACGGACGCCGGGGATCGCGCCGACCTCGAACCACTCGGCGATGTGCGGCTCCACGAGCTTGTCCAGCAGCTTGCGGACGGTTTCGCGGACCAGCCGCTCGTCCTCGGTGTGCAGCTCGTCCAGCGCGGCCGGGTCGGCCGGGTCCGGTACGGGCAGGGTCATCGGGTCGACGTGCGTCATGCGTTGTCCTCCTTGCGGAGCCAGCGACGGACCTGGTCGCTGTGCTCACCCAGCCGCGGCGGGGCGGTGTATGTCGTGACGGGTGTCTCGGAGAGCGAGACGGGGTTGCGCACCTGGGCCGGCCGTCCCGGCCCCACGTCCACGAGCGGGTCCAGGCCCAGCTGCTCGGCCAGCCGGAACCCGTCGGCGACGGAGCCGACCCGGCCGGCCGGAACGCCGACCGCGGTCAGGCGGGCCACCCACGACTCGGCGGAGTCGGCGGCGAGGCGCCGCTGCAGCTCGTCGACCAGGGCGGCCCGGTTCTGCACCCGGGCGGCGTTGGTGGCGAAGCGTTCGTCGTCGGCGAGCGACTCGTCCCCGACGGCGGCGGCGAGCTTGCGGAACTGGGCGTCGTTGCCGCAGGCGATCGCGAACGGGCCGTCGGCCGCCTCCAGCAGCTCGTACGGGGCGACGGACGGGTGCGCGTTGCCGAGCCGGCCCGGGGCGTTGCCGGTGGTCAGGTACGACGCGGCCTGGTTCACCAGCGCGGCCAGCAGCGTGGACAGCAGGTTGACCTCGACGTGCTGGCCCACCCCGCTGTGGGCACGGGCCTGCAGCGCGGCGAGGATGCCGATGACGGCGTCCTTGGCGGTGAGCACGTCGACCAGCGCGACGCCGACCTTCATCGGCCTGCCGCCCGGCTCACCCGTGACGGACATCAGTCCGCCCACCGCCTGCGCCAGGAAGTCGTACCCGGGCAGCTCGGCGCCACCGGTCCGGCCGAAGCCGGACACGGAGCAGTAGACGACGCCGGGATTGTCCCGGCGCACCTGCTCGTAGCCGAGGCCGCGACGGTCGAGGGCACCGACGCGGAAGTTCTCGATCACCACGTCGGCGCGGCGGGCGAGTTCCCGCGCCGCCTCCAGATCGCCGGGGTCGTCCAGGTCCAGGGTGACGGACTCCTTGTTCCGGTTGGCGCTCTCGAAGTAGGCCGCGGAGTTGTCCGTCCACGGTGGACCCCAGGTGCGCGTGTCGTCCCCGGCACCGGGCCGCTCCACCTTGATCACCCGCGCGCCCAGGTCGGCGAGCGTCATGGCGGCCAGCGGACCCGCGAGCACACGGCTGAAGTCGGCGACGAGGAGCCCGTCGAGCGGAGCCCGGAGGGGACGATCCATGCCCTCAGTGTCGCCAGCCGATACCTCGGACAGAAGTATCAATTACCGCCGCAGCGATACCGCGAAGGTATCACGACATCCGGGCCGCGAGCTCCACCAGCCGGGCGAGCGCAGGGTTCGGATCCGCACGGCGCCAGGCGAGCCGCACCTCGACCGGGCCGAGCCCCGGGTCGAGCGGCCGGAACACCACGTCGTGCACGGGAATCGCCGCGCTGACCCCGGAGAAGACCAGCGCGATACCGGCGCCCGAGTCGACCATCAGCAACTGCGTGGGCGAGTCGACCGCCGTGTCCACGATCCGCGGCACGAACCGCCCCAGCGTGCCGAGCAGGTGCAGCCGGTTCGACAGGGTCGCCCCGCGACCGCCCGGCAGCGCGATCCACGCCTCGTCGGCGAGCTCGCCGGGCCGCAGTGCCTCCGCGACGGCGAGCCGGTGCTCCGCCGGCAGCGCGACCAGCAGTTCCTCCTGCGCCAGCACCAGCGAGTCGACCTCGTCCGGCAGCCGGTCCCAGCGACCCACCACCGCGTCCAACCCACCGGCGAGCATCCGTTCGAGGCCGGGCTCGGACAGGTGCGAGCCGCGCAGCTCCAGGGTCAATCCCGGGTAGTCCTCGCGCGCCCGGCGCACCAGCGCGCCGACCAGCGCGTACACGGAGGCGCCGGAGAACCCGAGCCGCACCCGGCCGGACTCGCCGCGGCGCATCCGCCGGGCGATCTCCACGATCCGCTCGGACTGCATCACCAGCGACCGGGCCGGCTCGATCAGCGCCTCCCCCAGCGGCGTCAGCGCGACGTGCCGCGGCCCGCGCTCGAACAGAGGTGCACCGAGCTCGGCCTCGATGGCGCGGATCATCCGGCTGAGCGGCGGCTGGGCCATCCGCAGCCGCGCCGCAGCGCGGCCGAAGTGCAGCTCCTCGGCCACCGCCAGGAACGCCCGCGCCCTGTGCACATCCATCGGGGAGAACCGTACGCTCGACCGTCCCGCCGGAGTGCGACGCGCTCACGGGTTCCGCAGAACCCGGCCCCGCTGAGGCGCCGACCGGAATCAGGCGCCCTCGAAGCCGAGCACCCGCCATGCGCGATCGGTGAGCTCGCCCCCGGCCCGACCCTTCGACGCGGTCAGCAGCTCGCGCCTGCGCGCCTCCTTCAAGTGCGCGCGCACGGTCTCGGGCGAGCGCCCCACCATCTCTGCCAGTGCAGCCGTGACCGCCCGTTCGCCGGTCACGACGAGGTGGACGTACTCGGCGGCGAGGATCGCGAGGTATCGGTCGTCGACGCCGTGGCTCAGCGCCTTCCGCAGGGCTGCCCGCGCACGACGCCGCCGCTCCGCCGGGTCGTCCTCCACGGCATCGACGGCGGCCCGGAGTTCCCGGCGCTTCCGCGCCGCCTCGGCGAAGTCGAGCCGGCGGACCACGGTCGAGCTGATCCCGGCCGCGACCTGCGTCGGATCTGCGTCCTTCGCCGGCCGGATCGTCACGGACCGCGGGCCGCCTTGATCGACGTCGATCGGCCAGGCGAACTCAGCCACCCACGGCCCCACCCGCTGCTTCACCACGGTCTGCGACACGGTGACACTATACACCAAGTATGTCAAACCTAGGTTTGTCATACATGGTTAAAGCCGCCGATCGGACGCGACGACGAGCCGCGGATCCGCGCGACTGATCCAATACCGATGAGCCGATCGGAGTCGATCGTGCGCATCGGGTAACGGCGGATCTCCCTCGGCCGACGATCACTGCACCCCAGCAGCACGCACCGCCGATCGCTCCCCACCCGTCGCCGGCGTGCGTCCGAACCACAGGAGTGCAGAGCCTCGTGCGCCGCCCGTCCCGCACCGCAGTCGTCGTCGGATCGCTCACCCTCACCGGTGTGCTCGTCGGCGGCACCGCGTACGCCACCTCCGCCGGCACCGCGGAGCCGGACACCTACTTCGCCTGCGTCAACGACCTCACGGGAGCGATGCGCCTGATCGCTCCCGACCTCGGCCAGACCTGCGACGAGCGGGTCGGAGCCACCCACGAGACCCTCATCTCCTGGTCACGCGGCCCCGGTCCGGCCGGCCCTCCCGGTCCTGCGGGACCGCGCGGTCCCCGCGGCCACAGCGGCGACTCCATCGACGACATCGGCGACCTCGCCGGCATGTCCTGCACGTCGGGGCGCGAGCGCGGCACCGTCGTCCTGCGCATCGCGCCGCCGGAGCAGGGCTCGGGCATCTCGCTCATCTGCAAGACCCGCAGCACGATCGACTGGCGCACCGTCGCGCCGACGACTCCCGCACCCGCGCCGACTCCCACACCCGCGCCGACGACGGTGCCGCGCAGCTCAAGCCCCGCGGAACCCGGCTTCGGGTCTCCTGGGACGTCCGCGCCGCCGCACGTCCCGGACCTGCCTCCGCAGCCCGGGTCAACTCAGCCGACGTCCCCGGGACCACTCCCCTTCGGCCTCTGATCGGAGAGCAACGGACAGATCAGCCACAGCGACTAAGGTGATCCTCACCTGAGAGGAGAGCCGCGTGACCGCCGCCGCACCCACGATCATCCGATACGAGCTCGTCCCCCGCCTGCTGCGCGTCGCAGCGGTGCGGCGGCTGACGCCGCGGATGGTGCGGGTCACGCTCGCCGGCGAAGAGTTGGCCGGGTTCCAGGCGCCCGCGCCCGCCGACCACGTGAAGCTGTTCTTCCCCGAGGACCGCGACGGGCTGCCGGTGATGCCGAAGCTCGGGCCGAACGGGCTGGAGCGCGACCCGAACGCGCAGCCGACGTTCCGCGACTACACCGTGCGGAACCACCGCCCCGAGCAGAACGAGATCGACATCGACTTCGTCCTGCACGGCCACGGGCCGGGTTCGACCTGGGCCGCGGGCGCCCAGGTGGGCAACGCGGTGGGCGTGCTCGGCCCGCGCGGTTCGGTGCTGGCGCCGACCGGGCTCGACTGGTGCGTCGTGGCGGGCGACGAGGCCGCCCTACCCGCTGTCGCGCGCTGGCTCGAGCAGGCCGAGCCCGGCACCACGGTCTTCGCGTTCGCCGAGGTGGCCGACGAGGCGGAGCGGCAGGAGATCCAGTCCGCCGCCGACGTGCGGCTCACCTGGCTGTACCGGAACGGGGCCGAACCGGGCACGACGACGCTCCTGCAGGACGCGGTACTGGGCCTGGAGTTCCCGGCCGGCGACGGCTTCGTCTGGGTGGGCGGCGAGGCGACGACGCTCAAGCCGATCCGACGGGGCCTGCGCGAGCGCGGGCTGCCGCGCGCGTCGATCGACGTGGACGGCTACTGGAAGCGCGGCGTGGTCGCCTTCGACCACCACCAGCAGGACGACGACTGATCAGCCGGCGCCTACTGGATGCGGCGTTCCCGACCCGCCCACGCCTTCTCGCGCAGCACGTACTTCTGGATCTTCCCGGTGGACGTCTTGGGCAGCTCGCCGAAGACGACGTGCTTGGGCGCCTTGAACCGGGCGAGGCGGCCGCGGACGAACTCCACGATCTCCTCCTCGGTCGCCGAGGCGCCCTCCTTCAGGGTCACGTACGCCGCGGGCACCTCGCCCCACTTGTCGTCGGGCACCGCGATCACGGCCACCTCCAGCACGGCGGGGTGGTCGGCGATGACCTGCTCGACCTCGACGGAGGCGATGTTCTCCCCACCCGAGATGATCACGTCCTTGCTGCGGTCCCGCAGCTCGACGTAACCGTCCGGGTGCAGCACCCCGAGATCGCCCGTGCGGAACCACCCATCCGGGGCCGCCGCCCGGGTCGCCTCCGGGTCCTTGAAGTAGCCGAGCATCACGTTGTTGCCGCGCAGCGCGATCTGGCCGACCGTCTTCCCGTCGGCCGGCACGTCGCTGCCGTCCGCGCCGATCACCCGCGCAGTGCAGGCGATCATGTTCCCCACACCCTGGCGGGCCTTCAACCGCGCCTGCTCCGCCGGGTCGAGACCGTTCCACTCCGGCCGCCAGTCGCAGATCATCGCCGGACCGAACGTCTCGGTGAGCCCGTAGAGATGAGTGATCTCGAACCCCAGCTCGGCCATCCGCCGCAGGATCGCCGGTGACGGCGGGGCCCCACCGGTGGCCATCCGCACCGTGCGGTCGACCCGACCGGCCTGCGGCGCGTAGGCGATCATCGACAACACCGTGGGCGCACCCTCGAGGTGAGTCACCCCCTCGGCCCGGATCAGCCGCCACACCTCGGCCGGGTCCACCTTCGGCAAGCACACGTGCGTGGCCGCCGCCGCAGTGACCGCCCACGGGAAGCACCAGCCGTTGCAGTGGAACATCGGCAGCGTCCACAAGTGCACAGCGGACGGCGACAACGCCGTGTGCGCCACCATCGCCAGCGCCTGCAGGTAGGCGCCGCGGTGGTGGTACATCACCCCCTTCGGCCGCCCCGTCGTCCCCGACGTGTAGTTGATCGACAGCAGCGCCCGCTCGTCGGCGGGACGGATCGCGACCGGCTCCGCCGCGTCCAGCAGCGCCTCGTACTCCTGCCCGGCCCGGATCCGCTGCGGCGGATCGGCCAGCCCGGACAGCGCGGCGTCCACCAGCTCGTCGAAGTCCGGATCATGCACCAGCACCGCGGCCTCGGAGTGCTCCAGGATGTAGGCGATCTCGCCCGCTGACAACCGCGTGTTGATCGCGACCAGCGGCACACCCGCCCACGGAACCCCGAAGTGCGCCTCCAGCAGCACGTGCGTGTTCGGGGCCAGCACCGCCACCGGACGCCCCCGCGCGGCCCCCACCAGCGCGCCCGCCAACCGCCGGCACCGATCGTGCAGCTCGGCGTAGGTGAACCGCAGCGGCCCGTCGACGACCGCCACCCGCTCACCGTGCGCGGCCGCCGCCCGGTCCAGGTAAGACACCGGGGTGAGCGGCTCGAACGACAGCGCGTCCGGTTCGTCCGTCATCAGGCTCCTCCCTGCGCGTCGCGTGGAGCGGCGTGCTCCGCCACGGTCAACCTGCCACAGCGCCGCCCGGCCGGACGGACGACTCGCGGCGCCGCCAGTCGATGATCTCGGAGATCCGCACCAGCACCAGCCCGTGCCGGCGGGCGAAGGCGGCGAGTCCGCCCCGGCCCAGCACCTCTCCGTCGTCGGTGACGGCGGTCGCGAGGGCCGCGGCCGGCTGCACCCCCGCGGCCGCGCAGAGATCGAGCGCGGCCTCTGGCGGTCCGGGCTCCTCGAGCACCCCTCCCGAACGCGCCCGAACCGGGAGGACGTGACCCGGCCGGACGAAGTCGCCCGGGCGGCTCGTCGGGTCGCCGAGCGCCCGGACGGTACCCGCCCGATCCTTGGCCGAGATCCCGGTCGTGACCCCCGTCCGTAGGTCGACCGACACCGCCACGGCGGACGGCGACGGATCGCAGTGGCGTGCGGTCAGCGGCGGGATCCGCAGTTCGTCGAGCCGGGCCGGGGTCATCGCCACGTACACCAGGCCGCTGCTGACCTGGACCAGGAACGCCATCGTGGTCGCGGTGCACCGCTCCGCCGCGACCACGAGGGTGCCGCCCGACCCCGCCACGTCGTCGTCGACCAGCACCGGGTGACCGGCGGCGAGCGCCCGGCCCGCGGCGGCCACCCGGCCGGGCGCGGTGTCCGCGCCCCCGGTCGCACCGGCCGCACCGATCCGCGCCACCACCCCGGTGCCCGCGCTCACGACGTGTCCTTGCCGAGGAACGCGGTGATCGCGGCGATCGTGTCGTCCGGGTACTCGAGGATCATGGAGTGACCGCCGCGCGGCAGCACCTGGAGCGTCGCGTTCGGCATCAGCTCGGCGATCTCGACCGATTGGGACACCGGCGTCAGCACATCCTCGGCGCCGACCAGCACCAGCGTGGGGGTGCGAGCCGACGGCAGGTGCGGCCGCGAGTCGTACACCCGCAGGCCGGCGGCCTGCGCTTCGTAGCCGGCGAGCGTGGTCGGGTGCGGGTCCTTGCGCACGAGCTCGGCCTGCGCCGCTGCGCGCTCGTGGTCGGCCAGCAACCGGGCGGTGAAGCCCCACGCCATGCCCTGGATGCCCAGCGTCACCGGGTCGATGCCCGCCCGGCGCAGCGTCAGACCCGCGTCGAGCCAAGCGTGCTGGACCGGGGTGTAGGAAGGGAAGGCGCTGAGCAGGACCGCCCGGCTCAGCACGCGGGCGTGCCGGATGAGCATCGACTGCAGCACCGAGCCACCCAGCGACCAGCCGACGGCCCGCACCGGGCCGACCCCCAGGTGATCGATGAGCGCCGCCGTGTCGTCGCCGAGGTCGTCGATCGCGTACGGGCCGGGCGGTACGTCGCTGCGGCCGGTGCCGCGGTTGTCGAAGGTGATCACCGTGTAGTCCGCGGTGAGCCTCGGGACGACCGGAGCCCAGGCCAGCGAGCTCTGCCCGAGGCCGGAGATCAGCAGCAGCGGCGGGCCGTCCCCCTGGACGTCGTAGCGCAGGGTGACGCCGTTGACGGTGGCCGTCGCCATCAGCTGGTCAGCTCCCTCCCACCAGCGCCGCGTCGGCGGCGCGTGCCGCGACCCGCCGCTGGCTCGCCTCGGGGGTCCAGTGGTCGGGCTGATCGGCCCACAGATCCCGCAGCTGCGGGATGACCTTGGTGCCGAACAGGTGGGTGTTCTCGGCGGCGACCTCCTCCGGGAGGTTGCCCATGTGCAGGCAGGCGATCAGCTGTCCCACCCGCAGCTGCGTCGCCAGCTCGCGCACGCGCTGGGCGACCCGGTCCGGAGTACCGGCGATGATGTAACCCTTCTCGTCGTACTCCCAGAAGCTCATCTCGCCCCGGGCGGCGCGCCGCCGCTCCTCGAGCACCTCCGGCGTGGCGGTGCGGCGCAGCATCCCCGCCAGCGACGCACGGGAGTTGTACCCGGGCGGTGTCGCGTACCGCGGCGCAGGGTCCCGCACGCGCTGGAAGTAGCGCACCGCCTCGGCGTACTTGCGCTCCGCTTCCCGATCGGAATCAGCGACGCAGATCAACTGCGTGAACGCCATCCGGTGCGGGTTCATGTCGCCGTCGTGCGCTGCCACGTATTCCCAGTACCCGTCGACGAGCGGTTTCGCCGAACGCAGCCCGGAGAACGAAAGATGTCCGTAGCAGTAGTTCTCCCGCGTGACGAGTTCCCACGTCTCGACGCTGTTCGAGCCGGGCACCCAGATCGGCGGTCGGTCCTGGATCGGGCGCGGCCACAGGTTGATGTAGCGCAGCTGCGTGTAGCGCCCGTTGAACGCGAACGGCTCCGGCTCGCGCCAGGCGCGCAGGATGAGCTCGCGCGCCTCGTGGAAGCGATCGCGCAGCTCGCTCGGCGGCCGGCCGTAGGCGAACGTCGAGTCCATCGGGGTGCCGAACACGAACCCGGCGATGACCCGCCCGTCGGAGAGGCAGTCGAGGTAGGCCAGTTCCTCGGCGACCCGGATGGGCGGGTTGTACAGCGCCAGCGAGTCGCCGATGACCAGGATCGCGGCGTTCTCGGTGCTGCTGGCCAGGCTCGCGGCCAGCAGGTTCGGCGAGGGGGTCATCGCGAACGGCGTCTGGTGGTGCTCGTTGACGGCGAGGCCGTCGAACCCGTCGCGGTCGGCCTGCTGCATGAGCCGGATGAACATCCGGTAGTTCTCCCCGATCCGCCGCGGATCGGCGAGGCGGGCCGGAATGTCCACCCACCCCCCCTGCCCGGGCGCCGGGAACCCCTCCGGGAGCCCGTCGTAGGTGACCTCCGCGAACCAGTGGAACTTCACCGCTGCACCATCCTCAGCGTCGCGTCGTCATCGACGAACGCCATCGTGGGCGCCCCGGGGAGGGCGAACAATGGAGTTCTCCCCACTTCCTCGCCACCTCTCGTGGACGGCTTCACATCGACCGAAGAAATCGTTCGCCGCAGTCGATCAGCGCGTCGAGCTCCACCCACCGTTGCGGCACGGACATCTCTGGCCCTACCTTTTCATCGGCGCCACCGCTTCCACAGCGTGCCGGTATTCGAATGTCGCTCACCGCCGCGCTCTGTCCTCATTCCGCGCGGCGGACAACGTTCCCCGCCCCATTCCACTCATCAGCGACGATGCGAAGGAGAACCGTATGGGACCAGCGCTGGCCGGAAAGGTCGCCGTGATCACCGGTGGCGCGAGCGGCATCGGCCGGGCCACCGCCGTCCGGTTCGCCGAAGAGGGCGCCGACATCGTCATCGGCGACCTCACTCCCGCGGACGAGACCGTTCGGCTCGTCGAGAAGGCAGGCCGCCGCGCGATCGCGGTGCGCACCGACACCACCAAGGAGGCCGACTGCGACGCCCTCGTCGCCGCGGCCGTCGCCGAGTTCGGCAAGGTCGACGTCGGGGTGGCCGCCGCGGGCATCGCCACCGCCGCCGGGCGGAGCAACGTGCAGACGCGGGCGGAGCAGAAGGACGCCACGAACGTCGTGAACCTCCCGACGGAGGCGTTCACGCGCGTACTGGACGTCAACGTCATCGGGGTCATGCAGACCGACCGGGCGCTGGCTCGCCAGATGCTCGCCCAGGGCACCGGTGGCTCGATCGTGAACATCGCGTCGAGCGCGGCGAAGATCCCCCTCGCCGGCGGCGCCCCGTACTGCGTGTCCAAGGCGGGCGTCTGGATGCTCACCAAGGTGATGGGGCTGGAGCTCGCCACCACCGGCATCCGGGTCAACGCCGTCGGCCCCGGCTACACGGCCACCCCGATGATCGCCGGGATCGAGGACGACGAGGAGGCCTTCCGCGCGGCGATGAGCATCACCCCGATGAACCGCCTCGGCCGCCCCGAGGAGATCGCGGCCACCTGCCTGTTCCTCGCCAGCGACGAGTCGTCGTTCATGACGGGCCAGCTGCTGCTGCCCGCCGGCGGCCAGTTCACCGGCTAGCCCCGACGCGCACGGCGGCGCGCCCCACGCGTGGAGTGGACCTCCGCACACATCCCCTCAGCAGACCGTGTGCAACCCTCCGTTGTCCGGGCCGTGGTCGCCGCCACAGACTCGACGGAGGGACCATCGGCCCGCTCTCCGTCGCACATCCGCTCGACGACGAGAGGAACGGAGGAGTCTTGACCACCCTGGAGATCCCGAACGTCGGCCGGTTCGACGTGCACCTGTGGGAAAGCGGTAGCGGTGAACCGCTGCTCTACCTGCACGGCTACGAGCGCCACCCCGGCGACGCCGGCTTCCTCAAGCGACTGGCGGAGCACCGCCGGGTACTGGCCCCGGAGCTGCCCGGATTCGGGGACTCGACCGGCTTCGAGGCCTTCACCGACGTGCTCGACGCCGTCCTGTACCACCGTGAGCTCGTCGAGTCCTGGGGCATCGACCGGATCGACGTGGTGGGGCACTCGCTGGGCGGGATGTTCGCCGCCGAGCTGGCCGCGATCGCCCCGCAGCTGGTGGGCAAGCTGGTGCTGGTCAACGCGTTCGGGCTCTGGCTCGACGCGCACCCCGCGCCCGACCCGTTCGGCCCGGCCGACGAGGTGCGCGCGGCCAAGTGGCACGGCGAGCCGCCGGCGCAGGAACCGACGAACTTCGTGCCGGTGCCCGACGAACCGAACGCCCACATCCTGTTCACCGCCCAGAACCTCGGCGCCGCCACGAAGTTCATGTGGCCGATCGCCGACCGCGGGCTGCGCCGCCGGCTCCCGCTCATCGACGCGCCCACGCTCGTCGTGCACGGCACGTCCGACGGCCTGCTCCCGTTGCCCTACGCGGAGGAGTTCGTACGGCTGATCCCGAACGCGACCCTCGCCCCGATCGACGCGGCGGGCCACTACCCGATGGTCGAGCAGGAGGACGAGTTCATCGCCGTGGTCACGAAGTTCCTGGAGTCCTGATGGGCCGCGTCGACGGGAAGATCGCCCTGGTCACCGGCGGCGCCAACGGGATCGGGCGGGAGACCGCGATCACGCTCGCCCGCGAGGGTGCGATGGTGGTGATCGCCGACATCGACATCGACGGGGCGAAGCGGGTCGCCGAGGGGATCGGCGCGGCCGCCACGGCTGAGTGGTTCGACGCCACCGACCAGGCTTCCGTAGAAGCGCTCGTCGCCTCGGTGATCGACGCCCACGGCCGCATCGACGTGATCCACAACAACGCCGCGCTCGTCGGGCCGGACGCCTGGTTCACCGACGGCACGGTGATCGACACGTCCGTCGAGATGTGGGACCGCGCCTTCGCGACGAACGTGCGCAGCATCTTCCTGATGTGCAAGTACGCGCTGCCGCACATGATCGAGGGCGGTGGCGGCTCGATCATCAACATGGCCTCGATCGCGGGGTTGCGCGGCGGCACGGCACTCACCGCCTACGGGAGCACGAAGGCCGCGGTGATCGGCCTGACCCGGTTCGTGGCCGCGCAGTACGGCAAGCAGGGCGTGCGCTGCAACGCCATCGCTCCCGGCTTGATCCAGACCCAGCAGCTGCTCGACTCCGTTCCCGATCTGCCGCGCCGGGCCCTGGCCGCCGTGGCGTCGCCGCGGGTCGGGCTGCCCAGCGACATCGCGAACATGGTGCTGTTCCTCGCCTCCGACGAGTCGGCCTTCGTCAACGGCGAGGTCTACCGGGTCGACGGCGGCGAGATGGCGGCCGGCTCGTCCCGCCGGGGTCAGGCTGCGGACGACGAGGGCGGACGGGGGTCCTGACCGCGCCGCACCGTGACGGAACGGCCGCGCAGCGACTACATTCCGAGATCGTCGTTCACCGGCCGCCGCCCGCGGCCGGGTGAGCGAACGGCAGAAGGGTGCTGGCGCAGTGACCGTCGCAGACATGGGCGTCCCTGGGCCGGACGAGGTCGTCGCCCGCCTCCTGCGGCTGCTCGCCGCCGAGGCCCCCGCCGAGGCCTTCGACCAGCTCGCCGACCTCGTCGAGGCCCGGCTCCCCGGCGAGGCGCGCGACGACGTGCTGGCCGCGATCGGGCGCGCGCGCCGGGTCCGGGAACTGCTCGCCCGCCGCAAGCAGCGGGAGAAGGAGGCCCACGCGCTGATCGAGACGGCGCGCGACCTCGCCTCCCTGCGGGACGTCGACAGCGTCCTCGACGCGATCGTGCACCGCGCCCGGCAGCTGCTCGGCACCGACGCGACGTTCCTCGCGCTGCGCGACCCGGTCGTCGGCGACGTGTACATGCGGATCACCCTGGGCACGGTCAGCCAGGCCATCGAGTCGGTGCGCCAGCCGGTCGGCAGCGGCGTCGGCGGCCGGATCATCGCCACCGGGGAGCCGTTCGCCACCCCCGACTACCTGAACGATCCACGCATCCAGCGCAACCCGGCGGTCACCGACGCCGTCGTCGAGGACGGCCTCGTCAGCATCGCCGGGGTGCCGCTGCGCCACGTCCGCGACGGCGTCATCGGCGCCCTGTTCGTGGCCAACCGCTATGAGCGGACGTTCGACCAGGCCGAGATCGACTTGCTGGCCTCACTGGCCGACCACGCCGCGATCGTCATCGAGAACGCCCGCCTGTTCGCCGAGGCCGAGGCCGCCGCCGAGCGGTTGCGGGAGGCGAACGCCGAGCTCGCCCGGCAGGGCTCGGCCCTCGAGCGCGCGGGCGCCGTCCACGAGCTGCTGATGCCGCTCGCGCTGCGCCAGGCCGACGTCGGCGAGCTCGTCGAGCGGGTGGCCGAGATGCTCGGTGGCGCGCTGGCCGCCGTCGCCGCCGACGGCGCGGTGCTCGCGGCCACCGGTGACACCGCGCTGCTGCCCGACGCCCTGCCGGCGGCGTCGGACGAGCTCGCAGCGCATGAGGTCCCCGGTTCCCCGGGGACGTGGACCGTGCCGATCCGGGCGGGCGAGGAGCACTTCGGCCACCTCGTGCTGGCCGTTCCGGGACCGCTGCCCGACCACGACGTGCGGGTGCTGGAGCGCGCCGCGCAGACCGCCGCCCTGCTGCTGCTCATGGAGCGCCAGATCGCCCAGGCCGAGCAGAGGGTGCGCGGTGAGCTCCTCGACGAGCTGCTGGCCGAGCGCGAACCGGACTGGGCGGCTTTCGAACGACGGGCCCGCCGGTCCGGTGCGCTGGTGTTCCGCCGGCCCTTCACGGTGGCGGTGCTCAGCGCGAGCGGTGTCACCCGCCGCCAGCTCGCACGGGCCGCCGCCGACCACGCCACCCAGCACGGCGGGCTGGCTGCCGAGCACACCCAGCACGTGGTGGTGCTGCTGCCCGACGTCGACCCCACGGAGGCAGCGCGTCGGCTCCCGGCCGAGCTGGGCCGCGTGACCGGCGGCGTGGTGACCGCGGGCGTGGCCGGGCCGGCGACGTCGGCCGAGGAGGTGCGGGCCCGGCATCGGGAGGCCGCGCGGTGCCTGCAGCTGCTGCTCGCCCTCGACCGCACCGGCGAGGGCGCGAGCCGCACCGAGCTGGGCGTGCTGGGACTCGTGCTGGACGGGACGTCGCCGGCGCGGGTGCGCGCCCTGCTGGCGCAGAACGTCGGGCCGCTGGAGCGGTACGACACCGAGCACAACGCTCTGCTGATCGAGACGCTCGAGGGCTACTTCGCCGCCGGCCAGAACCCGCGTGCCGCGGCCACGGCCCTCCGCGTGCACCCCAACACCGTCTACCAGCGGCTCGACCGGGTCGATCGGGTGCTCGGGCACCGCCGCTGGCGTTCGCCCGACGGCGCACTGGCGATGCAGCTCGCCCTGCAGCTGCGCCGCGTCCTCGCCCGGATCCCCGCCGAGGAGCTCTTCGCGTCCCCCGGCAGCTGTCCGCCCCTGTCTGCGACCGCCTGAGGCCGAGCAACCACGCGGGAGAGCCGACGATGTCCCTGACCGCCGACACGACGAGCGGGATCCTGGCCCGGGTGCTCGACCTGCTCGCCCGAGAGGCCCCGCCCGAGCGGTTCGCGGAGCTGGCCAGGGAGGTGGGTCCGCACCCCCTCCTCGACCAAGTGCTGACGGACGCCGCCCGGGTGCGGACGCTGCTGGAGCAGCGCGCCCGCCGGGAGCGCGAGGCCCAGGTCCTCTACGCCACGGCCCGCGACCTCACCTCACTGCGCGGCAGCGACGACGTGCTGACCGCGATCGTCGACCGCGCCCGCGATCTGCTCGGGTGCGCGTCGGCCTACATCGCGCTCATCGACGCCGAGACCGGCGACGCCTACATGCGGGTGACGTCGGGCACCCGCACCCGGGCGCTCGACTCCGTCCGGCAGCCACCGGGCTACGGCGTCGGTGGCTACGTGATCCAGACCGGGCAGCCGCTGGCCACCGCGAACTACCACGCCGATCCGCGCATCCGCCACGATCCCGCGGTCAGCGCGGCGGTCCGCGCGGACGGGATCGTCAGCATCGCCGGCGTCCCGATGAAGCTCGGCACCCGGGTGGTGGGCGCCCTGTTCGCCGCCGACCGGTACGAGCGCGTGTTCGACCAGGCCGAGATCGCGCTGCTCGGCTCGCTCGCGGCGCACGCGAGCGTGGTCATCGAGAACGCCCGGCTGTTCGACCAGATCCGGGAGTCCTCGGCGGAGCTGCGGGCCGCGAACGTGCGGCTGCGCCGCCAGCAGCTGGCGCTCGAGCGGGCGGGGCGGGCCCACGAGCTGCTGATGCCGATGGCCCTCACCCGCGTCGGCATGCCCGAGTTCGCCCGCACCCTCGCCGACGTCCTCGAGGGCACGGTCGTCGTCACCGTGGGGCCGGCGGCGGTGCTCGCGAGCGCCACCGCGCCGGGGGCGCCGTCGCCGGAAGACCTGCTCGGCGGTCGGACCGGGCCGGACGTGACCGTCCGCACCGTCCCCGTCCAGGCCGGTCAGGAAACGTTCGGGCAACTGATGTTCGCGCGCCCCGGTGACCTCGGCGACCCGGAGGTGCGCACCCTGGAGCGCGCCGCTCAGACGGCCGCGCTGCTGCTGCTCATGGAGCGCCGCACGGCGATGGTCGCCCAGGAGCTGCGCACCGAGCTGGTCGAGGACCTCCTCGCGACGCCGGCCCCGGACCGGGCGGCGCTGCGGCGGCGGGCCCGGCTGCTCGACGCGCCGCTCGACCTCGACCGCCCGCTCGCGGTCGTCGTCCTCACCGCAGAGGGCGTGGGCCGCAGCGCGCTGATCGACGCGGCGAGCGACTTCGCCGCGGCCCGCCGCGGGATCGCCGCCGAGCACGACGGACGGATCGTGGTGCTGCTCCCCGACACCGACCCGGGAGCAGCCGCGCGCGCCGCGGCGGCCGAGCTGGACCGCGCGACCGGCGGCGCCGTGACGGCGGGGGCGGCGGGGCCGGCCCCGGCTCCCGAAGCCGTCCGCGACGCTCACCGGGACGCCGCCCGCTGCCACCGCCTGCTGGTGGCCCTGGGCCGGCGCGGCGGAGTGGACGTCGCCGCGCTCGGCGTGATCGGGATGGTGCTCGAGGAGGTCACCGCGGACCAGGTCCATCAGCTGCTCGACCGGACGCTCGGCCCGTTGCTGCACTACGACCGCACGCACGACGCGCACCTCGTGCGGACCGTGGAGTGCTACTTCGCCTGCGGTCAGAACCCGCCCACCACCGCCCGCCACCTCGGCGTGCACGTCAACACCGTGTACCAGCGGCTGGAACGGGTGGACCACATCCTCGGCGGACGGGCCTGGCGCGATCCGCGCGGAGCGCTGGACGTCCAGATGGCCCTGCAGTTCCACCGGCTCGTCACCGGCGATCCCGAGCACGGCTGCCCACACGACACGACCTCCCGGGCGTGACGCCCGGGAGGTCGTCGGACAGGGCCACTCAGCCGGCTACGCCGATCCTTCGCTCGCCACCGCGCGCCGTTGCCGCGCGGCCGGGAAGTGCTCGAACATCCGGCTCTCCTGAGGCTTGGTCATCAGCGACACGATGACCAGCGCCAGGTACGAGACGATCACGCCGATGCCGGCGATGTTCCACGGCGCCAGGATCGGGTCGGAGGCGAACACCGTCCGGTTGAGCAGCGCCACCACGCCGCCGATCGCGATCCCGGCGATCAGCGAGGCGATCGCCCCCTCCTTCGTCGCCCGCCGCCAGCGGACGCCGAGGTAGAGCACCGGGCCGAGCATCGCGGCGAGCGCGCCCCAGGCCACGGCCATGAGCGACAGGACGAAGTCCGGCGGGTTCAGGGCGATGACCCCCGCGATCACCATGCACACGACCGACACGACCCGGCTCCAGAACATCTCCTGCCGGTCGGTCAGCTGCACGCCCAGACCCTGCTTGATGATGTCGCGGACCACGGATGCCCCGCTGAGCACCATGAAGGAGTCGGTCGTCGACATCACCGCCGCCAGCACCGCCGCGATCATGATGCCGACGACGAACGGACCGAAGCTGTCCATCATCAGCGTCGGGAGCACCGCGTCGGCCTCCTCGACCGGCCGAGCGGCGCCGGCCTCCACCTGCACGCGGTAGGCCATGCCGATCCAGGTGGCGGCGACCGCGAACAGGTACAGGAAGCAGGAGATCAGCGGGATCCAGCGGATCACCTCGAGGTTCTTGATCGTCAGGAACTTGGTGCTGATGTGCGGCACACCGGCGTAGGCCAGCAGGCCGACGAAGATCGCGTAGACCAGCACGTTCTGCCAGACGAACGCACCGCTGTCGTGCCACGGCTCCACCAGCTTCGGGTCGGCGGCGGCGAGCTTCTCGTGGAGCGCGGTCAGGCCGCCCACCTCGAGCACCGTGTGCACGGCGAAGTAGACGACGAACGCGCACAGGACCAGCAGCTGGAAGAAGTTGGTCCACATCGCCGCGACGATGCCACCGCCGATGCAGTACAGGACGACGATCCCGCCCCCGACGAGCAACGACAGCTCGCGGCTCCACCCGAAGATCGTCGTGCCCACGTAGCTGATCGCCACGAACTGGACGACCAGGTAGATGAGGCAGCCGAACGCGGTGGCGAACGCCGACAGGATCCGCACCGCCTTGCTGTCGCCGTAGCGCAGGGCCAGGACGTCCGGGAGCGTGTAGACGGGGTACTTCTTGGCGATGACGGTCATCGGCTTGGCGAGCAGGAAGTACGCCAGCGCGAGGCCGAGGTAGCTCAGCCCCATCGTCATCACGTACATCGCGTACCCCGTGCCGTAGCCGGAGCCCGCGTTGCCCAGGATGCCCGCGCCGCTCACGATCGCACCGACGATCCCGAACGACACGATCCACCGGCCGAACCCGTCACCCGCCACGAGGTAGTCGCGCATGGAGTTGACGCGCTTGGTCGACACCAACCCGATGACGACCACGACCGCCATGTAGAGGACGACGGCCAACAGAGTCCACGGAGAAACGGACACAGATCAGCTCCTCGATTCGTCGCGGACGAGGCTCAATCAGGAACGGCGCCGGAACAGGTCCTCGATCGTCATCCACGACTCGTCGTCAGCGGAGAACCGCAGCGCGAAAATCAAGCACAGAATGGCGGCGACCACGAATCCGCCGACCACGAAGAGAGCAGTCGTGAAGGGCAGCCCGAACATCGTTGTTCCTCCACCGTGAGGTGAACAGATCCCCGAACGGGACTCTANGGTTCTGATCGGACCGCACGGTACGGGCGACGGCACACACCGGACGCCGGGCGCCTGTGCATCCTCCTACTGCGGCCGCCGAGGTCGAGCCGGCGCCTGGGCCGACGTGTCGAGGCGGATGATGCTTCAGGCGTAACGGGCTCCGCCTGGTTCGATGATGGCACGGACCGGGCACGGTCGGTGGTCGGGGGGTGACGAGACAGCACCACCCACGGTCCGGGTCACCCGCTCCGCGGAGCACCTGCCAGATCCGCGTGCTGGGTGCGGAGGTCCTTCTCGAGGATCTTGCCGCTGGGGTTCTTGGGCAGGGTGTCGGTGAACACGATGTACTTGGGGCGTTCGTAGCCGGCCAGGACGCGGCGGGCGTGGGCGTCGACGTGGTCTTTGGTCGAGGTGACGCCGGTTCGGGGACGATGACGGCGGTGACGGCTTCGTTCCAGTGGGGGTGGGGACGCCGGACACGGCGACTTCGGCAACGCCGTCGAGTTGGTAGAGGGCTTCTTCGACCTCGCGGGAGGCGACGTTCTCGCCGCCGGCCTTGATCATGTCCTTCTTGCGGTCGACCACGCTGACGATCCGGGGGTCGACGTCCGTCCGGTTCACGCCGTTCACCGGACCGGCCCCCGGGGCCGGCGATCTCGCCGCGGTCAACCGGCTCGATCGGGAGTTGCTTCAGCGATCTCTGCCCTCCCCCGCTGCGGATCCGGTGGCGCAGAACCGGGCGTCGTGTCCGCGGGTCGAACGAGCACCGACGGGAGACGCAGTACGCGGCGTCGACGTTGCCGAGCAAGTCGGAGAGGAGCCGTGGACGGTGAGCCGACTCTCATCGCGTCGGGTGACGACGGACGGTATCGGAACGACACCTGAATGCAGCGCACCGATGCGCACGAGAATGCACCAGGAGCTCCCCAGAGACATGACGAGGACGATGTTGGTGGCGGTGTGTGCCGCTGCCGCGTTGCTCGCCGGCTGTGCGAACTCGAACTCGAACTCGCAGTCGAGCGGGTCGATCGGACCGGCGCTCATCACACCACCGGCACCACTGACACCGCCGGCCGCCCAGCCCACTGGAACCCAGCCGCCCGCAACGATCCAGACCGCGACGTTCGGACAGCGTTACACGCTACCGAGCGGCATCGCGATCGAAGTGCTGCAACCGGAGCCGTTTCAGCCGTCCCGAACCGCCAGCGGTGCGGATGGCGCCCGTGCAGTGCTCATCACCGTGACCGTCGTCAACGAGTCGGCGGAGCCGTTCGACTTCAACGCGTTCACGCTCGGTCCGAGGGCGATCCACGGCGGGCAGGCTGCCGAACGAATCNTCGACTCCGCCAAGAAGGTCGAGATCCCTCCCGGCGTCAAGCTGCTTCCGGGCAAGTCGATCACCTTCCGCACCGCGTGGGCACTGCAAGCGGAGCCGGCGGAGATGCAGCTCGAGTTCACCCCCAGTCACGGGGACGAGCCTGCGATCTTCATCGGGACGGTCTGAAACCTGCTGTCGCGGCGCGGTCCGACTCGCCGCGCCGCGACACAGCGAGTCCCGCGGCAAGATCCCAGGTCGACGCACCGTTCCGTGGTGCCCGTTCGCGAAGTGGCCACCTGGACGAGGACCCGTGTCCACACCGCAGAAGGCGCCCGAGACGAGTCCCCGGCCGCAGTCTCGTGAGCTGCGAAGGGCGGTGGGGATGCGAACGCGTTCGAACCCGCATCCCCACCGCGAGATCAGCCGCGCTTGCGCAGTACGAAGCCCGGGTAACCGTTGGATGCTTCCTTCTCGAAGTGCGCGAAGTAGGCGGGACCGCCGCCGGCGTAGGCGAGGAACTCCCGCGGCTTACCGGGGACGTTGTCGCCCATGTACCAGGTGTTGGCCTTCGGGTAGATGGTCTGGTCCGCGATCTCCAGCAGGTGCGCGCACCAGTTCCGCTCGGCCTCCTCGCTCGGCTCGATCGAGGCGAGTCCGTGGGAGTCGAGGTAAGCGATGGTGTCGGCGACGAAGTCGACGTGCTGTTCGGACGCGGGGACCATGTTGTAGAGCACACCGACGCTGCCCGGGCCGTTCACCATGAACAGGTTGGGGAAGCCCGCGATGGAGAAGCCGAGGTAGTTGCCGGTCGAGTTGGCCCACTTCTCCTGGATGGTCAGGCCGCCGCGGCCGCGGACCTCCATCTTGAGGAGGGTGCCGGTGAAGGCGTGGAAGCCGATCGCGAGGATGATCACGTCGAGATCGACGCGGGAGCCGTCCTGCAGGACGATCCCGTGCGCGTCGACGTGGTCGATCGGGTTCTCCTTGATGTCGACCAGCGTGACGTCGTCGCGGTTGAAGGTCTCGAAGTAGTTCGTGTCGGCGCACAGCCGCTTCGCGCCGAACGGGTAGCTCGGGGTGAGCCGCTCCTTGAGCTCGGGGTCGTGGACCTTGGCGCGGATCTTCTTCTTCACGAACTCGCCGACGATGGCGTTGACCCGCTCGTCGAAGATGACGTTCGGGTAGCTGGCGAGCATCAGGTAGCCGCCGCGCTGCCAGGCCTTCTCCAGCCACGCCTCCCGCTGCTCGGAGCTGGCGGTGAGCGGGTCGTGGTCGGGCTGCTCGTAGATGATGCCGCCGACGGTCTCCCAGGCGTCGCGGCGCATCTGCGGGTACTCCGCCTTGATGCGCGCGATCTCCTCCTCGGTGTACGCGCGGTTCCAGGCCGGGATCGAGTACTGCGCGGTCCGCTGGAAGACGTACAGGTGCGCGGCCTGCTCGGCGATCACCGGGGCCGACTGGATGCCCGACGAGCCGGTCCCGATGATGCCGACCCGCTTGCCCTCCAGATCGAGATCGTCCGGCCACTGGCTGGTCCGCGCGACGACGCCGGCGAAGTCCGCGAGACCCGGGATCTTCGGGTCGATCGGGGTGGACAGCGGCCCGGTGGCCATCAGCACGAAGCGGGCGCGGAAGACCTCGCCGTTGTCCGCGGAGACCGTCCAGACCTGCTCGTCGTCGAACACCGCCGACGTGACGGACGTGTTGAACGTGAACTCCTTGCGCAGGTCGAACCGGTCCGCGACGTAGCGCAGGTAGCGCAGGATCTCCCCCTGCGTGGCGTAGCGGTGCGTCCAGGTCCACTCCTGCTGCAGCTCCTCGGAGAAGCTGTACGAGTAGTAGATGCTCTCGATGTCGCAGCGGCAGCCGGGGTAGCGGTTCCAGTACCAGGTACCGCCGACGTCTGGGGCACGCTCGAAACCGCGGACCGACAACCCGTCGGAGCGGAAGCGGTGCACGGCGTACAGGCCGCCGAATCCGGCGCCGATCACCACCACGTCGACGTCTGCGGATGTCGTTGCGGCCGGCCGGTCGTTCGGGATGCTCACTGGATCTCTCCCATCGTGTCCCCCGACAGGGGCGCCCCGGGCGGGGACTCCGCAGATGACACATGTCGGCCGGCGCGCGAGGTGTCCCATCCTGGGACGTCCACGGGCTCTGAGATCGGTTCTCATCTCCTCGCGGGAGGAGTGAGATGGATCAAAGCCTGATCGACCAGACGTACGGCCGGGCCGGGTTCGGTGCCCGGGTCCGGCGCGGGCGGCGGCCCGCGATCGTCGTGGTCGACCTGACCAACGGCTTCACCGACCGGAGCTACCCGACCGGTGCGGACCTGTCCGCGGTCGTGGCGGCGACCTCGTCGCTGATCGAGGCGGCTCGGCCAGCCGGCGTCCCGGTCGTGTTCACCACGATCGCCTACACGCCGGCCGAGCTGGCCGGTGACGCGATCACGTGGCTGACCAAGGCGCCCGGCATGCGTGCACTGCGCGAGGGCTCTCCGACCGTCGCGATCGACCCGCGGCTGCCGGTCGGCCCGCAGGACCACGTGGTGACCAAGAAGGGCGCCTCGGCGTTCTTCGGCACCGGACTCGCCGCGCTGCTGCTCGGGCTCGGCGTGGACACCGTGCTCGTGTGCGGCGCGACCACCAGCGGCTGCGTGCGCGCCACCGCGGTCGACGCCGTGCAGAGCGGGTTCTCCGTGCTCGTCCCACGCGCCTGCGTCGGCGACCGCGCGGACGGCCCGCACGAGGCCAACCTGTTCGACATCCAGGCCAAGTACGGCGACGTCGTCGAGCTCGACGACGCGCGCGCCTACCTGCAGGAGCTCCGCCAAGGAGCCTCGACATGACCGGCCTGCCCGACCGGATCATGACCCAGGCCGCGGTCGCCGATCTCGCCGACGTCCCGGCCACCTCCCGCTGGGTCCGCGCCGGCGGCCTCCGCCTGCACGTGCTCGACTACGGCGGCGACGGCGTGCCGATGGTGGTGCTCCCCGGGATCACCAGTCCGGCGATCACCTTCGACTTCGTCGCCCGGCGGGTGACCGACCTCGTCCGGCCGATCGTGGTCGACGTGCGCGGCCGCGGCTTCTCCGACAGCGGACCGTCCTACACGCTCGACGACTACGTGGCCGACACCGTCGCCGTCGTCGCGGGCCTCGGGCTCGACCGGCCGCTGCTGCTCGGTCACTCCATGGGCGCGCGGATCGTCGCCGCCACCGCCGTGCACGGCGCCCCGACCCGCGGCGCGATCATCGTCGATCCGCCGCTCAGCGGCCCCGGCCGCGGCCCCTACCCCACCCTGCTCGCAGCGTTCCTCGACCAGCTGGCGCAGGCCCGCCGCGGCACCACCGCCGACGAGGTCGCCCGCTCGTGGCCCCGCTGGCCGCGGCGCGAGCAGGAGCTGCGCGCCCGCTGGCTGGCCAGCTGCGCCGAGCACGCGATCGTCGAGACCCACCGCGGGTTCGAGACCGAGGACTTCTTCGACACCTGGCCCGACGTCCATCCGCCCGCGGTGCTGATCCACGGCGGCGAGAGCCCCGTCGTGCCCCCGGCGGGGGTCGACGAGCTGGCCCGGCGCAACCCGCACGTCCCGCTCATCGAGGTCCCCGGGGCGGGGCACATGGTCTTCTGGGACGAGCCCGAGGCCGCCCTCGACGCCCTGCGCTCCTCCATCGGCCGCCTCGTCACCGGCACGCGGGCGGCTTCGTAGCCGAGGGAGCCCGAACGTCCTGCGCCGCGCCGGCACGGGCGCGGCCCGATCGTCGACGCGCCGAGGGGACGGACCCGGTCTCCTCGGCACGACGAGTCACGAGGGGGGTGACCACCGCTCCGGCCGGCCCGGCCGGGACGGCGTTGGAGGTACCGCACCGACCCGAGAAGAGGTCCGCACGATGCTCACTTCAGATCGGCGAACGCGCGTGGCCGCCGCCCGCGCGAGGTTCCTCTCGTCCGAGCCCGTCCCCGACTCCGTCGTCCGGGACACGGTACTGACATCCTGGCGCCGCTGCCGCATGGCCGGCGTGGACATCTCGGCGCCGGAGGTTCCCTACGCCAACGACGTCGACCTGCGCGGCAAGCTCGTCCGCTGCGCGTCGCCCGTGCTCGACCGGCTGCAGGAGCGGCTCACCGATCTCCCGGTCACCGCCGCCCTCACCGACGAGAAGGGGCGGCTGCTGGACCGCCGCGACACCGGCCAGGACTTGGCCCGGACCTGGGACCGGGTCTACTTCGCCCCCGGCTTCAGCTACGCCGAGGCGCACGCCGGCACCAACGGCGTCGGCACGGCGCTGGAGGAGGGCCGACCCGTCTTCGTGATGGGTCCCGAGCACTTCACGGAGCGCAGCTCGCAGTTCGCCTGCGCCGGCGCCCCGATCCGCAACCCGCTCACCCGCCGCATCGAAGGGGTCATCAACCTCAGCTGCCTGACCGAGTACGCCCACCCGATGATGGCCGTGCTCGCCCAGGAGGCCGCGCACGACATCGAGCAGCTGCTGCTCGAGGACGGCAGTGAGCGGCAACGGGCCGTGCTCGGGACGTTCCTCGCCGTCTCGCGGCGCAGCTCGGCCGCGGTCATGGCGGTCTGCGGGGACTCGGTGATGATGAACGAGCGGGCGTCGAGCCTCCTCACCCCCGCCGACCAGGCGCTGGTCCGCAGCATGGCGACCGACCTGCGGCTGGACGATCCCAGCCTGCCGCTGCAGATGTCCCTCGTCGACGGCCGTTGGGCCCGGGTGCACTGCCACCCGGTCGTCCGCGGCACCGCGCTCGCCGGGGCCGTCTTCGAGCTGCAGGTCACCGAGGCGCGGCCGCGGCTGTCTCCGGCCCGCTCCGGGCCGGCGCTCGCCCTGCCCGGGGTCGTCGGCCGTTCGCCGCTGTGGCTCAAGGCCGCGGCCGAGGCCCGCGACGCGGCCCGACGCGCCGAGCCGCTCCTGCTCATCGGGGAGGCCGGCACCGGCAAGCTCGCGCTGGCGAAGGGCGCGCACCAGGACGTCCGCACGGCCGGCCGGTTCCTCCTGATCGAGTGCGACGGGCCGGAGCATCCGCCGCTCGTCGACACCGTCGCGCCCACGCCGGGGCTGACGGTCGTCCTCCGGCACCTGGACCGCCTGCCGGCCGAGCACCTCCCCGCGGTGGACTCGCTGCTCACCGACCTGCTCGGCGCCAGCCCGAAGCCCTGGGTCGTCGCGACCGTCGGCGCCGACGGGACGGTGCCGACCGCGCTGCTGCACCACTTCACCGCCGACGCCACCGTGCCGCCGCTGCGCCACCGCATGGACGACCTGGAGGCGCTGGTCGGCGCGCTGATGCGGCGTCAGGCACCCGGGCGGCGGGAGAGCTGCAGCGAGGACGCGATGCGGGTGCTCGCCCGTAACGCCTGGCCGGGCAACGTCGCCGAGCTGCGCGACGTCCTCGCGGCAGCGATGCGGCAGCGACCGGCCGGTGTCATCCGCAGCGAGGACCTGCCGGCCTCGTGCCGGACGACGAGCCGACGCGTCCTGTCCCCGATGGAGGCGCTGGAGCGGGACGCAATCGTGCGGGCGCTTGCGGACGCCGGCGGGAACAAGCGGGTCGCGGCGGCTGCGCTCGGGATCTCCCGGTCGTCGCTCTACCGGAAGATGCACACGTACGGGATCGTGTGAGGCCGGTCAACCACGGCGCCGGTCGTACTCCGCACGAGCGGCGTCGACCTCGGCCATGTGGGCCTCAGCCCACTCCTTGAGCCGGCAGATCGGCTCGAGCAGCGACTCACCGAGCGGGGTGAGCTCGTAGTCGACCCGCACCGGCACCGACGGGGTCACGGTGCGGGCGACCAGCCCGTCGCGCTCCAGGTTGCGCAGGGTCTGGGTGAGCTTCTGGCTGACGCCCTCGATGCGCGCGGCCAGCTCGCTGAAGCGCAGGCGGCCGTCGGTGTCGAGCGCAGCGATCGTCAGGCCCACCCACTTGTCCCCGATGGTGTCGAGGAGCCGCCGGCTGGGGCAGGACACCGAGAACGCGTTGGAACCGCGCGGCGCCGGACGGGCGGTAGCGGTCGGCTCCGTGGGTCACCTCCGTGTACCTACCCCACTCTGAAGTGCCTTCTTCCAACGGAGAGTAGGTCCCTGACAGTGAGTGGGCCCAGTCAGCTGCTCAAGGAGATCCCGAGAGGACGACCCGCGCGCTCGTGTCCGAACCCGGCCTGACGGTCCCCGTGCTCCGCGCGGTGACGCTGCCCGAGCCGGGGCCGCAGGACATCCGTGTCCGCGGCACGGCCGGTTCCGTCGACCGCGCCGATACCCTCGTCGTCGCTGGTCCGCTGCGGGGCGTCTTCGGCCTGGTCGGGCCGGTGGGTCTGGGCTTCTCGCTCACCGGCACCGTGACCGCCGTCGGATCCGCTCCACCGGTTTCGCCGTCGGGGACGCAGTCGCCGCCGTCCACCCGGACATCGCTGGGCCCATGCGCGCCGCCGAGGACGAGACGATCGTCCCGGCCGCCACCGCGGCGCGGCTCCCGGCCGGCCTCGACCCGGTGGCGGCCGCATCGCTCCCGCTCAACGGCACGCTCGCGGCGAACCTCGTGGAGCTCCTCGGCCCGGCTGAGGGCCGCAGCCTGCTCGTCACGGGCGCCGCCGGATCGGTGGACGGGTACGCCGTCCCGCTCGCCGTCCGGGCCGGGTGGAAGGTCACCGATCTGGCCAGGGAGGCCGATCGCGACGTCGTGCTGCGCGCCGGGCCCACGAGTTCGTCACCGAGCTGCCCGGGCCGGAGTTCGACGCAGTCCTCGACGCGGTCCCGCTGCGCACTCCGGCCTGGCCGCGGTGTGCGAGGCGGGATCTTCGCCGCTCCGCCCGCGCCGGTGATCGCCGAGCCGGAGCGGGGCATCGACGTCCGGAACCGGAGCGTGCAGCCCCACGGCGCGGTGCTCGCCCGCGCCGCGGACGGCGTGCTGGAGCTGCGCGTGGCCGGGGCCGTGCCGCTGACCGAGGCAGCCACGGCGTTCGCGCGCGTGGCCGAACCGGGTCAGCGGGGGCGGTGGCTACTGCTGCCCTGAGCCGCCCCGCGGCTCGGGGACGGTGAGCCCGAGCATCGCGAGGGTCTCGGCGCACTCGGCGGCGTTCAGCGAGTGCTGGGCGACGACCCGGGCCGCGCGCAACCGCTCCGACTGCTCGCGGGCGCGGTCTGCCGCGTGGATGGCGGCGAGCTCGCCGTGCACGCGAGGGGGTGTCATTCCGGTCCACGCCATGGGCCGCGACTCCGTTCCCGCGGCCGGCGTCGCCGCCGATCCGCGGTCCTGCCGGGAACGGCGATCTGCACGGGCCCGTCCTGCGACCCTCCCGGCTCCCCGACCGTACCCGACGATCGGCGCGCGCAGGGACCACGGCCCGATCGTGACCTCAGCGCGCCGGGAGCGCGGCCCGCTGCCGGGCGGCCTCGTAGAGCGCGATCGAGCCGGACACGGCGGCGTTCAGCGAACTGGCGGTGCCGGCCATGGGGATGCGGGTGAGGTGGTCGCAGGCGGCGGCCCAGGTCGTGCTCATGCCGCTGGTCTCGTTGCCGACGACGAGCAGGACCGGGCCGGTCAGGTCGGTCGCGGCCAGCTCGTCAGGGGCGTTCTCGTCGGTGCCGACCACCTGCAGCGGCACGCCGGCGGCGCGGACCCGCTCCACCCACGCCATGACGGTGTCGGGGCCGTCGGCGCGCACCGCCGGCAGGCCGAACAGCGAGCCGGTGGTGGCGCGCACCGTGCGCGGATCGTAGAGATCGGCGGCGTGGCCGGTGACGATCACGCCGTGCGCGCCGAGGGCGTCGGCGGAGCGGACGAGGGTGCCCAGGTTGCCGGGGCTGCTCGGGCGGTCGAACGCCACCACGAGCGCGTCGACCGGGGTGGGGATGCGGTCCAGGTCGTCCGGCGGGGTGCGCACGACCAGGAGCGCCTCGGGCACCTGCTCCTCCTTCTCGCCGAGTTCGGCGATCAGCTCGGGGGCCAGCTCGTAGTGGGTCGCCGCAGCGGTGTCGCGCAGGAGCTCGGCGGCCCAGCTCGACCGCTTCCCGGCGCGCACCAGCACCGCGTCGACCTGCCAGCCGTGGCGCAGCGCCATCGTGATCGGGCGGACGCCCTGCACGAGGAAGCCGCGGGTGCGGTGGCGCTTCGTGCGGTTGGTGAGCAGGGCCTGCCACTGCTGGAACGCGGCGTTCCGCGACGTGACCGGGCGGAGGCCGGGCATGGGCCCGACCCTATCCGACACCGCGGGCGGCCCGTCGCCGCGCCGCCCGCGTCCGCTCCACGACGAACGCGCTGGGGTGCAGCTCGCCGCGGGGGGTGGCGAGCTTGACCTCGCGCACGATCTTCAACCCGCGCGCGCCCGCGATCGACCGGGTGAGCAGCGTCTTCTCCTCGGTCATGAGCACCGCGCGCCCGTCCGGGGCGAGGATGCGGGCCAGCTCCGCGGCGAACGCCGGGTAGAGCGCGAGATTGCCGCTGTGCGAGCCGACCCGCTTGCCGAACGGCATGTTGGTGACCACCCGGTCGATCGCGCCGTGCGCGAACGGCAGCCTGGTCGCGTCGGCGCGCACCAGCAGCCCGTTGGGCACGAGCGGCAGGTTCGCCGCCGCCGCAGCGAGCGCCCGATCGTCCACATCGGACCCGATGAGGTGCAGGCTCCCGCCGAGGGCAGCGGCCTCCACCAGCAGCGTCGCGGCGCCGCACAACGGGTCGAGCACGACGGCACCGGGCGGGATCTCGGCCAGCAACACGACGAAGGCGGCCAGCACCGGGTTCGCCGACGCGGCCAGCCGCGCCATCGCGGGGAAGCGGCGCGACCGGTACAGCGGCCCGACCTGCGCCACCAGCTCGCGGCCGGCCCGCTCGACGTTGACGTCGTAGTCGCCGGGATCGTTCGCCCAGCCCAGCTCGGTGACCAGCCGCTCGATGAGCGCCCGCCGGGCGGGCACGCCGCCGACGCGGAACCGCGGCGGGCCGGAGAGCGCGAGCGCCGAGAGCACCCCGGACCGGACCGACCGCTGCAGGGTCACCACCGGGTCAGGGGCGAGCACGATCGAGAACGCCGAGTACAACCGCAGCTCGGCGATCGGGCGCAGCGGCCCGGAGAGATCGGCCAGCACCGCGTCGGCGGTGCGCCGGATGTTCGTGAGCAGCGGCGCACCGAGGTCGTGGCACTGCTGCAGCAACGCCTCGACAGCGCCGGGGAGGCTGGCCAGGTGGACCCGGTCGGCGACGGGCCGGTCCAGGTCGACGGGGCTCACGCCGGCCAGTACCGCTTCCAGCCGTCCGCGTCGAGCGCGCTCGGGTCCTGCCCGTCGGCGCGGGCGGCCTCCTCAGCGGCGCGGACCCGGTCGGCGAACCGGCGAGCAGCCCCGCGCAGCTCCGCCTCCGGATCGATGCCGGCGAGCTTCGCCGCGGCCGCGACGGCGAACAGCCGCTCACCCACCGCCGGGCCCTCGGGCAGCAGCTCGGCCGGGAGGCCGGCCCGAGTGGTGCGGCTGGCCAGCTTCGCTGCGAGCGCCACCGCGGGCTGCCCGAGCGGCACCCCGTCGATGCTCGACTCGCGCTTCTTCTGGGCGCGCTTGAGCTCGTCCCAGCGGGCTTCCTGCTGGTCGGCGGTGATCATCCGCTCGGTGCCGGCGAACACGTGCGGATGCCGCTCGACGAGCTTCGTCACCAGATCGCGGGCGACCTCGTCGATGCCGAACGCATCGGTCGGGTGCTCGGTGGCGATGCGGGAGTGGAACAACACCTGCAGCAGGACATCGCCCAGCTCCTCGCGGACGTCGGCGCGGTTGCCGTCCTCGATCGCCTGGTAGAGCTCGTAGCACTCCTCCACGAGGTACTGCAGCAGCGACTCGTGGGTCTGCTTCGCGTCCCACGGGCAGCCGCCGGGCGAGCGCAGCCGGTCCATCACCCGCACCGCGTCGAGCAGCGCCGCCCCGGCCGGGCCGGCGGCGGTGTCGCACGTCAGCACGACGTCGTCCACCCCGGGCCGGTCGGCGTCGGTGAGCCGCTGCGCCCCAGCGGCGCTGCACAGCTCGTCGGGCACGGTGTGGTCGGCGAACACCCGCGCGGCGGCGCGCAGTGCGGGCAGCGCCGCTGCCGGCAGCACCGCGGCACCGCCGGCCAGCACGACCGTCGTCGCCATGGTCAGGACGGGAGGATGACGAGGCCGGCCTGGTCCTCCGGCGCGACGAGGCGGAACCCGACCGGGTCCCACACCCCGAACCGCGGGTTGACCACGACCGGGTTGTTGCCCTGCTCAGCCTGCGCGACCCGGATGCCGATGTTGAGCAGCTCGGACTGGCTGAGCTGCTCGGCGGCCGCCGGGTCACCGGGCCCATCGGTGCGCCGCTGCACCACGCGCGCGACCGACCACGACGCGTTGGCCGGGTTCGGCTGGTAAGCGACCACTGTCCCCTCCGGGACGCCGAACAGGATCGTGCCGGCGCGTTCGGTGTCAGTCCCCGCCGCGTACGCGGCGCCGCGGCGCGCACCCGGCTCGGCGAGGACCTGCTCGGCCAGGTTGCCGCCGCTGGCGAGCAGCCGCGCGAAGCGCTCGGCGGTCTCGCGGTCGCGCACCGTCACTTCGTCGACGACCACGGAGACGCGGCCGATCGCGTGGCGCCCCAGCTCGATGGCGGCCGCCTGCCACGGCGCCGCACGGCGGGTGATCTCCAGGATCCCGTCGACGACGCTGGGGTCGCGCACCGCCATGTTGCCCATCTGCAGCTGTTGCTGGAGCATCCCGAGCGCGACGTTCTCGGCGATCCCCTCGAGCTCCTCCGGCGGCACCCGCACTCCGGCCGCCGTCGCGGCGCCGCCGACGACGGTGTTGCTCACCGCCGACTCGACGACCAGACGGCTCAGCCCGTCGGTGCCCCAGCCGAACACGCTCGCCGCCGCGGTCTGGTCCGGGTCGGTCAGGGCGGCGTCGATCTGCTGCTCGACGTCGTTCAGCGAGATCACGTGATCACCGATCACGGCCCCGGTGCCCGGCCCACCCGGACCGGCGCAGCCGCTGACGACGGCACCGACCACTGCCATGGTCACCAGAGCGCGTCCCACATGCCTCCGCACGTGCGTCACCTTCTCACGGGGGCGCATCCGGCCCCGTTCGACCCCGGGCGTGCGCATCCGACCGGACCCGACGGAGCGGTCAGGACCCGGTGCGGGCCGGCGCCGGGAGGACGTCGCGCAGCAGCGCGGCGAGCCAGTCGAGCAGCTCCGCGTCGCGCAGCGGCGCGCCGCCGATGCGCCCGCCCGCCACCGGCTTCGGCACCTGGATCATCTTCGCCGCCGGTTTGTACAGCGACTTCGGGTGCAACCGCTTGAGCCGCAGCTGCGCGGAGTCGGGCAGCTCGACCGGGCCGAGCCGGATACCGGTGCCGGTCGCGGCGACCTCGGTGATGCCGAACGAGCGGCAGGTCTGGCGGAACCGAGCCACGGCCAGCAGGTTGTGCACCGGCTGCGGTGGCTCACCGTAGCGGTCGGTCAGCTCCTCGAGGATCGCGGACAGCGCCTCCTCGTCGGCCGCCTCGGCGATCTTGCGGTAGACCTCGAGCCGGAGCCGTTCACCCGTCACGTAGTCGTGCGGCACGTGCGCGTCGACGGGCAGATCGACCCGCACCTCGGCCAGCTGCCGCTCCTCCTCGGGCTCGCCCGCGCCGGCCTGCTTGCGGAACGCCGCCACGGCCTCGCCGACCAGCCGCAGGTACAGGTCGAAGCCGACGCCCGCGATGTGCCCGCTCTGCTCGGCACCGAGGATGTTGCCGGCGCCGCGGATCTCCAGGTCCTTCATCGCGACGGCCGCGCCCGCGCCCAGCTCGGAGTGCTGCGCGATCGTGGCGAGCCGGTCGTGCGCGGTCTCGGTGAGCGGGTGCTCCGGCGGGTAGAAGAAGTACGCGTACCCGCGCTCCCGGCCCCGGCCCACGCGGCCGCGCAGCTGGTGCAGCTGGGAGAGCCCGAGCGTGTCGGAGCGCTCCACGATCAGCGTGTTGGCGTTGGAGATGTCCAGGCCGTTCTCGACGATCGTGGTGCAGACCAGTACGTCGTACTCCTTGTGCCAGAACGCGTTCACAGTGCGCTCGAGCAGGTCCTCGTTCATCTGCCCGTGCGCGATCGCGATGCGCGCCTCCGGCACCAGCTCGGCGACCTTGCGGGCGGCGCGCTCGATCGACGACACCCGGTTGTGCACGTAGAAGACCTGGCCGTCGCGCAGCAGCTCCCGCCGGATCGCCGCGGCGACCTGCTTGTCGGAGTACGGACCGACGTAGGTCAGCGTGGGGTGGCGGTCCTCCGGGGGCGTGGTGATCGTCGACATCTCGCGGATGCCGGCCAGGCTCATCTCCAGCGTGCGCGGGATCGGAGTCGCGGAGAGCGTGAGCACGTCGACGTGCGTGCGCAGCGCCGTGATGTGCTCCTTGTGCTCGACGCCGAACCGCTGCTCCTCGTCGACGATGACCAGGCCGAGGTCCTTCCACCGCACGCCGTTCTGCAGCAGCCGGTGGGTGCCGATCACGATGTCGACGGTGCCCTCGGCGAGTCCCTCGATCGTCTCCTTCGCCTCTGCGGCGTCGGTGAACCGGGACAGGCCGCGGATCGTCACCGGGAACTGGCGCATCCGCTCGGTGAACGTCGCCAGGTGCTGGGTGGCGAGCAGCGTGGTCGGCACGAGAACGGCGACCTGCTTGCCGTCCTGGACGGCCTTGAACGCCGCCCGGACCGCGATCTCGGTCTTGCCGAAGCCGACGTCGCCGGAGATCACCCGGTCCATCGGGACCGGCGCCTCCATGTCGCGCTTGACCTCCTCGATCGCCGCGAGCTGGTCGGGCGTCTCGGTGAACGGGAACGCGTCCTCCAGCTCCCGCTGCCACGGGGTGTCCTTGCTGAACGCGTGCCCCGGGGAGGCCTGGCGGGCGGCGTAGAGCTGCACGAGCTGCGCGGCGATCTGGCGGACGGCCTTACGCGCGCGGCCCTTCGTCTTGGCCCAGTCGGCGCCGCCCAGCTTGTTCAGCGTGGGCACCTCACCACCGACGTAGCGACTGACCTCGTCGAGGGAGTCGGTGGGCACGTAGAGCCGGTCGGCGGGCTGCCCGCGCTTCGACGACGCGTACTCCAGCACCAGGTACTCGCGGGTCGCGCCGCCGATCGTGCGTTCGCGCATCTCCACGAACCGGCCGATGCCGTGCTGGTTGTGCACGACGTAGTCGCCCGGTTTGAGGGTGACCAGGTCGACGGCGTTGCGCCGCTTCGTGGCGAGCTTGCGGGTCTCGGTGACGCCGGCGCGGTTGCCGGTCAGGTCGGCCTCGGACAGCACGGCGAGCCCGCCGGTGGTGAACCCGTCGGTGAGGCGCCCGCAGGTCACCGTGACCAGGCCCTTGTCGGGCTCGTCGACCAGCTCGTCGACGCGCACCGCCGGGACGTCGGCCTCGCGCAGCTGCTCCAGGAACCGCTGGGCGGTGCCCGCACCGCCCACGACCAGCACCGCGGCGCCACCGGTGGTGGCGTGCGCGCGCAGGTCGACGAGCGCGCGATCGGTGTCGCCGCGGTAGGACTCGACCTCGTGGACAGCGGGTGCGTGCACGTCGTCCGCGCCGGACAGCAGCGGCGTCAGCGTGACGACCGGGCGGCCGGTGGCGGTGGCGTGCTCCAGCACGTCGTCGAGATCGCGGTAGGCGGACTTGCCCACGTCGATCGGTGCGTCCGCCCCGGCGCCCGCGGCGAACCAGGAGGCCTCCAGGAACTCCTGGCCGGTGCGGACGAGGTCGGCGCTGCGCGTGCGGATCCGCTCGGGATCGGCGAGCAGGACCAGCGAGCCCTCCGGCAGCAGGTCGGTGAGCAGATCCAGCTCACCGTCGACCAGGGCCGGGATGAGCGACTCCATGCCCTCGGCGGGGATGCCCTCGGCGAGGTGCTCCAAGAGCTGGCGGAGCTGGGCGTTGTCCTCGTGCTCGCGGGCCAGCGCGCGGGCGCGCTCGCGCACCGGATCGGTCAGCAGCAGCTCCCGGCAGCCCGGCGCCACCAGCTCCTCGACGGTGCCGGTGGAGCGCTGGTCAGCCACGCCGAACGTGCGCAGCTCGCTGACCTCGTCGCCCCAGAACTCGATGCGCACCGGATGCTCGGCCGTGGGCGGGAAGACGTCGACCAGGCCGCCGCGGACCGCGAACTCGCCGCGCGCGGTCACCATCTCCACACGGGTGTAGGCCAGCTCGACCAGGCGGGTGAGCAGAGCATCGAACTCGTACTCGGTGCCGACCCGCAGCGTGATCGGCTCCAGCTCGCCCAGCCCGGGCGCGATCGGCTGGATCAGGCTGCGCGCGGCCGCGACCACCACGCGCGGCGGAGTGCCCGCGGAGAGGCTGCGGAAGATCGCCAGCCGCCGGCCGACGGTGTCCGGGCGCGGCGACAGGCGCTCGTGCGGCAGCGTCTCCCAGCTCGGCAGCAGGGCGACGGCCGACGGGTCGCCGATCAGGTCGGTCGTCGCCGCGGCGAGGTCCTCGGCCTCGCGGTCGGTCGCGGTGACCGCGAGCACCGTCCGACCGGTCGCGAGACCTGCGGCGAGGAACGGCCGCAGGGCCGCGGGTCCCTCCACGCGCAACGCCGGGGTCTCGACCGCCCGCAGGTCACGGACGGCGTCGACGACGGCGGCCAGATCGGGTTCGGCGAGGGTGGAACGAAGCAGACCGGACAGCTTGGCCACAGGCGGAGACAACCCCTCGGACGCGGGTGGATGCGCACGGCAACGAGCCCCTGACCGGCACCTCGGGGGCCGGAGGGGTTCGTACCTGCAAGCCTACGCCGCGGCCTCAGCGGGTGGACGACGCCCGCGAGTTGCGGTTCTCCCGACGACGAGTCGCGGCTTCCCGACAGCGAGTCGTCCCGAACGGGTCGGCGAGTTCTCCCGACCAGCAGCGCGAGTTCCCCCGACCAGCACCGCGAGTTGCCCCAACCAGCACCGCGAGTTCTCCCGACCAGCACCGCGAACTGTCCGCGCAGGGGGCGACTCACCCAGATCGGTACGGCGAGTTGCCCACCGGGGGATGCCGAGCTGGCCGGCCAGGACTTGCCGTCCAGGATCCCGACTCGACGTCACTAGATCAACGCCTCGCCTTCAGGAATCCGCGACTCGCCCTCCCCGTCGGGGCGACTCGCCCTCCCCGTCGGGGCAACTCGCCCGCCCCGTCGGGGCAACTCGCCCGCCCCGTCGGGAGAACTCGGCCGCCCCGTCGGGAGAACTCGGCCTCCCGGTCTGGGCAACTCGGCCGCCCCGTCGGGGCGACTCGGCCGCCCCGTCGGGGCAACTCGCGCTCAGCCGCTCCGCGGCGGTAGCTCCGGGCGCCGGCGCGACGGGCGGGTGGCCGGATCCGG
>Ga0065720_1003886_pt1 | contig 38946 bp, 31 predicted proteins | sample Thericmetagenome_FD_59107 | JGI IMG/M metagenome (GOLD analysis project Ga0065720, IMG submission 59107) | Thermophilic microbial communities from the Joint Bioenergy Institute, California, USA of rice/straw/compost enrichment - eDNA_2 v2... | ecosystem: Engineered > Solid waste > Grass >... | reverse complement strand
GCCAGCGGATGCGCGGCGACATCGCCGCCGCCCTGCTGCACGACCCGGACGTGCTCGTCCTCGACGAGCCGACGATCGGCCTCGACGTGGTGAGCAAGGCGGCGGTGCGCGCCTTCCTGCGCGGGCTCAACGCCGAGCGGGGCACGACCGTCCTGCTCACCACCCACGACCTGGGCGACATCGAGCGCCTGTGCCGCCGCGTGATGCTGATCGACCACGGCCGGCTCGGCTTCGACGGCACCGTCGACGAGCTGCGCGCCACCGTCCCCGGCGAGGCCTCGATCGAGGACGTGGTCGCCCGCATCTACCTCGGCTCCGCGCCTGCCCCGTCCCTTGAGCCGCCCAACTATCCACAGTGACCGAGGCGACGATCGGCGCCTTTCACATGAAATGGGCCAGGAGACGTCACCTGATCTCGAATGCTCCGCGCCCAGTCCCAACGCTCAGCACACGCATCGCCCTCAGCGCTAGCAGCATCTTCAGACATGGCGACGACCTGGACCGGCATTGCAGGCTGCTCGATGGCGGTATGACGCCAAGGTCCATCGACCCAGGTACGGCGGAGCCGACTTGATCTCAGATATGCGGCTGGGCCGCCCAAACCTCAAGGAGACGCAATGCGTCACGATGCACAAGCTGAGCGAACTCCTCCCAATCGTTCGACCACTGAGACTCCAGGAGCCGGCTCAGCTGCGACTCTCGTCGCACATCTGATTTGTACGCGATCAGATAGTCGCCTCGCGGAAATGCCAGTGTATTGCTCGTGAAGTCACTTAACGTGTTGACCGGCGCAACTATTGGGACTCGCAAAACATCCGCAAGGCCCGATCTGGCAGGATCAATTCCGGCGAACCCTATAATCGGATCCATGATCCGGCCCATATTCTCGATCCAGAGCACGGCATGCCCAACCAGTCCGTTACGCTCATCCAAGAACGGTGGAAGCAGGCCAGAGCCGGCCTCACAGACCACCTCCATGCCGGAAGTCATGATGAGGGCGCGGACAGGTATTACCCTGACAGAATATCCCGCCATCCCGAGGACAATGGCCATGCATTTACAAACCAGCGGTTGAGCAGGCGTCCTCCTACCCGAGAGGTAGAAGCGCATGGTCGCCCAGGCCGCATAAATAAATCGCGCCTCCTCGGGGACNCTGCCGCCCATCATAAGAACCTGCCTCCAGCCGAAGCNGGACAGTGACGGGGAGTCCGGATAGTTACCAGGCANGGCCAGGACAGCNGGATGATCGGGATCGAAGAGACAATTCTTCTCCAATTCAGGTCTATCATTCCCATCATCGCGCGCCAGCACACTCCCCCCTTCGCTGATACAGTTCTCACAGGCGCTCAACAGCTCAGTAGCCAGTTCTTGGAATCTGATATTCTCTCGCGGCCGGACCCGGAAAAATGAAATCGCATCCCTCAATGCATGCGTGGCCTCCTGCAGCAGACTGACATCCCGACCCACCTCATAGAGAACGATATTGATAACAGCACCCCTAAAATGAAGCAATCCCAAACTGGTCGAGTCCGGCTCAGGGAGATCTGACAATATCCTATCCACCAGTTTCAGGATTTGCCGACAGGCATGCATCGGCCAATCGTGACCGCCAAGCTCTTTCGACCACCTCCTTATACACTCACTAGTTATCGCGTGCACTAGTTCCAGTAGGTCGTCTGCATACCGCTGGCGGATCGGAGCGGGAGTGTCGGGCAGGAGAGGAGCAATTCGTGCCTGCGTGGTAAGCGCATCCTCGATATGTCCGGTAGCCGCCTGTACGGTAGCTTTCAGACAGTCCAGACGTCTGACGACTTCACCACTTGGATCAAGGCCTGCGGGATTGAGCGCATAAGCATCGTCGAGGCGCTGCTTTGCGGCCTCCATACTGCCTATCCATACGGCGGCCTGAGCCTGTTCAAGTAGCGCATGGAGACGAGTGGTTAAATCGAAGTCGTACTTCGCCAATAATGTATGCGCTCTAAGCGAAGCCCTCCCCGCCTCTGCTGTAGAGCCGAGGGCGACACTGGCATTCATCTCGACAAGATAAGCCCGGAGAAGCATTCGCCTTTCTTCCTCGGCCAGGGATTCTTTTCTCTCAAGTATGCTTCGACCCTCTGTTGCGATAGCTAATGCTTCCGCATGCTCTCGCGCGTTATAGGAAACCTCCGCCAAACCAACCAACGTGGCGGCCAGCCTGTATTCTTTATCCCTTGCCGATATATTGCCTAAAATATCTAGAGCGCGTCGCAGCAGCGTCTTAGCACGACCAAAGTCACCATAGAGAATACCGAAAGCATTTGCGGTGTTGGCGAGAAGGGCAACCGTGTCCACGGTTGGGGTGGCCAGATGCTGTATGTTACCCGCCACATGGTAAGCATGCTCGATCAATGGGTGCACTAGATTCCATCGCCTGGCACTGATACCTTCTGCCAGTTGTTCAGCAAGAACAAATTGAAATGCTTCCAGGAAGGTCTCGATCGAATCACTTGCGCTAACACTACGTACAACCTCCTGCACGATGCGATGCATCGACAACAGGCCGGAATGAATCTCAACCAGCGACAGCTTCTTGAGCTCTCGTATGCCCGCGTAAATGGCCGATTCACTCTGCAGCCCAAGTGCAGCGAGATACAGAGGTATGCCACTTGGCGACAAGAGCGAGCACCTGCCCAGTATTTCTAAAGCGGTCTTCTTGGCATCCTGGCCGCCGGGAGCGGAGCCCGAAAGGAGAACCTCAACCGACATCAGGATCGTGGCAATCAACGTTTTTTGTTGATCATATTGCAGAGGTATCGTTTCGCTGTCATCTAGAAGCTCAACTCGTCGACGTTGCAGCTCTGCAATATATGCAGGAACGGGGCATCCGGTCGTCATGATGTATGACGATGCTTGCGCCATCGCAAGGGGGATTCGCTCGACAGCATCCAACAGCGTCTTACAGTCAGACTCCGGGATACCCGGCAACCGCTCCAGGCACCAGGCGAGGGCTTCATCTTCTCTGAGCTTTCCCACACTGATTCCTGGCGCGTCGGACAGCCATGTAGAGTCTCGCGTGGTAATCAGGAAATGCGCGTTTCCACACTGCGGAAGGAGCCTATAGACCGCCCGCTTATCTGTGCAGTTGTCATAGACTATGAGTACTTTAGAATAGGATCCACTCAGGTGTTGCGAAACCCAGGAAAGAAGGGCATGCTCGGATAACCTTGCAGACGCCCCACTCTCGTCCGCGAAATCTCTATATGCTGTTAGGATGCCACCCGCAGAGTCGGCTGTGATCCACCATACGAGTCCGTAATCAGCGCCATTCTCCGCGATGAACTTTCCCGCGATACTCGACTTCCCTATACCTCCAAGACCACACAAGGCAAAGGTTTTCGGATTAGCATCGTCAGCGGATCCGAAGTGGTCTCGGATGGCTTTCATCTCATTCAGCCGCCCGTATACATGCGGAAAGATCGGGACATTGCGAAATATTGCTTTCGAGTCTCGAGCAGCAGGAGGTGAAGTCGTCGATCCCTGAACGACAGAAAGCCCCAACACATCGGTCAGGAACTCTCGCCCTACCGTACGCCGCAACAAAGAACTGTCACCAGACTTAGCGAACAACTCGACGAAAAGCCGGTTGGCGATCTCCTCTACTTCCGAGGCCTGACGGGCAGTGCCCAGAAGTTTTAGAATCTGCATCTTGACCTGGTCCAGGATGAGATTCCACGGACCACGCCGCGTGTGTATCTCCAGCCGGGCGAACAGATCGTGATCGCCGACGCCAACCTGGATACCGGCCGGCACAATCGAGCGGATGGCGCTTAGCCACCGCTGAGGGTCGGAATGCCCCCTGGCTTGTGACGCTAATTCCTTGAGCCTTTTCCCCGTAGAGTTCGCCGGCGCATCGGAGATGAATTGAATGCGCGCACGCCCTGTGGGATCTTCGTTGTCGAGCTGCCTGGCTATCGACAGTATCTCAGCGGCTCCCCAGCCCTCCGGCTCTACCCGAGTTTTCGCTTGCGCAAGCAGCAGAGGACGGTCAGCGGAGTCCAGGATTTCGAAATCTACTTTTTCATTTTCTCCTTCAACGCGAAATTTGGACCAATTTGGATACTCCTCGTCGGCGCGAACAAGTTGGAGCATCGCACATGCTGTTTGGAAGCCCATTCCTCGGGCTGTATCAGTTCCACCCAAAGGGAGCCCTCCTGGCCTGACTCACAGCAACATATTGACCGATCCATCAGGTCATGCAAGCCCTTCCTGTCCGGCTGTGGCCATCAGGATGTACCTCCAAAGCGCCGTACCATCAGCTGCAGCCAGCCTTGACCACGAATCTGCTAGAGGACATCCGGATCCCGGGGGAAAGTCAGGGCTGTCCTTCAAGGGTGGTAGGTCAGCCTGTCTCTCGATACGCCTGGACCAAGGGGCGATCGGTGCAGAGAGCTCCTACGGCGGCCACTCAATGATTGAGTACGTTGCCCGTCCATGCACCCAGCCTCAGGGTGCCTACGACAGTCGATGCGCTGCTGACGCCACTCGACCACCGATCCTGGGCAGAGGTATGAACCCGTGGCCAGCCGTCTCCGGCGGGTGGCCAGAAGCACGACGGGTCCCGTGCGTAGCAGAGCGGTAAGAGCCTGACAAGATGACAGCGCATGACTTCGGTTATCAGACCGACCAACGCCCGATCCTTCTACTTGCGATCAAGGACGAAGGCGAGCCGTGCGATGGTCGTAGCCGACAGCGTGACCACCGTCATAGGGATGGCGGAGCACAAGTGTTGCAGATCAATACCGACGACCACCTCCGAGGCGGTGATGCCGACCGAGCCTATGCCCGGTCCAGCGTGCCTACAACGAGCGCAGCGGCGAGCGAACCAGTTACCAAGATGGCTGAGGATGCGGGTCTGGGACATCCGACCCGGCACTGAGGCGATCGGCGCCGCCCTGTCCGGTGTCTGCCGTTAGCGGAACTCACCTACTACCTGCGCAAGGGTGCCTGCACGGTGCCTGCGCGGGCGCGGCCGCCCACGCTGGCAGGCACGATCCTTGACCAGCTCGCCCCCGAGCAAGCCCGCACTCAGCACGCCTGGGGCGTCGACACATTGCAGGCCAAGTGCCCGACTGCCACCGATCATCTGGGCACCGCACGCGAGAGCCTGCTCACCTGCGCCGCCTCTCCCGGGATTCCTGGAAGCAGATGCCGGCGAGCAGCCGTCCAGAGAAGACCGAACAAGGCGTTCCGCCGCACCGGCATGGCCGGGATCTTCCTGCCCTGAGTCGCGATCACCGCCTACTCGGCGTGGTATAAGGCGGCCACACCGATGGATTGACCACGGCCCCCGCTGCATGTGCCTGGACACCCTCGCCACATCAGATGGCCGCTGGTGACACACCGGCGCACGAGCAGCTGCCGATGACCCCCGTCGCTTGATCTGATCCGCAGAAACGGATCAGGCGTTGGCAGGGCTTACGCCGCCTCGGCCGAGCTAACCCCATGGCAAGCCCCAGTGCTCAGGTCCCCCGCCAGGATCAGTAGTAGGACCGATCGTGGCCGGCGTCGTAATCGTCGTCGTCCCGCTCCGGGCCCGTCCAGCGCGACGGCATGAGCACGGGGAGGAACAGCGCGATGCCGATCATGAGGTAGATGCCCGAGGAGAGCATCGCCTGCATGCCCTGCCCGGCCCGGACGAGGTCGGGCTGGAGGCCCGGGGCGATCGGGGCGAGGCTCATCGCCCGGTTCACGTCGAGCACGTACACGACGGTCCAGGCGAGCAGCACGAGCGAGGGGACGAAGACCGCGAGCGGGGACATCCGCGCGACGAGCACGAGCCCCAGCACCAGGCCGACCACGGCCATCACGCCGAGGGCGACGAGCACCTGGGTGTGGTCGAGCAGGGAGACCGCGCCCGCCGGCCGCTGCACGACACCCTGGGCGGCCCAGCCCGTGCCGAGCAGCAGTACCAGCGTGACCAGGATGCCGAACAGGAAGCCGAAGACATGCCGCATATCCACCACCTCAGCGTGAGAGCGCCCGGGGTGCGCCCGTGTGGTCGCGGCCACAGTAGCGACATAAACCCCAAACTCCCAGACCTTCGCCGGAGCTCGGGCAATTTTGCCACCAAGCAGATCTCACGGGTGAGGGATCGGGGAAGGCGGCCGCGCCCCCGCCGCGCAGCCGATCCGGCGGGGGCGCGACCGGGTCCGTGGCTCACCGGCCGCCCGGAATCTCGGCGGTGGTCTCAGCAGTTGACGTCGCGGCCGGTGAACCTCGCCCAGGCGATCGAGCCGAAGACCACGATGTAGGCGGCGAACACGAGCAGCCCCTGGGTCAGCTCCGCGGTCTCGATCGGCGCGCGCAGCGCCCCGTCGAAGTCGGCCCAGTAGTTCGTCACCAGGTACGGCCGCAGCCACGCGAGCTGCGGGACCGCCTGCAGCACCTGCGCGGTCACCACGAGCGACATGGTGCCGGCGATCGCGCCGACCGGCGCCGAGGTGAACGTCGACACCGCCAGCCCGACCGCGCCGAGCGCGGCCATGCCCGCCGTGACGTACCCGACCACGATGAGCAGGCGCAGCAGCCCGTCGCCGACCGGGACGGTCACGCCCGACAGCAGCGTCATCGGCCCGGACGGGAACATCAGCAGCCCGGTGAGCAGCGCCGACAACGTCACGACCAGGCTCGCCGCCAGGCAGAACACCACCACCGAGACGTACTTGACGGCGAGCAGCCGGGTGCGTCCCGCCGGCGCGGTGAGCAGGTATCGCAGCGTGCCGCCGCTCGCCTCTCCCGCGATCGCGTTCCCCGACACCACGGAGACCGCGATCGGCAGCAGCAGCGGCGTGAGGACGAACAGCGAGACGAAGGTGAGCACGAGCCCGTTGCCCGCGACCTGCGCGATGATCATCCCGCCGCGGCCGCCCGTGTCGGGTCCCGCGGCGCGCACCGCGATCCCCAGCAGCACCGGGACGGCGGCGAGCACGCCGAGCGTCACCAGGTTGCGCGGCCGCAGGAACACCAGCCGCAGCTCGGACCCGAGCAGCCGGGCGAGCGCCCGCGCGCCGCCGCCGGTCCGCTCGGCGGGCGGCGGCGGAGCGGCCGTCGCCAGGTCCCCGGGGCCGGTGATGATCTCAACCGTCGACATCGAACCCCTCCCCCGTCAGGCCCACGAACACGTCCTCCAGGCTCGGCCGGACCGTGGCGAACCCGCGTACGGCGACGCCCGCGCGGACCAGCTCGGCGACGACCCGCTCGGCGGGGATGTCCCCCGCGTCGGCGGTGACCTCGCCCTCGCCGCCGGCACCGGCGGCCACCTGGACGCCGGTGAGGCCGAGCTCCCGGAGCACCGTGCCCGCCCGGGCGTGGTCCGGGGTCTGCACCCGCACCCGGCCGGAGCCGGAGCCGAGCAGCTCGGCGATCGCGCCCTGGGCGACGAGCCGGCCCGTCCGCATGACGCCGACGTGGGTGCACATCTGCTCGACCTCGGCGAGCAGGTGCGAGGAGACGAACACGGTCGTGCCGTCGGCGGCGATCTCGCGGATGAGCGCGCGCACCTCCCGGGTGCCCTGCGGGTCGAGGCCGTTCGTGGGCTCGTCGAGCACGAGCAGGTCACGCGGGCGGAGCAGGGCCGCCGCGATCGCGAGCCGCTGGCGCATGCCGAGCGAGTAGGCCCGGTAGCGCTTGCGCGCCGCCGCGGCGAGGCCCACCCGGTCGAGCGCCGCCGCGACCCGGGCCCGCGCGGTCGCCGGGTCGGCGGTGGGGTCGGCCGCGTCGTACCGCAGCAGGTTCGCCTCGCCGGACAGGTACGGGTAGAAGGCCGGGCCCTCGACGACGGCGCCCACCCTCGGCAGCACCCGCGCGCCGCCCGCCGGCATCGGCACGCCGAGCAGCTCGCACTCACCCGAGGTGGGCGCGATCAGGCCGAGCAGCATGCGGATCGTGGTTGTCTTGCCCGAGCCGTTCGGGCCGAGGAACCCGAACACCGAGCCGGCCGGCACCTGAAGGTCGAGCGTGTCCACGGCGACCTGGCCGCCGCGGAAGCGCTTGGTGAGGCCGCGGGTGACGATCGCCGGGGGCGCGTCGCCCGGGGCGACGCGCCCGGGCGACACGCCGTGCCGTCCGCTCGGTTCCCGCGCCGGTGCCGCGGCGGCCGACGGCGGCAGGGGTGGCGCCGTCTCAGTGCTCATCTGTGCCCCCTTCCGTGCACCGAGCTCAGTTCTTCCCCGCGGCCTCGACCAGGGCCTCGGGCGTGACCGCGCCGGCGAGCACCCGGCCGTCGTCGGTGATGAGGACGGAGACGAGCTTGGTCTCGATCACCCTGCCCCGGCCCCAGGCGCCGCTCACCGGCCGGGCCGAGTCCAGCACGTTCCGCACGAGCTCCTGGGCCTGGCGCGCCTCCGGACCGGACTCCCGCCGCAGGCCGCCGAGCAGCTCCTGCTCGGTCATCGGCACCGACACGATCCGGGTCCAGCCCTCGCCGATCGTCCTCACCTCGCGATGCGCCCGCTCGCGGGCCTCCCGCGCCGCCTCGGGGAGCTCGCCGTGGCCGCGAGGCGGCTCGGGGTCCGCCTCGGTGACCTTCGCCCCGGCGGGCGGCGTGAAGTCGAACATCTCGGGCGCGGGCGGGGTGAACGTCACCTCGGTGAAGCCCACCTCGAGGGCCGGCTCCACGGCGCCGTCGGCGTAGATCTGGACGCGCAGCGGCACGAGGGTCTCCCCGTCTACCGCGAGCCGCACCTCACGGACGAGGGACGCCTCGTCCTTCGGCGCGACCACGAGCTGGTAGACCGGGCGCCCGGCCACCCGCTCGGTGTCGGTCACGCGCACGGTCGTGTCGTCGTCGACCCGCTCCAGGATCTGGCGCGCCAGCTCCGGCGGGGTGAGCGTCGCCGGGGCGGGCGTGCCGGGGGCGCCCTCGCCGTGCCGCCCCTGGCCGGCGTGCGCCCGGTCCAGGTTCATCCGGATCCGGGTGGCGGTGTTCTCCTCGCTCTGCCACAGCCACCACTGGTCGCCGTTCCTGATCAGGTCGGTCTCGCTCATCCGGCCGGGCAGCGCCAGGCGGATCCGCTCCGGCCCGCCGTACCACACCTTGATCTGGTTGGTGCCGGCGAGCAGGGAGGACGGCGAGCTCGACTCGCCGCCGCCGCCGAGAGCGGGCAGTTCGGGCAGGCCGAGCGAGGCGGTCTCCACGACGGTGCCGGAGAACGGCGGCAGCCGGTCGGACCTGCCCTGCTCTATCAGATCGGCGAGCAGCTGCTCCGCGGTGCGCTCGGGCAGGGCCGGGTCGCCCTGAACCGCCGCGATCACCGGGCCGGCGCCGACGGCCGCGGCCACCACGGCGGCCGCCGCGACGGGCACGCCCCACCTCATGGTCCGGCTCCTTCGCGACTCGACGGACATCTCCCCCTCCTTACGGTATGTCCGGGTGTTCGCTCTGTCCGGAGCCTGCCGCAGGGCCGCTGTGCCGACGCTGAGACGGGCTGAGAACGTTCTCAGGTGCCCTCAGCCGGATCTCAGCCGCCCGGGCCGGACGCGCGTCAGGATGGGAGCAGCGCGGAAAGGGAGGGGGTTCGATGCGGGTACTCGTCGTCGAGGACGAGCGGCGCATGGCCGGTGCGCTGCAGCGCGGGCTCCAGGCCGAGGGGTTCGCCGTCGACCTCGCCTACGACGGGGAGGAAGGGCTGCACCTGGCCCGGGCCGGCGACTACGACGTGATCGTGCTCGACATCATGCTGCCGAAGCTGTCGGGCTACAACGTGTGCAAGCAGCTGCGCGCCGAGGAGAACTGGGTGCCGATCCTCATGCTCTCCGCCAAGGACGGCGAGTACGACCAGGCGGACGGGCTCGACCTCGGCGCGGACGACTACCTCACCAAGCCGTTCTCGTTCGTGGTGCTCGTGGCCCGGCTGCGCGCGCTGCTGCGGCGCGGCACGCGGCGGCGCCCGGCGGTGCTCCAGGCCGGCGACCTCACGCTCGACCCGGCGAGCCGGCGGGTGGCCCGGGGCGGGACCGAGATCGAGCTGACGCCGCGGGAGTTCGCCCTGCTGGAGTACCTCATGCGCCACCACGACGAGGTGGTGTCGAAGGCGGAGCTCCTGGAGCACGTCTGGGACACCTACGACACCGACCCCAACGTCGTCGAGGTGTACGTCGGCTACCTGCGCCGCAAGATCGACGCGCCGTTCGGCCGCAACGCCCTCCGCACGGTGCGCGGCGCCGGGTACCGCCTGGCGGGGGACGGCGGCTGAGGTCGCCATGCTCAGGTGGTGGCGGCGGCAGAGCCTGCGGTTCCGGATCACCGCGGTGGCGTCGGCGGTGCTCGCGGTCGCGCTGGCGGCCTCGGCGTTCACGCTCGTCGGGGTGCTCGGGCGGGCGCTGATCAGCACCACCGACGAGGCCGTGTACCGGCAGGCGAGGCAGCTGGTCTCGCTCGTGGACACCGGGCGGCTGCGGGATCCCGTGGACGCGCCCGGCGGCACGATCGTGCAGGTGCTCGACGATCGCGGCCGGATCACGCACGCCACGCCCGGCACCGACCGGCTCGTGCCGCTGCTCAACGCCAAGGCGCGGGCCGCCGCGCTGAGCCGCCCCGCTCCGGGCGCGCGGTTCCTCGACGGCCGGCCGTACGGGATCCCGGACCCGCTGCGGGTCGTCGCGCTCAGCGCCGACCACGGGCGCGTGGTGATCGTCGCGCGGCCGTTCGGCGAGCTGCAGAAGAGCGTCGCCACGACGGCGAACCTGCTGGTCGTCGGCACCCCGCTGCTCATCGTGCTGATCGCCGCGGCGAGCTGGATGATCGTCGGGCGCACGCTGCGGCCGATCGAGGCGCTGCGCCGGGGCGCGGCCGACATCAGCGGCCGGGTGAACTCGCGCCGGCTGCCCGTGCCGGAGTCCCGCGACGAGGTGTACGACCTGGCGACCACGCTCAACGACATGCTCGCCCGGCTGGAGGCGGCCGACGCCCGGCAGCGCGCGCTCGTCTCCGACGCCGCGCACGAGCTGCGCAGCCCGCTGGCGAGCATGCGCCTGCAGCTGGAGGTCGCCCTCGGCCACCCGGACCGGCAGGACTGGCGGGAGACCGCGGAGGGCGTGCTCGAGGACATCCTGCGCCTCTCCCGCCTCGCCGAGGACCTGCTCGCGCTCGCCCGCCTCGACGAGAGCGGCGGCACCGCCACCCGGCGCGACCCGGTCGACCTCGACCACCTCATCCGGCAGACCGCCGGCCGCTACGCCGAGGCGCGCGTCGCCGTCAAGGTCGACTCGCCCGGCCCGGTCACCGTGTACGGCGACGCGATCGACCTCGGCCGGGTGCTCACCAACCTGGTCGACAACGCGGTACGGCACGCCACGTCGAAGGTGGAGCTGGCGCTCCGCACCACCGGCACCCCCGCCCCGGCCGCGGTGGTCACCGTGACCGACGACGGGCCCGGCATCCCCGAGGCCGACCGGGAGCGGGTCTTCAACCGCTTCACCCGCCTCGACTCCGCGCGCAGCCGCGACGACGGCGGCGCCGGCCTCGGCCTCGCCATCGTCCGCGAGACGATCCGCGCCCACGACGGCGACGTGCGCCTCGAGGACGCCGCGCCCGGCCTGCGGGCGGTGGTCCGGCTGCCCCTCGACGCGCCGCGTGACTGACCCCGGGCCGCCCCGCGCGGCCGTACCCGGGTGGGTGCCNCNGCGCTTTGAAACGGTCCAAACGCATCGTGCGCGGACATCCGCCCCACGGCGCGCCACGGGGCGGCCTAGGTGGCGCAGCCGCGTTCCACCATCGCCAGGAAGTCGAGCGCGGCGGTGGGCAGCCGGCGCCGGGCGTGCACGATCGTGATCGTCTTGCGGAGCGGCGGGTCGAGGGGGCGGACCGCCAGCCCGGCCCGCATCGCCTGCTCCGACATGCCGCGATGGCCGAGCAGCGCGGCCTGCCCGGAGCGCACCGCGGCGACCCAGCCGAACCGCCCGTCGGGCTCGGCCGCGGGGGCGGGGGCCACCCGGTGCTGGGCGAAGAACCGGTCCAGCTCCCTGCGGCGAGGGGTGCCCGGGGAGGGCAGGATCAGCTTCATCCCGTCGAGCCGGGCCACCGGGACCGGGTTTGGAAGGTTCCAATCCGCCGCCGCGATGAGCACCGACTCATGACGTTCGAGCGGCTGGCCGACGAGGTCGGGGGGAACCGGAGCCTCGGCGATCCCGAGCTCGGCGCGCTGCGCCCGGATCGCGTGCAGCACGGCGTCCCGGCCCTCGCAGGGCACGGGCACGACGCGGACCGCCGGATGCTCCTCGACGTACTTCGGCACCAGGACCCGCGACAGCCCCGGCCGGTAGGCGGGCGTCGTGGCGATGCGAAGTTCGGCTCCGGCGCTTGCGGGGTTGGTGGCGAGGGCCGTGATCTGCTCGACGGCGTCCAGCGCCTCCCGGGCGAGGTCGACCACCTTGCGACCCTCCGGCGTCACCACCACGCCCCGTCCGGAACGGGCGAACAGCGTCATGCCGAGCTCGCGTTCCAGGTCGCGGATCGCGCGGGAGAGCGCGGGCTGCGCGATGTACAGCGACTTGGCCGCATCGGTCATAGTGCGGTGCTCCGCAGTGGCGACCACATATCGGAGCTGCTGCAGATTCATGGAACGAAGCTAGGACACAATCCCCCGGCGTTTCCGGAACATCGCAGAGATCACCTCGTGNGATTACTCAGCGTAGTTGACTGATGCGACATCCGTGACAGGTGTGACATAGGTAGGGTTTTGTCCTGTATTTGGTAAAGGCCGACCGTGGGGGATTCAAGGAGGGGGAGCCGACCGTGGCGAACTACGGACACCACCCGCCTGGTGGTCGTGACCCGTATCCGCCGAACCCGGAGTGGCACGCGCCCGGGGAACAGGGCGCGCCGAGAAGCGGGAACACGCTCCCCTACACGATCGCCGCGCCGGGCGGCGACCCCGGCCTCGCCTCCGGCCCCGACGGGCCGCCGGGCGCGCAGGCGTCCGGGATGCCACCGTACGGCATGCCGCCGCAGGGCCGCCCGCCGTACGGGCCGCCGCAGCCACCCGCCGGGCCGCCGCCGAACGCGCCCTACCCGCCGCCCCCGCAGGGGCCGCCTCCGCAGGCGCATCCGCGGCCGCCCGCGCCGCCGCCGGCCCGTCCCGCGGGCGGGCCGCCACCGGGCCGGCGGCCACCCTATCCGCCGTCCCGGCCGCCGTACCCGCCGCCGGGCCCGCCGGGCCCCGGAGGGCCGCCGCCGCGGCCGCCCGCGCCGTACCCGCCCGCCGCCCACCCGCTCGGCGCGCCCGGGCACCACGCGCGGCGCGGGGCGGGCCCCGGTGCCGCGATCGGCGGCTTCATCGGCGTGCTCGCCGGCGTCTTCGTCCTGCTCATCATCGCGGTGAACGTGGCGGACGACGACGATGACGTCGAGCCGGTGTCCGCGCTGCCGAAGCCGACCTTCACGCTGCCGAGCATCACGCCGTACCGCCCGCCGAGCTCGGACACCGGCTACGACCGCGAGCGCACCGCGGAGGCGACCCGGGACGCGGCCGACGACGAGGCGGAGCCCGCCGAGGTCACCCGTCCCGAGACGACCACGGTGAACCGGTCGCTGCGCGACAACAGCCTCTACACCGCGGGCAGGCTGCCCTCGGTCAGCTGCCCGGCCGGGGCGGTGAGCATCTACAACCACACCCAGCTGAAGAACCTGATCCTGCGTACCGGGCAGTGCATGAACCGCGCCTGGAAACCGGTGCTGGAGCGGGCGGGCTTCGTGCACCGGCCGCCGGGGTACGCGATCGCCGCCGTGCGGGGCCGCGGCGCCTGCGGCGACTACCCGCAGCGCGGCAGCATCGTGCCGTACTACTGCCCGCGCAACACCACGATCTACGCCTCGACGTCGGCGATGGCCCGGGGCTCGGGCAACGCCATCGGGTACGGCCAGATCACCTCGTGGCACGGCGCGATCATCAGCATGATGGCCCACGAGTACGGCCACCACGTGCAGTACCTCACCGGGCTGACCGACGGGTGGTGGCGGCAGACGCTGGAGTCCACGTCGGAGAGCGCCAAGCTGGCGCTGAGCCGCCGCCTGGAGCTGCAGGCGACGTGCCTGGGCGGGATGTGGATGCGCTCGGTCACCGCCAGCTATCCGGTGCCCACGTCGCGGCGGAACCTGCTGTACGCCTTCTACTCGCGGGTCGGCGACCATCCGGGGTACCCCCGTGACCACGGCTCCCCCGCGAACAACTACCGCTGGTTCCGGACGGGCTACGAGTTCAACAGCACCCAGCGGTGCAACACCTGGCGGGCCTCCCCCTCGACCGTTTCATAGCCGGGCGGGGGCGGGTTCCGGGTGCCGGGAGGGACCGCGGACGCGGCCGTCACCTGCCGTGACGCGCCACCTCCCGGCCATCCGTTGATCACCTGATATTTGGCTTCCGTCGATGTTGTCCAGTTATGGGGGCTAGAATCCTGCCCACTCCGTGAACACGCGGAGACGGTTGCCGGGGTTTGGCCAGGTCGGTCGCTTACTTGAGGAAAAGCCGGGCTCGCTCGAGTCGGGCCTGCCGCGACCGGCGTGCGACGACGGACTCGACCTCGGGACCGCGCTGCGNCTCATTGACCTTTAGGGAGCGGTGTTGACCACACGCCTTGGGCGAGCACCGGCCAAATCCGCCAAGTCCGGCCGACCACCGGCCAGATCTTCCAGATCCGCCAGATCGAGCAGATCCGGCAGCGGAAAAGGCCAGAAGCGGACGCCGCCCAGCGGCCCACCGCGGTTCGCCAAGGCGCCGACCACCGCCTCCATCATCGGCTGGACCGCCCTGTCGGCGGTGCTGCCGGGCATCGCGCACCTGCGCGCGGGCAAGCGCCGCCTCGGCTACATCCTGATGGGGATCTACGGCACCCTGCTGCTGGTGGCGCTCGTCGTCGGCCTCGTGGCGCTCACCCGGGGCTCGCTGGAGGACCTGGGCAGCTTCGCGGTCAAGGAGAGCACGCTCGTCGGCGTCATGGTGATCGCCGTCCTGGGCGCGCTCGCCTGGTTCGCGCTGCTCGTGCACTCCTACGTCTCGCTGCGCCCCCGGGCGGCTCGACCGGAACGGCCAGCTCGTCTCGGGCGCGGTGGCCGGGCTGCTGTGCGTCGCGGTGACCGTCCCGTTCGCGTTCACCGCCACGAGCGCGCAGACCGCCCGGGACGTCGCCAACGACATCTTCCCCTCCGACGACGATCCGTCCGCGGCCCCGGTGCAGGCGCACGACCCGTGGAACGGCAAGCGGCGGGTGAACTTCCTGCTCATCGGCGGCGACTCGGCGGGCAACCGGGAGGGCGTGCGGACCGACAGCATGACGGTGGCGAGCGTCGACACCCGCACCGGCAACACCGTGCTGTTCAGCCTGCCGCGGAACCTGCAGTACGTACGCTTCCCCAAGTCGAGCCCGCTCGCCCAGAAGTTCCCCAACGGCTTTCTCGGCGACTCGGGGCAGGGCCTGCTCAACGAGGTGTGGTACTACACCGAGCACCACCCCGAGGTGCAGCGCGGCGGCAGGTACCGGGGCTGGCACGCGCTGAAGGACGCGATCGGCCACACCCTCGGCCTGAAGATCGACTACTACGCGATGGTCGACATGTACGGCTTCGCCGCGCTCATCGACGCGATCGGCGGCCTGCGCATCAACGTGGAGTCCGACATCAAGTACGGCGGCCTCTACGGCACCGCCGGCACCATCAAGGCCGGGTACCGCAGGCTCAGCGGCGAGGAGGTGCTCTGGTACGGCCGCTCCCGCGTGGGCAGCGACGACTTCTCCCGGATGGCCCGCCAGCGGTGCGTGATCGGCGCGCTGGCGCAGCAGGCCACGCCGAGCGTGGTGCTGGCGAACTTCAACCGGATCGCCCGGGCGGCGAAGCGGCTGTTCAAGACCGACATCCCGCGTGACCTGCTGGAGCACCTGGTCCCGCTGGGGGTGAAGGTGAAGAACGCCAAGATCACCAGCCTGCAGTTCGTGCCGCCGGTGATCTACACCGGCAACCCGGACTGGGCGAAGATCCGCCGGCTCACCCGGCGGGCGATCGTCCAGTCGGCCCGGTCCGGCGGCGCCACCCTCGCGGCCCCGGCCACGCCGAGCCCGAGCGCCGCCGCCTCCGGCGCCCAGGCCACCGCCTCCGCGCCGGGCACCGCGACCGCCTCGGCGAGCGCCTCCCCCACCGCCACGGCCTCCCGCCCGACCGCCGCGGCCTCCCGCCAGGCGCGTCCCACCTCGAACGACGACGCCAGGTCCCTCTCCGAGGTCTGCAAGTTCTGACAGGCGCCCTGAGCCCTGCCACGGAGCCCCGGGCCGGTGCGACGCACCGCCCGGGGCTCCCTCATGCGTCCGGCACGCGCCGCCGAGGTTCCCCTGCGCCCATGACGGCGGCGCCCGGCGCACCGGCGATCCGGTCGCGCCTCCCCGAGGAGAACACAGGCCATCGGTCCGGGCCGCGTCGCCCCGCGCCGGCGTGGCCCTGGCGCTCCTCTCCTGCCCGGCGCGGCCCTTGGCGGCCGCCCACCCGGCCGGCGCGCGGCGGGCCCGGGATCGCGGAGCGCGATGCCGGGCCCGCCGCGGGGCCGGCGGCCCCGGCCGGGGCTATGCCTGCCGGGCCTCGCGTGGCATGAGGGCGAAGGCGCCGACGTAGAGCAGGCCGGCCACGACGAGCAGTCCCTGGTAGCCGATCACCAGGGCGAGGTACTCCAGGCAGCCGCCGAGCACGGCGCCGAGCAGGTTGGCGCCGAAGGAGGCGGTGGCGTCGGCGGTGTCGGCGAAGCGCTTGGCGAAGACCACGTTCGCGGCGAAGATCGGCAGGAACGCCACGGCCACCGCGACGACCGCGCGCAGCGGGACCGGCAGGCTGAGCAGCCAGGCGTTCGGCACGAGGGCCGCGATGACCAGGCCGCCGAGGAGCACCAGGTACATCACCGGGAGCGGCGGCGTGCGGAACCTGCGGGTGACCTCCACGGCGGCGAGCACGGCGACCAGGACCCCGGCGAACACCACGGCGTTCACCACCCAGGTGGTGCCGAACAGCAGCGCGAAGCCGGTCACGCTCTTCGTCTCCAGCAGCAGGAACGCCACCCCGAGCAGGAACAGGTCGGCGTAGGGGCGCATGCGCCGGTACGGCCCGGCGACCGTGCGCACCGCGACGAGGCTCACCAGCAGGATGAGCCCGAGCGTGATCAGGTAGATCGGCGGGATGTCCCGCCCGTAGAGGTAGAGGAACGGCCGGTCGTCCTCGGCCGGGGGCGGCGTCCCGGCCTCGGCGCCCGCCCAGTCCTCCGCGCAGCGCTGGTCGGCGGGCGTGAGCCCCACCGTGATCACGGCCTGGTGGCCGCCGCCGACGTTGTCCACGCACGGCCGGTGCCCGAACGCGGCCTCCGCGGTGGACGCGAGCCGGTCCACCAGCCACTGCTCGCGGTAGTAGTTGTACATCGCGAACGCCCCGCCCGGCTTGAGGTGCTCGCGGGCCGCCCGCAGCGCCTCCACGGTGAACAGGTAGCTCTCCAGCCGCAGCGAGCTCGCCCCGGACACGAGGGTGAGCGAGTCCGGCAGGGCGAACAGGATCAGGTCGTACTTGCGGTCGGTGCGCTCGAGGAACGCCCGCCCGTCGGTGATCGTCGTGTGCACCCGGGGGTCGGAGTACGGCCGGTCGGGGTGGTAGGCGCCGCCGAGCTCGCGCAGCTTGGGGTCGATCTCCACCGCGTCGACGCGCTTCGCGCCCTTCGCCAGCGCGATCGCCACGTCCGAGCCGCTGCCCGCGCCGACGATCAGCACGTCGTCGAGCCGCCCGGCCGCGACGGCCGCCCGCTCGTACGGCAGGCCGTACTGGGCCTCCTGGGTCAGCCGGGCCTCGGCGCTCACCGCCTCCTGGTGCGGGATGCCGTTGACGTCGATGCGCAGCGCCGGCACGCCGGCCCGGTCCACCTCGCGGTAGGTGACCTTGTAGTAGGGCGACCACAGCGCGCCCGCGGTGACCGTCTCCACCGCGAGCGCCCCCACGACCACCAGCGACGGCACGGTGACGAGCGCGATGTGCCGGCTGAGCGGCCGCGGGCTGAGCAGCACGCCGTAGGCGACCGCGGCGATCACGCCCCAGGCCACCGGCGGCGCGCTGAGGAACGACAGCAGCGTGAACAGCGCGATGCCGGTGAGGCTGCCGATCAGGTCGTAGCGGTACGCGTCGAGCCGGGGCAGCAGCGGGAAGCAGCGCCCGACCAGCTCGGCCGGGCCCATCAGCACCAGCGCGGCGGCGGCGAACACGATCGGCAGGATCACCCACGCGGGCGGCCCGGTGGTGCTCAGGCTGGTGAAGTAGAGCACGCCGTCGGCCTCCCGGTCCACGGTGACCGGGAAGCGCAGCACGATCAGCACGAGCGCGGCGAGCACGAGCGGCGAATAGTACGGCTGCCGCCGGGTGCGGCCCACCCGCAGGAACCCCAGGCCGATGCCGAGGAACGAGCCGAGCAGGACGAAGTTCGTGAAGTAGCTCAGATGGACGATGTTCGACCCCGTCCACCGGATCAGCGCCAGCTCCAGGAAGAGCATGAAGGCGCTGGCGATGACGAGGCGCGGCCGCACCGGGATCCAGTGGGCCGTGGCCGGATCGGCGGGATGTCCGAGCGACGGGGCGTCTGTCTGAGCGGTCACGGGGTCACACGCTACTGGGGTCGTCACGCCGGGCGGAAGCGTTCGGCCGCTCCCTGTGGATATCCGGGTTCGCTCGGGGAACTCGGCGCGGTTCCCTCTCAGCGAAAATGGCTCGATTTTTGTCGGGCTTTACCCGGGAAGCACCCCGGCCGCGCGGTTTCGCCGACTGGACGGCGGCCCAGCCCATGCAGGAATCTTTGGTCCGTGCGTCGCCCCCTACCTCACGGTGGTGTCCCATGCGGGTCATGATCCAGATGCGTCCCACGCCCGATGTCGTGGCCGCCGTCGCCGATCCCGGCGTGACGACCTCCGCCGCCGACGTCGCCGACCGGCTGCCGGGAGTGGTGCTGGACGAGTCGTTCCCCCCGGTCGCCGTGCCGCGGCCGGTGCCGGCGCCGGGCGGCGATCCGCTGTCGCCCCACCCGGTGGCCTTCTCCATCGCCCCGCAGGACGCGACCGTGCTGGTGCGCGGGGAGATCGGCGACGACGAGATCACCGCCCGCACCGCGCTGCTCCCCTCGCTGCACCCCGAGGTGACCGGCGTGTTCGCCGACCCCGTGATCGCCCCCGTGCTCGTCTGCGGCGACGACCCGCCGGTCGGCGACTGGCATCGCGTCGAGGAGCTGCTCGGCGTGCCCGACCTGCTCGCCGAGGGGTACGACGGGTCCGGGGTGGCGCTGGCGATCACCGACACCGGCGTGAACACCGAGCATCTGCGCCGGGCGCTCGGCCGCGACGTGACGCTCGACCGCGAGCGCAGCTGGGCTCCCGACGGCGTCGCGGAGGCGCCGGGCGAGGCGTACGTCGACCACGGCACGATGTGCGCGTTCGACGCGCTGATCGCCGCGCCCAAGGCGGCCCTGCTCGACATCCCGGTGCTCCGGTCGCGGCGGCCCGGCGGGTCGGTGCTCGACGGGCTGCTGTCGGACGCGGTGGCCGCCTTCGCGCACCTGCGCACCGTGCTGGAGGCGATGCCGCCCGAGTCCCGCGCCCTCGTGGTGAGCAACAGCTGGGGATCGTTCTCCCCGCAGTGGGACTTCCCGCCCGGCCACCCCGGCAACTACTCGGACAATCCGGCGCACCCGTTCAACCTGATCGTGGGCAGCCTGGAGCAGGCCGGCGCCGACGTGCTGTTCGCGGCGGGCAACTGCGGCCGGGAGTGCCAGGACCGCAGGTGCGCCTACCCCGAGCGGCCGATCGCCGGGGCGAACTCGCACGGCCGGGTGCTCACGGTCGGCGGCGTCGACGTCGAGGGCAAGCGGGTCGGCTACTCCTCCCAGGGCCCGGGAAGGCTCAGCGACCGCAAGCCCGACCTGTGCGCCTACACCCACTTCGCCGGCTCGGGTGCGTTCGGCGAGCAGACCCCGGACGCCGGCACCTCGGCGGCCTGCCCGGTCGCCGCGGGCGTCGTCGCCGCGATCCGCACCCGCTGGCCCGCGAGCAGGCTCTCCCCCGCCCAGCTCCGCACCCTGCTGCGCCGCACCGCCGACGACCGCAGCGACGTGGGCTTCGACTACGACTACGGGTACGGCGTCCTCGACACGGCGGGCGTGCGCGCCGCGCTGCGCCGCCGCGCCGCGCGCAAGGCCTGACCCCGGCGCCCCGGCCGCACCTCGCCCACCGCCGAGAGGACACCGGATGTCGGCCCTCTCGCCGCGACGCGCGGCGTCGCAGTCGAACAGGTAGCGTGGAAGCATGCACATGATCACGGTCCGGCTGCCGCACGGCGCGACCCTCGCCACCGCCACCGAGAGGCTGGGGCTGTCCGAGGACGACGTCGACACCGGCTACGGGCTCGTGCTCGTCGACCCGGGGCAGGGCCTGTACGGCCTGCGGGTCACCGACGAGGCGGCGCGCAAGGTCGACCCCGCGGCCATCGCGCAGCCGGGCGAGGGCGTGCACGCCGACCCGCGGATCGAGCCCTTCGGCCCGTCCCGCTGAGCCCCGCCCGCCCGCGCCCGCCGCCCGCCCCGTCCCGGCCGGACGGCCGCCGTCGCGCGACCGCCTCTCCACGTCGCCGTCTCCCGCCCGCGGTTCCCGCTCCGGAGGCCGGCGGTCAGCCGCGCGCCGGGAGGAGGACGGAGAAGGCGGCGCCCTCGCCGGGTGAGGTGCGCAGTTCGAGGCGGCCGCCGTGCGTGGTCGCGGTTACTCCGCCGCCAGGCTGCCGGGGCGGGCTGAACGGTTCCGGGGAGGTTCTGAGAGCTTTCTGTGTGCCCTTCTGTGTGCCCTCCTGCGCGCCCTTCTGGGTGCCCTCCTGTGTGCCCGCACGCCGCGGGTGAGGTGGACGCCCCGTCGCGGGCGCGGGCGCGGCGGCCGGCCGGCGGCCGCTTTCAGGGGATTCACAGGCCCCACGCCACACGCCTCGAATTACCGGGGGCGAGGCGCCAAGGTTCGTTAAGATCTTCCGCATTGTTCGGCAATGGAAGTGCGGGGGAACGGGTGCCGGTTCGCGAGCGGATCCGCCTGACGGTGGAGGCGCGCTGGTTCCAGCGGCTGATCATCGCCGTGATCCTGATCAACACGGTGACGCTGGGCCTGGAGACCTCGGCGGCGATCGTCGAGCGCTACGGCGGCTACCTGTACGTGCTCGACCACGCCGCGCTGTACGTCTTCGTGGTCGAGCTGCTTCTCAAGATCTTCGTCTACCGGCTGCGGTTCTTCACCGACCCGTGGAACCTGTTCGACCTCGCCATCGTGACGGTCTCGTTCATGCCGACGACGGGCGTGACCGTGCTGCGGGCGCTGCGCATCCTGCGGGCGCTGCGCCTGATCTCGGTGGTGCCGAGCCTGCGCCGGGTGGTGGCCGCGCTGCTCTCCGCGATCCCGGGCATGACCTCGATCGCGCTGCTGCTCGGCCTGGTGCTCTACGTCGCCGCGGTGATGGCGACCAAGCTGTACGGCGGCACGTCGCCGACCTTCTTCGGTGACCTGCCGACGTCGCTGTTCACGCTGTTCCAGATGATGACCGGCGACGCGTGGAGCGACATCGCGCGGGAGGTGATGAGCGTCCACCCCTCGGCATGGGTGTTCTTCATCACCTTCGTCCTGATCTGCACTTTCGTGGTGCTCAACCTGTTCATCGCGGTCGTGGTGAGCGCGATGGAGGAGGAGCACCAGCGGGAGAAGGCGGAGGAGCAGGAGCAGGAGCGGTCCGCGGGCGACGCGATCCTCGCCCAGCTCGCCGAGCTGCGCGCGGAGATCCGCGAGATGCGCGAGTCGGTGCGCGTGAACGGCCGACCCGTCGGCGCGGTGTCCGCGGTGGGCGCCGGCGGGGGCGCGAACGGGAACGGCGTGAACGGGAACAGCGCGAACGGCGGCCGGCGCGCGGGGGGCAGGAGGGACCGCCGCCGCGGCCGCTGACGCCGCCCCTCGGCCCCGGCCGATCGGGCCGCGGCACGGCGCGCCGGCTCAGTTCTCGAACGGCAGGGCGACCTGGTCGAGCAGGTCGTTCGTGACCTCGTGCAGGGTGCGGTGCTCGTCCTCGTCCGCCCAGATCTGGGAGGCGAGGCGCACCGCGGCGACGAACGCCGCCGCCATCACCCTGGGGTGGATGCGGGCGGACTCGCCGTGGCGGGGCCGTTCGGCGATCGCCTCGGCGAGTTCGCGCTCCAGCTGGGAGGCGGTGGCGAGCTGCCGGGCGAGCAGCGACGGGTGGCGTTTGGCGAGGCGGATGCGCATGATCCAGTCGCGGTCCGGCTCGCGCATGTCCCGCCACATCTCGTCGACGGCGGCGCGCAGCGCCCGCCACGGCGACAGGTCCGCCGGCTGGGCGCGCACCCGTTCGACGAGTTGCCGGAAGCGCTCCTCCTCCCCGTAGAGGACGGCGTCCTCCTTGCCGGCGAAGTAGTTGGAGAAGGTACGACGGGAGATGTTGGCGGCGTCGGCGATGGCCTCGACGGTGACCGCGTCCAGGCCGTGCTCGACGGTGAGCCGCAGCGCGGCCTTGTGCACCGCCAGCCGAGTCTCGGCCTTCTTGCGTTCCCGCAGGCCCAGCGTCGTTTCCATGATCAAACCAGTCTACTAGGGCCATAAAAAGGTGCCCACTGCGCAAGTTTTCCCAATGAGCATATATGCTGTAGCGCGTACCCAAACACCCCAAGAGAGGTTCGAACACACGTGAGCTCACCCACGGCCACGGCAGCGCCTCCCAAGCAGATGACCCGCCGGGAGACGCTCGAAGCCCTCAGCGGCCTGCTACTCGTCCTGTTCGTCTCGATGCTCAGCGTGACGATCGTGTCGGTGGCGCTGCCGCAGATCGTCGGCTCACTCAACGGCACGCAGGCCCAGTACACCTGGGTGGTCACCGCCGCCCTGCTCGCCTCCACGGCCGCCACCCCGATCTGGGGCAAGCTGGCCGATCTGTTCAGCAAGAAACTGCTGATCCAGATCTCCATCGTGATGTTCATGGTCAGCTCGCTCGCCTGCGGGCTCGCCCAGAACACCGGTCAGCTCATCGCCTTCCGCGTGCTCGCGGGGCTCGGCATGGGCGCCCTGCAGGTGCTCGTGCAGGTGGTCATCGCGGCGATGATCCCTCCGAAGGAGCGCGGCCGCTACAACGGCTACCTCGGTGCCGTCATGGCCGTCGCCACCGTCGGCGGCCCGCTGCTCGGGGGCGTGCTCGCCGACTCCTGGCTCGGCTGGCGCTGGTGCTTCTTCATCTCGGTGCCGTTCTGCCTCGCCGCCTTCCTGCTGCTCAGCAAGACCCTGCACATCGCCGACGTCCGCAAGGACGACGTCAAGATCGACTACGTGGGCGCCACCCTGATCGCGGCCGGCGTGAGCCTGCTGCTGATCTGGGTCACCTTCGTCGACAACGAGTTCGCCTGGATCTCCTGGCAGACCGGGGCGATGGTGGGCGGCACCGTCGTGCTGCTCGGACTCGCCGTCTGGGTCGAGTCGCGGGTGCCGATGCCCGTCGTGCCGCTGCGCATCATCACCCAGCGCGTCCCCGCCCTGTCGATCCTCGCCAGCCTCGCGGTCGGCATGGCGATGTTCGGCGGCTCGGTCTTCCTCGGCCAGTACTTCCAGATCGGCCGCGGCTACAGCCCCACCGAGGCGGGCCTGCTCACCATCCCGATGATGGCGGGCGTGCTGATCTCGTCGACGGTCTCCGGGCGCATGATCTCCAGGAGCGGCGCGGTGAAGTCGTACATCATCACCGGCCTGATCGTGCTCACCCTCGGCTTCGCCGCCCTGTCCACGCTCGACCACGAGACCCCGCTGTGGTTCGTCATGGTCGCGATGGCGTGCGTCGGCGTCGGCGTCGGCCTGTCCATGCAGAACCTCATGCTCGTGCTGCAGAACACCGTGCCGCTGCGGGACCTGGGTGCGGCGAGCGGCGCGCTCACCTTCTTCCGCTCGCTCGGCGGCACGATCGGCGTCTCGGTGCTCGGCGCGATCCTCGCCAACCAGGTCGCCGCCGACATCGCGGCCGGCCTGGCGAAGCTGGGCATCAGGACCACCGGCGCGAACACCGGCGGCACCCTCAACCTCGACGCCCTGCCCGAGCCGATCAAGCTCATCGTCCGGGCCGCGTACGGCGACGCGACCGGCCACATCTTCCTCGTCTCGGTCGGCATCGCCCTGCTCGGCCTCGTCGCCGCCCTGTTCCTCCCCCGGGTCCGCCTGCGCGAGACGATCGACCTCGCCCCGGAGAAGGGCGGCCCGCGCTCCGCCGTCGCCGGCTCCCGCACCGACACCAGGTAACCACAGGTGACCCCGGCCGCGCCGCGGGCGGACCCGCGGACGGCCGCACCGCCGCCCGCCCGGGCCACCCGGGGGACGGCGGCGCACCGGCCGGGCCGGGTGGCCGGCCGGTCCGGCGGACGATCAGCCGGCGAGGGCGCGCCGGGCGTACCCGCGCACGTCGGCATCGGAGTCGGCCGTCGCGCCGCGCAACGCGGCGGCGACCTCGGGCCGCTCCGCCCACTTCGTCAACGCGAGCACGGCCGCCTTGCGCACGTCGAGGTTGGCGTCGGCGAGTGCTCCGACCAGCGGCTCCACCGCCACCTCGGGCGCGGCCGCGGCGAGCGAGCGCACCGCGCCGACCCGCACCTGCCAGGCCGGGTCGCGCAGGCCGCGCAGCGCCTCCTCCTCCAGCGGCGCCCCGGTCGCGCCCGCGGACTCCAGCGCGGCGGCGCGGACCAGCGGGTCGGCGTCGCGGGCGAGCTCGCGCAGCGCCGCCGACGGCTTGCCGATGAGGCCGAGCCCGCGCGCCACCCACACCCGCACCTCCCGGGAGGTGTCGTCGGCCGCCGTGGCGACGAGGTCGGCCTCGTCGAGCGAGACGAGGCCGCGGATCGCCTCGATGCGGACCCGGTGGTCGCCGTCGCGCAGCCCGGCCGCGAACACCTCGGCGCGGCCGAGCCCGCGGGCCCGCAGCAGGTAGAGCACGGTGGCGCGGACCGTCGCGTCCGGGCTCGCCGCCCGCTCGGCGAGCCGCTCCCCCAGGCCGGGGTCGGCGGGCAGCACCTCGACGAGCTCCTTCAGCCCGGCAGCCGCCGCCCGCCGCACCGTGCCGTGCCCGTCGCCGAGCGCGTCCACCAGGGCCGCCGCGGCGCCCTCCGGCACCGTCTCGGTGAGCACGGTGATCGCCGCCCGCCGTACCTTGTGGTCGGGGTCGGCGAGGTAGGGGGCGAGCCGGTCGAGGCCGGGCTGCTCCTCGGCGAGCCGGTGCAGTTCGAGGATGCGCGGCGAGCGGCCCACCGCGTGCCGCTCGGCGCGCCGGCGCGTCACCACGGCGGCCGCGGCGGGCTCGTGCCGGGCGATCACCTGAGGCTCGGCCGGGACCGGGGTGAACTCGGGGACCGGAACGAGGTACGGCTCGACCGGCCGCTTGATGAACTCCACCACGCCGTCCGGCCGCCGCCGCACGTTGAGGTGGAACAGCCACTCGGCGTCGTCGCGTTCGGGCAGGTCGGCGCGGTCGTGGTAGAGGCCCCACCGGCTCTCGGTGCGCACCAGGGAGGAGCGGGCGGCGAGCTCGGCGCAGTCCCGGATGAAGTCCACCTCGGCGCAGCGCATCAGCTCGTGCGGGGTGCGCGCCCCCATCGCGGCGATCTCGCCGCGCATCCGCTCGAACGTCTCCAGCGCGATCTCCAGCTTCGCCGCGGTCTTCGGCGGGGCGACGTAGTCGTTCACGAACCGCCGCAGCTTGTACTCGACCTGCTGCTGCGGCGGCCCGTCCGGGTTGCGCAGCGGCCGGTAGATCAGCTCGTGCGCGGCGGCGATCTGGTCCTCCGGCAGCTCGTGCGCGGGCCCGGCGTGGTGCGCGGCGGCGTGCGCGCCCGCGAGGTCGCCGAAGACGAACGCGCCGATCATGTAGTTGTGCGGCACGCAGGCGAGGTCGCCCGCGGCGTACAGGCCGGGGACGGTGGTGGCGCCGTTCTCGTCCACCCACACGCCCGAGGCCGAGTGCCCGCCGCACAGCCCGATCTCGGAGATGTGCATCTCCACGTCGTGGGTGCGGTAGTCGTGGCCGCGCCCGGCGTGGAACGTTCCCCGGGTCGGCCGCTCGGTGGTGTGCAGGATGCCCTCGAGCGCCTGGATCGTCTCCTCGGGCAGGTGGGTGAGCTTGAGGTAGATCGGCCCGCGCGCGGACGCGATCTCCCGCGCCACCTCGGCCATCATCTGCCCCGACCAGTAGTCGCAGTCGACGAACCGCTCGCCCCGGTTGTTCACCTGGTAGCCGCCGAACGGGTTGGCGACGTACGCGCAGGCCGGGCCGTTGTAGTCCTTGATCAGCGGGTTGATCTGGAAGCACTCGATGCCGGACAGCTCGGCGCCGGCGTGGAACGCCATCGCGTAGCCGTCCCCGGCGTTCGCCGGGTTCTCGTACGTGCCGTACAGGTAGCCGCTCGCGGGCAGGCCGAGCCGGCCGCACGCCCCGGTGGCGAGGATCACCGCGCCCGCCGACACCGTGACGAACCGGCCGGACCGGGTGTCGAACCCGGCCGCGCCGACCGCCCGGCCGCCCGAGGTGAGCACGCGCACCGGCATCACCCGGTTCTCGATGCGCACCTTCTCGCGGATGTCGCGGCGGCGCAGCACCCGGTAGAGCACCTTCTTGACGTCCTTGCCCTCCGGCATCGGCAGCACGTAGCTGCCCGAGCGGTGCACCCGGCGCACCGCGTACTCGCCGTACTCGTCCTTCTCGAACTTGACGCCGTAGCCCTCCAGGCGGCGGACCATGTCGTAGCCGCGGGTCGCGGTCTGGTAGACGGTCCGCTGGTTCACCACGCCGTCGTTGGCGCGGGTGATCTCGGCGACGTAGTCCTCCGGGGTGGCCTTGCCGGGGATGACCGCGTTGTTCACCCCGTCCATGCCCATGGCGAGCGCGCCGCTGTGCCGTACGTGGGCCTTCTCCAGCAGCAGCACCCGCGCGCCGCGCTCGGCGGCGGTGATCGCGGCCATCGTGCCCGCGGTGCCGCCGCCGACGATGAGCACGTCGCAGTCGAGGCGCAGCCGGTCGCCGATGTCGGGGATCTCCATTCACAGCTCCTTCAAGATCTGCTCGCGGGTCGCCCCGGCGAGGATGCGGACGCCGCCCGAGGTGAGCACCGCGATCCGGTGGCCGAGCAGCAGCGCCTCGTCGACGTCGTGGGTGACGAACACGACGGTCGCGGAGGTGTCGCGCAGCACGTCGAGGAGGAGCCGCTGCATCTCGGCCCGGGTCTGCGCGTCGAGCGCGCCGAACGGCTCGTCCATGAGCACCGCGCGCGGCGCGCCGGCGAGGGCGCGGGCGAGCTGGACCCGCTGGCGCATGCCGCCGGAGAGCTCGCGGGGCAGCCGGTCCTCGAACCCGGCGAGGCCGACCCGCGCGATCCACTCGCGGGCGGCGTCCCGGCGCCGCTGCTTGGGCACCTTGCGGATGGCGAGCGGCAGCTCCACGTTGCGCAGCACCGTCCGCCACGGCAGCAGCCCGTCCTCCTGGAAGATCATCGCCCGGTCCGGCGAGGGTCCGGTGATCTCCTCGCCGTGCGCGAGGATCCGCCCCGCGTACGGCGGAAGCAGCCCGGCGAGGCCGCGCAGCAGCGTGGACTTGCCCGATCCGGAGGCGCCCACGACCACGAGGATCTCCCCCGGCTCCACCTCCAGGTCGACCCCGTGCAGCACGCCGCCCCGGCCGTAGCCGAGGCTCGCCCCGTCGAGGGTGAGCCGCAGCCCGCTCGCGGTCATGCCCCGCTCCCCTCGGCCCGGGGCAGCCAGCGCGTCGCCCGGCGGCCGATCAGCTCGATCAGCGCCGAGGTGAGCCAGCCGAGCGCGCCGATGGTGATCATCCCGACCACCGTGGCCGGGTAGTCCACCAGCGTGTACGACTGCCAGGTGCGGTAGCCGACGCCGAAGTCGCCGGAGATCATCTCGGCGGAGATCACGCAGATCCACGACACGCCCATGCCGATCGACAGGCCGCCGAACACGCCGGGGAGCACGCCGGGCAGCACCACGTGCCACAGCACGTGCCACCGGCTCCCGCCGAGGGTGAGCACGGCGTCCTCCCACAGGGTGGGCAGCGCCCGCACCGCGTGCCGGGTGCTCACCATGATCGGGAAGAACGCGGCGGCGCAGGTGATGAAGACGATGCCCTGCTCGTCGGTGGGGAAGAGCAGGATCGCGATCGGCACCAGGGCGATCGCCGGGATCGGCCGCACCGCCTCCAGCAGCGGCGTGAGCACGTCGGCGGCCCGGCGGGACCGGCCGATGAGGACGCCGACCGTGATGCCGGCGACCGCGGCGATGCCGAACCCGGTGAGGATGCGGATGAGGCTCTGCAGCAGGTCGAGGTAGTAGACCTCGGTGCCGAGCCGCTCGGCGAACTCGGCGGCGATCTCGTCGAGGGACGGCAGCCGGTCGAACCTGAGCCAGATCCGCGCGTCGGTGACGGTGAGCAGCTGCCACAGCCCGGCCGCCACGAGCAGCGAGGCGACCCGGACCGCCCGGTTCCGCCAGGTGGTGCGGGGCCGCGCGGGCGGCGCCGCCGGGGCCGCGGCGCCGCCGCCGGGCGCGGCCGCCCGGGGCTCGGCCGTTCTCGCCACGCTCATTTCGCGTCACCCTCCGCCCCGGCCTCCTTCAGCGCCTCGTCGAAGGAGACCGGCTCGGTCTCCGGGTGCCGCGCCCGGTAGGCGTCCGCGCCCTCCTGCGTGGTGAACGGGAGGAAGCGCTCGTTCGCCTTCGCGCCGGGGTCGCGCAGCCAGACGGACCGGTCGGCGAACCAGTGCGTGCCGGTCACGGTGTCCGGCACGTACGCCGCGCGCACCTNGCCCTTCTCGGCGGCGAGCTGACGCAGCAGGCAGGTCGGCGTCGCGGCGGGCCGCGTGGTGGTGCCGGACACCCACAGCTCGGAGGCGGTGCGCGGGTCGGTCACCTCGACGTCGCAGACCGGGTCGCGGCCGGTGATCGGGGCCGGGTTCTCGGTCTTCGCGGTGTCGGCGTCGTAGGCCGGGCCGTACGCCTTGCGCAGGTAGGAGTCGTTGACGAAGGCGCGCAGGTCGACGTCGCCGAAGTCGTCGCCGATGCGCCTGAGGTACCGCACGTCGTGGCCGAGCGCCTCGATGAGCTGCGGCTTGAGGGTGACGTCGAAGCTGGAGACGCCGCCGCGGCCGTTGTAGAGGTAGACGACCTCGGGCGGCAGGCCGGTCTCCTTCGCGACCGCCTCGGCGGCCTCCACCGGGTGCTCGTGCAGGTACCTGGTCGCGTCGATCTGCGCGCGCAGGAACGCGTCGACCACCTCGGGGTGCTCGGCCGCGTACGCCCGGCGCACCACCACACCGTGGAAGGTCGGCACCTCCAGGGCCGAGCCGTCGTAGAGCAGGCGGCCCTTGCCCTGGTACGCGAGCAGCCCCGGCCAGGCGACGAACTGCGCGTACCCCTGCACGCCGCCCGACTCGAGCTGGGACGCGCCCACCGGCGGCTGGTGGTTGACGACCTCGACGTCCTTGTTCGGGTCGATCCCCGCCCGCTCCAGCGCCTGGACGAGGGTGCCGTGCCCGGCCGAGCCGACGCTCGCCGAGATCTTCGTGCCCTTGAGGTCGGCGAGCGTGCGCGCCTTCGAGCCGGGCGGCACGACGACCATGTTGAGCCCGCCGCGCAGGTTGTAGCCGGTCACCGAGACGAACTCGGTGCGCGCCGACTCGGCGGCGGCCTGGGTGCGGGAGGCGTTGATGAGCAGCGGGTAGTCGCCCATCGAGCCGATGTCGATCTTCCCGGCGACCATCTTCGCGGTGATCGGCGCGCCGGTGTCGTAGTCCTGCCACTCGACGGTGTACCGGTCGCCGAGCCGCTTCTCCAGGTAGCCGAGGGAGCGCAGCAGCGTCCCGGCGGTGACGGTGTTGATGGTCTTGGACTGGTACCCGACGACCACCTTGATCTTGTCGCCGGCGTCGCCGGCCGCGCCCGAGACCGAGCATCCCGCGACCGCGGTGAGGGCGGCCGCGGCGAGCAGCGCGGGCAGGGTCATCCTCATCTGTGGTTCCTCATCGCAGCAGGTAGGGGATGTTGATGGTGACCGCGTCCACGGGACAGCGCGCCGCGCACGGGCCGCAGTACCAGCACTCGTCGACGTACATGTAGGCCTTGCCGGTCTCCTCGTTGATCGCGAGGGAGTCGAGCGGGCAGGCCTCCACGCAGAGTGTGCATCCCTCGATGCACAGGGACTCGTCGATCGTCACCGGGACCTCGACCCGCTGGTTGATCAAAGGCATGCCTGCTCCTCCTTCCGCGCGCCGCGGGCCTGCTCCCGGGCGTGCTCATAGGCCGGGTCCCCGGCACGGCGCAGGTGGCCGCGCATGGTGAGCCGGTCGCCGCGGAAGCGCACGAACTCCAGGTCGACCGGGCGGCCGTCGGACAGGTGGGTGAGCCGCTCGACCATGAGCAGCGCGGCCCCGCGGGGCGTCTCCAGCACCGAGGCGGTGTGCGGGTCGGCGTTCACCGCCTCCAGGGTCAGCTCCGCGACGCCGAGCGGCCGGCCCGCGATCCGCTCCAGCAGCACGAAGATGTCGTTGTGCACCAGGTCGGCGTCGAACAGCGGCTCGCCGACCTCGCGGATCAGGTAGGTGAGGTCGAGCGAGAGCGGCAGCCCGTTGAGCCGGCGCAGCCGTTCCAGGTAGACCACCTGCTCCCCCGGGCCGAGCCCGAGGCGCTGCCGTACGGCGGGCGGGGGCTCCATCAGGGTCATGGTGCGGACCTGGTTGGTCACCTCGCCGTGTTCGTGCAGCGTCTCGGCGAGCCCGAGCAGCCGGTGCAGCCCGTGCGGCACCTTCTCGGCCGCGATCGTGGTGCCGACGCCGGGGCATCGCTCGACCAGCCCCTCGTCCCGCAGCAGCCCGAGCGCCGCCCGCACGGTGTTGCGGGACGTCCCGAACTCGCGGGCGAGCGCCGCCTCCCGCGGCAGCCGCCCGCCCCGGAACCGTCCGTGCACGATCTCCCCGCGGATCAGGTCGGCCACCTGCCGGGCCTGGTCCGCCCGGCGCCGCCTGGTCGCCGCGAGTTCGCCCATGTCCACCTCCTGACCTCGGCGGACATAAGCCTACGTAATTGGTAGGAAAAAGGGGATAACGGGGAGATTGCGCCACCTTCAGTGCGCGGAAGCCCCACATCCCGCGGCGGGATCACGGGCGATGCGCCACCGTCCCCGGCCGCCTCTCCCACCCCCGTCACGAGCCGGACGATCTCGCTCGTGGCGGGCCGCGCACACCCCGCGGGCTCCGGCGTGCCGTACCCGTGCGCCGCCCGGATTCGCCCCGGCGGACCGCCACCGGGCCGTTCCGGCACCGACCCGGCACCGCCCGGGACGGCACCCCTCGCAACGCACACCAAAAGACCCGGGGGCCATCGGCCACGCCGACGGCCCCCGGGTCGCGGATCGCCGGGCCCGCTCAGGCCGGGGTCTCCGGGCGGTCGATGACGCGCAGCCAGGTGCCGTCGGGCTGGCGGCGGGCGACCTGCACCCGGCCGCCGGTGCCGTCGGCGGGGCGGGTCGAGGTGAGCGCGAGGTCGCCGTAGCACACCGTCGGCAACGGCTCCTCCACCCGGAACGGGAGCTCGGCGTGCTCCAGCATGCGCTCCAGCACCGCGCGGATCGCCTCGCGGCCGACCGTCACCGAGCCCGGCGGGAAGGCGAGCACGGCGTCCGGCGCGTACAGCGCGGCGAGCCCCTCGGCGTCGCGCGCGTTCGCGCGCTCCACGAACAGCCGGGCGATCTCCTCCGGCGTGGCGGCGGGTTCGTAGGTCCTGGTCATGGATGACCTCCTTGGTCGCTCCAGTCCAGGCTGCGACACTGTGTTTGATAAGTCCAATAAATAGTTTGTCTGCGATCTAGAATCGACGGTTATGGAGCTGCGGCAGCTTGAGTACTTCGTCGCGGTCGCCGAGGAGGGCGGCTTCACCCGGGCCGCCGAGCGGGTGCACGTCGCCCAGCCGGGGGTGAGCGCGCAGATCCGCCGCCTGGAGCGGGAGCTCGGCGTGGAGCTGCTCGACCGGACCGGCCGGAGCGTACGGCTCACCGAGGCGGGCGCCGCCGTGCTCCCCTACGCGCGGGCCGCGCTCGCGGCGGTGGCGGGGGCCCGGCTCGCCGCGGACGAGCTCACCGGGCTGCTGCGCGGGCGCGTCGCGGTCGGCACGGTCACCTCGCACGGCGTCGACATGGCGGGGCTGCTCGCCGCGTTCCACCGCGACCACCCGGGCGTGGAGATCACCCTCACCACCGCGAACACCGACCGGCTCCTCGACGACCTGCGCACCGGGCGGCTCGACGCCGCGATCGTGAGCATCGGCGCCGCCGCCCCGCCCGGTCTCGCCATCCACGTCGTGGACGACCAGCCGATCGTGGCGGCGGTCGCCCACGACCACGAGCTCGCCGTGCAGCGGGTGATCTCCCTCGCCACCCTGCGCGACCGGCCCCTGATCAGCCTGCCGCCCGGCACCGGGCTGCGCGCCCGGCTCGACGAGGCGTGCGCCGCCGCCGGGTTCACCCCGCGCGTCGTCTTCGAGGCCGCCGACCCCGAGACCCTCGCCCGCCTCGCCGAGCACCGGCTCGGCGTGGCGATCCTGCCCGGCGCGTTCGCCGAGTCCCGGGCCGCGACCCTGCGCGCCGTGCGGATCGACCCGCCCGCGCTGCGCGGCCGGCTCGCCCTCGCCTGGCGCGCCGAAGGCCCGGTCAGCCCGGCCGCCCGGGCCCTGATCGCCCGCGCCCGCGAGATGACGCCCGCCCCGGCGGCTGAGCCCGGGGCGGGCGGGTAGCCCGATCAGAGCGCGTCGAGCGCGATGTACTTCTCCTCCAGGAACTGGAGGATGCCCTCGGCGGCGCCCTCCCGGCCGAGCCCGCTCTGCTTCACCCCGCCGAACGGCGCCGCCGGATCGCTCACCACCCCGCGGTTGATCGCGACCATCCCCGCCTCCAGCCGCCGCGCGACGGCCATCGCCTCGCGCTCCTCCCCGAACACGTAGGCCATGAGGCCGTGGATGGTGTCGTTCGCCATCCGGATCGCCTCGTCGANGTCGTCGTACCGCACCACGGTCACCACCGGGCCGAAGATCTCGGTGCCGGTGATCGTGGCGCCGTGCCGTACCTCNGTGAGCAGCGTGGGCTCGTAGAACGCGCCCTTCTCCGACGNCCTGCCGCCCACCCGCAGCGTCGCCCCCTCCGCGACGGCGGTCTCCACGAGCGCGGCCACCTTGTCCCGCTCGGCGATCGACACCAGCGCGCCGACCTGGTTCGACCGGTCGAGGCCGGGGCCCATGGTGAGCGCGCCGAGCCGCGCCGTCATCGCCTCGACGAACTCGTCGTGCCGGGAGCCGTGCACGTAGAAGCGGTTGGCGGCGGTGCACGCGGCGCCGCCGTTGCGCATCTTCGCCACCATGCAGCCCTCGACGGTGACGTCCATGTCGGCGCTCGGCAGCACGATCACCGGGGCGTTCCCGCCGAGCTCCATCGAGGTGCTCACCACCCGGTCGGCGCAGACCCGCAGCAGCTCCCGCCCGACCTCGGTGGACCCGGTGAAGGAGAGCTTGCGCACCTCCGGCCGGTCGATCATCCTCCGCACGAGCGGGCTGGTCGGCACCGGCGTCACCAGGTTCACCACCCCGGCGGGCACCCCGACCCGGCGCAGCACCTCGACCATGTACGCCGCGGTGAGCGGGGTCTCCAGGGCCGGCTTGAGGATCGTGGTGCACCCGGCCGCGAGCGCCGGGGCGAGCTTCCTCGTCGCCATCGCGGCCGGGAAGTTCCACGGCGTGATCAGCAGCGAGACGCCGATCGGCTGCCGCTCCACCACGATCCGCTTGTCCCCGGACGGCGACAGCCGGTAGTCCCCGGGGATGCGCACGGCCTCCTCGGAGAACCAGCGGAAGAACTCCTTGGCGTAGTTCGCCTCCCCGATCGCGTCCGGCCAGGACTTGCCGTTCTCCCGCACGATGATCTCCGCGAAGTGCTCGACCTCGGCGGTGAGCACCTCGTAGGCGGCGCGCAGCAGCTCGCCGCGCTCCCGCGGCGCGGTCGCCGCCCAGCCCTCCTGGGCCTTCGCGGCGGCGTCGACCGCGGCCTGGCAGTCGGCGTCGGTCGCGGCGGCGAACCGGGCGATCACGCTCAGGTCGGCGGGGTCGGTCACGTCGAAGCGCTCGCCGTCGCCGCCCGGGCGCCACTCGCCGTCGATGAACAGGTCCGCGAGATACGTCATGGGTCGCTCCGTTCCAGAAGGTGGCCGGCGTACGCGTGCTCCAGGATGTCGAGCAGCGTCTCGGTCGGCGCCGGGATCGGCGCGATCGCGACGAGCCGGGTGGCGCGCGACCCCAGCTCGGCGATGCGCGGGAGCTGGTCCTCGGTGATGCCGATCTCCTTCAGCGTCGCCGGTACGCCGATGGCCCGGTTGAGCGCCGCGATCGCGCGGATGGCGTCCCGCGCCCGCTCCTCGCCGCCGGCCGCGGTGGAGCCGAGCGCGGCGCCGACCGCGGCGATCCGCTCGGCCGCCGCGGCGTCGGCGAGGCACGCCTGCAGCACGTACGGCAGCAGCAGCCCGGTGCCGAGCCCGTGCGGCGTCTTGGTGAGCGCGCCGATCGGGTACTGCAGCGCGTGGGACAGGTGCGTGCCGGTGGCGCCGAACGAGATCCCGGCGAGCAGGCTGCCGAGCGCGACCTCCTGCCGCGCCCGCCGGTTGCCGGGCTCGTCGACCGCGACCCGCAGCCAGGATCCGAGGTGCTCGGCCGCGCGCAGCGCGATCGTGTCGGTGAACGCGTTCGTGCCGGTGAACACCGGCAGCGTGGCGTCCCACGGCGGGTCGAGCCGGGCGGCGGTGAACGACTCCACCGCGTGCACCAGGGCGTCGATGCCGGCGAACGCGGTCACGCCGCGCGGCGCGCCGAGGGTGAACTCCGGGTCGACGACCGCGGCGCTCGGGATGAGGTACGGGCTGGACACCCCCACCTTCATCTCGTGGTCCGGGTCGGACACCACGGCGACCGGGGTCACCTCCGAGCCGGTCCCGGCGGTGGTCGGCACGGCGACGAGGGGCAGCGTGGGGCCGGGGACCTTGTTCTCGCCGTAGTAGCGGCTGAGCGGCCCGCCGTACGTGGCGAGCAGGCCGATCAGCTTCGCGGCGTCGAGGGCGCTGCCCCCGCCGACGGCGAGGACGACGTCGGGCCGGTACTCGCGCGCGAACGCCTCGCCCGCGTCGAGCGACTCGACCGGCAGCTCCGGCCGGATGTCGCGGTAGACGGCGACGTCGAGGCCGTCGTCCCGCAGCCGGGCGACCGTCTCGGTGAAGATCGGCGTCTCGGTGAGGAACGGGTCGGCGACGGCGAGCACCCGGCGTCCGCCGAGGCGCAGCACCTCGCCGAGTTGCGCGCGTGACCCGTAGCCGAAGTGCACGCGCGTCGGCAGCCGGAGTGTCCCGGCGCTGGCGTTCTCCATGATCCTCCTGCCCGTGCGGCGGCGCGACCTCGCCGCGCCGTCCCTACTTGATCGCGAGTGCGTTCGGCGGCGAGCCCACCCCGCCGACGATGTTCAGCGGCTTGCACGTGAGGAAGAACTCGTAGACCCCGTCGGCGGCGCAGTCGGCGGCGAGCTCGTCGAGCTTCCACAGCTCGCCCATCGCCATGCCGAGCAGCGCGATGAGCGGGCGGTGCAGCATGCCGCTGTGGTCCACGCCCCGCTCCGGCGGCCGCTCGCCCTCGATGCGGAAGTCGGACTCGAGCACCGGGTCGGCCTCGACCGCGGGGTTGTCGCCGGCGACGAGCGCGATCTCGTGGTCCCAGAGCCAGCGCAGCACCGACTCCCGCTGGGCGAGCCCCGGGGACCTGTTCCGCCGGTTGAACTCGACGCGTTCGGCGTGCGACTTGGCGACGTAGTTCTCCGCCCACCCGGTGCGCAGCAGCAGCATGTCGCCGCCCTGCCAGGTGACGCCCTGCGCGTCGGCGATCGCGTCGAGCGTCTTGTCGTCGAGCGGGATCGTCTGCTCGCAGTCGTACGGCAGGCCCTCCCGTTCGAAGAACCGGGGCACGTCGAGCAGGACGCCGCGGCCGGCGATGCCCGCCTGGGCCCAGCTGTGGATGCCGAGCGCGGTGGACTCCTCGTTGTTCGCCTCCGACGGCAGCCCGCCGTAGAACCCGTGCCTGGGGTGCCCGATGTGGCGCAGCGCGTCGAGCTGCGAGGTGGACTGGAGGTAGAACGAGTCGAGCCAGTCGTCGCGGTGGAACTCGTTGTTCGCGAAGACGTGGTGCTCGGTGCGGCGCCGGGTGCCGGTCGGGTACGGCTCGAAGGCGTTGATCTCGTAGTCGAGGTTGAAGCGGCGGCCGGTGCGGATGAGACGGGCCGCCGCGGCCACCCGCTCGGGGGTCAGCAGGTTGATCGTGCCCAGCTGGTCGTCGCGGCCGAAGACGTCCCAGCTCGAACCGGGTGTCTCCGCCTTGAGCAGCTCGTCATACTTCGGCAATACGTTTCCTTTCCTGCCCGCCGCCGAGTTCCTTGCTGAGCGTGTCGGCGGTCTCCAGCAGCTTGGTGAGCGCCGGGGATCCGGGCGACAGGTCCGCCATCTGGTCGGCGCCGAGCACCGCGACGGTGGCGCAGATGCCGTGTTCGTCGAAGACGGGCGCCGCGGCGGCGAACAGGCCGTCCGGGTGGCTGGTGATGCTGTAGCCGTTGCGCCGGGCCATGTAGACCCCGGCCTCCAGCTCGGCCCGCTTGGCCGCGGAGACGCCCTCGGTGACCCGGTCGAACGCCTCCTGGTCCTTGCAGGCGAGGAAGACCCGCATCTGGGACGAGTTGATGTCGAGCTGGGTGCCGGCGTGCACGGTGACCACGAGGGTGCGGCTCACGTCCTCGTTGACGAGGGCCACGACCGGCCCGCGCGCGCCCCACACGCCGAGCACGCTCGTCATGCGGACCGCGGCGCTGAGCTCCGCCAGGTACGGCGGTGCGATCTTGACGACGCGCCGCCGCCCGAGGGCGTGGATGCCCAGCTGTACCATCAGCCCGCCCAGCACGAAGGTGCCGCGCCGGGGCCCGCGCTCGAGGATCCCGGCGGACACGAGGGAGGCGCAGTACCGGTACGCGGTGGTCCGGTTCAGCCCGAGGCGCTCGGCCACCTCGGCGGCCGTGAGTTCCGTGGTGTGCGGGCCGAAGAGCGCGCAGATCTGACCAACCCGCTGGACGGCCTGGATATCGGAGCTGGATGCCTCACCGCTGAAGTCGATGTTCGCCATGACTGAACTCTATTTCACAATGAGAACTTCAGCGGTCCGCAGCGCACGCCTGTGAGCCAAGTCTCAACTCACCAGCCAGTTGTTGAGCTTGGTGGTGACCTCGTCCCAGTGCTGCGCGTACCAGTCGATGTCCTGCACCACGGTCTCGCCGGTGTTCACCGGGCCGTAGACCTCGACGAGCTTGCCTTCCTCGGTGAGGTTCGGCTTCGCCTTGCGGTTGATCGGCACGGTGCCGAGCAGCTCGGTGATCGTCGCCACGGGCTCGGGCTGCACGAGCGACTGGAGGAAGTCCTCCGCGACCGCCTTGTGCTTCGACCCGAGCGGCACGGCGAGCGCGTTCACCGACACCACCGTCTTGTCCCAGACGATCTTGATGTTCTTCTTCTCGTTGAGCAGCGCGATCAGCCGCGAGTCGGAGAGCAGGAACATGTCGACCTGCCCGGAGCCGGCCGCCTGCTGCAGCGCGCCCACGTTCGGCGCGAAGATCGTGTGCTCGCGGATCGTCGCCCACTTGCGCAGCGAGCGGTCGACGTCGAGCGGGTAGAGCTTGTCCGGCGCCACGCCCTCGGCGAGCAGCGGGTACTCCAGGATCCCGTTCTGCAGGTTGGTGATGACGCCCCGCTTGCCGGGGAACCTCTCCAGGTCGAAGAAGTCCGCGATCGTCTTCGGCGCCTTCTCCGGGTCCGGCCACTTGTCGGCGTCGTAGGCGAACGGCGTGGCGTTCGCGAAGTTGCCGACGTAGCATTCGCCGATCGCCTTCGGCACGAAGTCCTCGGGGTTGAGCTTCGGCAGGCTCAGCTTCTCGAAGAGGGTGCCGCAGTGCTGCGTCGCCGCCGCGGGCGCGACCGAGACGACGTCCCACTGCACGACGCCCGACGTCACCTGGGCCTTCACCTGGGCGACGTCGGCCGGCGAGGAGTTGACGAAGGTCACGTTGGGGTTCGCCTTCGTGTACGGCTCCTGGAACGCCTTGATCTGCGCTTCCTGCCCGGAGCCGCCGTAGGAGACGTAGGTGAGCCGCACCTGCCCACCGGTGCCGCCCGCGCCCGCGTCGCCACCGGTGCTGCAGGCGGCGAGCAGGGAGATCGCCGCGGTGATTCCGACGCCCACGAGTGCGGTTCTTGATCGAGACACCATGGTCGTACCTCTCATGAGGAGCCTGTCGCAGACAGATTGTTCGCTATGCGACCAATCGACCCCGTTATGCGGACACGGTATCGGACAAACTCGCAGGCGTACAGACTCTGCACCTTGATCATTTGTTTTTGTGCGGAACACGCAATGTGCGTTCACAATCCGGTACGGCATGCGCGACGGCGGCCGGTTTCCGGGCATGCCGGAGGAACGCGCCGCGGCCCGCGCGCCGGCGCGTTCCCTCAGGGCTCCTCAGGGCCCCGCGGCGCGGCCGAGGCCCGGCCCGGACGGGGGCCTGGCGGACGGGCCCGCCGCGCGGCGTTCAGGCCGCCGCGACCACCCGCTGGCCGCGCGGCCGCCACCAGGCCACGAGCTCGTCGCCGATCTCGTAGTCGCCGTCGAGCGGGTTCACCCGGACCCGGCCCGGCAGCCCGGCCTCCCCCAGGGCGAGCAGCAGCGTCCGGTACGACCCCAGGTACTCCACGT
>Ga0065720_1019083_pt1 | contig 38947 bp, 22 predicted proteins | sample Thericmetagenome_FD_59107 | JGI IMG/M metagenome (GOLD analysis project Ga0065720, IMG submission 59107) | Thermophilic microbial communities from the Joint Bioenergy Institute, California, USA of rice/straw/compost enrichment - eDNA_2 v2... | ecosystem: Engineered > Solid waste > Grass >... | reverse complement strand
CCCCCCCCGGGATTTTCTAGAGCGGCTATCCTTCCTGCTCTCTGTCCCAGCTGTGCGGCAGTTAAAAGCCAGACGGCTTCCAGTTCCATTCGGAACGACGAAACGACACCTTACCGAGGACGCGACACGCAGCAAGCCAGCGCAGCAGGGAATTTATGAGCATTCAAGAAAAGGAGCCCGCCATTTGAGCGACACAGGCTCAGAGCACGCGACTTTGGACTTCTGCACGCCATCCCCAGACTCGAATTCTCGGCGCTCCAGACAAGTAATTCCAAGACCCCTTTTCCGACCGCGAGGATTTCTCGGCGCCCAGCCTCTGCCATCCCACACGCAGCAGCAGCGTCGGTCCATTGATCGTCGCACCCGTCGCACGTCGCGAAGACACTGGCACATTGGCGCTCTCTTGGCCTCCTGGCCTGTGCCTGGCCATTATTTTCGGTTGCTACTTTTTCGACTTTGAAGCGCCAGTAGCCCGTCTCCGGTATCGAGTGCGCCCTCGACGGCGGACATCCGACGAGCTGCCTAAGCTCCAGGAGGCCGTCGTGATTGCCGGGCACCGTTTGACTGATTGGGCGAGTGCCTGCTTCGCGCTCCCGGCCCCAGTCCCAGTCCCAGCTGCGTCGACTCGACACGGAGCCGTCGCTGTGCCCTGCAACGGATCAGCCCGTGAGTGCTAAGTTCGACGAGGACGAGGACGAGGACGACGACAACAGCCACTGTTCTATTCCATGGCGATTGCGCGATAGTCGGGACCCAGGCGGAAGCCGCCCTCATCACGATGCAGGCATTAGAGGCACGTCAGCTATTCGCTGGCCTCACTTCCAGTACTGGTGCCCAACCCACCGGCACTTCAGGTTCAAGCCGCCCCTGTGCTGTATATAACCTTCCCATTGGCGGTGTCCTGTCACTACCTGGTGGTGAGGTTCTCACCTTGACTGCCGCGGGCTCATACAAGCCAGCATGTACGCCTGTCGTGCCCCCAGCTATCATAGCAAACGGAGGTGGAGGTTCTGTCACCATTGACGAGACAGATACCGTTCAGGACCGCATCCCGGTAGCTGATAGTGACCCATTCTATGCCTCGACCTTCCCACAGTGCTATGCCCTCGCCGCTACGACCGTGGTGGCATACACGTTGGTTATCATGTTGCTCATCACTCCACGGTCGTTCCTAAATGGCGGTGTTGTCGTTCTGGGTCGCAGAGGCTTCACCAATGGGGGGAGCGGCCCCAGCATTGGCGGTCGGCCGTGGCTACAGAAAGTGGCTGCGCTGACCGTGGCTATCTCCTTGACAATTGCCAGTGCCGCAACGTTCGATGCTGCTGAACGGCAGTACAGAGATGGTTATCAGGATGCCCGGGCTCTGCAGGCCGAAGTCTTAGGCGGTAATGAGCTCAAGATTATCCGGATCATCTCAAACACATTCCTGTGGCTTGCTCAGGCACAGACACTGATTCGTCTTTTTCCTCGTCACCGGGAAAAGGTTATCATCAAGTGGACTGCCTTTGCCCTCATCATTCTTGACATTATATTCCAATCCCTTAATTGCTTTCACTATCCCGACCCTCCCTCGCGACCTGGCTTCTTTAAGGACGCTGTCCCTGCCCTCAGCTACCTCTTCGCCCTTTCATTGAGTGTACTGTATGCAGCATGGGTTATCTACTATTCTCTGATAAAAAAGCGTTACGCTTTCTGGCACCCACAGATGAAGAATATGTGTCTGGTGGCTGCCTTATCTCTTCTTTCCCTTTTGATACCCGTTGTTTTCTTTATTTTGGATATTTCGAAGCCTGAGTTCACAGGATGGGGCGAATATGTTAGATGGGTTGGCGCAGCAGCAGCCAGCGTCATTGTCTGGGAATGGGTCGAACGAATCGAGGCTCTGGAGCGGGAAGAGAAAAAGGATTGTATCCTTGGAAGGGAGGTTTTCGATGATGGGGATGAGACTTGGGATATGGCATACTCTGAGTCCAATTTCAGAAAGAGAAGGAAGCGTGGTAGGAACGGGGGAGACAATGAGACCGGTGATGAAAGGGCGAGTGACAGCAATGCCACAGCAGTCCGTGGGAGTAAGTGGCCTTGCGTTGCGTCACTCGCGGCAAGATATCGCTCTCGATCGCGCTCAATGAGAGCCACAAAGCCCAGCGACCCTTCAAATACACAGTCATCTAATCATGACAGGATACGGCCCCCGTTATGGCCGGCCCGACCGGCTGCAGTTGCCACACCGATTAGCAGGGCCGACACTGCCAGCGCTGCCAGCACTGTTTATGCCGTCAGATATCACAGCCCTCTTACCGACCCACCACCACAAGTTGAGGATACCAGGTCCTCATCTCCTAGCACCAGTACTGAGGCGACCAGTCCCAACCATGAAGATATAAGAAATCAGGAAAGCGGCCGCGATGGTGCTTCACGGCCCTCACCCCTTCCCGAAAACTCAGAACCCTCGTCACCGACGACTCGGTTGCTTGCTTTAACGCGAAGACTCCCATTTACTCGTGGTCATCAGGGCAACGACGAAGAGTGTGGCGAGTCAAACACACCGCCCACAGAACAGCGACAGCCAAAAAGAAGATCGCACAGGATCAGCATGGGCGGTTCAGGGAGTGGCAGTAAATGGGACATTCGCAGCCGCCTCGAAGAGTTTGCTGCGGCCCAGGCTGAGCGCCTGCGTGAAAAACTCCGGCCGACTCCGGATACCGACAGCTTACCGGTCACCATAATCCCTGCGCCGCCGAGACCTGGTGCTGCGCTGGCAGAGGTATTGAGGGAGCAACAACAGGAACAGGAGCAGCAGCAGCGGGAGCGGGAGCAGGAGCAGTCCCGGCAGCAAGAGTATTTTAGAGGAGGAGCATCTACGAGCAGCAGCAACGTCACTACACGGTCGATTTCACGCCTGAGCCCGGTGACGGTTCAGTCTTCGATCCCCTTGCGGTCAATAGTGACACCAAGCTCATCTGTGTTCCGTTCAGGTGGTTTCGAGACTGGGTCAGGGCACAATAGCCACAGGGTATCCTTACCAGCCGTGAATGTGCCATTATCGCCTGTTGATGTCACATCCACAACGGGGTTACCCTCTCCTACAGCCACAGGAACGCCGGTCTACCCTGCGTCTACCCTTACGATATGCCCTTCTGGTGTGCTATCACCCACTGGGCAACGGCCGAGGAGTACGGCTCCTTCGGCACCTCCACAGTCCCCTCCTCCTGGAGCTCCTGCAAGCTGAACCTTTGAATGTTTCCTGTCTGCCTATTTATCATTTAGCTACGGCATCTGGCGAGGTATTTTGTATGGGTTCATCATGCAAGCAAGCATTATCTATTAGGGCATTTGGGCTTTTCGGATTGTTGCAGGATCATTGGCGCATTTTGGGAAAGGGGGCTGGTAGGCAACAAAATGGGATTGTTTTGGTATATGGGGGGTCACACGCACCGGTAGTAATCATGGACATAGCTTAGTTGTTGTGTAGATGTTGTGTAGTTACTTGACTTGCTATCTGATACCCAATGAATGGTAAAGGTTTAAAATTTGAAGCAACGCTCTCTTACTTGCATGCTTGATTCCCTTCTCGAGATATTTCTTCCCTTGATGTGTCTTCCGTAGGACTCATCTTAAGGGAGCAAACTTGTCGTGAAGGCAATCCCAGCTAGATGTTGACCTAGGCAGACGGTCGAGGCTATCAAACTGATCAGTTACTTTACCTGCATGATTAGATTCTTGGACTTGGTCAAGAAATACTCAAACTTCAAGACAGGAAAAGACCAAAGCTTGCTATCGCTTCATACTGTTAGGATTCAACCACGAAAACATGTTGATCGAACGCCCATAACCGATGTTTTCCTACTTTATCGCCACTTACTCATAAGCCCACAGGGGTGAGCGTCACAGGTGCGTTGTCGGGCGGTGAAGCTCCTAGTTAGCGGAAGGGACTCGGCGGTGTTCAAGTGTTGACACGTTGACGGTCCATTTTGTTGGCCTCTTGTAATATTACTATTAATACGCATGCAGATCCGTATTCTACGTAAAAGTACACTGGCCATGTTAATCCGCCGGCCAGACTTTTTCAGGGGGTCTTGGTGGATCTCAATGCACATTGGTCGGCAAAGCTCAGGCTGTTCCAAAAGCGATTTAGCGTGCACTTCACACTTCTTGGCACCAAGCCAAGGTTAAACTGAAATTCATCAGAACAAGCGGCACCGACCGAGGAAGCGATTTTGTGGATTGGGGAAGTCTCGTGCCCCTGGCCGACTCTTGCAATTGGATTCTTGAACGCTGCCGGCTCGTTGGGCCCGTCTTTTCTCACGTGTGCATTTTGCGGACTCCTCGATCCCGTGTGTGTATGGTCTGAGTTGACGCGGGCTCCCTCTACTTTTTCTTCTACATTTTCTCGCCTAGCCCCCTACGCTTTTGCCCCTTTCCGGATCCCTCTTCTCTTCCCATCCGTCGTCTGCACCCACAGGGCGCGTGTGTCCACTGACCAGGCGACGTGCAGCTTTGCAGACGATCGGGACACCGCCCACCATCTAGGTCTCTGCCCGTTACGACAACACGCGCTGGCCTTGTGTCAGAAGGATTCCCACTGCTTGGATCAAGTGGTAGCACTTCCTCCAGCTTGTGCTTCCCAAGCAGAATAGCCCGAAGTTAAGTGGGGGAACAGCGAAAGAAGCACGGAGGACGTACTCACCCACGCTCGTACACATACACACATTCACGTACACGTGCAATCTCAGCCCAAAGGAGGCATCATGATGGCGGCCGACTCCGAGCCCTTCCCGCCCCTGGCCACAGATCGTCAGCTGCACTCGGCCACGGCCGACTCTGGTGCCCGTCGACGTAGGAAGTCAAGCATTCTCGGGTCGCAGCTCAACGTCGGCGACACAGGAGCCCCAGCTCTCTCAACCTCCCTCGCCCAGCTCAACGGCACGCCAAAGGTACTTCCAGCGCTTCCAGCTGCGCGACCTCACCTTTCACATCTCGCAGATACACCAAATCGAACACCTTGCTGACCGCTGACTGTACCAGGAGTCCCCTGCCGGTTTCACGAGCCCCTCCAAGCGTTTCTCCAAGCGGCGCAAGGCCCGCTCGCTGCTTCGCCGGGCCAAGAGCGTCATTGTGAAGCACACCTGGGTACTCCCGCTGGTCATCCTGTTCACCTTCCTGTTCCTCTATGCTCTGAACCCGACTGAGAGCAATCCGGTCCATCATTTCATCTTCCTGTCCTACCGCCTGCCCATCACGAATCCCAACGAGCCACCACAGTATGGCAAGGGTCCCTGGGATATTGCCTTTGTTACCTTCTACACAGTCGTTCTCTCCTTCACCCGCGAGTTCATCATGCAGGAGATCCTCCGGCCTATGGCGCGCTGGGCTGGTGTTAAGTCCAAGACTAAGCAGGCTCGCTACATGGAGCAGATGTACACTGCCTTGTACTTTGGCATTCTCGGTCCCACTGGCATGTACGTCATGAGCCGCACTCCTGTCTGGTACTTCAACACCCGCGGTATGTATGAGAACTTCCCTCACAAGACCCATGATGCGCTCTTCAAGTTCTACTATCTCTTCCAGGCCGCCTACTGGGCCCAGCAGGCTATTGTCCTGATTCTTGGCATGGAGAAGCCTCGGAAGGACTTCAAGGAGTTGGTGGGTCACCACATCGTCAGTCTGGCGCTGATTGCATTGAGCTACCGCTTCCACTTCACCTACATGGGTCTGGCTGTCTATATCACACATGACATTAGCGACTTCTTCTTGGCAGTAAGTTTCTAAGGCCTTTGTCCAACCTTTTCTATGCAATTCCCCGCTGACCTTCTGATGTCCCCAGACCTCTAAGACTCTCAACTACCTCGACCATCCTCTAACTGGTCCGTACTACTTCACATTCATGTGTGTCTGGATCTACCTACGTCACTACATCAACCTGCGCATTCTCTTCAGTCTGTTCACGGAGTTCAAGACCGTCGGTCCCTATGAGCTCAACTGGGAAACTGAGCAGTACAAGTGCTGGATCTCTTTCACCATTACTCTGCTCCTGCTTGGCGCCCTGCAGTGTCTCAACCTCTTCTGGCTCTTCTTCATCATCCGCATCGCCTACCGCTTCGTTGTCCACAATATTGCTAAGGATGAGCGCAGTGACGGCGAGGAGAGCGAGACAGAGGAGACTTCCTCTTCTTCCAATGGCAAGCCAGTGACTGCCAATGGCAATGCTAAGAAGAGTAATCAGTGAAAGAAGAGAGGAATGAACATTTATTAGCATCTTTTACTTGTATAATATTTGTTTTTCTTTCTCTTCAGCCATGGGATGAGCGGCATGTTCAAGGGCCAAGGGGAGTTATCGGCATGCCTTATTCAGAGCTCTCGCCTTTTATGCATATAATTTCCCTTTTAATGGGCGAGTTAGGAGGGGGACTGGGCAGTTTCTCTAACGGACAGGTGTCGCGGCGTTGGATGGATATGGGGGAAAGGGCGGTGGTTCTCCGGTTTTTGCTTGGAATCGGGGTCGTTCGCTCTGGGAATGGTCGAAGGAGAGAAACTATACACTCGCTTTATGATATAAGCACTTGGGTATGGGAGGAAAGAAGAAAGCAGGAATACGATCATGACAAGCGCATGATGTGGGAAAAAAAGGAAGGTAATGATGATGGAAATGCAGGTTGGATGATGATACAGAAGGGAAAACGGGACTCCCTGCCTTGATATAAGCTGAGGAGGAATGCTCTATGCCGAGTTTAATCGATGATGAGATTGGGAAAGGAGAGGTTGGATTATGGGATGGTTCTCAACAAGGTTATTATTCAAAGAGGAAGCGGTGAAAATATCTTAGATGGCTTCACACCGTCTGAGCTATCAGGGGGTGTTATGCCCTTTCACTTTGGTTATCGTCACTCTCCCGACATCCAAGTTGCCACATGGTCTCAGACAGGCCTAAAGCCTTGCAGATTATGAGGATGGGTAATTGTGATGACGATCTTTGGATTGAACCAATCCCCTCCATCACCCAGCCCAAACCAGGCTAGTAGATGGATGGTGCTCACGGAATTGTCCAACGTCATTTCTCTCCTGTTTATCTTGCCCTCTTAAATAGAACGGACGTTTTGCATAATAATATATTTTATAATAGAAGGACTGATGAACCGATTGTACTCAAGTATCGTTGAACACCAGTTCATCAAGCATGCAAGCAGGGAATATGACAACGACACATGACCACAAACAATGGCGACATATTCACTTGAGTTATCAGAAAGTCCAAATCTGTATCCCTGCGTATACCGCTCCTTTCCCTCCATCTCCCTTTAAAATACTTCATCATCATCTGCCCCCCACACAACCTATGATTGGACCAACTTTCCGAGTGTCAGAGGAGGGGATACACTGTATAGCATGCTGTCGGCATTCTGCATACGGTAGTGTAGGTACATACACATGTATCTGTACAGATTCACACTTGTATGTGGCAAATTGTCATGAGATCAATAGCCCCTGTTAGGGATGCCACCTGCATATACTCCATAGAGCCCTTGATCAAACAAAGCTTCTAGAACATAATGTCTGGGAAGCAGTTCTGCTCCTTTGTACGCATGGCCAAGAAAGGAGTGAACCTAGTATACTATATAAGCTCCTGATAAGCAGCCAACCAAATTGTAAGCACTACAAACATGCATGGACATATATCTACGTATCTAGCGAGGTACGTCGGCCCCGCTTGTATCCTCAATTCAAACCCTCATTTTATGCATGCATGTAGACAAACCTTGTCTGAGTTTCGAAGCCACACTCGATGACCACCATCATTCAAGACGTACATCCCATGTATATTTTCATGATGAGACACATGTGCTGCTCCGGGCGCATGCATCATTGTCCAAGCTCATGGCGGTGAGGTCCAAGTGGCGGACAAACAACCACTTGATATTTATTTAGACTCATTTCACATATGATAAGAAACTAACATCTTTATGGCGTACTTACAGCCTTTTCACGGAAACCAGCAGGATTGAAATGAGACATCATCTTTGATATTGCTTCTTAACTTAAGCCAGCGCTGAGAAGAGGATAGTTTTTCTTCAATGGGTACATCATGGTCTCACTCTGTGTTTAGCAGATAGATGTAACATAGCTTCGAAAAAAAAATTATACTTGATATACAATGATTAATGCAGTAAACTGCTACAAGGGGTTACGTGTGTAGTCACTTAGTCTGTTTATTCATTGTCTGAGTCACATGAATCAAAGCCATTGGAACAATCTATGAGTAACCAAAAGTTATGTCAATGCCAGTGTTTGATTGTCTATCCTGCGAAACACTTGTCCCTTTCCACTTATTATTACTCCGATGGTTGTCCTCTGACATTTGGATGAGGCCCAAACACTGTGGTCCAGGTCTCTGTCGACCAGATGAGGACCAAAGGCTACATTATGATTGTTTCCACACTCATAGAAAAACCAGACAAAGATCAATAACGCCTTTTCACCGTTCCTATACCCATGCAGACTGCCACCTGTCATACGTTCCCTTCATAGGCCATTGTCAAGGAACCTCTTCTCCAAAACTCACCCATCAAAGTGCCAAACAAGCAAGATATGAACCGCCAACGCCAGCCCATGCTCAAACTATTAGTCATGGCATTGCATTTATCGTTCCAATTGTTCATATGGTCATTAACAGAACGGCATCGACCAATTTTGTCGGTCTGCCCTCTCTTTCTCACGCTAAAGCGGACCCAAACGAATCCTCAAAGTGCATTGTTCTTATTCTTTTCTTGTATAAAAACACACAAAATCGAAAACGTAAGAAGAATTTTGGCAGCTTGGTATCGGTTGTATCGACGCGAGGTCCTCATTAAGTGGAAGAATCAGTGTTGATAAGAGGTTGCTGAGAAAGATGTAGGGTAAACCGCCAGCCCGTACGTCGCATTCAATCGTTACGGAAAGGATAGTTGAGTAATTGCTGTGGTTTATGAGACTTGTCGGCTTGGTTGGCGTCCTGTTGACGGGTTCCATCACAGGCATCGTCTTGGAGCGTACCCTCCGTTCCACTGGATGAGCTGTTGTCGCTACTGCTGTCATTAGACGATATTGATTCGGTATCATGTCCCTCAGCATCTTGCGTTTCCACTGGCTCAGTCCTGGGACTGGGAGGGTTTGTCGGGAGAATAGCTGATGAGAGCATACTGCTATACCCGTCATCGACTTGCACAAGCTTTGCTCGGTTCATGAGTCGCTTAGCCTTCCTAGTCGCATCGCGAGCATGTTCGGCAGCCCGTTCAGCACGGCAATGCTTCTTCCACATGGCGGCATAGCGACCGTTAAGTGCGAGAAGTTCCTGATGAGTGCCTCTCTCAACGATGGATCCCTGATGAAGGACAATGATCTGATCGGCATGTGTGATGGTAGACAAACGATGACTGGAGGTGGTAAGTTAGCGACAATGGCTCAGAAAGTGGCTAATAAATGAAAACTTACGCAATAATCAGGAGCGTCCGGTTTTGTCCAAAGTTGCCACTGATCAACTTAGATTGGATTTGCTGCTCTGTTTCTCCATCGAGTGCCGACGTTGCCTCATCTAGCATGATGATTTTTGGGTTCTTCAGGATCGTGCGAGCAATCGCCACGCGCTGCTTCTCGCCACCACTTAGCCGGAGGCCTCGTTCGCCAACTTTTGTGTTGTAACCGTCAGGGAAGCTCAAGATCCTATCATGGATGGCAGCGGCACGGCAAGCTTCGTAGACGTCTTCATCAGTTGCCTCAGGGTTGGCATACTTGAGATTGTACATCAGCGTCTCATTGAATAGCATGGTATCTTGGGGAACCACGCCGATGAATCGGCGGACTGAGTCGATGGTCAAATCTTTGACATCCTTGCCATCAATTTCAATGCTTCCTTCATGGCAGTTGTAATATCGGAACATCAGACGGAAGATAGTCGACTTCCCTCCGCCTGATTCGCCGACGAAAGCGGTCGTGGTGCCAGGCCGGCATTCGAATGACAAGTCACGAAGTGCCGGTTTGCGTTCGTCGTAAGAAAAACCGACATTGTTCCACTTAATATGGCCGCTGCATTCCTTCAAAGGTTGGGCTCCTGGTCTATCCACCACTGTCGGCTGGATCTTGAAGAGCTCCAGAAGTCGCTCGCCAGAGATCATAGCCGACTGAACCGTCCGGTAGAAGGTGCCAAAGAAGTTTAGAGGGCCTTGTAGCTGACCGAGATATGTGACGAGAGCCACAAACTCGCCGACATTCCTCTGGCCCTGCCAGACTTCATAGCCACATGCAAGCAGGGCGATTAGAAGGCCAACCATGAAAATCAAGGATTGACAGATGTTCATTTGATTGATGCCCCAAGTAACTCTGGCCTCAGCTTCCTGAAACTTTTTAATAGCTTCGCCATAACGCGCAAACTCCCTCTGCTCCGCGTTGAAATACTTGACCGTTTCGTACGACATGATTGAGTCGTTCTTGACGGCTTCTTCCTCGCGATCAGCATTGACCATCTCACGGCGTTGATCGGCTCGGGTAGCAGCCATGCGAATAGTGAGATAGAGATAGTAGAAAGTCATGACGGAGACCAGCAACGCGTATAAGGAGCCGAACTTAACACAGAAGTAAACGATAGCGACAAAGAGATCGAGAAGCATCGGGACGACCTGGAAGGTCACTTGTTCGAGGAACTGATTGATCGAGGCGCCTTTGTTGAGAGCCGAGAGCACCTCTCCGGTACGTTTACTGAGGTGAAAGTCCAAGGACAATGAATGGACATGTGCAAACGCCGCTGTAGTCAGTGCCCTGTATGTGTGTTGGGACACAGGGACCCAAAGAATTGACCGAGTAGACCCCAGCAGACCCGATGGCCCCTGTAATAACTTGTACAGGATCAACAGCCCCAGGTCTAACCATGGCATGCCTCGCAACCCTTCGGAAGGCTCAAGGGTATTGGTGACACGCTCCAATTGTCGAGGAACCAAAATGTTGACAACACGTTGAAGGATGACCAGTACGAAGCAGAAGACGACAATCGCCTGGAGTCGAAGAGACTTGCTGGGCCAAAGGTATGGAAAAAAAATTGCGTAGCCACGGCAGTATTCGAACCACGTCTTGTGTGGGAGCTTTTCTGGGCGGTAGAAGGCTGCTTCCTCGTCCGGTTTCTGAACACTTCCTCCAGCGGAATCATTTGCTTGGCCGCTGGCACTGCCATTCACGCTGCCATACGTGGAGCGACGTCGGAAATCGTTGTTGCCAAGCAAGGGGCTTGCTTCATCATCATCTGAACGCTGCGATTCTTCATCGGCTAAGCGTCGCTCTGCGGAACGTTTCCTGAAATACATAATGCCGTAAAGGCTGACCAGTGACACAAGAAGGCAGAGTCGAATGCCTGCAATGCTGAGATCCGCGACATCCCAGCGACTGAGTCCGTAGTCGGCGACCGTGAATGAGGGGAATACATCCTGCGCAACGTCCTGCGGATCGAATAAAGTAATAGCTGAGGCAACGAAAATAACAACCTCCCCAAGAAGCCCGCAAACCCATAGTATCAAATGGTTGGGGGTCGGGGCCTGGCGCCACTCAAAAAGAGTGATCAGGACGTACACATAAAGGGACACCGACCCTCCAACGTATACCTGTGTTCACTGTAAGGTTTTCCATTCAGTATCGGCTGAGAATGATGCTTACCACTCGCTCCTCACCACACCACCACCAGTCTTCGCGCGCCTCGTGCCTGTGTGAATGCAGGACATGGGCGATGATGGCGATGCCGTTGGCGACAAAACTTGAAATAACGGCGAATGTCAGGTACCGAAACGCACTCTTTGCGATGCGGCTAGCCCTTGAATTATCTTCATCGGCTACTTCCTGGGCTATCTTCTCCCGCTTCCTCTTGGTAACTGGCAATGGTTTACCACCCGGACCCTTGACGGTTGGATAGTCGATCCTTTCCTCGGCTTTTGACGTGATAATGGTGTGAATGGCGGCCGAAAGGACGAAGATCACAAGAAGAATAACCGGGTAGAGGAGTTCTGCCGTCCTCAGGACCGACCGCGCGAGGCTGGGGCTCTGCTCTTGGCCGGTATGCTCGGGCAGCGAGTCCATGGTGGAGGTGGGGGGACGGATAGGCGCCTGGCGAGGAAGAGAAGCGTGGTTAATTAAAGTAAGACGCCTTAGGTAGGTAGGAGTCCCGGGATAGGCTGAGAAGCGAAGGTCGAGCCTCGGGGAGGAGGGGGCCGAGTACTAGATGGGATGAAGGGGTAGAATTGAAGATGGTGGGCATGAAAAAGGGAGATGAGGAAGGAAGGAATGGTTATCGTGAACAAAACCGCATGCTGCTTACCAGCCGGCTGGGAAGGATTGTGTTATTGCCGGCAAGAACAGCAGCAACAGCGGCGATAATTACGATGGTTGGGTAGGGAAGATCAAGAGAGTTGAGGAGAGGAACAAGCGAGGAAGGAGAGAGGGAGGAAGCAGCCGGGTGATACATACGGGCTTCCAGGTAGATGTGTCGTTAAGATGGGCCGCAGCTGAGCCTGCGGCTCATGGCCTCCACTTAGCTGATTGTGGAGGCAAAACAAAAGAGGCAGACGGGCTGCCGAAGATATGGTACGTCAGCCTGCCCGATTGCGATGGTTAGCCTACAATTGATCTCGAATAACATTGAAGATGAAGCCGTTGACTCGCCCATAACAGAGAGGAAGATCGACTAGGTACGCAGGATAGTGGGGAAACTGTGCAGCGGACGGCTGGTCAGTGGCAAGGGCAAGCCAGTGGAGCAAGTTCCCAAGCCCGCGTGGGTAGCTAGGGACCCATCATCGCCCCAAGGCATCAGGACCCCAGATCGTGATCACGAACAGTTGCCATCCTGGATTACCTGTGGATTATTGGATGCAGGTGGATGACTGAGGTGTCATTGACTCAATGAATGACTGACTAACCTGTGGCTTTTCACAGCCGAGCCAAAACCTTGACCCTATAAGCTTTCCAGGTTGACAGCGTGGGATGCGCTGGTTGCTCTGGCGGCTGTTGCGGCTTTCCCAGGCAAGTAAGGCAGGAAGGAGATGGTTGTTACTGTGCTGTGCTGTCGGGAACGCAGTGACGTAGTGGTGTTGTCGACGTCGACGTCGATTGTTTTTATTTTTGTTTACCTGGGCCACTAACACTCAACTGCCGCCGCCGCCGCCGCTGCTGCTGCTGTTCTGAGCCGTTCCTATTGTTGTTATTGCTGGTGGCAGTGCTCTCTCCTGGGCCTCGGCTGGCTTTCAGACTCAGTGTGACCTGCGTTCACCGAATGACTGACCTCAACCGATTGATTGAGACTGAACTACACCAGAGATCCCCACAGATTTGGGGTGAGAACTGGCGAAAGACAGGCAGACAAACGAGCGTAGGAAGCAGCGCTTGTCAATATTTCGATATCCTTGGGGAAGGAAGCAAACAGCAAACTCGAGGTCCAGAGGACCGCAATGATAGAGGGGCTCTGCCAGGTATTAGTTGCCCGCAAGTCCAGCAATCGCCTTAATGGAGGCCAGAACACTCCTCCGTTCTTTCTCCACTACACACTGTTAGATGCACTCCCAGGAGCTTACACCCAACGTACCCCTGTCTGACAAGGCCAACCACGCGCTGCCCGACTTATTCATTGAAGCCCCAGACAACGGAGCCGAAACGACGAACCGCTAAAGGTTGTTCGCATCGATTCACACAGACCACAGACCGAAACGACAGAAACCCTTGTACATTAATTGTGTCACTTCCCTACGTGAACTAGATGTCTGGTTCAGGATTCCAGATGCAGTCTGATACCCTACCCATCCTAGGCTCTCTCAATCCCCATCTTCCTCTTCTCCGAGCCTTGCACATCAACAAGATAGTGGTATGCTCTGGGCCATTACGCACAGCTGCGGGGATCCTGAGACGCAGCATCAACAAGACGAAGGGCAAGGCTTGGTACGCACTACGAATGCCTGCACGTACTCTTGGATTACGAGAATTTATGTTATTGTACAGATCGACGTTCGAGGACATCTTCTGCCACCATCGACATTATGATACCCGTGGCTGGCACCCCGGTATCCGCTGGGGACACTCGGGGCTTACGGTCTCGGATTATCACGCTACACTCTGTGGTTGTTGGAAAAGGGTCCTGAGACGGCCGGTCCCCGTGCGGGAGACGGGCCGGGATCCAGGGAAAGCATCCTGAGACGTGGGCAGACGTGGACAGATGTGGACCGCTGAACGGCTGGACACACTACCATGAGAGTCTTGCAACATCGCAAAATTTCCTTCCTGTGTACCTTCTAACAAGCGCCTACATACCTACTTACAATGCGAGCTAACATCCTGCAACGGCCTTGGTAGATGGATCATTGCGGCCCGTAAACTTGCAATCGAAGTTGCTCTGCCATCTTTGACTAAAATTAAACAACCGCCATCAGACGGGTACCCGCTTATACACAATCTTAAGTGCTCCTTTCATCTTAGTCCCATGCATTGTTGACCGTCCACCGGGAAGGCTATCCTTCGAAGGCCCTAGGATCACGTTTATGTATCCCTCTCACTTGCCCCTCTTTGGAGTTCACGCAAGCAGATACCCGCCATAATATTTTCCGTTGTATGCTGATGCAGTCTGTCTCACTACTGCGACTCATCAGGCTTAGAGCGGGCAGCAACAGTGGCGGCAGGGGACTTCAATGAAAGCAAGAAGCAGTCATGCCAGAAGCCGCAAACCTGTTACGGGGACGCAGAGCCATTCGCTTTTTGACTTTGCAAGCTCGAATAAAAAAAGACAAACCAAGGTCAGGAGCCCGAGGTACCTAACCACATTCCGGTCTTACATAATGTTCCCTTCCTGTTTATCAACTAGTGTATCATTTCAGAATGAACTACCGGCAAGGATGCTTGGGTAACCGCTCACCGCCTTGCAAACTTAAGCAGTGACGCTGCAGACTGCATCTGCATGCCCTATGCGCATACCCACTTCTTGAGCGTGGCTTGAGAGACCGGAGCTTCCGTACGTCTTGCTGGAAGCTGTCCCTCCAGTCCGGGGTTGTCAGCAGTTGTGAGGGTTCTGAACAAGGATGATGAAGTCACGAGCCGGCTGGTCGGCGGAGTGGCTGCGCTAGCCTGGGAAACCTTTGGCCCGGCGACAGATCCGACAGTGTTTGGTCCACGCAAACATTTACTTCGTTCGACCTCATGCGGTACACCTTAAATGGAAGATCTGGAGCTCCGGTACTCTGGTACGGGGATTCTCGTCAAACACTGTGCGGTGTGGATATCGAGATGATCTGGATACACGGTACGCTCATGCCAGTTGATTGGTGAGATGTTGGACAGCACAGCATTTTGGTCAGAAGCCAAAAGGCAGAAGACCGGGACCATTACCCGCGCTGGTTGGCAGCAAGCTCGGCAGCAGCTAGCAAGGAAGGTCATAGTACGGTTGGAGCCAATGAGAGGATACAGATGGACTAACTTCAGATGCGCCCTGCGCGAAGGATGTCAAGAAAAGCAGACGGGGATGGCCCCGGCCGCCGCTACTGTCGACGCTGGTTGTCTGATCTCTGTCCAGAACTCCAGACAGCTTTGCTATGGCCATTTGGGGCGCTAGATTGGCAACCTACACTACGTAGGTATCTGTGAGCAGACGGGAAATGAAAAGTGAAATGTGACATCGCCAGACGGAGCGGGCAGTCTACCTACTTGTAGATACCTACCTAGGTTGGACAAGCATGATTGTAGTGGCATTGTGCTGCGCTGCGGAGCCCTATAATCTGGTAGCCTGCCTAGGGTATGGATAGTGTGCTTGTCAAAACACTATGCGGGACATGCTCCATGTTCATCCTCAGCACCTGGCAGCGATTATATTGATGGAAGGGCATGCCGAAGTGTTCAACGTGAAGGAGAAGTTTCTATGTAGGCACATATAGACAAAAGCTCACACAAACAAGAAACGGCTGGGCAAAACTGAGCATCGGAACCAGATACCCAAGCTTTACATAAAAGGGTCAAGAAGTCCCATGGATAGAGATACAGTCTAAAACTTTGCACACACCAACTCTCGTGCAACCGCTAGAGCCAACGACATTTTAGGGTTAGGGTTAGTGCTTGAGTTCTCGACACAACAATTTTTTCTGCCAACATGTTCACTGACCCTACACAGTACTGTACATAGTAGATGATACCACATACAGTAGGTAATGGCCAAAGTTTCACGGCCCTGCCATCAAGCTCGGTGCACGTTAGCGCAGCATATGCCAAAACGGCCGAGCGATGTGAAGATTTCTGCATTGGTGTGCATGCTAGACCGCGAAGCACACTGCATCGAGGAGGTTGCAGGCGCCGAATGAACCAGAAAAGAGAAAGTCGCGGAGGGTGTACAGAGGTACTGTGTAGCTCAACTTTGGTGGGGAAGTACAGAACCTTCTCACTCAGGCTGATGTGGATGAAGTCTTTGCATTTGCGAGTTTCAAGTTGCACTCGTGTGCTGCCCCGTCCTTGGAGCTGGAGGTTTAAGTGACGACCACACCAGGAGTTCGATTGAGGTCCTGACCTCAAACGCCGACCAGGGCTGATGAAGGCGGGGCCCCCTGTCTGGGCCATGACGGTGAGGGAAGGTCGTTGATCCCGCTGCTCAGGCACAGATTACCTACCTGACCTTCTCAACCCTTACCCAGCGTCATCCTAAGCCGGCTCTCCTGCAGCCGTTTTCCGCGCTCCGTGCTCCATAGGCAGTCGGTAAATATCTCCCTGACCTAGGTAGGTATACTTTATCCAGACGGCCGACACACTTCGCTGCTACCTACTACCTAGGTACAGATCCGTAGCGTCTCTTCCGTTCCTGCGGTAATTTATTTTTGCCGGACGGAACGGCGGGAGGGCTCGGAGTCTCGTCAGCCTACAAGTACCTCCCACCATCATCGGTTCACTTTCGTGCAGCGTCCGTAACCGGAGACTGGAATGATACGTACCTTAGCTTCGTCCTGCCGCCCGTTCGTTGACTCGCAGACTTGCAACTGTCGGTTGCTGCCATACAGCCAACTTCGGCAGTCAGCCCATGGTTGCCGTCAGCCTCTACTCCGGATTCTTCCCCCTTCAGGCCAGGTGCTCGCTGAAGTTGCTTCTCGCACGCTTTTGGGCTTGCGTTGTCTGGGCTGTTGACATGGCTGACACCATCAACAAGATCCTGTCTCGTCGCCCCTTTCATCTCCGTGGTTGGCAACAGCTAGTCGGCATGACTCCGCTGCCACCCAGTGTCCATGTGAGTGGGTTCATGCATTCTGACGAACCAGATCAAGCCAGAGAACAACCTGCGTAAGTCGCGTCTGTCAGTTTGGCAGGGCTCACGGCAATAAGCTCGCCCGATTCGCAGTTGCTGGGCGGTTGGGCTCCATTTACCAACTCCAGCACCCTGGCGTCGGAACGAAATGCCACGACAACTTATCCAGTCAATCTTTTTTTCTCGCCATCGTCCCCGCCTATCTTTTTTTCAAAGCCTCACCGACATAACGATAATGCAAGGCAATGCAACGCCAAGTTGACCGGTCAAAAAGGTGGAGTAAATTTGGCCCGGAAAGCTCGCACATCAACTCTTCCGGAAGACTCTTTGTCGATATGAAAGTATACCTATACTTTTTCGCTCCCGCCCTGAAGGACGGGATCACGAAAGAGAAGATAGGGGTTTTTGCTAAGTTTCCAGCGTCACTGCTAGTCGTTTTAACTGGCCATCAAAATCGTGGCTGACGTGATAGGTTCACTGAACAGCTCTTTTATTTCCTTTTTTTCTAAAAAGCTCTCTAGGATCGAGATCGCAGGAAACAGCCGGTGCTTCTTGATGGAGCACAGATATTACGGTTACCAACGGCGGGAAAACCAGGGTTTTAGTTTTCGCTCCCAGGTTGCTTTTCGCTGCGAGGAAGGCATAAGAGAGCTTCTGACATGTTTTCAGTGGAGTACAACAGAAGTATTGATGCAATGCAACGGAAGAAAAAAAAAAACTTGAAGCACCCATGGCCCGCAACAACCCAAATTAATCCCAGAGTTTACCACACCATACCCACAAGAACATGATCCATCCGTTGTCCTCGGGTGCTGCCGCTTCGCTTCCCGCGCAAAGCCCGCTTCTCACGGCTTTTGGGCACAGATGCGTCCGCAGCGAGCCTTTTCCTCACCGGATTGCTTATGGGCAGAGCTTGTGGGCAAAGCAAAGCAGGAGCTGTGCTGCGCCCGGGAACTGCGTCTTCCTCGGCATTCCTTCGTCTCGAAGGTGGGATGATGTTGCAATCTCGCATTGCTTGTACAGAAAGACCAAGCTCAACGGCCAGCAAAAGCTGCAGAGCTGCAGCCGTGATACACAAGACAGGGCAGAATGACCCCTTAACTAGGTATCTGAACCCCCTGCTCTCTGACCCCCAACCTCAGTCTCCAAAATGTCTGTCCGCTGCAGTTTCTCCAAGATTCCGGCGGCAGAAGGCAGCTTACGGACGAGAATTGGGAAAGCAGGAAGGCCGAGGGGCTCAAGTACATATTGGCAAGCGATCAAAACTCCCGAGACTGATGCAAGCCGGCATGCTGCTCACAAGTGCTCCATCAGCCCATTGGCTCTTTAGACAGATTAACCCTTGGAAGGCTGGTACGGCATGCTGCAACATGGCGCGTGTTTTCGGCCACCAAGTCGCCCAGCCTGATTCAATCAGGGGTAAGAATGCGGACCTAAACTGGGTGTTGTCGATCCCCCACATGCAGTACTGCTTTCGTCGCAGGCTCTCGAGTTAGGAAAGGGATACAGTGACAGACGGCCTTTAAAATGGGTGGATGGTCTGAGTCTTTTTTCACTTTTTACAAGTTTCTTTTCGTGGACTATACTTGTTGTGTTAGTTTAGGATCTTACACATGCATCGGATTTCTTCTTTCGGAGATGCCGGTGCTATAGTATGCCCCCGGTTGACCCCCATGCTTGTGTTACGTCGCTCAAGATTGGAAGTCTTGAGAAAATGGTACAACCAATGACCTATGTGCGTGACTCAGGTTTGGCCGTTTTGAACATCTGATGAGGAAAAACATTGCAAAGCATCATAAGTGGAAGTGGTATCAGATGTCTAAGTTATGCTTCTAATTCAGAACCAGGCAACCAAATCAGTAAACGAATTAGCGCTACCTCATGAGATATCAATTCGGTAAACACTGCACTGTAGTGTCCGTAGTATCTGGGAGTATTGTCGCGATCCAAGAAGTACTTTTTCCTTGAACTCCTGTTGCCTGCTCGTTGGCTTATCTCAACTATGTATAGCGAAGCATAAACCTAAAAGAATACTCTCTATACGTTTCTCAAGCCCAATCTTTTGACATGTGCCTTTACGAGATAGCAAGGGCGGCAGTTAACTCCTCCAATTCAGCCTTGCAAAACACCCTCATCCCAGGGAACGACCTGTTGACAGGCTATCATTATTGATATCAACAGCCTTTTTTTTATCCAAGTGCTGAGACAACATTGACTAGATGATATCGTAATCCAGAAGAGTCCAATGCTGAACTGCCAGCTTTAAGTACCATCATGACAAGAAACTCTGGAATCAATCACTATGAACTCAACAAGCGATTCAGTAAAGGGACACATTCAAGCATTTCTGTAGGTAAGAGACATGAAACAGCAATGCACTGTCAAGGTTCAAGTTAGGAGTTTTTCCAGGCTTAGCTAGGCCAACTAATGGGCCTCAGTTCATAACATCCAGCATCACATTTTATAGTTGACTAAACAACATGTTTCAGCCTTTTAGACTTATGTTTCAACATTGGATTCTATTTCTTAATTCATTTTAAAATTAGAGCCAAGGTACTGCAACTGGTAAACAGCTGTGCTTTGAGGGCAGCTATTGTGCTCTCCTTAAGAATGGAACAAACTAGTCTCTTTGGCTGAACAGCTTCATCTTGGGCAATCATTATCATCGAAACCAAGACACAGCAACCAATTTACCGTCACTTCACATAAATTAAAACCAGGCTTCGTTGCAGTTGGCCAAGTCTACATTCGATGCCCCACTCAGAGGCTTGTACTCATCCATCTACCCATTCAGCGAGTGATTGGGCACTCAGAGCAGTACTTGAGGTTTTGACAAGCTTTACCGGAGAGAGTTGGAGTGTTGCCCGCACTGAAATGTCCTTGATGCCGCGGATATTAGGTTAGCTTTGACAACTTTTATCTCGCCCTTATATATTTGCCATCAGCATCATGACAATTAGTGTCCGACCTGGAAACGAAACTCTTGAGTGTCTTTGTTCGTCTTTCATTTCATTAGGTGAAATGCATATTAGAGGAGACTGGCCATCTGCTTCTTTATCCAGTCAAAACAAACTATATTGTGCTATGAGCCCATGCATGTTCCCAGGTCTCCTATTCAACTATCCGGAGCGACATCTCCTGAGGCAGTCAATTCACAGGCTTACTCTCCCCACTTACAAGATATGATGTTGTACGACCAGGGGAGCCAAACCTCTGGCCCTCTCTCACATGCCACCTTGTAGAGCCTCCTCATCCCAGACGCCAGCCTTACTGTAGCTTGGCATGCAGCCCGCTAGCTGCGCTACACCACCCGGACCCCTTTCCGGGTCACCCACGATTCATGACTCCCTTCCGACGACCGAACCGATGGAGCCGCATCCCTTCGATTTGGGATCTTTAACCTTTCAATTGGAGTCACAGCGGTTCTAGTTCTACAGCGAACCGCTTCAGCTTATGCTGGCAGCGGTCGCATGCGACGTAGGCACATTGTTTCATCTTCGATCGTAGCCTGTCATTCGACTCTGAGGACGAGACCACATGTCTGTCCAAACAGCTCAGCTTCCGAATCAGGTCCCATGCAGATGCAACTATGTTCGTGACGTCGAGCCGTTAAACGCCATTTCGAGCTTTCCTGTCCTCGCCTTCGGGAAGGGGAGCGGGGTGTGTGTGCGTGTGTGGCAAGATGCGAGGTCCACTTCGACTTTGCCCACTGGGACGGATGCTACGCTGCCGGATGTGGGTTGCTGTTCGTCAGTCAGATCTCTCAAAAATCAGCTCCAATCCCAAAGCTTATTGTCTCGTGCATACGAAGTTGCAGTAGATGTCACCATGGTGGTCTACCTAGAGCTGGTGGTGATGACTGAGAGGACGTACCTGAGCGGATGAGGGGTCAAAGGAATATGGGAGAGGGACTCAAGCAAGGCTCCATCGGGCCATGGAGAGGGGCATTATCCAAGCCAGCAGCGTCAAACGGCCTAATACATAGCTTCAAGCCTTCGGGGCTGGGCTTCATCGAGTCCGGAAATCTTGACGTCAGATCTGTTGTCCTACCCTTCAAGCTAAGATCGGCGTAGACGGCGACAAGTGAGTTGGCAGCAGACATGCCGTCCGGCAAGTCTGTCGTCAGTGTCTGGTGAGCGATTGTCTGGCTGTTCGTCAATCACTCGGCAAGGGCAAACATCGACTATTCTGGGACGCGCACCCCTTCCCAGGATCTCCAACACCCCGATCACTTGACTGCAAGCGAACATAACCTACATACTACATCGCATACATTAGCCCACCTCTCGCATGGGACGATCGCCACTCGGTCCGCCGAGACGTGCTGCCACGCGCTTTTAACATCAACACACCCACACCATCTGCAAGATGGTGGTACAATAGGTACATGCCCAACTCCGGGGGACCGTCTGGTTAGCGGCGGCAGCTCACATTCGCCGGGCCTAGTGGAGGCGGGGTTCGTGTCAGGGCCATGTGCGTGGCAAGCAGCCATATACGTAGATGGCTTATTGGTCTAGACCTCCTCCTCTCAGTATCAATGATTAAGATTGGGCCGATTAAAGAGTGTAGCCTTCCCGTGCTACTGCGTATTCGAGGCTGTGGTCTCCAATTATGATATCAGTCATATGTTACTGACCATTTAGCGTTGCATGACGTTCCATCTTATTGATGGCCTACAGATTCTCGGCACTGTGACTGGCTGCTGGCGCCTGAGACACGGATCTGCGAGGGCATGCGATTAAGGTGGTGTAAGAAGTGAAAAATGTGTGGTGTGTGCTTTGTCGTCAATAACACCACTCACTCCTCTTCTTTTTGACACTTCCCCCTCATCTGAACCCCTCATTCGCTCTTGAGCGGGCCTCCTGGACTGACGCATGTATCCACAAATGCATGTATGTTGACCTACACACGCACCATCAGTGGAGATGTGAAGGCAACCTGCAAGTCATTTTCTTGCTGAACCGATCTTTTGATCTTATGCTAGGATGGTTAGGACGAGGGTTACGTGTAGTCGTAGAGAATGCACTCTTTCGGCCGATTGGAGGTAGATTTTGGCGATGTCAAATCGAAGCAAGCTCCCGTGTCTTCAAGCAGCGCTTCCTCTTAAAGATCTCTTGATTCTCTTTGGCTGCTCCAATTTCGCCTGTGATGCATGTGTCGGCTAGATCTGTTCAAATAAATTGAGGGCGGTGAAGGCGGTCTTATGAGGGAAGCAAGAGTCTGATTTCTTTCGTGATGTTGTGGGATGGTTCTGGAAGGGGCCCAAGAGCCTGGGGGTTGGCTGAGACCTGAAAATCCATCAAGATCTGACGTTGGGCCACTGTGTTACATACCACCAAACGGCCCAATGAGACCACTTCACACAGTAGTTTGACGCTTCCATAGCAGACGTGTTGATCTTCCTCCACACCAACTTTCATCCAACTTAGAAGAATTTGTAAAAGTCAAAATGCAGATGTTTTAAAGAACGACCTGTTTACCCCCCCGGCATTGTCTTCGATATCTTGACAAAGAGCAATGACGACTTGAAGCAGAGACTATAGCTAGATGGATAATCACATATTCAGCTGGCAGCTGGCCATCATTAGACATATGGGTAACAGCAAGACTGATCAGCTGTGGCTGTCTGCAAAGACAGATGATACGCCTAACCGAACAAACCAAGCTCCCAATAACAAATGAAATAAGGGACGGAAATCGGTGACGGATTCTAGAGTTGACATCCAGGCACATCAAACACTCTATCGCTGGGTTGTTGAGAAACGGACGTCATCTGTAGCAGGCCGCTCAACGTACGAAATTGATGCTTTGCCTCTTTCACCAACCCGATGGCTGTCAGGAAGTGAATCTTGTCGACTGGATGCAGATCCCGGTGAGTATCAGTCTTCAAACTCAATATTCAGCTGATATGAGGGGAGGATTGCTGTTCTGGAACATAACTAGATGATTCCTACCTTGTCGCTGTAGTCTTCTCCACACGGTTCACAGAGAGAGGTCAAGGAAGGTCAAATGATAGTTCTCTACTCCTCGACAAGATAGTAAGTGTTGACTAGAAATGATAACGTTGTGTTACATACTTCTCATAAGGCATGAATGCATATCAAGCATCACGTGCTAGCGTGCACAGACTTCAGGCCCACAAGTAGGCGACGCGCCGCTTCAGCCTTGCCGCCACCACTTCAGCCTCGCGGTCGCGATTCATGTTGACGACATCATCGCATCCTCCCTACCCAACTGACGTTGCATTTTCAACAACCCCTGTGTTGGGATGGACGCATAAGGAGAACCTTGCGTATTCACCGCATGCCTTCCAGAGGGATTTGTCTTGTAATGCCCTTTTTTCTTTCTGAGTGTTTGTCGCTGTTTGAGCCCATCCCATTTCCCGTTCCTCAAATTAGGCCACATCGCGTTTGGGCACTCCTAAACTTCCTATTGACTTATCTTTAATTGCGGGCCTATTCGGTGCTTGATTTTTTCGATTATTCCGCAACGCTCAGTTGCCCATCAGCCACCGCACCACCGGGGAGTTTTTCACCTGCTGATTAATTAAAGCCTACACAGCCAAAGCTTCCCGTTAGCATCTGCAAGCCGATCTCTTATAAGCAATTTCTCTGTAGTTCTTTAGCTACCGAAGGGAGTGTATCATAATCAGTCTTATCAGCGCAGTCACTCCTCTAAATTATCAGGAAGCCACACACAGTCATCAAATCACCAACCACATCATGGCGAGCCAACACTCGCCAACACCAGTCAAAGTTCCCGCTGCAGCGGCCAATTACACCCCAGCCACACTCGACCAAGACCTCAGATCGCAAATCAACTCTCTTTTGATTAAAGAAGGCCATGTAGCCAAGTATGTTCCCCTCATGCACACAACCTTATCTCGTCAAGTTTCCCTAACCAACACACCCTCCCAGAATCCAGGAGCACCTCCTCCATCACCTGCATGCCCACCCTTCCAACTGGCCTACTGTCGTGCAGAACCACGCCCTCTCCCTGCTCCGTTCAGGAGAGGTCACAAGCTTCCCTGCCCTGCTACGGCGCGTGGTTGAAGATGTTCGTCAGGACACAGCACTAGCCCCCTCATCAACGACCGCCAATGGCAACGGTGAGTCAACAACCACGAACGGAGCTACCAACGGCAAGGGCGCTACAACGAACGGCAACAAGGGCGGCGTCGCTGATCTGAAGCCCAGCTTGGCGGTTCCTCAATCGGTGGTTGAGGAGGCACTGAAGGTGACAAGGGAGTGTCTTGATCAGTTGTGTGAAATTGAGGAGCCTCTCGCGGCATGAAGAGAGATGCCTAGAGCTCTGTGTTGTGGAGAAACGTGGTGATGGCTTAGATGAGGGAACTGCAATGATGGGATCGACTAGAACACTTAACACATGAGGGAGCAAAGTGGCGACAGAGTATGGAATGGGTTGTTCTGGTTTTTACGGATGTATTTTTGGTCTGCTTTCCAAATAACCTAGGGTTGCTACTTGGTATGGTTCGCATTACAACCAACATGCTGTACAATGGTCCGCTGGAGAGTGCGTTGTCAGGTGCATCCAAAGGCATAAATATCACTCGTGGTATTTAGGCTTATTCAGTCAAGGCAATAGATCTTCTACCAAGGAAACATTTCTCTCTATCCGTGAAAGTGGACGAAATGGAATGTAAACCGGAGTCGATAAATGCAGCAGAGCCAGACGGTGCATGCCTAAGGTAGTCGGAGTCAGTTATCCAAGCACCAGCTATTTCACGTGACTACCTATTCACGGAGAAGACATGTAACAGCAATTAATGTAGCAACTCAAAATGCATAGCCTAGCTAGCTTGCTATCTCTAGACCCGAGCAGTAGGAAAAGTATCAGCGGCAACGCAAATCCTTTCTTTAGTCATCCCCCATTTCCTCAGACCGGAAACAGAAAAACCAGCCTCCGTTCCATTCCTTCCACCTTGCCTGCTCGGGAATTCATCTGCGCATGAAGCCACCCATAGATCAAAACGACTCATAACGAGAAGTCAGACGACCAACATCGGTCGTCAGGACGGTGCGGCTGTCTAGAGGGGATGTGAAAACTAGAATACAACAACCTATAGTCCGCCAGAGTACACCTGAGACCACATTATCCCGTTTAGGTGTAGAGATCATCATCGTTGCCAGCATCACCGAACGAGTTGCCCGCAGCGTTGCTAGCGCTGTTGTCGGTGGTGCTGTCGGGGAACTTGAAGAAGGCGCCAGGACCAGCGTTCTTCATCTGTTGAGCAAAAGCCTCATAGCGGCGAATCTCGACATCGCTGACAGAGCGGCGGGCATCGCGCATGGCCTCCTCGAAATGACGCTTGGTAAGCTCGGGAACCGGGTCCTCATCATCCTCCATGTTGACATCTTCGCCGGCAGCCTCACGAGCCTTCTGGCGCTCAATCTCGGCAGCGATCGACTCCTTGATGGCCAGCTTGACAGCACGCTGGGTGATGAAAGCAAGATCGGCACCGGAGAAGCCGTGGGTCTTGGAAGCAATGTAGGCAAGGTCGACATCCTTGGACACGGGCGTCTTGCGGAGCTGGGCCTTGAGAATGCTCAAACGGCCAGCTTCGTCGGGCAGAGGCACGTAGATGAGCTGGTCGAGGCGGCCAGGACGGCACAGAGCAGGGTCGAGCTGCTCAGGGCGATTGGTAGCACCAATGACGAACACATTCTTCTTGGAAGTCATACCATCCATCTCTGTGAGTTGGAGTTAGCAGACTATTTCATTAAAACCAAGTCAAGGCCAGGAAACCTACCAGTCAGGAGCTGGTTGACGACACGATCTGAGGCACCGCCGGCATCACCAATCGAACCGCCACGAGCCTTGGCGATAGAGTCAAGCTCGTCCAGGAACACAACACAAGGAGCGGCAGCGCGAGCCTTGTCGAAGATATCACGAATGTTGCTCTCCGACTCACCGAACCACATCGAGAGCAGCTCAGGACCCTTCACCGAAATAAAGTTCGCAGCGCACTCGTTGGCAACAGCTTTGGCCAACATGGTCTTACCCGTACCAGGGGGACCATAGAACAGGACACCACGAGACGGGGAAAGACCAAACTTGAGGAACTTTTCGGGGTGGTCGACAGGATATTGGACCTGTTCCTTGAGCTCCTGCTTGACCTGCTCAAGACCACCAATATCCTCCCAGCGGACGTTGGGAACCTCGACGACAGCGACCTCGCGGAGAGCCGAGGGGTTGGAGACACCAAGAGCGTACCGGAAGTTGTCCATGGTGACACCGAGAGAATCGAGGACCTCTGCGTCGATGGTATCCTCATCAAGATCGATGAGGTCCATCTTCTCACGAATCTGCTGCATAGCAGCCTCTGAGCAGAGGGCAGCAAGATCGGAACCGACGTAACCATGGGTCTCAGCGGCAATCTGTTCAAGATCGACGTCGTCGGCCAGCTTCATGTTCTTGGTGTGAATCTGGAGAATCTCCAGACGGCCGGTAGGATCGGGGATACCGATGTCGACCTCACGATCGAACCGGCCAAAACGGCGAAGAGCAGGATCGATAGAGTTGGGGCGGTTAGTGGCCGCCATGACGACGACGTTAGACCGCGCCTTCATGCCATCCATGAGAGTCAGGAGCTGAGACACGACACGACGTTCGACCTCGCCGTTTGTCTTCTCACGCTTGGGAGCGATCGAGTCGATCTCATCGATAAAGATGATGGCAGGAGAGTTCTTCTCGGCCTCCTCGAACGCCTTGCGCAGGTTGGACTCGGATTCACCGGCCATCTTGGACATGATCTCAGGACCGTTGATAAGGAAGAAGAAGGCTCCAGTTTCGTTGGCGACGGCGCGAGCCATCAGCGTCTTACCGGTACCAGGAGGACCGTAGAGGAGCACACCACGAGGCGGCTTGATGCCAATGGACTTGAAGAGCTGAGGATGCCGGAGCGGGAGCTCAACCATCTCGCGGATCTGAGCCAGCTGCTTCCGGCAGCCACCGATATCATCGTAGCCGACTTCGTTGAGATTGTTCTCTTCTTCCTCACGGGGAATAGGCTCACCCTCGCAGTGGATGATGGTGTCCTGCGCGACGATACCGTACTCCGGAGGATCGACCTCAACGACCTTGAACTCTACTTGCCTCATGCCACCGCGAACGGTAAACAGATCGCCTTGGCGGACGGGGCGGTAAGCCTCACGGAAGTAGGGAGCAAGGAAGACGTCGAAGAGCGAGCCGGTAAGACCCTCGACGGTGTCGGCAATCGGCAAAACGGCGATACGCTTGGCCTATGCTGCAGTTAGCATTCTGTATGCCCAGTCCAGAGAAACCGAGGGTTGGGCTACGAACATATTTGATATCTGGGCAAGGATGGATGGTGATCATGTCGCCGTGCTTGACGCGCAGGTTGTGGCGGACTACGCGGTTGATGCGGGCGCTGCCATCATCGAGATCGTCGTCGGCCAGGACAATTAGGACAGTGTCCCTCCTCTTCTTACCGCGGACCAAGACGGTGTCGCCACGGAAGAGCTGGAGAGCCTCCATAGTGTTGTTGGACAGGGCGATAATGGAGTTATCATCGTTAACGGCATCAGTAACCCTGGGTATCGTTAGTTTCGGTAATTTGGGAGCATTTAGTGGCCAGATTGTACATACATAAGCTGATTGGGCTTCTTCTTTTTCTTGAGAATGGCCGTGGCGGTGTCATTCTCCTCGCGGTGCTCGGCGCCCGAGGGATCGCTGCATCAATCATCGGTTAGTGGGGCGCGGGGCGCGGGGCAGGCAAAATGATGAGGGATACAAAGATGGTCGGGGCAACGTACGTCAAGTTGACCTTCTTCTTGTGGTCCTTGGATTCGGGAGCCATGTTTGCTGTTTCTGCGTAGAGACGCGGTGGGAAAGTCAAGCACTTGTGGAAGACGTGGGGAGCCTCACAGGTACGCGACGGCAGTGAGGTGGGTAGAAGGGAAGACTAGAGCTACCCCGCGCAGGAACGAGAGGCAAGAAAATGTGGTTTAGAAAGGCGTTCTCACGCAAATGGGGAGAAATTTTCCAAGGGAAGAGGAAAGCCGAGAGATATAGCCGTCTTCCAAGAGGATTGGGTTTGGTTTAAGATTTGGTTGTTTGGTCGATGGTTGACTTGGCCTCTGCCGAACAGACAACAGCGGCGAACTCGCTCTAGGCGGCCACTCAGATGACGACTGCGGAGCTTGGGCGGCAAAGTCCGTGCGTCTTCCCCCCTCAGGCTTCAGGCTCAGGCTTTGCTCAGGCACCCGGCATCCATCTGTGGTCCAAGCTTTTTGGCAGGCTGAATGGCTTACGAACTGAAACTCCGCCGCAGTGGAACCTTCCAACACTTTCGATTCAACAAACTTCCTTTCATGGAAAGCTGCCGCACAGCCGTGGAGTACTCATGAGTGCTATTCTCAGCTTTGCTCAATGATGGTCGGTTCCTGAATCATATCCGCTTCTGCTTCAGTCTGCAAAATCACCTCTGTGTATGTCTGTCACTATGGCATCTCCAAGAAGCCATGGCCCAGACACTGTTTTGCTGCAGCCTTGCGGCCAACTTCCCCTCGCAAATGACATACTTTTCCCAAGCTTTGATCATCTTACATAGTAGTGCTGGTTAATAGGAATTATCAGTATTTTGCCCGGATTTCCATAGACCCACGGAAGTGGACAGCCTGGCACTGATCTGGGTTTCCATAATCATCACCTGGCTTACGTATACAAGTGATGCCTGGCCTCCTCAAGTCCTACTGCCATTTGCCTCTGGGTTGTTTACTGGGTACATCGAACCTCAAAATACCTTCCTCCCGTGGCTGATCAAGGTCAGGAGTTTTCATGGTGTGACAAGCCCAGCAGAGGCAAGATAAAGCGGATCTGACTTCTACCAAGGACACGAGAACATCTTGATGTGGTTGCACTTCAATAACAGAACATTGGTCTTTGCTTGCATCATACCATTTCGCTGTGTCCTTGACTGGCTGCCCTGTTGTTTGTGACGGTTAAAGCACTTGGCTTTTGGTCATCAAATGCCCGGGCTGGCATTGTACTTTCTTTGGTATCAGTATTTGTGTTTCCTCATGACTAAGTCTTTGTTCATTGCTCCCGATTCAACTCTCTAAACAAGCAATAACAAGAATGTAACTAAAATTGCAGCAATGTCTAAATAACTGAAGGCTAAAAACAACATCAGGTTGTGCTTGAGGACGTTTCTTCTTAACCAAATTCCACGTGTGGCCGGAAAAGTTCACTTCAAAGGCAAGGAAAGAAGGCAAAGCAATCACAGCCGTTCAAAGTATGTATATTGGCCAGAAACTGATCACCATCTGTTAAAACATGAGTTGGTGCAACAGTACTTCAAATGTGTAGAAGACACTATCTTTACCCCACATTGCCAACCAGGATTGCTCCTTGCTGTCAAGTTCATTCAAGCCATATATGAGTGACGCAGACTTTTTGATTGTTGATCTTTAAAGGACGTCCAAACCAGAAGTCAATAGTCAAGCGACATCATGCTTAGAGCTCGAGAATGGCAGGATATCTCCCGGCGTCAACCCTCAAGAGAACCCCCCACTGTAATCCCACCCAGATACCCCCACGTATTGGATCCACAACCCCGCAGAGCCCGGGCCAGGTTCTTGGCAGGATGGACACAAACGGAAACCTGCCATTCGTCATGCTGTCACTGCTCAAGTCATCAGTTTGTCTTCATCGTATATCAACAAGAGATGGCAGTGACCTGGAAGGGATTGCAAAGTTTTAGTTATTGAGTCTGATGCATTCGTATTAATGTCATATGGAAGATACAACTGGGGCCAGATCACTACAATCCCTGGGTGTTGTACGCCGTTACCGGTGCTTACAGCGACAGACACGTATTAAATGAATGACCACAAGGTTGAGCCACACGGCTTCTTGGGCAAACTAAAATGTTGAGAATGGGTACTATTTCAATCAAAAGACGAAGGGACAAATCATAATGTTAAACGCATTCAATCAGTTGGCAAGACAGACTGTGGTCGGTTGTGCTACAGTTGTACCACAACACAGCCCTTTGCAAGGGCTGTGGTTATGTTAACAGCATACTCTTCATGTCCTCGGATAAGAAAATCGTAATCGAACGCAGTTGATGTCCAAAACTGATATTATATTGATTCAGGTTTGAATCAAAATGACTGAAGCTGTTTTGTTAAGCTGACAAGAGCTCTTCGGCAATTGATGGCCCGACAGCCGTATTACACTTGTCCCGGCCGTCCCGACTTACACGCTTATCCTTATCAGTTAGGCGGCGGAAACTTGGAAACTGTTAGCAGCCGTTCACCCAGCACCAATGGCACCACCGACTTAACGTCATCAAAAGAGCACCTGACCGCCTGTTGTAGCATTTCATAGTCCGGTGGTATGTTACCACTTACACCTCACTTGTGTGTAATGGTCATCATAGTTTCTGGGCATTTCTCCTTATAAATGCCTTCCAGCTGAGCTCCATCACAGCTTTGGAATCCTAGGACAGCAAATAAGTCCCGAGTTCATTGAAGTTCACAATGCCTGAAGCACAGCCAACATCCAACACACGGCAAATTGCCCCTGCCCTCAAGGTGGGTGACCCAGCCCGGCCACTAGGGGATAAAGTTCGTTTCCCTCATGCAAAGCCTACGCTCGTGGTATTTCTGAGGCAACTCGGTGATCCTTGTGAGTGACTCCTCAATTTTGTCCAAAGTCCCTCACCACGATCGATCATGCTTTACATTACCTATCATTACAGACTGCTGACCATTGGATGGCCGACTTCTCGTGAGGAGGTCGGGGGAAGAGAAACAGTCGCAGAAAAGACTTTCAGAATTCTAACCAACATTTCTGCTCACCATCCCGAGATCCGCTGTGTTGCCGTGACTCGTGAGTATTAAGTGATTGCTTGTGTGAGTCCTGATTAAGGCAGCTGCTAACACCGTACATGTAGAATCTGACCAAGCGGCCAGCGATGAGTGGGCCGTCTCTGTCGGTGGCGAGTGGGAGACCATCGTCGTTCCGGACCCAGAACGCCGTTTGTATGCGGACTGGGGTCTGGGTGAGAGCTCGACATGGTACAATCTCAACCCCTTGGCGTTGTGGTCCACGTACAAGCTGGGAACAGAAGAAGGGTTTTGGTGTGTACTTCGTCAATATTTGCCTATCCGTTTCCTTCATTGCTGCCCATCACTAACACTGATATCCAGGGGCGACTCCCCTCAATATGGAGGCAGCAAGTGGCAGATAGGAGGAGCCTTTGCACTCGACAGAGCTGGGATAGTAGTGTGGTCGAAGCCAGCAGCCAGCTCGGACGAGGTACCCGACTTCCGGGCCGCACTCCGAGCACTGGGCATCTCACAGCCAAAAGAGCAGGCACTTCAGGCGAAGCGAAAGCCCCGTGAGCCCCCCATTTTCGTTAGACCCTACAAATAAGCAGTGGTGAAAGCAAGGAGTTTTGGTGCTTGGGCTTTTGATGCCGATGCTAAGTCTTACGATATCACAGTATCGCTTTTATCATAAACGCAGTATTGTTTTCATCTCGTTGATTTATATTCTGGTGTTCATGGAGCTATCCAAGGATGAGCTGCTCTCATCCCATCAAAACCAGGTGCTGCTGTCTTGGCTTCTAGATCTTTTTGTCTGGCCCTCTAGACCCAAAGCCTATCTCATCATTCTGCATCTATGAAGGCATTTCTGTGAAGACATCTCTAACATTAACATCACAATCACAATCTCTCTGATCAGCTGCAGTGTGATATTATAAGCCAGGATGATCATGATCTCCCTTCTCTTTGCCAGCACACGTCTGGCCATGATATACCAGGACTTTATGCTTCCTCATCACTGTCTTCTATACCCGAGAAGCTACCTGATGTTTGGACCCAAAGGATTCCTTGCTCGTCTTGTTCTTCACAAACTTCACATCCCGAGAAGATCTTGCCCCGACTGCCTTCCACATCCGGATGATCTGCAGGCGAACCCTCAACTTCTCTTCCAGCTGCTTGCCTAGCTCAGTCACGTTTGTCCGCAACTTTTCCTCTTCAATGATTCTCTACATTTCAACGCAGCAACTGCAAGAACAGGATGGTCCTAGTATGTGTGAACATGTGTGAGCACTTTCCCATTTTCCTTCAAGTTTGTGATCTCTCCCCCATGAACAGCGCTGAGGCCGGCTGGTACCCACCCGCGAAACCCTTAGCAATGGTTTGTAGATCAGGGACAACCAGCTCCTCATCTTCTTCTTTGGTCCATTACCAGGTCTGCATTTTCACTGTCCTGCTCATCCCACACACGACTTCGTCGAAGATGAGCAGCGCGCCATACTTATCGCACACCTCACAGACCATGGAGAGATATCCCTTGGCGGCGGGGGATGCAGCCCAAGGCAGCACCGACGACGGGTTCTATGACCACATTAGCTACTCTATCGGGCCCAAGCTTCTATAATTCATTCTCAATCTCACTGCTTTTTACACTGGAGGAAGTCTGTATTGCTTCCGTCGCCTCTCTTCTGGCAGTAGGGGTTACGGGCAGGGATCTTTGATGATAGTGTTGTCGCTGCCAGAGACCGAGGAAGGGAGCGAAGCAGGGTGATATGGTTCCCGACGGGTGTGATACCAGACATTGAAAAGCGAGCCGATGGTGGTTCTGTGGTAGGATTCATTGCGGCCGATGAAATTTACGTGTTTATTTTGCCCTTTCCAGAGTAAGCATTTGATGGCAATCTTCAGGGCAGCCTCGACAACTTCTGAACCTGATGGTTCTGCTAACTTTATCGAGGAGATTGTTGGGAACAATGGGAATTTAGCTTACCTAAGCGCATCAAGCAGATCTTTTTTTTATCTTGTTATTGGTGGTCTTAATTAAGTGCTTGTTAAGCTCTCAGACTGGCTGAGCAATGGAGTAAGTGTGGGAGACATATGAGACCTTGTTCATCTGCTCTGTAGCTCCCTCAATAGTTTGCTCAATTCCGTGCCCAATGCATGCAACGCCAGCGCCATCGCATGAATCAATGATCTTGTCTTCCCCGGTTATGCCTTCCCACCTTATGTGCCAGTAATGACCTTCTGCCCGCTTCGTTATACTAGAAGCCAAGGAGCATACGGTACCGACAACATCAACAACTTAGGTATCTTCCTTCAGTACTTGATGAGCAGGCTACTACCTGAGTGTACTGCTCAATTCTTGCAGAAGGAACACCGAGGTCGTCCTCCTAGAGAACACCCGAGATTGTGCTCCCAGTCCTTGCTCTGCTACAACTGTACTCTGCTCTTGGTATACAATTTTTCACCTAATCCAGGCACCATATGGCATCAGGACGCCGTGGATTACATCAGCACGTCAGGGAGGTAAAATAAACCAATGAGCAGCCCCCCCAACAGTGCTGCGCCGTAGGCTGTTCAAGTTGGTTCCCTTCCCCCCGGTCATCACGAAGACACAACTCGGCCGGAAGTTGTGTTGGTCGCCTGGTGCTTCAGTTACCACGGATGTGACATCTTTGCAATATCCTTTTAAGTTTTGTTTTCCCATTTTCATCTTCCAAGATAGCAGTGGAAACAATCCAGACTGGCTTTTAATTACTCCATGTTCGGGAAAAGTATTTCACATCAGACTACCTTGCTAATATTTGCATCAATGTTGAGCGTACCTCCATGGACCAAGGGCAGAGATCAACATTCTGAGGAGGTTAAGAATCGATGGAGCAATAACAATAGTCTTAAGGTTAATGGACATAAGATTCATGCTCGAAACTACAACTTAAACCCACGCCCTACGGCATCAAACATTGGCACGCAGCTAGACACACCCTTATCTTTGAACAGAATCATCGTCAGCAGAACTGGAAAATCTCCTCCAATCGCCAGTCAAACCCACTTGGGGCTCATCCTGTCCAGCAGCAGACCATAAAAAAGGCAATAGATACACAAACTGTACATCACAGTGTGGTAGGACAAATCAGTATGGATATATTGCCGGTGTGTGTTCCTGCCACGATTTACCCCCAGCTCAGGACGTAGTTAAGCTCCACGGCAAATCCTGCGCAATGGCACAACGTACGGCACGTTAGGAAGAGCCAGACGGATGAAGAGGGAAGAATATTAGTCAATGAGGTCGAGGATCGGCCTAACTTTTATCGGCCTGCCCCCTTAGAAATTTCTTGTCCTCAAAAGATACCTTACCTACTCTTCTGACATATGGTCTCCCGGGCATACGTAACCCAATTAGATGGACGGCCGCTTCACGACGCTCATAATAGCACAAACCAAGGGCCCGAAACACAAAACCACGCTGGGAAAACCTCTTATTACTCCTACACTAACACCTAACTAGCTCGCAAAATACAGTGAGCTCAGCCAGCTTTCCCAGCAAAAGCTAATCGAGCTAAACCTCCAGACCATCCCAGTACTACTACATGTAATCTCGGCTGAGGCTCTCTCCGCCTCCATAACAGAAGCAGTCGGTACGACCCCCAGACCTTCGCCCACTGCTGCTCCACAACGTAGTACATACAACACACACGAGGGAAAAAAAAACACTGCATACCATCCTTTCCTCTCCCTTAACCCGATGCATCGTTCCAAAAGCCAGGTAGGTAGGTGGACACAACAAATCCAGCCACAACAGCAACAATAAAAACAACCAGCCAGACCAGCGGCAAATATAGATAAAAGCAATAGAGCCGCGCCAAAACCAGTAGCCTTAATAAGAACCAGAACCACCCCCCGTGAACCAGATTTCAGAACCGTGCTAAATAGAAATGTTGGGATAAGACATAAAAAAGTCGAAAAAAGAGGGGATATAAAAACAATGACAACTCAAGCATTCCCGCTGCTGGCAGCAGCTGCAGTGGGTACATCGCCGTTAGAGGTGGCCGCTCCAGGGGCAGGCGCTGTGGCAGTGGCAGGCTGGACCTGTTTGCCGTGGCCGACGGGCGCGTGGTAGCTGCCGATGCTTTGGAAGCCCCTGTTAGAGACTTAGTTAGCATCATATCACTCATACTAGTAAATGTAGGGAGTTGAAGGGGGGAGCATACTTCGTCAAATCAAACCCTTGCTCCTCCTCATCCCCAACTAACGCCGTCGCCGCACTAAGAGCCGACACAGGCGGGCTCGTGGGATCCTCCACAGTAGCAGCAGGCGCCGCTCGGCAAGTTCCCGAAGCTACACGAGTCGGGCTACCCACAGCAGCCGGAGGCGGGCTACTACTTGGCGGAGGGAGCACCACAGTACCGCTCTCACCACCGCCAACCTTAGAAGCACCTCCGCCGCCACTGGCAGCATTATTCCCCGCAATGATCTTTGACGGACTCTCGAACGGAGTCATAGCCTGCGTAGGCTTGAGCGGGGTGCTCCCGATGTCAGCATACTTCCAGAAGGGAGCGGGAGAGCTGGTAGGCATGTGCTGGGAGGGGCGCTGGGCTGTGCTGGGAGGGGCCAGCTTGGGATGGACGCGGTGAGGCGCGGGTGTGACGAAGGACGAGCCGTCGTTGTCTTGTAGGTAGGACGAGGTCAAAGTCGGCGAGGCCGGGGTGGCTGTCACATTGGCGTTCTCGACCATACCCAGGGTGGCAGACGCGGCAGGGTTTGTGATATTGTTGTTGATGGTGTTGCTGGCGGTTAAGGTAGACTTGCGTCCGGCTGCACGGGGGTTCAGAGGACTATCTGCTTGGCCACCGGCTTCATCGGGGAGGGGCTTGCGGGTAGGCCGTACCGGTGTAATGGTTGAGGACTCTCGGAGGGAAGAGCGGGGCTGGGGCGAGCCTGATGGCGAGACCTTACGCTTGCGCGCCGAAACTGGATCCCGCGCCGCCATATCCTTGGGTCCGGAAGTGATATAGCTGAGCTGGTTGGGAGACGAAGGGTTGGAAGAACCGCGATGGCCGCCACGGCCTCCTCGCCAAGCGCTACGGACCATCTCATCGCGCGTTTCAGGGACGAGCTGCCACTTCATACCCTTGCCGGGTTCATCGGTCGACCGAGCAATCTTCTCGAAGGCCTTGTTAAGGGACAGGTTATGCCTAATAGAATTCTGCCAGCCCGTTGCCGGCTGATGTCTGTAATAGGCATACTTCTGCTGAATGTACTGGTAGATGCCGGCCAGATTGAGCTTTTGGTCGGGGGTATTCAAGATGGCTTGGGTGATCATCTGGGCGTAGCTGTACTGCGGCTTGATGTGACGATTTTCATCAAGACTCAGATCCACATCGCCATGGGCCATCATCACGGGGTTGCTGCTGCCTTGTTCATGGGGGGTCTTGGTGCTGGCGCCGCGACCCCGGGCCGATGGAGGAGTGCCGGGCCGCTTGTAGTCAGGCGGCGCTGGAGCTAGGGGTTTTTGCGAAGACTGGCCACGGGTTGACTTGCTCGGAGAACTCGAGCATGCGGTATCACCAGATGGGAGCGGATGACGGCCTGCACGGGTAGGGGCTGCCGGGTCGGGCTTGATGATGCCGGCGCGCTCGAGATACTGGGGGGCAATCTGAAGCGGGCTCAGCTCGATGGGGAGAACAAACATCATCTCGATGCCGCCAATCTCGATAACCTCGCCGCTCCTTAAGGGCCCAGACTGGCCGACCTTCCAGAGAGCGCCATCCACCTTGAGCGAGTTGCGACCCTTGACCAGCAGCCACCACTTCTCCTGATCCCTATTGAAGTAGATGACAGCATGCAGGCGGGAGATCAACTTGCTCGGTCCCAAGTCGATGTGTACGGCATCGGGATCGTCCTGCGCATTCTCTCGGTGCTGCGAGGGGTCGGATGACCGGCCGATGTTGACCTGAAGCTTGGTGATGTAGTAGGTCCAGTCCAACGCAGCAATCTTCGCATATGCCTTGACCCCCTCCTTGTTGGCCTCGTGGATGCTATTAGAATGATCCTTGCTCGCTTGGACAGGGCCAGCAGGGGTCATCAAGTGCTGAGTGACTCGAGTAACCAGCTGGTCATCATCCTCAACCAGGGACTGGTCAGCGACATGCGACGAGTCGCCTTCATCGATCGGGTTCGTCGTCTCTGCAGGCTCGGAGGTGGGCTCGTCATTCTATTGACACAGAAAATGGGATGGATGGTTAGCTGCAAGTCCTTCCGAAGCTGCAGGGAAGGTTGGAGGGGGTGCGCCAGCCAGATGCGGAGTGCATAATTAACAATGCACACACGCCCTTAAACAGGTCCAGAGAAGGAGCAGGAGACACCGGAAGTGGGATGCACAAGTCTTCTTACCTTCCTCCGGCGCTTGGAAGGGCGTGAGGGCGACGAGGAGTCGGCGATAGCATCGTTGCGCAGGTCGCGGCGAGCGCGCTGCGCGCGTTTCTGTGGCGTCGGCATGACTGCGGGGCTTATTGAAGAGGTTGTAAAAATGGCTTAGAGCATGGGTTGAGAAAAGAGTGATGAATGAATTTTGGAGAGGGGCAACAGATGAGGGGCTGTATGTAGTTGGGTGAAGGTGCGTGGGAACTTGAGTTGCTCTCTGCGTGCGCGACTAGCGAGTTTGTGAGTTGCGTGTATTTTCTCTTCCTCTTTCTTCCTGAGGCTTGGGGAGGCCAACTTGGGTACAGCCTGTGCCCTGTGTGTGATCGATCACAAGCGGAGCTCGCCTGCTCGATGCGACACGGCTGGACGAAAAGGTCGAAAAGCGAAATGGATGAATGAAACCGGAACTGGAAACGGGGCTGAGATGGGGGCACGCGCGTATGGCGGCAGGTGTGCGGCTTGCGGCTTGTTCTCGTCCCAACTGTGACGCTCACTGACTGAACGCACAGCAACAGCGACGCAGGCAGAGATTGGAACTTCGTCTACCGTGGAGATTCGTTGGTTCCGGAGTTGTGAACTACCGCTATGTTCAGTGGTGTGGGTGCGATGGATGCAGGTGATGATAACCCAGGCGTGTCTGCGTGTCTGAAATCGGGAAACCTGAATCAAAACCAAACCGCTCAGACCAAATGGTAACCGCACCCAATTCGATAATGCTTGATGATGCCGCAAACACAATGCCAGTCTCACCCTAACCTGGAGCAGGCGATTCGGCGTTCAGAGTCGACTCAGTGCAGGACAACCTCAGTCGACTCAGTGCAGGACAACCTCAGTCGACTCAGTGCAGGACAACCTCAGTCGACACAAGCAGTTGCAGGCGCAGGTGCAGGCGCAGGCGCACACGCGCTCACAGCTGCGAGTTGTCTGCGGCGAGAACTTCTTGGTTCTTGGGTTGGGGTTGGAGGACTTGAACTCGAGAGTGCAGGCTGCAGCCAGTGCTGTGATTTGTTTAATTGAACCACACGACTCTCCCCAGTTTTTTTCGCGTTGGCGACTCAAAGGCGCGAGGAAGGGAGACAAATGGCCAGTGACCAATCAGAAAAGCGCGTCTTTTTCAGTCGCGGGTGGGAAGAGGGTGGGGATTCACGTGCACGGCGATGGACGCTTGCATTCTGCTCGTCATTGCGGTTGTGAGCTACAGACCAGTGCAAGTATCCACAGACACTGTGCTCTGTTGAGGCAGACAACTTTTCATGACAAATCCAGATGGCAAGACACGGAGACAGGAATGGTAGGCTCCACAGCCTACTGCAGAAATGGCTTTTTGCATTGGAAATAAAGTAAGCGAATACATAAAATATTTCCTGCATCGTGCCATAGTTTTGAGTATAAGCAGACCGGCTATGCAGTAAAGCCTGGTGTTCGTTTTTTTTTTTTTTTTTTTTTT
>Ga0065720_1019082_pt1 | contig 38966 bp, 34 predicted proteins | sample Thericmetagenome_FD_59107 | JGI IMG/M metagenome (GOLD analysis project Ga0065720, IMG submission 59107) | Thermophilic microbial communities from the Joint Bioenergy Institute, California, USA of rice/straw/compost enrichment - eDNA_2 v2... | ecosystem: Engineered > Solid waste > Grass >... | reverse complement strand
AAATAAATCAAAAGATTAAATAGATCTTCAAATGGTCAACCTTACTGTCAGAGTCTTGTCCAGACCCGATGTCACCAACCTCGCTAACTTGCATAGATCTCTCGGACCTGATTATGATGAGAGAGTTCTTCCATCTATTGTGAATGAAGTTTTGAGAACTGTTGTTGCTCAATTTACCGCTTCTCAATTGCTCTCTCAAAGAGACCAGGTCTCTTTCAGAATTAGAAAATCCTTAGAAGAAAGAGCCAGAGCCTTCTATATTACTTTGGACGATGTTTCAATTACTCACTTGACCTTCGGAAAGGAATTCAGTGACGCTATTGAAGCCAAGCAAGTCGCTCTCCAGGTTGCTGAAAGAGCTAAATATATTGTGGAACAAGCCAGGGAAGATAAAAAGAGTATCATTATCAAGGCCCAAGCTGAAGCTAAGTCAGCTGAGCTCATTGGTAAAGCCGTTAGAGACAACCCAAGTAAGCAAATTGTTGATGTGCCTAATTTTTGTAGCTTTCCTTGAACTCAGAAGAATTGATACTGCTACCCAAATTGCTGCCATCTTAGCTGAATCTAGAAATCATGTTTTGCTTAATAGTGATCAGCTCATGATGGGATTAGGAATTAAGAAGCAATAAACATAATTTTATGTAAGAAAATAATGTCATCCTGACTTCTATATTAATGTTTATGCCTTTATTGATAGAAATCCCTATTTATATCTCAAAAAGAAAGAGAGGATTATTAATTTTTTGTAATTTAAATTGCCAATTCAATAAATCTGCCGAAATGTCATCAGATCTTGATAGACAAATAGAACAACTTAGAAAATGCGAAATTATCAAGGAAACTGAAGTCAAGGCTCTTTGTGCGAAGGCAAGAGAAATTCTCGTTGAAGAGTCTAACGTCCAGAGAGTTGATGCTCCAGTTACAGTATTAGTTTCTTTTTTTTCCCTTTAACATTTAGATTTGTGGAGATATCCATGGACAATTCCATGATTTAATTGAACTTTTCAAAGTAGGTGGAGACTGTCCAGATACTAACTACCTTTTCTTGGGGGATTTTGTTGATAGAGGATTCAATAGCGTTGAAACTTTCCTTCTATTACTTGCCCTCAAGGTATGAGTCATAAAAGTTTATTAATGTCGTTTTAGGTCAGATATCCTGATAGAATCACTTTGATCAGAGGAAATCATGAATCCAGGCAAATTACTCAAGTTTACGGATTTTATGATGAATGTTTGAGGAAATATGGATCTCTTAATGTCTGGAGATACTGTACAGAGATCTTTGATTATTTGAGTCTGGCTGCTGTTATTGAGGATAGAATTTTCTGTGTTCATGGAGGTCTTTCCCCTTCAATCAATACTCTCGATGATGTAAAATTCATTCTTCAGTCTGTTAAAGCGCATAGATTAGAGCTATTGACAGAAAACAAGAAGTCCCTCATGACGGAGCTATGTGTGATCTTATGTGGTCTGATCCTGATGGTAAGAAGAGAGGATTTGTGAATTGAAATTGTTTAGACATTGAAGGATGGACATTGAGCCCTAGAGGTGCTGGATATGTCTTTGGTGGAAATGTTGTTGAAGAATTTAACAGAACTAATAATATAGAGCTTATCTGCCGAGCTCATCAATTAGTCATGGAAGGATATAAGTAAGAAAATCAGTAAGTGAGAATAATTTATAATAGATCTATGTTTAACGATCAACTCGTCACTGTCTGGTCGGCTCCTAATTATTGCTACAGATGTGGTAATGTTGCTGCCATTCTAGAACTAGATGAAAACCTCTCTAAATTATATAAAATGTTTGATGCTGCTCCCCAGGTAACAAATGAGATATCGTTACTTAATTAGTAGGAAAATAGAGGAGCTCCATCTAAGAAATCCGTTCCTGATTACTTCCTTTAATTCTGAATAGGTGCATATTGTTTAATTCGTAAGAATCTTGATCATGAATGTTCCAATGAAGTTTTCCTGAATTGTATTCTGATCTTTTTCGAGATTCAGAGAGTGATTATAAAATTCTAAAATTTTCTCACTATCAAAATTAACTGCAAAACACTCTCCCAAAGCCAAGATATAGGATATACATGGCCAATCCAATTTCTAGACATACTCTTTATCAAGCTAATGAAATCATTTAGTTATGACTTGTTTTTAATGTGATAGGGTTGATGGAGCCTTTCATTAATTTAAGCCTAGTAGACCATAGTCCTGGGCCTTTTTTTCTTTTTCTCGATTTTGTTGTCATTGGGATGTTTCACTTTTGTTTGGGGTTTTATTAATAAAAGTAATTAGATATCTTGTATAAGATTACGATAAATTAATAAAAAACAGATGGAACCTCAAAAAAACGTCCCTAAACTCTCAACCCTGCCTAAATCTTTTCAGGACTGGGAAGTTGGAAGCGGTTACGAGATCGTAAAGCAAATCGGCAGTGGCTCCTATGGTTATGTCGTTGAAGCTATCCAGAAATCAACTGGGAAAAAAGTTGCGATCAAGAGGCTAAACAAAATCTTCGAAGATGTCGTAGATTGTAAGAGAATCCTTCGTGAAGTTACTTTACTTCGCAAGCTTGTTCACCCTAATCTTGTCAACATTATCGAAATCCTTGAGCCTTCTGACCCTAAAACTTTTGATACCTTATATGTTGTCCTTGAATATGCTCAATCCGATCTCAAGAAATTATTGAAATCCCCTATTCATCTTGAAATGATCCATATTCAAACTCTGGTTTATAACATTCTTGTAGGCTTGAAGTACATCCATTCTGCTGACGTCTTGCATAGAGACTTAAAACCCGCTAATGTCCTCATCAATGAAGATTGTTCAGTGAAAATTTGTGACTTTGGTCTTGCCAGATCAATTGAAGGAATTGAAGGTGCCCATTTCAGCGCCAAGGATGAATCCGTTGCTGATGATGTTGATGAAAATGTAACCAAAAATTCTACAACCAAGCCCAAGGTTGGAAATCCCAAGCTCGTGAAGACCTCTGGTGGAATGATCAAGACTAAGAATATGAAACGTGAGCTAACAGGTCACGTCGTTACTAGATGGTACAGAGCTCCAGAACTTATCCTCTTGGAAAAGGACTACACTGCTGCTATCGATGTCTGGTCCCTTGGATGCATTTTCGCTGAATTACTTGGCATGATCAAGGAGAATGCTCCTACTTTCCTTGATAGATCTCCCTTGTTCCCAGGAACTTCCTGTTTCCCATTGTCACCTGATAGATCAAATAATGTTAAAAGAGGTGGATTCCCTCACAGTTCTCAAGATCAATTGAGTGTTATTTTCTCTGTACTCGGAACACCTAAAGAGGAAGACTTTGAGTTTGTGACAGACTCTAAGGCTATTGAATATCTTAAAAGCTTCCCCTTCAAGAAGCCATCAGACCTTACTGAAATCTATCCTGCCGCTACCTCTGAAGCTATTGACCTCTTGAAGAAGATGCTTCAGTTCAATCCTAGAAAAAGAATCTCTATCGATGAGGCCTTGAATCATCCTTTTGTTTCTAAGGTCAGGGATAAGAGCAAAGAAACTGTTGCTCCCGGACCATGCATCCTCGAATTTGAAAAGGAAGGAGAAATGACTGCAGAAAGACTTAGAGAATTATTCCTTGAAGAAATCAAAAATTACAGAAAGAAGTAAATATAACCTCTATCAAGAAGAACTTTTGTGATGTTGTGTTATTTTCTATCTAAGCTTTACATCTACTGGAACTATATTGAGTTAATAAAATAAATAGAATGGCCTAAACAAATAAATCGATATCCTTCAGAACTTAGCTTTTAGGTCTTGGTTTATCTCTTAAGTTACAAGTCTCAAGCTTCTATCCATTTAACCAAATACTCTTTTGTTTTCAAAAATCTTCTTCGAACCATTAACGATAACAATCAATCTATGATCATGATTTTCATATATGAAAAGATTTAATAGTCTAAGCCCTAATTGATCTTAGAATATCTAAGAAGTTGATATTCTCAACTAAATAATGGCAGGATTGTCTGCTCGTTCTGATCTGGATTTTATTTTGTTTCGTTTTGCAGAAATTAAAACATCTATTTTATTTTGGCAAAACTTAGGAAAATTTATTTTAACGCTGCATTGATCAGGCAAGAAAATGGACTACAGGTACTTAATCTAATCAATAACATTTTTTTTAACTAAGAATATTCCATTGTGGACTGATAACTAATATTATTTAGCGATGATGAGCAAGATGACATCATAAAACCCACCAGATTTGTCTCTCGAGAGTATATTAAAAATAATTCAAGCCAAAACCAAAGCCAGAATGTGATTAGAGAAGGTGGGGAACCCAAGGTTGCAGAGTATAAGAATAAATCCGGTCGCGCAATTAATGAAGCATTTTTTGACGATTTTGAACTTTATGATGAACACATGAAAGTAAATTTATTTGAAACTTTCCAACAAGTTTAGCAAACAACAAAGAATTTAAAGGAGAAGTATAAAGCCCTAATGAAATCAAGTATCTTGAATTGAAATTGCATAACAACTTCAGATCTCGATCCCTCTGAAGGGAACGGATTTACAGATGAAGAAGAAAACAAGCACTATCAGGATGATTTTGAACCAGTAGAAACTGAGCATAAGAGGAACGATTATGTCAATCATGATGACGATGATGAAGACATGAATAATTACACAAATGAGTTGCCTAACGATGGAGAAGACACTATGCCTGATATTCCTATTATTGATACCAAAGGAAGTAATGAAACATTTAGCAACTCTAATTTTCTTAGGTGTAGAATCCAGGGAGGCTATGTTCACCCCGAAAAGGACAGAAAAAGAGATAAAGCAAAAGGAAAGAATAAAGAAAAATCCTAATTACGAAAATGTTGTAAGTTTTGGAAAAAAGAATATGAAAGAAAAATTATCTGGCAGCTCTCTTGCTACAGATAAGCAAAAATCCACAATCCCAAAAGTTCCGAAGAAACCAAACCAAAATAAGAGTGATAATGAGGACGACAGAAGTACTCAAAAAGCTATAGATGGTTATAATCCTAATAATTACAGTTTCAATATCAAAAGAACTCCTGTTGAATTATCCCCTATAAATAAACATAATATTTCGGCTGATTTTCCAGTACAAATTACTTCCACAAAAAACGCAAGAGAATATATTTCAAATCTTATTGAATATTCTAAGCAATACTCAAAGATTGATTCTGCTCGATTAGATCATTCTGCAGTCCCAGAATCAAAAGAGAGATATGCATATCTTAAGGCCTACAGATATTCGACACCACAGAGAGTGGAGCTTCCTAGATTAATTTCAAAACTCAAAGGAAAATCCCCTGATCCAAGACTTAGGAATAAAAGTGAAGATAATTCGTTCCATCTGAAGCGAATGGATTTTTATAGAGAAGCGAATAAATATGAGAGTGGAAAAAATTCTTCAACTACAACTAAGGATATTTCCAATATTAACAGTGGAACCAATGTCAGTTCTATTATTGACAAAGATAGTGAAGTAATAAAATCCAGCAGTAAATCGAAATATCTTAAAATAAATTTCTAGGAAGAATAAATAGTTTTGACCGTCCAATGAAAAAAATCAGGACATTAGTGTCTGATTATTATTTCAGTAAATTTTCTTATTCTCATTTCTTAAAAATAGGTGAACGCGTAGAACATTTACTCAACTCCCAAATAAAACATAAAACTGAACAAGAAGTGGTTACTCAAAATACTGTTCTTAGGAGATATATAAATGAAATGAAAGAAGATCTTAGAAGGCTATTAAACAAGGCCTCAAATTCAACCCACAGCACTCGCAGAGTTTCCCCTTCAAAAAGAATTTCTCAAATAAATGATGAAATGATGTATAATGAAAGTCTCATGGAAGACTACTTAAAAGAAATTGAAACTCTGAGTAAAATGGTTCTAAAGGCAAACGCAATTGAATATATGGTCAAAATAGACGAAAAAATTGAACTCGTCAAACAAAAAAAGAGAAAAATTGAGATCGAGAAAAAGCAATTGGAAATGCTTCAAAAGAAAGAGCAATATAATGTCCTCGGGAATAATTTTCTGTATCCTCAGATTGAAAAAGGTAAAGTGGACATCTTAAATCAAAGACGTGAAGTTCTTGATCGAATGAAGAGGGATAGCCGTAGACTCAAAAAACTTAATAAAAAGGCTCAAGAGTTAATCCATGAGCAAACAGAGCACTTAGGGGAAATGGCAATAAGATACAAAAAGCTCAGGGTGATTGCTGAGCATTTTGGAGTAATATTAGATCCCAGCAAGATCGAACAGGCTGAAAAATTGCAAAAGAAACATAAAGACCTCAAGAGGAAAATCGCAATTCTTGAAAAGTCCATTATGCAACGTCAAAGACTCAATGAGCTAAAGGCAGGTACCTTGAAGTCTGAAATTATTGAAGAGAGAAAATACAATAAAAAACTTCAACAAGATTTAGCAAATCTCATCAAGGCATCAGAAGATGTTCAGTTTGAAGTCAAAGATCTAGAGGAAGTTCATCAGAATATTATCTACCAAGAAAAGATGAAAGAGGCTGCTCTTAGAGAAGACATTGACACTGGATTTAGAGTTACTCAAAATGAGACCAGTATGATGAATGTAAATTCTGAAAAAGACGATTTCGAAGTAACCGAGACCTTCAATGGTAAAAGAGGATCTACAGTGGAAGAAGGAGATATCCCAGGCCCTGGGGAAGATATTGTCGAAATTTCTGATGATGATTCAAAAGAAGGGCAAGGCAAGAAAAAGGTTATCAAGATAAGAGTCGCTAAAAAGAGAAAGGTCATTGGGCCAAATGGAACTGAAATTGAAGAGACATATTACACAGAGGAGGAAATTGAAGTTGATGAAGAGGAAGAAGCAAAGAGACAAATTCTGGTCGATGTATGTCAAGTTGAGAAAATGACCTATGACACAAAGCCTGAATTTGAAATTGTCAATGGAATTGCAAATATCCAGAATTTGAGTGACTTATTTGAGTTAGATAAGAAAAAAGAAATCAACAAAATTTATAAAAATTATTCCATTACAGAGGAATACCATTTGGTTCAAGTTCCTCCATTCGATATGGAATACAGGCCAGAATTAGCAGTCACTCATAACTTATACACAGAAGAATCTCATTCTCCGAGCAGTCCCAAAAAGAAAGGACATTATGAAAGAAAAGTTATATTATCAAAGCAGAACTCTATTGACAGGAGTAGAGTTAAAGACTCACTCAGTGCCACAAGTGATGGTAATGGTGATGGGCATAACATGCTTCCCAGTGAGCAAAGTTACTACAGCCCTAAGGGCTATGATGAAGAATTCGAGGAGGTGAATGAAGAGGATGAAGAAGAAAATAGTGATGGAGAACAAAATGCAAGTCCTTCAATGAACAGGACTGTTTCAAAAAGGAGCGATCAATTTGAACTTGAGCACTCTGCTATACCTCAGAGAAAAAGCCAGCTTGATCTCGCCATTTCCAATAATGCTGAGCCAAGGGAATCTGATCTCCCTGAAGACAAGTCTTATAAAATCATTGATCAGGGACATATACCAAGTGAAAAGAATTCTAAGATTACAACACACACTTCAAATATGAACTCAGTTTCTACTCAGCCATTTGATAACAGGACTTCAGCCAATTCAAGTCATCCAACTCTCAAAAATGAAATCATGTCTCCTAGACAAAAAGCCCCTCTAAAACAACAAAATATTAATACAATTTCAACCCTCAATGAAAAAACTCTAGAAGACAATGATATTCCTAGCAGACAGAACACCACAAAAAATAATAGTATCCCTGACTTTGCTGAACAAAATGAAACTACAAGCTTACAAAAGTTTGCTACGAAGCCTTTCACAATCAAGAAAACTCATGAATATACTAAGAAGACAACAGAAGACCTTACTACATTTGAAACTCCAAAATCCGTGACTATGAATATCAACAACCAAAATAATGGACAAACCATACCTAAAAGTCAAGCGCCAGAAGGAACTGATCAGCAGCCCACAGAGCAATATAATCCAACTCCTGAGAAAAAAATCGAACCGAAATCAGAGAATAAGTTCGAAGTAAACTTAGTCAACAAGACTTCTATTGAAGATCATCCATTTTCTATCAAAGAAACTGATAACCAAAATCAAAATCATGCTCCGAAAGGAGATGATCAAAGGTTTAAACTAGATATCCCAAATAAGGAGAACAAAATTGAAAGCAAGCCGAATCAAAACGAAGATGATCCTTTTAATTTTACATTGACACATAACCCATCTACTTCACGCAGGCCCAGAGTTTTCCGTAAGGATAGTGTTGAGACAACATTCCTGGAGGAAAAAATTGATAACAAGAGTGCACAACCCAAAATGTCAGCTCGTACTACTAAGATAGTGGATCCATTTGACAAAGTAGAGGACGATTTTAGTAATATTGATTTTTCAATCAAAGCCAAGCAGCTGTTCAAAGAGAACACCTCAGAGGTTGAACTTAAACAAAACCCATTTTCCACGAAAAGCATTTTCGATAAAAATCCAAATGAAAAAGATGATGATTTTGATCTTTTTTCAGACAAGCCTAATAAAAAAGACACGACCTCTAATTTGAATGGCACTGCAAAATTCTCCTTACTTAACCAATCCGAAGATGTTAACATATTGAATGAATCTAATTTCAATCGAAATAGAAATGGAATGCCAAGGAGGCTAAAAATTGCTCAGAAAGGAGATCAAGAAATAAAGAAGAAGGTATAAGTTTTGTTTAATAGTCTAATATATTATAGGAACTGGCTATGGCTGAAAAAGTCGAAAAAGAAGGAAATAACTTTTTCTCTGATTTGGGATTTGATTAAAGAGAGTTGCTGATACTTTAGTTTGAGTTTTAACTTATTTTGTTTACTTATGATTACGCAATTTTGTTACTCAATTCATCTTGTATTTTTAATGTTTTTATTCTGCTATCTTCATTATTTCATACTCTTTTATGAATTTCAATAAATTTTAACACTTTTATTGTACATAGGATAACGACCTGATAATGCAGGATCGCCTACTTTGCAAAAGGAAAGGCCATGGGATGCCCTTAGATATGATCTGTATTAATAACGCATGTCCTTTCAAAGGTCTAATATGCCATAAATGTTTCCTAGATAATCCTCATCAGCATTTAAGTGGTGATATTATGTCTCTCGACAAATTCTTACAAAAGTGTGACAATATTTTGAATAAACCTGCTTCGGCTCAATTGAATTTAAATTCAGGACAAATTGGCACATTGAACGAAGAGTATCAAGGAGTCAAAGAAATGATTGAGACTTTTAAAGATCGAGCCCAAAGCTCTCTTCAGAAACTGATAAAAAGGCTTGAACGAAACACAAATCTTGCTTTTGCTACTCTCCTTGAAGCAACAAAAGCTCCAAAGAGTACACTGCAAGCAACCTTGGAAAGCACAGTGAATATGATAAGATCAAAAGGATACAAAGATTTAGAAGTAATAAATTCTCAGTTAAATATTCTTTGTCCTTGTCTTGAGCATAGGAATAATGAGCTCATTTTGGTTGAAGCCAAGCAATCAGGGGAGATAAATTCGGGGCTTTCATTAAGTACTATAAATGAATTCAAAAAAGAGCTAGTTCGAGTGAGAGATCTCCTCGATAAAGGGATCGAATGGATAGAGAAAATGCCAAACCCAGATATTACCACAATAAATCATGGAATAGGAAGTCTTTCATCTTCACCTAGTCGCATAAAGAAACCTGTGTTGTTAGAAAAACCTAATAGTACAATGAGATTTAGTCTTCCCATGGAAGAAAGGAAATTAGATGTTAAAATGGAATATGATCCCGAAGAGTCTTACAAAAAAAAAGAAAATATAAAAAAAGGTGTAGAAAAAGAAGTTTCAATAAAAAATTCTAGGAAGCTTGAAGACCCTGAAAGAATTGTAGGAGACTCTCCACAGAAGAAAGTCAAAACTTATGAACCATTTATGCTCACAACCAAAATCTTTCCTGGAAGTTCTAGCCCAATTAAAGGTCTCGATAAGCCTATTAATCTTCAAAGATTGCTACTTGATGAGATGACATATACCCATTTTTCATATCTAGACCTCCATGCTATTACATTCAAAACTGAAAAAGATCTTTTATTGAGAGGTTTTAGCAGTTACTCGATTCATAAACCCGAAATCACAGCAACATTTGATTATGTCTTGATGCAGGGAGAATATTGTGATGAAGATGAGCTAGTTGGCACTAAGTCAAAACCATTGTGTCATGGAACCTTTAAACTTACTACTCGACCAAATAATTTTAAAGTGGAACAGATAGTGTTTAGCACTCCTATGAAACTAAATAAAGATGTTTTCTATACTCTAAGAATTACAAATAGAACTAAAGAGGGTGATTTCTTCTGTTACAAAGGCACCAATGGACTTGAGAAATGCAAGCCCTTTACTTTTTTCCCTTCAAAATCAAATAGTAAAGTTAAACCCTATAGCGATGTCAAGGCGGGTCAGATTCCAGAACTTCTTTATTCAAACTTGAATTAGTAAATCAGTATTTTTAGCACCTGGTTTATCTATCTGTTAAGAATTTGTATTAAATATAGATGGGGATTTTATCTTTAATCGACACTATGAATCATTCACAACCTTCCTGACTTGTTTCTATGATGATCGTGCATCACCTACTATTGAACAAAGTTCAATCATATCCAGGCAAATGCTCTTGATAGGATGTCTATCAGTATTGACTCATATAGCCATATACTTTTAAGCTACTCTGTTAATAATCAATCCTACTCGTCTCTGAGAGTAGTGTATATTATGATACTTGCGAAAGAGTGCTGTCATGTAATAAAGAATCATACCCAAGAGAATCTTTTTCTTTCTATAGCTTTAAAATAGTTAGAATTTGCATCCTTATTTCTGTTGTAGTCTCTATTCATATTATTACCTCGAACACCTCAATTGTTCTTAATTTGTAAAATTGATTGAATTCTCTTTATTTTGTAGATATAGATCTTTATGTTCAATTGCTGTGTTGAGAAAGTGCCTTTCTGAATACTACACTGACTGCTTATATCCATTTTTTCGTAATTAATTATGATGCAAAGAGTTGTATTTTAGTAAAACTGTTCTCATAATTAAATAAAAAGTTTTAAAAGGATGTCAAACCAGTTAACTTAAGTTCTACAAAGATAACTTCATAGGTCATACAATATCAAGCTTTCTGAAGCCGTCAATGACTTACTCGAGCTCCATCAAATGGAAAATTGGCCAGCCCAAGAAAATGAGCAGAAACTTGGAGTAACAATTATATTAATGTATTTATCTAGTCCTAGATGACCTATGCCAGAACTGACTATGAATGGTTCGTTATTTATGCCAACCTCTATTTCAGATATATCTCAGCATACAAGAAACTCGAAGATTGCTATGATCAGATGCTTCATCCTCAAAAGAGGAAACTTGTCAAAAACATGCTTGAGAATACTATGGTTAGATTATGCGAAATCAAGAATGTATCAATTGAGTATAGTCACATCTAAATCTAGTAGGAACTTGTTTATTACAATACCCATCACAACTCTCCGCAAGCTGACTTTGTTCATCTTGATGAATTATTGATTGATTTGAAATTAAATGAAGATGCATTAGAAATACCTATTCCTCGTTACTTCAAGAGGGACTCCGACCCAACCGAAGCTTTGAAGAAAAGAAATCAACTATTTGTAAATTAATGACAACTTCATGAAACCTCTAGGATAATTTGTTGGCTAAGTATGGCAATCCTATTCCTGAAGAAGAAGTGATAGAAGACAAGCTTGTATTAGATCTTGATATTGAGAAGGCTATTTGGTTGATTCAAAAGAATGAAAGAGGTCGTCAAGGTATAGACAGAGCTATTCTGGCCAAAAATCTCAGAAAGACTGAACAGAAAAAGGCCGAAAGACAAAAGAAAATCGCAGAGGGTATCGAAGTAGCTGAAGATACCGAAAGAGAAGATGCCGTCATTGTTGTGCAGAAATAGTAAAATTTTGTTGTTCAAAATCACAGTTGTTAGCTTCAGAGGATTTATTGCTAGAGAAACCGTTGAGAAAATGAGAGAAGATGAACTCATATTTTTGGGCATGAAGAGAATTGGAGAAGATCCTAAGGATCCTAACTCCACAAAATTCAAGTATGAGCAGAATAGAGACAGACGAAAGGATCTTCAAGACAAATATGAAAAGGATCTTGAGAAGGCAAAAGAAGACTTGAAGGATCAAATCAAAAAACATGAACAAAATGACATCAAGGAAACCTTGCTAGAAGAAAGAAGACAATGGATAAGAGATTATATAGAACGTTTCGAGAAGAATCAACTTCCAAAATCATACAAGGAATTCTATAAATGGAAGGATGTCGCCAAGCCTCTGACTCCAGAAGAGGAGGAAGCTCTTAGAAAGGAAGAGGAAGATAAGAAAAAAGAGGCTAAGAAGAAGAAGGACGCGAAAAAAGCTGGAGGTGGAAAAAAGAAGAAGACTGAGACCCCTGTAAGAAAATGTCCATCATGCTTAATAGTTTCTTAGGAAGAAGAATTTATGAAGAAGCATATCTGGAAAGGCCCAAGTGAAATTGTCAACAAGATCCAAGAAAAGTGAGATAGTTTAGATTTTACTAATTATTACTAGCATTGACAACTTTGCGAAAGAATGGGAATCTAATGAGAATGACCAAAAGAACTTCGAACAAAAGTTCGATGTCGAAAAAGCCAAGGCTGAAGTTCGTCCTAAGGTCGAAGAAGAAATCACAAGCGTTGTTGATCAAATGATCCAAATCGAAATCGATAATCTCCGTATTAAGTGTGGAATGAAGCCTGTCAAAGAAAAGAAACCCAAGAAGCCTAAGAAGAAGAAGAAGGCAAAAGAAATGCCTTGGGGTAAAATAGTGGGCAACAGAGATCCCAGAGATCTGTTTGCTGAGGTAATCCATTTTCAATTCTCAGCTAAGTTTTAGTTAGTTGAATATGGTGTAGCCAAAAAACTCATGCCATGCCAATTGAGTGACTTCATCGGAGATTTCAGTAAACTTGGAACTGTTCAACAAGTTCAAAAAGATTTCATGCCTGATCCATCCCTGGCTCACATTAGACAGGCAGTAACAGAGTTTATTGCCATTCCTCTTGGTAGCAGTACAGTTAGAGAGTATTTTGCAAATGGTGACCTCCCCGTCAATAAATCTTTCTTATTCTTCGGGCCCCAGGGTACTGGTAAGACAATGATAGTAAGAGCTTTACAAACTCAATGTAATGCTATTGTTTTTGATTTGACTCCATCTAATATCCTTGAAAAGTACACAGATAGAACAGCTTGCAAAAAGCTATTCCGTCAAGTTTATACAGTCGCCCATGAATATGAACCAGCTATTATCTTGATGGATGAAATTGACTTGGTCTTCCCTAAGAAAAGAACATCAAAAGAAGCTAAGGCTGCTGCAAGGTATTGCTTATTCGGTTGAATTTGATCACCTTAGATTGAAGACTCCAACCGAGACTTTGATTAAGTTCATAAAGGACTCAAAGAGAGTTGTCTTCATTGGTTGTACAAATAAATATGACCTCAGTCCAAAAGATATCAAGAAAAACTTCTATAAAAAATTCTATTTCCCCTTCCCTGACTATGGTACCAGGATGTTACTCTTCAAGACCTTCATTGAACAAAAAGGAGGAACTCTTAAAGACAGCTTCTCACTCAGTACTTTGGCTCATTTGACAGAAGGTTATACAGCAGGAGCAGTAAAAGATTCTAAATATCATTTGTAATGTTCTAGTTCAAATCTGTTGTTGATAAGGTCCTAACGGAAAGAAGAAAGGCCCAATTGGCCCAAAGACCATTGACTATAAATGAATTTGTAGGCGCTCTTTCAACAAGCTTCTGTGTTTATAGCCAAGAATATATCAAATATTGGCAGGTGATTTCCATTTATTTAGTTTTGAGTTTTTAGCCATTGAATGATGACATCAATTATATCAAGGAAAAGAGAGAGAAAATGAGAGCTCCACCTGAAGATGATACAAAGAAGAAGGGCAAAAAAGGTGGTGAAAAGAAAAAGAAGAAATAGATTTGAGATAGTATCATCCATAATAAGGATATATCTTTTCACATTTAATTACTAAATATGCAACAATACAAAATACAATAATATTCTCAGAACAACCACAACTTAATATTAAAAGATACGTACATTAATTAGATGATGAGAAACTTTGGTAGAAGAGACAAGAACAAAGTTAATGAGAACCCATTCTGAGTTTATTGAATTCAAGCTCTTGAATCAGCTGACGAACTTCCTGAACCTTCTTGGAATCAACATCTTTTCCAACTTTGATCATGAATTTCTATAATGACCTTAGAGATACAATTCTAAAAGTACCTCAGCTTGTTCCAGATAATATCTTGCTTCATTTGGTTGCTTCACGTTCTTCAAGAGCTTCCCCAAGTTTAAGCTTACCTGTGCCCTTCGTGCATAGGTCTTATTGCCAACTTGCTCAAGTATTCTCAGTGCTATCTTGTAATACTTAATAGCCTGATTTCTTAAATAAATTTTCATTTGAATTACATCACTATAGCTCTTCATTAAAAGACTAGTACTTGCAATATTGCAATAAATCAAAGAAATTCCTTCGTAATGCTTGTCTTTTTCTTCTAGGTCTTCAAATAATTCACTCGAACGTTAGATAAAGTAAAAGAGAAAATACATAGCAGAAAAATAATATGTAATCGCTTTAGTATATTGTGAATATTTTCTGAAAATATTGGCCACTTCATTGTAGATAATGAAAGAATTGACATCAGGCTAACAAATTATTTATGATAGAGAGATCTTACATGTGTTGAGAGGAGAACTAGAAGCTTCCTTTCATAGTAATCAATCTTATTCCCATCATTTATGATAAATGATAGATAGAGGAGATTCAAATAGATTCTGTATGTGTAAAGATGAGTCTTTCCAAGGAGATTGATATAAATTTCAAGAGCTGTTTCATACAGATCAATTGATTCTCTGTAGTGCTTAACTTTGTACTTGATTTGAGCCATGCAAACATAGCAATTTGCAGAATGGATGGTATATTTTCCTAGAGTTTTCTCTAGAATATGATTTCCAACTGAGAAATTGCTATAGGCCTTCTCATATTCACGATTAGATAAATAAGCTTTTCTAGAGAGTAAACCATAAAAAAATCTAATGTACCCTAGAGATATGTAGCTATGCGCAGTTTGTTCATGGTTGTTTCCATAGTAGCTTGCTTTGAGCTTTAAGGAAGAGGAATAACATCTAATAGCTTCTGAAATCATTTTCCTAAGAAATGAGTGATAACTGAACAATTCTTACTTTTTCATGTAGAGTGAAGATATTTGATCATATAAATAAGCCAAATTTTTCTGATCTTGAGAAAGTTTCTCATCATTAAGCATGATATCAATTCCTCTTTGGTAATAGTGGATAGCGTCTGAGATCTTATTAAGCCTATGATAAGACATTCCCAATTTTTTATAGCAAGAAATTATTCTCTTTTGACTTCAAAATTATTTTTGATTCTAATAAAAATAACCTAATAGTATCTTTCTTGAGTTTGAGCAGGTCGAGAGCTTGTTTATATAAATTGATCGCCAGGTCTACTTTTTCAAGTGCCTATTATTCATAAGTAAAGGATTAATAAAGAGCTACTAAGGCTGCATTGGCTTTGTTGTACTTGACAATATGAATATCATCCACAAGGTGTGCCTTTTCAATTTCAATTTCTGTATTGTATGAATTTTTATCCTGTAGAAGATGCTCAACTTGATCGTAGATATCAAAACTAGTCTGATAATCTCTCTTCTTCATATTCAAAGAAGCAAGAAGGTTTAGTAAAGCATAGTAATAAAGGAAGATGTATTTGTCATTGATCCTAATAAAGTGAGATGAAGTAAGAATATGATACGGTTGGATGCTATTTATAATTTTAATGGTGTTCTCTGCATGTAATTCAGCCATTTCAATCTGATTGCTTTTTGCGTAGCACTCTGATATCAGATAATTGATGTATCTAGAATCATAAATTTATTAGCAGTAAAAACTTACATTGAGTGAGGATTGGTTGCATGCAAAGTTGAAAGTTTGACAATTTCAATCAATTTAAATAGGGCTTCAGAGAACTTGGATTGATTAATGAGATCTACGCATTCAAGTTCTCTTTCAACAATTTGTTCTTTCGTTAGTGATTCATATTTATTCCCATAAATTTGGGACTTCATTGAAGTAGTCCTTCTATGGCTTGGCTTTTGCATAGTGTCTTTTGCATGAAGCTTTGAGCTTGAGTAAGCACGCGGCAGTCCATATCTTCTCATTTCGAAGGAATCACAAATAAAATCATCATCTCTCATGGAATATTGTCCGTCATTCTGTTTAGTATCTTCTGGGATAAGTGCATCATAAAAGTCATAGTCAGTTTTCTCAATTGAAGCGTTCCTATGATGGATCAAACTAACCGCTGATCTGGTGTGTTCTCCTTTACTGCTGAAGGTGCTACATCGGTGGGAAGAGTGTTTAGAGTCATAACCAATGTTTTCATGGTCTATGTTAGAATTGTAGTAATTCAAATTTTCTTTTGAGTGTTCATAATTGATTTGATAGTTAACCATACGCTTTAATATTTCCCCATTCGATCTTGTATCTCTTCTAGTCAGAACATCATCTGTTTCTTGTCGATAAATATTCACCAATTCTAATCCTTGCTTTTCTTTGGTACTTTCATAATGTTCTTCTCTTCTCTCCACTTCGCTCGGGCCCTTATAAGAACTCTGTAATTTTATTTGAGATTGTGATATCTCATATTCATAATGTGGATTGCTAGTAAAATGAGTGCTCGTATCAGGAGTTATGATCGGATTTGGCGTGTTAGGATATTTCTCTTTGAATCTTTCAGTATTTAAAACAGATCCAACATTGCTGTTATTAGGAACTCTGAAACGACTAGTTTCAGGAGCACTCAATAGAATATTCTCCTTGGAAGTACTTATATCATAACTTCTTTCTGTGTGTCTGTTTCCTGAAAATGTTGGAACTTCGACCGGTCTATTTTCATATGAACTGTCTCTTCTCTTGTCAATCATCTTCTGTGTAAAATCTTGACTCTGATGTCTATCTGTTACATATTCTCTTCGCATATTGACTGTCTCTAATTTTTGATAAAGCCTTTCTCTAGAAGAACTGTTATTCATCAAAAATGCTTGTTTGCGATTTTCATCATGATTATTGCTGGTGGAATAAGATTGGCCGTTTTTGTGAGGGTCATTAGGACTGCGCTCTAAAAGATCTTTTCTTAGAACTTCGGAAAAATATTGTCTATCATTTTGTAAGTTAGTTGATGAATGATCCCTATCAAGTCTATGAACTGGATAAGCTCTGTCTTGGACATTAGAAGTATTAATCTTAGAGGTATTGATTTCAGGGATTCTCTTATTTCTTCCACCCATTCCAACAGGTCGGGGTAAGTAGTAGGGGTATGTCATATCCTTTTTATCATCTTCATGACTATATCTCTTATTGCCCTCGTGATGTAGGATACTTTGTCCTGATTGAGGATAAGATTGATCAGATTTCCTAATTGATTTATTTGATTCATATTCCTCAGTATCAAATTCCAGTTTCAGCAAATGTCCATCATTGACCCTAGGATTTATAGACTTCAAAGTGGATACTTTCTCTCTTTCAATTTCCTTAGAGTGTGGAGACGCAGAATAATCATGGAGGACTTGTTTGGCTGTAAGATGTTCTTCTACAGAGTAGTCTCTCTGGTTTTCAATAAAAGAGCGATCTGACCTTGTCATTGTCTCATGATTCAATACTTTGATGAAAGGGTTCATGTTCCTCTGGCCTTCCTCTTGTGATCGATCTCTGAGGTAGTCAAGCGAACCTGTAGACTTCGACTCCTCAGTTGGCTTGGCTCTCTCAATATGCGAAATTTGCAAGTTCTCAAATCTGCTATAAGTTTTTTTCTCAAGAACTTGAGATGGATCGTCCATTTCTTGAAAGAGTTCATACTCTTCAGGAGAATCAGGTGAATTATTTCTTCTATCTCTAGATTTAGTATCTAAGCTAGTACCTTGCTCTAACAATTGTTCATTTTGCTTTTGAAGTTGAGTCTCTGGTAAAGGCGCTTCATTCTCTTTGTGGTTGGACTGTACTTCATCAGGTGAATATTCAAAAGTCTGTCCTCTTCTAAGTTCATATTTATGATCACTTGGAGTTTCATTGGGTTTAACATTCTCAGGGGTTTTATTTGCACTTGGGAAATTTCGTTCCCTGGTGTTGTCTGTTGGACCTGCTAAGAAAGCACTGAGTCGAGGAGGTCTACTAACAGCTTTTTCTGGGTGATAGTTAGTTCTATAATTTTCAAGGACCTGGATATTATCGTTTCCTTCCACTGAAACTTGGGATTGAGGTTGTCCAGGGTTTTGTTTTGAGGCACTAGATACTTGGGGAAGTCTGGGAGTTTCTCGTTCGAAAGATCCAAATGACACTCTTTGAGTTGGATCAATCATTTGAAGTCTCATTTTACGATCTGATTCTTCCTGAACTTGCTCTATGCTCTTTTTGGTTTGACCATAAGGATTTGAGCTGAAGTTTGCAATATCTACTGGATTCTCATTTGATAAATATCCCTGTATATAATTATTATTCATCTGCTCAACCCTTGGATTGGTTTGATTTGTGCTGTCAGATGGGAAATTTTTGCCGTCTGTTCTATATGCTTCTTCCTCATCTTCTTTATTTAAATAGGTAGAGGCTCTTGCTTCACTTCTATAGTTGCTCTTAGAAGAAGAGTGTAACAAAGATGGCGGTAGTCTCTTTTTGGAGCTGGAATAATGATCTTCTCGTGAGCTAGCTCTGAAGGGACTGACTTGATTACTAGAATTCCTTGATTTAAAAGTTCCAGTTTGAACATATGATTCAGGCTCCTGTGTATTTTCAATTGAACTTTTTATACCTTCAGGATGGTTCTCTCTGGCGCTATTACTATTAGGACAAGTTCTGTACTCATTCTGTAGATCTTCTCTTTGTAAATCCAGCAGGCTGACTCTGCTTTTTCTTGATACATCAAACATTCTTTCGCCTTCCTCACTGTAATATTCCTTTTCCCTTGAATTGTATCTGCTTGGATCAGCCACTGAGTCATGATCCTGAGAAATATTTTGGTGAAGATGGATCTCATAAACTTTAGGTTGACTTAATCTTTTGGTGGAGATAACCTGTTTGATTTTTACTAGTTCTTCTTCCATCTCATTCTTGATATTATTTTCAAGCTGACTGCCTAAATATTCAACTCTGTCCTTTAGAGACTTCCCTTTCAATTTTCTATTGTAATTTTTAAATTCTTCCCAGTCACTGGATGTCTCATCAGTTTGGCAACCAATATTTGCTGATTTCTCTTGCTTTGAAGAATTAAGGGACTGATCTCTTTTAGGTAAGGATTGCTTTCTTTTCCTCGGTAAAGGATTTGGGAGTAAAACCCTACTTCTATTTACATCTTCGCCAGTTTGCGAATTATAGTTTTCAGTCTCAAATTTATTCTCCTTCGTATCAGTGGAATCTAATGTAAGGCCTTCTTCATTCTTATTCTCACAATTAGAATTGGCAAATGTTTGATTTGGCTTTATGAAAATTTCTTTTTGAATTATTCCTGAGTTGACGCTTGAATTGTTAATTTCTTTCTCTAAGAGAGGCTCCCTTTGATAAGAATTTCCCTTACTCTCTTGCATATACAGATTGGAAGTTTGATTTTGATTTAAAGCTTATTTCTGTTTAAATTCTAAACAGATATTTGAATCCAACATGCTAAATTATACACAAAACCTGGGAAATAGATCTATCTATTAATCTAACTAAAGATTTTCATTGTATGACAAACAATTTGTTGCTCAACCATGTTAAAGTATTAATATGAGATATCAAACTATAAACTGTTGAAAGATTATGCTAATAGAAAATTGTACTTTTGGAGCTCGATATCTAGGCAACAACATATTAATCGATGAATTTATTATAAACATCTAGTGGAGACATTTAAGAGTAATAGATACTCTTCTCTATTCCCTTGCTAATCTTGTTCATCCAGTTAGTGTCCTTCTTTTCAGATTTCTTTCCATCAAGGGGCTTTCCATTCCAAATAGCGATAGTATTATATTTTCCTGGCCCAGGACCACCTTCATCTGTTTTCTTTCCCTTTTTCCCAAATCTTTCTTGAGTTCCCCAAGTTTTGACTTTAGAGCCAGACTTTTCTTTATCCTTACTGATTGCTTCCAATTTTTGGAATGTGCCAAAACTAACAGGAATAGGGTTATAGGTACCCATATCAGGAAGGCTTGATTTCTTGGTCTTCTTAGCATGCTCAGCGTGTTTCTTTCTCCAGTCTGCCGGGTCCATTTTCCTGGTTGTCTTGGGTCCAAAATCAGGGTACTAAGGTATAGGATGATGATACAGATAATTATTTACTTTTGCATTATACATTCCTGGTCCTGGAACCAAATTTGCAACGTATTCACATTCTGATAGGAAGAAGAGTCTTTCAGCGCTACTGTAAATTTTTAGAGGAAAATCATATAATATTACTTTTTTGCTTTACTTGACTTGGCCCTCATAGCTTTGATTTCTTCTTCAATTTCTTTTTCATCTTTGCGAACTTTGTATGCTCCGGGTCCTGGGACAGGTCTTCTCTTTTGTTCTAAGATGATTTGGTCGATATAAGTGTTTTTTATGGGGATGTGCTTAGGAGGTTCTTTCTTTATTTTGTCCTCAGGGAACCAAGGCTTGACGACATTGTAGAAATTAGGTCCTGGAGTATCTTTTGCTGTTCTAATTGTCTCAGTAAGGTAATCTCCCTTCTTAAGTGCCTTGGGAGCTGGCTTTTTCTGCTTGCCTTCTCTTTCCTCAGCTAATTTTCTGGGATCGAGGTATTTTCTTGGAGCTTCATATCCTTCAATACCCCAAGCAGTATTCATTCTCATAGAGACTTCATACATCTCTCTGATTGGGATTGCTTTAAGTTGTTATTGAGTTTAGGGATCTCTTACTTGTCACTGTATTTGCTAATTGAGGAGCAGGAATGGTGTCGGTGCCTGACATAATTATTTCACCGTTGTGTTTTGTTTAAGTTATAATGTATATTGATATTTAGGTACAATATCAATAATTAAATGACTTTACTCAAAAAAGATTTCATTGCTTCATTGCCATTTTTAATAGCTGTTCTTTGTTTGGTCTCTTCTGGAGGAGCCACCACAACTGACTCACAAAACCTGCACCCCAGCCAATCCAGTTATTTATCAGGTTTGAAATTCAATGGCAAATTCCTGATTTATTCATAGATTACACCACTAATCCTACAGTTCTTTTGCTTGAAAAGTATATCAGGGACTACCATACATTCAGTCTCGTGGTGTATGAAACTCTCGAAAAACTTATTGAACCCGCATACCAAGAAATCAGAAAGAATATTTGGTTGAACTTGGTGTTTTCTGCAGGACTTGCTTTAATCGGACTGAGAGTTATATTATCCTTTTTCAAATCATTATTCAAATCAAAAGTATAGTTTTTCCTCAGTGTTTGATTCTCTAGAAAAATTTTAGTTACAATAGAGAAGAATCAATCTCTTTAAATGATGTCAAAGAAGTATGAAAAACTATCGCTAAATAACACTATTCAGCATTTCAAGAAATTCTCTGGAGAACTAGACAAATTGAGAAAGCAGATTGACGAAGTTTCCAAATCTGGAATTAAGACTAATCCAGGTAAAGGTGAAACTCAGGTCATTACTACCTCTGCTAAAGTCGATGCTGACTTGAAGAATGAAATAAATCAAATAACTCAAAACCTGGCAAAGAATGAAGGCAAATTTCTTATTCTCTTTTGTGACCTAAATAGAAACTATCAATAAATTCCTCAAGGAAAAGAAGCACGTTGACAATTTCCTGATTGAATTCCAAAAGGAAGTTGTGGAGTCGCATAAAACAATTTGGAAAGAGCTCTATACTCTTAGAAATATATTGACAATGGGAAAATCTATCAGTAAACAAGTGGTATAATTTTTTCATTGAGCTAGCTCCTAGTGCTTCAACTCCCCTCAATAAGCCAAGAACTCATGACAGAACTATGTCAACAGTGCAAGCTTCTCTTGACATTGACCGAAATTCACCAAATATATCAAGCAAGAGCATCGATGGCCTTCCAAAGGAGTTTATGAAAGAATACGAATCTAGCCAATCCAATAAAAATAGTATGATCACCTTCGAAAAAAGTACTGCTCAAGTAGCTAATGTTGAGGAAATGTCTTCAAAAAACAAAAAGCCTGAAATTATAAATTCTAAATTAGAGAAGCAAGTTACAGTGAACCGCGAGGAAGTCTCCGACCCCGCTACTCGAAATGGGGAGCCAACAAAAGAAAAATCTACTGAATCTGAAGCAGCTGACGCCAATGATACTAAGAGAGAAGTATCTCCGTTCAGAATTCCACCTACCAATGGAGTTAAGCCAGGTGGCCCTATTGGAAGAATTCCAATTCCACAAGTGAGAAGACCTGGCCCAGCAATTGGATCAAATGCATTCAATAAACAAATAAATACGAACCCTGGAGCTAATTCATCTCAAGTTTAATTATATTCTTGTTGATAAATAATTGATTGTTGAGTAGGTTCAGGATATCTGGGCTCCTAATTCTGATTTCGTAACTATGTGATCTTCATATCTTTATACATATATATATATATATTGATTGGAACAGACACACTCTAAGTGAACTTCTATCTTTTAGGAAGTCTATCTTCCCTTATCCCACACATTCCAGGTGCTCACCCAAAGCTGAAATAGTAGCTCTGATTCTTAAATTTCAGCCCACCTTGCAATTGCAACAGTTAATAGCGTTGTATAATAATATAGCAGAGAAATAAATTTTATGTCAGAAAAAAAGCAAGAAAAGATCAAAACTCCAATAGATGGCGATATTTTATATGATCTACTATACCACATTCTCTGGTGTAAGGAGACTATGTACGATGATCCAAGCTTTCGATTATACCTTCCTGATACTGTTATATTCCAGGATGGCCTTCCTTTAGCATGGTATTTCTCTGATTCTGAGGGTGTTGTAAAGAAGAAGAAACCTGAAAATCTCAACAATGAAAACATTCTCAAAACTTTCATCAAAAAGAAGTCAAAATTTGATATTGTAGGATATTATATTACAATTCCATGGGAGCATCATTCAAAAAGTATCAAAGTTGAGAACTTCACCAATAAAATTTTAGAGATGGATGAAAATGAAGTCCCTTTAGTGGAGTATTTTAATGAAAAGGATTTTAAAGATTTTTTCAAAAATCCAGCCAGACTCAAAAAGGGAATTTTACAAAGATTTATAGAACCAGGAACAAATAGAAATAGTAATAGTTATCAAATATAGATAAATTTGTAGATACTATACAAGCAATTTGGACAAACAAAATCTGTATGTTTAGCAAAAAAGTCAACTACAGAACATTAGACGACCCTAGTGCAAATATTTTTGAAAAATGTGTCACATTCGATGGCCCTCCCCATCTAAGTGAAGCTGGTATTCATCCTTAATAATAATAACTAATCTTCAGTACCGTTAAGAGGAACATCCATCTCTGGAAAGATAAAACATCTTCAAGAACAGATCGTTCGGGTATGAAAAGAGTTTAAAATTGTTGAGGGAATAGCATGTTGCTGGAGTTTCCTTTGAGAAATACCAAATCTCAAAGATGGTTAGTTACTTCAAAGCTGATGCAGAGGGAAAGATCTGGTACTTATGGTCAGGGTATGTCCGATTTTCACAAAAACTTCTTCAGGAATATAATAAAGTTCCAGAAGATGAAAGGGTCGATACTGATCCTATTCAGCTTGACGAAAAAATCTTAGTAAAATGATACAATTCTTATCAACGAGTTTAGATTCCTGAAAATGTATATATTGGGCCGAACCCATCTATGTCAAGAAAACCTCATAATGAACGATTGAGGGAATGCTTACGATGCGAAAAGAGTTTCCCATCTAATCACTTCGTCGAAATTGAGTATAAGAAAATTATTGAAGAAGCTGAGGATGTCATTAATGAAGAAGAGAGAACAGAATCACAGAAATATAATACACAGAAATTAATGATATGCCCAAAAGTAATCTGTCTTATCAAGTTTAAATCTGTAGGATGCTATTAAATACCAAGATATAGCAGAACATCTCAGAGTAAGAAATCGGAATGCTGATATTCCACTTTTCTTAAGAAAATTGCACCCAAAACTCAAAGTCCCTGAATATGAAAAACTTCGAAATCAACCCTATTTTCTCAATAAGAAAGTAGAAATCTGCCTAAATTGTTATTGCTATTTCTTGGCAATGAATCCTTTAGCAGGATCAAAAATCAATATTGCAAGAATTCAGCCTGATCCAAATATAATGAGAAACCTCTATCCAGAAGGAATCAAAACCAAAGAGAAGGTGCTGAAAGAAAATACTTTGTTTAATGAATAGATTGTTCAAAATATTGTCAAACGAAAAACATATTCTAGTATGTTTAAATCGACGGATCATAAAGTGATCCCTGTCGGAGAATTTAGAGAAAGGTCTAGATCATCTTTAGCTTTTACATCTCGACTTATCGGTAATAATGAACCGATTGAAGTTTTACATCTACCAAATGTCGAGATGACACCGTAAACCATTCTTAAATATGCTTCTAACTTGACAGAGAGAAAAAAGTGCAATTCAAGGATCATGGTTTCAGTCTAAGCAAAATAGACTCTAGACGAACAACTGCATCTACAACTAGAGTTTCTGGAAGAGATTCACAATTGTTCAGTACAAGAGAAAAGAGTCATCGATCTCAATCGAATTTAAGGCCAAGAGAAAAGTCACTAGCTCATGAAAATACACAACACCAATCATTTACTAGTATGCTTGGTAAATTAACTGAATCTCTTTTAATGATGCTTTAGCTCAAAATAGATCACGAAGCATTAGCAACATAATGAATTGGTTTCATAAAGACACTAACATATTCCTAACAGGCAAAACACAAAATATTATAGAACCCCAAAATCTATCTCGTATTTATGATCCCACATATCAAGCAGAAATTTTGTTCGGTTCAAAGCTAGACAAGCGTATTCAAGACATAGAAAAAGCTGCTATGATTAAGAATTCTGGGAACGATGATCTCTTTGATTATTTTCTTAAGATTCAAGAGTCACAGCTTCCTATTGAATTTACAGTTGTGGATGAGAATCAAGACACAATCTTCCCTAACTTGATTTTAGAGTCAGAGAAAAAACCTCTAAGTAGAGAATCAAACATGTCAGGTAATTCTTCTGGTCGCAAACTCCCTCCTGGGTTACAGGGATATTTGAACCCATCATTATATAAAAAGACTCCAAACAGGAAAACTTGTTTGGTTCCTAAGCCCGATATCCAAGAGAATAAGGAAGTTGCAGAAGCTTTTGACCAATTACAAAAAGAAGGAATTTCCATTATTTCAAAAATTTCTTCAAACAAAGTTGAGGGTGTTTCATTAGAACCATCCAGCCCTTATATGGAACAAAGCAAAGAAGTTTCTGATAATTCAGTGAGGCATCCCAGAGAACAATTCAACATGAAGGGAGTTGGATCAGGCCTTAATTCATCTAATGTTGATTATTCCCAAATTCCCTCACAGAATGATAAGCAGCCCAATACTATGCCAGCCTTAACTTTTAGCAAAGAGAATCTGATTAGTCAAAGCAGAGAATATGTTACTCATAACGACTCCAATCAAAAGATGAATCATCGAATACACTCTGCCGACAACAGTAAGCTTCTGGAACGCAATAATAATAATAATAATGGAACTTCTGAAAATAGCCATTCAACGAAGAACAAGTTTAAGACAGAGTTGCTGGCATGTGAATAGTTTTTTGTATTTGTTATATAACTTGATTTTACTTTCTACTTGTAAACGATGGTATGATATAAAATTTATGAACAACAAACGTTGATATATTTTCTCTTTAAATCACATACAACAAGGAAATAATTACAAGCAATAAGGCTGAAGCTAACATTCTGAAACCACCCAACACTCTTACCTCTACTGTTCCAACATCCTTACCAAGAATAGGTTCAATTGGGTATTCGTTAGCAACAGTATAATAAACGGCATAGACTGCATTTGGCTTAAGATCTTTAAGGAGTAATTGAACTTCATTATTATTGGCAATGACAACTCTTGCACAGCTGTCTGCGGGTTCATCATTCCAATCCTTGCAAGCATATATTTGTCTGGGGGATGGAGTTTCAGGGATACGAGTTTGAATATCCTTTGTGCCAAATTCATTTTCAGGGTCCGGAACAATTTTTATAAATTCTCTAGCAATTGCATAAACCGTACCCGAAGCACTCATTTTAATGCTATGCAAACTAATCGTAGCATTCCCTTCAACAACATCATAAGAGTACTTGATATTCTCTAACTTTGGCATTTTAATATTTCCTTTGGATGTGTAGGCATCTTTCTGAGTAAACGAATATACAGTGCTCATTTCAGATATGAAATTAATTCCCTTCAATATGGCTTGAGAATAAAAGTTAGGTTTGGCATTTCCTGAATTGTCAAAGTAAACTGGAACTGTTGAGGAGCTAGCATCATTTTCAAGCTGAGGATCAGGGAGTAAATAAAAGGTAAATTCAGTAGCATAGTTAGAGTAAGTATTTCCGGTGTAAGAAAGGAATCTGCTTGTTGGTTCAATAAAGTTAGAGCATGAGAATCCTTGAGCATCAACGACACTACAGAATTTAACAAGTTACTGTGATACTTACTTAATGATTCGAGTTTGAAATAGTCTCAGCAAGAAGCAAATAAGGTCATTAAGCTGATCAATATAGATAATCTGGTTAAATTTGGTTTTCATCTTGATAATAGGATTCAAGTCTAATGATAAGTAAACGTAAAAGTTATAATACCTTTTGTGGTGAAGTCAAATGTCAAAGGATCGTTTTGATTATTTCCTTTCTTTTGATTTTCATAATAGATATAGGCTTTGTAACGTGTTTCTGGTTTTAAGGAGACAATTTGTAAGCTGTAAGGAACACCTGGACTGTCCAAAATAATTAGGAAATATCTTTGCCAGCACCCTGTAGTAGTCTCAATAGTATTGTAACTACTATTTCTGAGCATATTCTTGACAATGTCAATAGTTAATGGCTTCATACAGTTAGCATTTACTTGGACTATGGCCACACCAGCTTCTGGATAATTCAACTGAAATGAGGCATAAGTCTTGCCCAATCCTGTTTGACTTCCTGAGATGAATGGAGTTGGCAAGTTTTTATCAATGACGATAATTTCAACTGTATCTGTGGAGAGCCTGTAAGACTCATAATTACTTCCATCCAATTCTAAAGAAATAGTGAATGAAGAAATAGCTAATTTAGTTGTTGCAACGAAAGCTAGATATTGAGTTCTTTGATTCACAGTGAAGTTCAAGGCTGGAGAACTGTAGTCAGCATCAATTCTGAATGCTCCATTAAAGAAAGCTTCATTGAAAACTATAAGAATCTGGAGATCACTATAAGGAGGGTTAACTAGAGTGATAGGAATAGGTAGAGAAGTTCCACCCCGGATAACATAAATTGTGGAAGGAATGGTAATAGTGATTGGATTGTCAGTGACGATTATTCTAATATTGAACAAATCACCATAGAGATTAGTCAAAGATTCGTCTTGACTTTGGGAAAAGTTGAGAGGATAGGTTCTGGCCTTGACATTTTTGTCACACCCGACCTTGAAGGTATTGCTAATGTCTCCCACAAAAAAGTCAATAACGGATGGAATAAATTTGAATCCATTGATTGAAGCAGTTATAACAACATCCTGTTGGAATCTGCTTCCATCTAAAGTACCAATCGTTATCAAGTCAGAATATGTTCCTCTAGTTAGGATGAGATCATTTCCACCATTGGCAGTCAGTGTGTTGGGTGGATCAATATAAGTAATATTGGAGGCAGAGTTCAAACTTTTCGTACTGAGTGCTATAACACTATTCTCATCTGGCTTAAAGGCACCAATTATAAACTCATTAGGGTCCACTGTTGTAGCTTTTGATGGATTTGGAACAGCTTTGATAATCATTTTTATGAGAGATGCAGCTGGGATATCTGCGACAATCGTAAATTTCACAGTCTTACCAATTATTTCACAGGATTCTGATGAAACATCATTTGTTGTGACTCCAAGTAACTGATAACTCATGGAGCATTCAAGAGATGGAATATAAGGTAGGTTGATGTATTCTGAGACAAATGTAACTGTAACAATGTATGTCTGAGGAATTAGTACTGATGTTAAGACTGTCAGGGTATGGTCATTAGTTTCCTTGACATATAGATTTGTTGTGGTTACTTGACGAAGATAAAGTGATCCGATTTTGTCTGAAGGAGCAATAAGATCAGGTAATTTTAAGAATGTTTGCTCAGAGTACATCTTATTGGATAAGGTGTCAATGGCAAAGAACAAATCTTCTGCAGAAGCCACTGCTCTTTCCCTATTCGGAACAACAAATCCATAAATAGTGATGGTAAAAGTATCTCCAGGAGAGAACAAAGTTGGAGGATCAATTAGTCGAAGCCTGAAAGGATAGGCGGAATCAGTGTCACATACTATGGGATCATTGTCAAGTCGACATTCAATCTTGTTAGGGTCATTTGAAAGAGCAGGTAAGAAATAAGATGGGAAATGAATGTAAAAAACAGTATCAGCATCAATATATGAAACCATTGGAGTAACTGATAGAGTAATTTCTCCTAAGCATCCAACACAGAAATACCTGTAACTACTTAGACTAATGTTAGTACTTGAACCAAATTTAAGAACAGGATAAGGAGTATATGCTCCCTTCTTTTGTGTAAGGACAAAGACGTTATCTGTTGACCTTCTAAGCCTAATTTGAATTTCATCAGTGCTATGAGTGGCCGGTGTTCTAATGTTGTCCACTCTTAGAGAATAAGATCCCTGAGGAAGCAATAATCCTTGCTCGATGATCAATACGAGAACTTGATTTTTTAAGGCACCCACGATATTTATCCTGGAGCTCGTTCCAATGTTATAGAGAACAAGAGCCAAGCGATCTGTATTTTTATTATTTCCTTGTATATCAGAGCCAACATCAACTTCCAAGATTTCATTAGGGAACATATCTCTTGGGAGAGTAAAGTCGAGTTGCAAGTTCGAGATGGAATCAAGGTTCTGGAAGTCATAGTCTATATTATCGATGATCATGAAATCATTATTGATAACCTCTAAATAATAAGGAAATGTTCCTTGTTCGATCAAATATCCAAAATCAGCATCAAAGATAGAAAATGAGACAGATTGAGTAGGAGAGTTTCCATGATCAAGTCCATAAAATGAAAAGTCAAAGCGTGCCCCAGCCGGCAGTCTTGAAGCTAATTTGAATGACAAACGAATTTCTCTAAGGTTAGCTTGGCAATCAAACTCATTTGACGAGAGAGTAGTCGTTACACCTCCAGTAGTGTATTTTACTGTACAACCTGAGATAGTTATGTAAGCATCTTCAAAATTGAATTTCACTTTTGTTTCCAAATCAATATCTGCATTAGGTGTAAAGGAAAGTGTGCAGTATGTATTCAAGTAACCTCTGATCATGTGAGTACAATTGAAGCCAAGTTGATTCATAGTATTCACGCTAAGAGCATTTCTTCCTCCATTAATAAACTGATTATAAGATACAATATTTCCTGTTCTATCAGTCACATAGATAATATGATCTGGAGTATCGAGAGAATAAGGCATGTAAACATTGTGGAGTAGGAAGGTAACAGGAGTGGTGGCAGTTCCTATCATAGGGAATAAAATAGCATGTAGCTTGTAACCAGTAGTTGTCTCATATGATAAGAAGACGATGGAATCCTGAGGATCGGTACTGATTGGTGTACCCAAGTTGGTCACGCTTGAGGAAGAACTCCAGAAATTCCAAGACGTAATCAAAATAGTGGTTGCTCCAATGTTCGAGCCCGAATTTGCAAGATAGCCACCTGGAGTACTGAAGATGATAGGGACATCATTTGGTGCTAAAATACCAGCAAATGCTCCAGTTAGATCAAGCTTTAGATTTGAATCAGGATCTGTCGAAGTCAGGAAAACAAGATCCTTCAGAGGTGTAAATGTGTATAATGCAGATAAATAGAGATTTTCATAGGTTCTTGTGGTAGTGTCAAATTTTCCCACCATAAATTCGTAGGAGTGAAGACCAGTTGTGAAGAACTGTGGGATGTATATATTGAAGTCAGATGAGAGAGCTGTATTAGGCAAAGTGATAATGACTCGATTCCAATCTAAGGGATTTGTAGCGAGAGTTGTAGGATTTCCTTGAATGTATTGACAAGATATAGCTAGATTACTAGCACAAGGGAAAGTGCCTTGATCCGTAACTTGGAGAAAATTTGATAATGATACTTGACCATAAATTGTGAGTATGAGCTTTTCAGTAGCAGTAAGAGTAATAGCGTTCAAAGTTGTGCTGAGACCAGTGACCCTTATGAAAGAGGGATAGTTAGCATTCGTATTCAATCTGAAATCTCCAATATGATACTGCAAGAAGTTACTGAGCACAGATCTCTGAGGTCTAACAAAAGCAAAAACCATAAATTCTTTGTATTGAGTTCCAGTTCCATCATAATCGAGAATTCCGTAGAACTCATAAATTGCGGTTTCATGATTAGAGACTTTGGAAAGGGTCAAGTCACTAATTGTGAGGGCAATGAGACCAGTACTAGGGAAAGCATTTTGACCCGTCTCACTGTTCAGCGTAATTAGGGTGTAAGTTGTAGTAGCCACGGTACAAGGGCTGAGAGTGCCAACTCCTGCACTTGAGGTACATGTTGGGGTTCCTGCAGTAATAAACTTGGATCCATAGATTTTAAGGGATGAACCGGTAGTTGTGTCTCGAGTACGAGGACTGAGACCAATATTGATTTGATTTCCATCAATGTTGATAACTCCATTTTCTCCGCTTGTGCCTTGAATGTAGGACACTATAGATTTGGCATTGGTCTTTAAGACTATTGGTGTAGAAGTTCCGAACTTTAGGGTAGTTGAATCAAGCTTGATTGTGATGCTTGTGGTAAAATCTGGAGAGATTCGTGAAAATAACACCTTTACTTGAATGTATACAGTTGATCCAACAGTTAATGTGTCAATGTTGCTGAATGTGATATTATTTGTACCGTAAGAAAATTTGACTCCATCTGAGGTAAGTGGTGGCATGGCAGATGATATATACAATGTACCTGGTATAGGTGTATTGCCAGTTGGAAACTCATAAATAATGACGCTTCCAGAAGGAATAGTAGCATCTACAACAAAGGATATGGTAATGTATTGTTCAGTGTTTTGATACAATCCAACAGGACCTGTAAAAGGTAAACCACTAGCAAGGCTGATTGTGATTGGGAGGTTATTTTGAGCAGTTGACAGTTCAGTCAGTTCATTCCTCTCTAATACATAATTACTTTTATATTCTGTTGAGTAAAATCTGATTTTTCCAGAACCAATAACAATTGGATTTATGATGTCAGTAATACTAAGCACAAACTCTCTACCGACATCGAAAGTCTCATCAAAAAATATTTCAATAATGTTATCATTAATTTTGGAATATGATGCAATGACTGCAGGCTCATATAAGTATGTGGGCTGACCTTGGGAGACTGCAAGAGAATATAATGGACTTTGAGCAGTAGTAATGACAGGAGATCCAAACTTCCAAGGAAAGTCTATGACTACCACGACTCTTGAGTATCTGGCTGTAAACTTTTTGGAAAATCGAATGTGGAAGGTGGCATCATTTGAAGCGCCTTGAAGATATCTTGTCCCAGGAGTACCCAAATTCAATAATTCTAAAAACATATGCCCAGTATTTGCATAGGATTCCCAGACAAATTGCCCAAATCCTGGATTCATATCAAATATAATGGCAGAAGATGGATCAGTCGTAGAAGTGGTCGAAAGTTCGAAAAGTTCTGTATGTCCTGGAGTATCAGGAATGACTTCATTCACAAAAATAGTTGCATATATCTTATCAGTACTGGTGAGTGCAACTCCTGGAGCAATATACACAGAATTATCGCTTGCAGTGCAAATTGTTTTTGTCGTGGGCAAAGGAGTATTTACACTAAATAAACAAGTTGGATTTGTCACAGTCGTATAGTTGGCAAACTTTAATCTGATGAAGTTGTCAGATCGAAGTCCTGAATCTAATGTAAATGCAAGATTATAGATTGAGGGTAACTTTGTATTCACGAAAACTGCCTGGAAAGGTTCCAGAGGCCTAATAAAGCCAATCTGATGGGACAAATTGATTAGTGATAAGGTTAGTATTAAGATAGGAAGAATCATAAGTTTGTTAGTTTTATTTATTCAGGTAATTGATTTTTTTCCCTTTAATCCCTTTTGAATTGAGAACAACAAGTAAACTAATTTTAGTTTTGCATGAACTCACTTCTGATTCATTATGAATTGTCTAAATTAAGATCTTTCATCCTGAACTTCATTGAAATATAGCAACTAATAGTTAGTTTTGTTTATTAACTAAAAGGTTAGATTACAGATCAATCAAATTAAGGAGACAAGATTTTTTTTTTTGGGAAGAAAGATATCTTATTGATGTCTTCGATTTGCTTCATTTCTCAAATATTTATCATATAACCAAATAAAAAGAGTTAATTTACATTGTTGACAATGCTCCTCACCTCTTACATTCTAAAACTTTTTGTAATCGTAGTGACCATGTTCATGAAGCGGAGTCTCGGTCAAACACTTGATTCAGTATTTATTTTTACACAAGATAGAAATAATAACAGATATGAAATATATTCAAATGGACAATTGAACCAAATATGGAATATCACAGAAACAAATAGCCATTCTTCTTGCCAAACTGTCCCTATCGCAATAGAGAACACAACCATCGATAGCAGAATCTTTGGGATCCAAAATCTTGGATCATCGAATATTGAGATCTCAAATATCATAATAGAAACAAATCTGGAAGTTTTGAATCTTACTATGATAGGAAATAGAACTAGTAAAATAGCCTCAAATGCCACAGAACTGTTTGAGATACAATATGACTGTCATAATGAAAATATTATTAAGCAAAATCTTAATGGATGGAGTTATATTCAAATCAAAATTTCAACTTCTACAGAGAGCATAAACTTTGGTTACATGAAAATATGCACCCTTGAGAATAGAAGTAGGGTTGACTTGAGCTTGTTTTTAATCCTCAGTTTGGCTATCTTTGTGGTAGCATCTGCCACAAGAATTAAAAAAGGGTTTCACCAGGAAGATTCAGGTTCACAGAGGGATGAGATAAAACCTGTGCATGCTTTCTATTTTGTGGCCTTCGCTTCCCTTTCACTTGCAGTATTTTACTTTTTGAGACAATATATCCAATCTTATTTCACAATTGTGTTCTCTCTTTCAACAGTTTCATGTCTGACCATCCTATTCTCAGATTGGCTTGAGGATCTGTGTCTTAAGATAAGTGGCAAATGCCATAATACTTATAGCCTAAAGTTCTTTGGGGATTTCAAAATGTATCATATACCTAGCTTCTTGCTTGCTGCTATATTGGTTGTGTTTTGGTATATCACCAGACATTGGATCCTAAATAATCTAATTGGGGTGGGTATAGTATGTCTACTTTTCAAATTAGTCAAGCTTCCTTCTTTGAAAACAGCATTCATATTGTTGGGAGCATGTTTCTGTTATGATATCTTCTGGGTTTTTATTTCCAAACTCATATTTGGAGAATCTGTCATGGTAGCAACAGCATCAGCTTGGGATATACCTATAAAGTTAGAGTGGCCATACTTTATTGAAACTCCAATGAAAAGCTGCTCTGTATTAGGTCTGGGAGACATCATCCTTCCCGGATTCTTTGTTACTCTAAATTATCGTTTTGGATATTATAAGAGAACTATTTTGTATTATTATTCCAGTCTTCTCGCATATGTGCTTGCAATTTTCTCTTGTGGACTGGTGCTATTTTTTACGGGAACGGGACAACCAGCTTTATTATATATTGTACCCATGATGCTCTTTGTTACAACATATATTAGCTATAAAAGAGGCGAACTAAAAGAATTTTGGGAAGGAGTTCCAGATACATTTGAATATGAGAATATGATTAATTTAGCGAATTGCAGTGATATTGTAAGATTACAAATTTCTACGGAGGATTCAGCAATATAAAGTTTCTTATTGATGGACATATTAAGGCCATATTAAAAGTCGAAGCTATATTTTGATTTTCCAAAGGGATGATCGTATGGTTAAAAGCATCTCCTTTCAATGTTGTTTGCTTCCAGAGAGTTCCAACTTTGTGTTATTAGATATTCCCAAGTATTCTTTCAAGGTTTTGACAATGAGTGTATCATCTTGAGTAGATGAAAGAATATCTTCAATGTTCCTTAACTTTTCTCTCAAATTGTCTCTCTCTGTCTTCACTTTTCCATAATCCTCAAGCTTTAGACAATTAGAAGTGGTGACATTTTCTTTATTCTTCTCTGTGATAGTAGGAACATCACTCATTCTGGCTTTCTTAAGAGTTGCATGAGATGCTTCTTCCTTAGTTTTAGTCTTCTTGCTTTCCTTTGGGCCACTGCCGCCAACAAATCCAAAATCAACCTCAGTCTTTCCTCTTCTGCCTTGGGCATCATAACCGTTATGGTTTGTTCCAAACTTGAGTTCGTAAAATCTTTTCATCCACTGTCCAAACTCAAGATTGTCTTGATATTTAGCCATAATAAGCCTTTCCACCTAGCCATTAAGAACTCACACTATAACTAATTACAGGAATATTTCTTTTGACTCCTAATTTATCAAAGGCTTGCTGAAGAATTTTGAAGTTGCTAACAAATTCATATTCATGCTTGGCCTTCCAGTTGACTTTGTGGAGAGGAACTTCTCCAGGGAAGCAAGCGTCTAACAGTTGACAGTAAATAGCTCCAGTTCCCAGTTGTTCAACTTTAGTGATATTGAGCTAATTTTTCAACTTCAATCAAAAATACTCTTACTTTCAACAAATCATTAATCCAACCCAAGAGTTCACTCCTGGAAACGAAGAAGGCACCCTCCATCATTCCGATTGTGTCTGCCATGTTTTCGCTTGTTTTCAAATATTTAGAAATTTAAATTTGAATCTTGAATAAATAACGTAATAAATGGGCTAAGTGAAAATATATATTACATTGATTGAACTAGTATAAAATAATGTTGAAAGATTAGAGAATATAGTAAGTTTGAGCTTTCTTTAATCCATTGAAAAAGTTTGGCTGAATGTCCCACCAGACTTATTTTCAAGTAGCTTCTGTTCGATTCTTGGGGATATTAATGGGAAAGTAATGTCAGTAATTGTTTTACTGTTTTCAACAAATGCCCAGACAGCTATGCAGTGAATGAAATCATTGATATCTTTTACCTTCTTCTGAAATTTTATTATTCTTACCTACGTTTAGACTTTTTAGAGAATGAGCTAAATTGCTTTCCGCAAGGAAATATAGGAAACTGTCATCAATATTTTTGGCTCCTAGAAACTATTATGAGCTAGTTTAAACATTATACCTTCAATACTGAGTTCCTCAAGCATCATTTTCCCGATCATATAGAAATGATCTAGACATAGGTTAGAATAACTTAGATCTATCCTCTTTAAAAACTGTAAGTTTGATAGAAGATAAACATTTTGAAGAGCCATCTTTTGGTTTGATGCAAGCTCCAGAGATTCAAGCTTCCTATTCAAAGTTACTATGATCTCTATTGTATTGTCAGTTAGATTTGAGCAAGCACATAGGCTCAACTTGACCAGATGTGAGCAATTCCTCATAATATTCTCTACATCTTGATCTGTGATCATACTCTTATGAAGAGCAAGCTGTTGCATATTTTTACATTGAGCAATTGATCTAAATGATCTACTTGTCAATAGGTTGCAGGAAATTAGTTTGATGTAGAGTAATGAGAATTTACTAGACTCACATATATCTTGAACATCCTTGTCAATAATCAGGACCTCCATATTAGGCCTGTCTGGCTCAAGGGCAAATACTTCAAATAACTTTTGCCCTTGTTGAAATTCATTGGAGATTTTAGTACTCAATTTGTTCTTTTTGAAAAATGGAGCAACTTTCTTACCACAGAGCATATTCTTCATTTTCTTGATGTGAGGTAGCCTTCCTCCATTTTCAAAAAGTTTTGTCACTTGTACTTCATTCATGTTCTTGAATTGGATTTTGGAAAAATAGTCGTAGCTTAACCAGATTGATTTATAAGACTTATACCAATATCTGCATACTCTTGAAACTCTAGCATTATCTTCAAGTGTGAGAAATGACATTATTCTCCTCATCAACTCTTTAGGTAAGCATTGCCTATAACATTAGATATAGATAATATACTGGATTACCAGGAATAGTGATTCCTTGAACTTTTATTCAACCAGTTAACCAAAAATGAATGATCTGTTTTAAAATGTCGGGGTCTTGTTTCTTTTTGCGGAGTCTGAGGATTTTTGTTTGAATATCCTTCACTTTTTACTTCTTTCTTCTTTGATACACCAAAATAGTCCTCAATGTTCTTTTTTGGTGTCTTGAATAGATAATTGCTAGTTTTAGTCTCTTCTCCAAAGGCAGATTTGGAAGCCTCTGTAAATATAGGGAAAGGTGTGGTGTCATTCTTACACTTTATAGGGAAACCTGTGTAATTGTCCTCTTCACTACGAATGGGGGAGCTAGTTTGAGTTTGCAATTGTGTGATGTCATGATCAGCCACCGATTCGATGTCCATTATCTCATTTCTGATAATCTTAGAAGGCAACTTATCACCCAATTCTTGTGACTGAGGCCTCTTTTGAAAATAGTCGAATATTTTCTGCTGATGCATTTTATTATATATTGCTGCTCAAAGCAATTTAAATAAATTACGGCGTTTAAAAGGGGAAATATCAGTTGATCAGGTCATAGAGTGAAGGCTTAGCATTGAACTAAGCAAGATATGATGACTGAATTGAGGATAATTTAATTTCCATCTGGAAAGAAGAATACTAACTTTTATCATTTCAAGGGTAAATTTTATACTACTATCAAACTCTCTTCAGAGAGGAGGAACACTAAACTCTAGTGATTTTACACTAGGCGATTCATACAATTTCTGAGTCGCTTTGGTGAGAAATAGAGGTTCTTTATAAGTCTTGAGAAAACTTTTTTTGGTAAATTGTAAAGTAGACAATACAAAATACTCAACTTCCCGAATCATTCAAAGTTATGAGTGATTACTCTTAATAGAAAAGAGGCATTCCTGAATATTAATCACTTTATTCTAGAAACAACAACAAAATTTAGGATTTTTGATCAGCTCAGTTGAATTATCTGCAATATAAATTTATCCCAATTCATCTATATGAATCCGAGATCAAACAACACAAGACAAAAAACTTGGAAAGGACCCAGTCAAGGTATGAAACACTCATTAGCTGTTAAATAGAAATAGAGAATAAGACTACTGACTTAGCTGAAGGAAAAAGAAAACCTAGAGATCGCATGGGTAAAATCGTTTTTTTGGAAAAGCTAAAGTGGATTAGCAACTCAAACTTACACTCTGAAAGGATCAAGATCTCCTGATGCTCTAACATCTTCTTGGTCATCTTCTCTTTCAAAATCAGGATCCAGAAATATGCAATCAAAAACTCCCAAGGCCACTGTAAAAACGATTATAAATGAGCTTCCTAAATCCCCATCCAGAAATTGGGGAGAAGAGCTACCTGAAGAAGTTCAACAACAATTACAAGAGAATAATGATAAACAAACTCATCCTGAGTATGCTAATCATTTCCCTTCTCTCGGAGATACTCCTCTAGAGAAAAAGGGGGCTTATCTCAGCCCACCAAACAAACAAGGAAGTGATTTCATTAGAGAGATTTTAAGCCCATCCAATGCCATTCAGAAAGGAACACAGGTACAGGTAATCACCATGTATATATCTTTTTATCTTTAAGGGTTTTGGAGATAAAGTTCAACAGTATATGGATTCATTTGGTATTCCAAAAAATTCTAGAGAATAACTAACTTTTAGGAGAAAAAGATCCTAATGAGTCAAAGTCTCAAAGCCCAAGATCACTGAAGTCGGTTGCATCAACCACTGCAATTAGTGCTACAACAAAAGAAGAAGACCAACCTACTCCTCAAAGGGAATCAGATGATCAAAAAGAAACTCAACACGAGGCCAATCCAACTCCTCTATTTGAAGAAAAGACTTCCGACGAAAAAAATGAAGTGAATAATAAGGAAATTAGTTTCGAGCAAGTCAGATCACAGGAAGAAAGAAAAAGTCTTGAAATAAAAGAGCCCGAGTCCGAACACATTGATGAACCTAACCCATCTAATACAGAAAAGAAAGAGGATTCTGAGTATCTCGCTTTCCCTGTTGGTAGCCATTCAAGTGAACCTGTAGTGACTATTGAAGAAAGTAATTGTAATTGAGATAATTTATCTCTTTAGAAGAAGAGACTTCAACTGAAAAAATTCCAGTAAGTGTCACAACTTATGAAGAAACTACTCCTATCCTTGAAGCAAAGGAAATTGATAAACCTACCGAAGATGAAATTCAAGGTAAGGAAGAGCCTGAAGGACAAGAAGAACAGGTGAGTTCACATCAAAAGAAGAGGCAAGAAATCGAATTTTGTTTTCAAAAGGCCCTCCAATATAAAAAAGATAATCATTTTAATTTTGCAATCCTGGAGTTTAAAAAGTTGTTAGATCTAGTGGAAGATACAAATGTTAAACAATTTGGTGTCAGTGATGAAGACATTCTTTCTTATCAAATAGAATTG
>Ga0065720_1019081_pt1 | contig 39043 bp, 27 predicted proteins | sample Thericmetagenome_FD_59107 | JGI IMG/M metagenome (GOLD analysis project Ga0065720, IMG submission 59107) | Thermophilic microbial communities from the Joint Bioenergy Institute, California, USA of rice/straw/compost enrichment - eDNA_2 v2... | ecosystem: Engineered > Solid waste > Grass >... | reverse complement strand
CGGTGGTGTTTCGGCTTGTCTGACCGGGCTGAAGGGTCGGTTTTCAGGAGCCAGTTGGCCGACTTGTTTCAACGTGATACTGGCTTTGGGCAGTGTGACTCGCCATCCCGGTTTATCACTTTTGTCCTGAGATGGATGATTTTCGGTAACCCAGGCGTTGATATCAATTTGTTTTGGAGGGACTCTCAGGTAGGGGCTAACTGTAGTGAGAGTGCATTGTCCCTGGACAAGCCACAGTTCAATCCCACAAGCAATTGGCACGTTTGAAATTCCAATCTTCCTTTGTGTTAATCATTATTTTATCTCCAATACCCGAAGACTCGATGTCCTGGTTAGCAACACTAGTCCAGGATTATGCCGGGGCCCCAGTTTCCCCAGATTATCTGCATCTGCACTTCTTACCTCAAGAGTCACAAGACATGGTACAAGGTTTGACGGAAGATTGGTCATTGTCTCGAGTTACGATCACAGGTCCAAAGTATTAGCAACTTCTCGCAACAGCAAATTGCTTCTTCTGCCTGGTGTTATCAATTGACGACAATTCCAGATTACGGGTGGTAACTCCTCTGCTTCTTCCCATTTTGTTAGAGATTTCATCCCATTATACGTGTAAAAAGGAAGGTAGCAAAGGTAGTCCTCAAGAACTCCCCACAGCTGAAAGCTTGTCAGCCTCGTGATGCTTCTTGACCATGGCGGAGTTCAGAGCCGCTTCCAACTCTTCATCTATCGTCAGGGGTGTAGCAGGTTTTGGCTTCTGCTTTGCTTCAGGACGTGCCGCTTTTTTTATATCGCCTGCCAAGCACTTCTCAATGAAGTCATTGACCTCTTTGACCATTGACTGGGCTGAATCAGGATCTTGATTATCAGAGTGCTGCATGGCGTCAAAAAGCCGCAATCGATATGTAGTCGCAAGAGCGTCCAATACTTCGCTCTGGGATTCGCTGTCGCTCACAGGATTAAAGTCATCAGGCATCAAATCATGTATCGATCCAGTCTCGGTGTGGTGTTTGACCTTCTGGTAGAACGATCGTGTCGCAACACCAAGCTTGTCCGCAAGACCTGATTTAGAGAGTATGCTCGTCGTCTGGCTGAGATCCACTTCTTGAAGCCTGTTGGTGAAGGTGCGTATGTCGAACGCTGCGTCAACTACGATAGAGAGAGCTTTGCGAGATGCCTGTTGGAGAAGATTGTACATGTCTTCTTTCTCGTCCCAATGACGGGAAGACATATTATCAATCATGCGTAGGGCATTTTGCTCATACTCAGCTGCAATGTCTCGAACTATCTCTTCTTTGGGCTTCAAGGAACGATGTAGCAGCTTTGTGACAATGCTCTTAGTATAGGTGAACTCAAAATTCGCCACTTTGTACAAAGTACTTACAGTCGTAAGCCTCTGTAAAACCAGTGGTGGAGAATCATCGTCAATTGCTCTCCTCCACATCTCTTCTGGGGCCAATGCATCTATTGCTGACGGATCCTTTAAGTTTGGCAGCGGTGAGGTGTCTTGAGGCTGGGCATTGGAGCGCACAGCATCATTCTTAATGGCCACGGGATCCTTGCTAAGCCGTTCGGACGATCGTCTGATGGTATTCGATGAATTATCCAGATGTATGGAAGGCAAAACGGCGGCCTTAATATCGGGTTTCTCAGCCGAGCTTCCTGCTGCAGCACGATGGGTCGGTTGATTTCCAAGGCAGGCCACTGCTGGACATTTGGAATCTGTGTGCGCGGGATCCTGGTCAACTAAGAGAGGAGAGGTCGAGCATTCATTACCATGATCACCATTTTCTCCTGTGTCGGTCGTAATATTCTCCTTGTGCACTTGTGTGTGGAGAATAGGAGGTGAGGACGCTAGCTTTTGTTTTGGCAGTAAGGGCTCGAATTGGTTCATGAACGCTGACGTCGAACGTCGCTGATCTGCTTCTGAGCTCTGAAGAGCAAAGGGAGGTAGGTCGGTCAAGAAATCTGAAACCACACCTGAGCTTTTCTTCGATACCCACTCAGCCTCAGCTTTAAGTTTCATCTTAGGAGAGCGATGACCAACGTCTGTCTTTGATTTGGGATTGCTTGGTTCAACTTGATTCGTTGTCGGTTTGATCTCTGGCTGATTGAGAGTCTCTAGAACCATCGGATCCTTTAGGACTTTGGGGCGTCTCCGAGGTCTATTTGTCGCAATGGTGTTGCCGTCCCGATCTCTGACTGAAACCTTATCGGTGGTACTGTGTTCCTGGTTTGTCTGCTCTTGGGCTTGCCGTTTCCTTGGTCTCTCAGAACCATCACTCTCCGTTATATCGCTGAGATCAAAGATGTCATTGCCCCTTTTTTTGGTCCTGGTTTTAGTTACAGCATGGCCAGACAACAGGCGATCATACTCAGGGGAAGTTTGATCTTGCTTCGTTCCTTTCGCTGGTTGCCTCTTGTTGATTTTCAAAGTCCCTTTTTGCTTAAACTTTGGAGCTGCTTGTCTCCGAGTAGCTCGGGCGGGAGAAGAGGCTTTCGCGCGGACATACTCACTGCCGACAAGCTTCGACTCGGAGTTCTGCTCCTCCAGCCGGCTCTTTGGCCTGACCTCTAAAGACTTTGTTTTGCGTGAAGAAGCTGTTGGTGAAATATGAGTCTCTGGAAGAATTTCTTCGGCCTCGTCATGGCTCGAGGGGTCATCATGACCGTCTGGTAGTGGTTTACTCCGTATAGGTAGTTTGGGCGTTGGAGTTATCACCCCCATGATCATGTCGACAAGGGGATCTTGTTTCTTTATCTTCGGTGAGAAAACCGTTGGCGTCTGAATATGCTCCAGGTCAAGGTAACTTTCTTGAAAAACGGGGGCTGGAGTCTTTAAGCGTTCTGACTCAGGGTGTTCAACAGGCCACATCTCTGCAAGATCGGCCCGCAGAAGACCGACAGAGGCCGGAGTGGGCGACAATCGGCAGGAATGTGCGTCCATTGTCCCTAACTGACAGCAGGCCAAGTAAATAAGCGGTAATATTGCTCAGAAGGACGAGGCTGAGTCGCGTAGTTCCTGCGTCCAAGACCCCGATGTTTGTCGAAGCCTGTCCCATAACCTGGAACACAACCATCAAGACTTGTCAAGAACAAATGGAATAGATCACCATCGTAACATATCCACAGAAATGAGGGACACTGCACTCTGTAGAACGCCTGATCGTTCACATTTTCGTTTGTAGCTCTTTCCTCCTGATAGCACGTCTGCCACCTGCAACTTAGCCATACCTTCAGCAGAAGGAAAGCGCAACCAAGAATAATTGGCATTGCAGTACAATCTCCGCTTTCTGAAATTGTTTCATCGAATAGAATTGTCAGGTGGCAATATTCACAGCATCCCAACCCCCAACAATTATAGCTCTCAACCACAATTTTTCAATGCAGCTGTGGCAGCTGGTTGGTGTGTCCGGAGACAAAAGACAGTGAGGAATACCCAAGGTATAAGCACCTAGGTAGTGTTGTCGAAGGCCTTGAGTTTTTCATATGTAGGCATCAAGAAGAGTAGATATGGATTATCTGGAACGCTGTATAAATCTTTGCTGATCTGGATCAAGTCACATTATCGTTGGTATAGGTTCCTGTCTCCTCAGGCCTGTCTGCCTGTCAAGCATGTCACCACATGTGAGCAGTGCCGTTTGAACAAATATCCTTGACAGGAACGCCAACCTGGTGATAGGACAGATCATTCCCACACATCGAAAGTGCCATCTTAAATGCAAAGGCCTAAACCCGGCCCCTGTGATATTGATCTCCAGATCATGTGTGGCTACAAGGAATCGATTAATAATCTTGGCTGCAGTTCCAAACGTTTCCAAACCAAGCGGAACGGTCGGAATATTTTGTCGCCAATTGTTGATGTGGGTCTGGGGGACTAACCCCTGAAAGTCGAAAACAAGCCGAACGGCACAGAGGCGTAAAGCGCAGTGACAACATCACCAAACCGGGGGAGCTGAAATTCAGGGAAGCAGCTGAAATGACAAATCATCTCCGACCGAGGCACTTATAAACACCCGGCTTCCCGACTCCCAACCCTTTCGTCATCCCGCCCCCGGATTGCAACACCAGCGCTTCGCCAATCCTTGCCAACGGCGTATGCCGTATGCTCTGCATACGCGGCCTCCGAGATGACGGTTGCGGAACCACGCTGGAACGGAGCTCCACACGCTCTGGGTCACGGCAACGAGGCGAACGGAGGCTCCAAGAAGGGCGGGAGTACCCCAGCTTATCCTCCCATCTCTTCGATTCCGTCCACTCCTGCCGCCCGTCTTGACGAACCGGACGCCCGTCCCAGCCCATTCCCGAAGGAACCAATTCTCGCGAAAGATTTTCATCCTAAAGATGGAGTCCCCGTGCCGGCGACAATCCTCTACTTCGCCTACGGCTCCAACATGTGTGCCAAGTCGTTCCTTGGTGTGCGAGGAGTCCGGCCCTTGAGCCGGATCAACGTCTGCGCGCCAGCTCTGGACCTTGTCTTTAATCTTCCAGGAGTCCCCTACCTAGAGCCATGTTTCGCCAACACCGCTATCCGACAAGTCCCCGCTAAACCGCCAGTCCCTCCAGTCAACACTACAACCGATGACGATCACCATCCCATCGACCCCATCTGGACGAAAGGCGTCTACGGCATTGTCTACGAAGTCACCCCCTCCGACTGGGCCACAATCGTAGCCACCGAAGGCGCCGGTACAAGCTACCAGGACCTTCTCGTCCCATGCTATCCCCTCCCCTCGTCATCATCAAACGCCAACCCCCCCTCTACCACTGGAACCAAGCCCTTCCTCGCCCACACTCTTTACGCCCCTCCTATATCGACCCCCCCTCTCAACAACTGGCGAGACCTTTGGGGCCGCCTAACCGCACCTCGGGGCGCAGTCCGCAAAATCGGGCATGCCCAACCCTCCTTGCGGTACCTTAACCTTCTCCGCACGGGCGCCAAAGAACACTCCTTGCCCGACGAGTACCAGGCCTATCTCAATGCATTGCGGCCCTACACAGTGACAACACGACGCCAGCGCTGGGGACGGATCCTCTTCTTAGGGTTTTGGGCACCGCTTGTGATGCTGATGCTGGTAAGCGGGAAGATCTTTGCGGACGAGAAGGGCCGGGCGCCGGGATGGTTGGCGCGGGTGATGGGCGTGGTGGTTAATGCAGTGTGGTTGAGTTATGACTATGTGGCGAAGCCTATTTTTGGGGAGGGAGAGAGAACGATTGAGCACAAGATGAATGGGAGATGGGAGGAGATCAAGACGAAGAGGAGGAGGAAGAGTTTTGCGAGTGGGCTGCGGGGCAGGGAAGAAGCGGTTGATGAGGAGAAGAGGGTGCTGTTGGAGGGTCACAGCGGCTGAGTTGTGCTTATACCCGGGTGTGGCATTCGACCAGACGTTCAGGGGTTGGATACCAAGCAGTTGGATATCACGACAACAGCATGTGTGCGACGGTTGGTGTATATTAAATTTGTGTACTTCCTTCATCTAAAGCGTATGCCGGGTTGTCACGCTACCTGTACCGGACCGAGAGTACCTGAATCATGTCGTAGAAAGTGTTTTGTACTCCGTACTTGCACCGCACTCCAGACCATCACTCTATGCATTCAGACCGACCCCACCCCCTCTTTTTTTACACCACTTCTTCTGCACAAATACTCCTTTGTCTAACCTCTAGACACTTTACTTCCTGAACAGAGACGGAATATCCTCCACCTTAACCTTCCCATCGATGATACCCGAGACCATCTTGAAAAGCGGGTACCGGTCCTCCGCTCCACGGGCCCTCAAGAAACTGCTGACCTCCCGCGAAGTGGAAATGCCCTGCAGTTTCTGGCCGTTGAGCTCGGTGCGCTCGATCTCTTCAATGGGCACACCACGCTCAACAGCCATCTTGGAGTACCGCCAATTGCGGGCCGACGTGCAGCTGACGATCATGTCACCCCAGCCGGCGCTCTCCTCCCAGAAGGTCTTCTCCTGGATGGTCTGTGGGTAGAACTCGCGTGCGAACTGGATGATCTCAAGCATACCACGACGCATGACAGCTGTCTTGGCGGTCATGTTCCAGCCATGACCCTCGACGAAGCCGCAGGCGATGGCAACGATGTTCTTGAGCGCACCACCCAGTGACACGCCCACGACATCCGACACCATCGACACGGTGAAATAGGGCCGGCTGAACAGCGCCGAGATCTCAGCATGATCCAGCGGAGGGTATACGTGCGGTAGCGGGGTCAGCTTTGTCCGGATGATCTGGCCGCGAGAGTCAAGGTGCTCCTCGACAGGCTCGCCGTTGGCTGTGCCGTTGGTGCCGTTGACAGCACGCTTATCGCACGGAGGGGTGTTGTAGGCGATTGTCGTCTCGCACCACATCTCGTTGGCAATCTCGCTGGCGATGTTGGCGCCGCTCAGGGCGCCGCAGTAGATCTCCAGCTGCTCGCCAATGAACTCGCATATCAGTTCAATCTTATCATCTGTCACCGTAACGCCCTTGATGCAGCTGATACCACGGGCATAGGGCAGAATCTTGCCCTTGATCTGCTTGCAAATATTGCCGATAAACTCATGGGGCAGGTTGAAGATGAGAATGTTGGAATCCTTGACGGCGTCGACTAGAGAAGGGTTCGCCACGATATTGGTGGGCAACTTGATCTTGGGCAGGTACTTGACGTTCTCGTGGTGCGTGTTGATGATGGATGTGAGCTTTTGGGGCTTCTCGCCAATCTCAGGGTCGAAGTACGGCGAGCTGGACGGAATGACAACCTCCTCCTCATACACCCACATCTGCACCTCCTCCTCGAAGAGGTCCGGGTGCTCCCTTGTGTTCTCGGCGACTAGCTTGGCGACCGTGGTGCCCCAATTGCCGGAGCCGATCACGGTCACCTTATGTTTGCGCTGCGGCGAGGCCATTTTTGCCTTTGTTGTCCTGCTGTCTGCCTGATCGACTTTGGATCGGGCTGAATGGGCGAGAGTGGAGGAGGCAACGGTTTGAACCAGGGAGCGGCAGCGAATGCTAGTAGCAGGCTGATCTGGGCGCGGGAAGCACGCTACAGGCTTCGGGAGATGTTGAGGCAGGGACGAAGGCGAGAGGCAAAAGGATTTCTTGATTTGAGGAGCAAGATGGGACACGAAACGACGCAGTGGCTCGCGGGATCGTGCGGACTGGGGAAGCCGGGATGTGCAGCGCAGCAGCAAGTGGAGATGCTGGGAGAAATGGGCTGCCCGTGGATGGGTCCGAGGGGTCTTGAGGGCCCTCAGGGTCCTGGGGCTGTTGGGCGAGGAATATGCGGTCGGTGGGCGACGGTTGCTGTTGCTGGGACTGCTGGAACAGAAGTTGCTGGCAAAGAGATGGAACGAGGAAACCAAGTCCTGCGCGGTGATTGGCGCGGAGACTGACACTGTTGACACTGGCACTGGCAATGCTGGCGTTTGTGACCAAGGGTCGGGTCCTGGATGCCGTTGTGCTGGCTTGCAGTCGGGTCCTTTATATCGACTTAACAGGAGGGTCGGCCGCCCGCTACAGCACCCTCGCAAGCTTCGCATCATCTCACACCGACCTGGACCGTCGCACTCAAGTTGCTCTTTGTCTTCAGTTTCCCGTTTAGTACAAAACCACCGCCGCCATCAGATCTGTGCTCACATCTCACACCCTACCTATGGAATCACTCCCCAGTTTGCCCCAACTTGTGCCAATCTCAAAGCCAGTCACTCTCAGTCAACAGTCGGCTGGGCGGTCGGGTCAGCATGCGGTGCCAGGTGCTAGCGCTGCGGCGGGGAGGGGAAATCCGTTGCCAACGGTTGGCCGGTTCCGCGACCCATGACGCAAAGTGGTGGGAAACCATGGGGAACTGTGGGAAAAGACCGGCAGAATTCGCTCCCCGCCTTCCACATTCAGCCAAGACTTTCTCAACGAAATTTCTGCCCGAGCTTGTGACAGGCGCATCTCGACCATCGTGCAGACTTGTGCCCCTTTGTCGTCCTGGTCGGCCTCGGTCGATCCCTGTCGCCTTCTCCGTTCGCCGAGGGCGTCCTCCTGCCAAGCCTGGCGGTGGTCTTCCCCCACACGGGCAAAAGGGCCGACCAGGACCACATTGTCATTCTACGGACTTCTCGATCCTCCCTGGCCTCACCAACTACCCTTGCTTCCCTGCATGCTGCTGCATCGTGCTCGAGCGTGATGTTTCGGCAGGCCGATCAATCTTAAGCTTCACAATTTGTCCTCTTCTCAACAAGTCCCGCCGATGCATGCATCCTGGACAAGGATCGCAGCGCAGCATTCCGAGGCCTTGGAAGTGCCCATCAGCTTGCTTCTAAATCACAGCTCCTCGGTCTTGGCATACTCGGGGCCGTTCGGGCCCGGCGAACAATGGCATGTTCGCATTTTTTTTTCATCCGTAGATGTAGTCTGGACGGATCTGTTGTCCGTGGGCGGGCAGAGGCGAGATGAACGGGATTCGGGGCGCTCCCCCGTTTCGATCTGGGGTTATGGTGATAGCCTGCATTAGACTGGGCTTGCAGATCCTCGGATGAGAGAATTCATGTGTTCCATGTGCTTAGGAAGATGGCTCTTCCCATGCACGACATCGTCGAGGACTATTGAACTAGCCGTGTGATTTCGTGACTAAGATGCCATGGATAGCGCAATTGGGCATCAAGAAGAGGAGTCTCTCCATTCCAAACTTCGAAACTGTATCCGTCTTCACTTCCGGAGGGTTGGGGGTCTCAAGGTGGGCACTGGGAATCGCCACACGCAATGTTGCAAGTTCAAGTTACACAAGGTCATATTTGGGGCAATGCATATGCTTCGATGTTTTGCTGGATGGACCGAGGTCACCGGAATTGCGCAAAACCACCAGATTCAACTCCGGCTGCTGGAAGAGGCATGGGGCCGCTCTGACGAGGTAACAGGGCCTCGGGATACACCGCGACGCGAAGCCCCTAAGACCAAAACACAGCATACAGTTCGCCTGCTCTGCCCATTCTTAGAAGTCCAAGCGGTTACAAATCCCAGGCGGACTTATCCCTCTGAGACAGCACCCTGTGTTTATCACACCATGTACGGGAAAAGGCTGCAACAGTCTTATCGGCTGCTGCCAAGACTGGCTTGTCGCTGATGTCATTATACATTTGATCCATGAGGGGCATATGCGGGGCAAGGTGTAGATAAACGACGAGAGGAGGTTTAGGCATCATGCAGAGCTCTAAACACACCTTGGTAATGACGAGATGAAAAACAAGATCTGGAAATTGGGTATATAGGTAGTGCATCATTTTGCGATGGGTTAAGAGTCAATCAGTGGTGATTTTTTACGAGGAACACTTAGGTCTGCTGGAGCGGGGCAGTCTTCTGCCCCACAGACATCTTCAGTTGAAAAGATGGAGGGGCAATCTCCAACTGGTAGCAATGCAGCCAGCTGCCAGCCAAGCACGTAGCACTCTCTCAACACTTGGGCAAGATGCACCAGCGGGCGATATCAAAAGACGATAACAACTGCGATCAATAGCGGCGAGTCTCCAGGAGGCCTCTTCCAATACTGCAACATGCCCGGTGGTTTGCCATGCTGGATAAACTACAACTCGAAAAATGAAACCAACTGAATTTCAAAGCTGTGCGTTGGGCCGTTCTTGGCGCGTCTTGTCCAGCCGCCACGCATCTGTGCCTTGCGCCCCGCTGACGACATGTGCTAATGTTTGACATCCTGGGCATTTTGATAGGTTGACAGCTTGGATTATGGCAGCAGTAACATCCACCTCAGTCAGCCCGGCATGTATCAAACCCACGGGCCGGCCTGGGAGTTTCCGGTTTTGCTGCGTAGGCGCTTGCAACAGCTTGCGACTTGCATTTCTGGCAGGTACCTAACTTCTTACAGGTGTAGTAGGCGACGTCAAGTGCCCTGTGACGGAGTTGCCCTGCATCAGCTGTCTCGAAGCGAACAAGGACGACTTGGCCCCCGGGTTCCGACAACCTGGTTACCACTGTGAAGCAGACATCCTCTCTACGAATCCATCCGCTACCAACAGCAAGCTTATATGTTAGCTGACTTATTCTGACCTTCCCCCCCCCCTCCCTCTATGCCTTGTTCTCGCCCTCATCCCCCAACAAACCTACGCGCGTCAGCGACAGCTAAACGACCTTAATTGCCCCTTGGCATTGATCGATGTGATCATCATCCGCCCTGAACCCACTGGTATTCCACGGATAGCTGCTTTGAGGAACCATTTGTTATAGATTGCTCGAATGTCAAACAGACTGTTCCGATCGCTTCTTCTGTGCCTGTGCCTCGTGTGCTGCTTCGGAAGGTCGCGAAAGTGAAGAAGGAACACCGCCAATTGGATCTCAACACGAACTCGTCTTCAGTTCGTCAGCCGCGAAGGCGGGACGCAAGGCGAGCCAATCGACAACATAAGCTGGATACTGTGGTACCTACATCGCCAAGCGCCGAAGCCCAACTTATCCACCCTAGCTACCATATCCACCAACTTCTTGGACAGCTCTACCGCTAATATAAGCTCCCTGAGCTCGGAGGAATCTCCACCATCAAAACTATGGTGCCCAAAACAATGGTCTCCCACGACGTCTATTTGCTGCCCCTCAACGACGACGGGTCGCCGCAAGTGCCGGGCGAGTACGTCTACCTGGCACCTACGTGCAGCGACCCTGTCATCATCCGCTTTGCCATCGAGGGAACCTCGAGCATCTGCCGTCATGGCAGTCTTTGGGTCAACATCCCCGAGCGCGGGGCTGAATTTAGGAGAGACAAGTTCCGCGAGTTCAAGTAAGACAACGTCCCAGTACAAATATTCCGAAATGCAGATGCACTGACATCTCCGCGTAGACTAGTCCCTGATTTCAATCGCACCATCGAAATTTCCATCCCTATCTACGAAGCCGGCGCGTATGCCTACTACATCACCTACGCAGAGCTGCCCGACCTCGCGGAGCACTTGGCCGAAACAAACCACAACACCCCTGTGAAGAAGAAGCAAACTCCGTGGTACTACATCGATGTGGCTCCTCGTCTAACACTTGACGGACAGCCCCTGCCCTTGCCAGCCTTGTCAATTTTCTCCGTCATCAGCAAATTCATGGGCAAGTATCCCCACGACTGGGAGCGTCATCTCAGGGGTATTAGTGACCGGGGATACAATATGGTACACTTCACACCACTACAGGTTAGGGGTGCATCCAACTCTCCCTACAGTCTGTACGATCAGCTCGGCTGGGATCCTGCTTGCTTCCCCAACGGAGAGAAAGACATCGAGCAGTTGGTCGAGAGCTTAGAGAAGAACCACTCCCTGCTCAGCTTGACGGATATCGTCCTCAACCACACCGCTCACAATACCCCCTGGTTGCAAGAGCACCCAGAGGCTGGCTACAACTTGACGACGGCCCCATGGCTCGAGTCGGCTTATCTCCTCGATACCAAACTCCTCGAGCTGAGCTACCGGTTGGAGGAGTTGGGCCTCCCTACCGAACTCAGATCGGTAGACGACTTGATGAAGATCATGGAGGCCATCAAGAAAGAGGTCATCACTTACATCAGGCTCTGGGAGTACTATGTTCTTGATGTAGACCGGGACGCTGATGCTATCGTGGAATCCTGGGTTGTCGGGAAGGCCACCTTCCCAGAGGGTTCCCTCGGTTCAGATGGCCCGGATGCACTTCGTGCTGCCTCCCCCGAGGAACAGGCGAAGTGGCTGACAAAGCACGGTCTCAAGGGCATGGATCGCCTCGGAGAGCGCTTCAGGAGGAAAATCGATCCCAAAGTTGGCGCTGCTCTCTTGTCCGCTTTGTTCGGCAAATATGAGGTGACGCCCGAGGGCACCTCCGACCAAGTGGCAGTCCGCGCCGCGATGGGCAAGATCCTCGACATCGTCAATGTCCAGTTTTACGAGGAGTACGACAAGGACGTCGCTGAGATCCTCCAGCAGCTATTCAATCGAATTAAATACATGCGTCTTGATGAACATGGCCCAAAACTAGGACCAATCAACCACCAGAACCCCCTGATTGAAACGTACTTCACTCGTCTGCCACGCAACGAGGTGACAGCCAAGCACAAGAAGGAGGATCTGGTCCTGGTCAACAATGGCTGGGTCTGGGGCGGCAATGCACTAGTCGACAATGCGGGGCCGAAATCCCGTGTGTATCTGCTTCGCCAAGTCATTGTATGGGGTGACTGCACCAAGCTACGATATGGCGATGGGCCGCAGGACAGCCCTTGGCTTTGGGACCACATGACAAAGTATGCGCGGATGCTGGCCAAGCACTTCCACGGATTCCGGATCGACAACTGTCACTCAACACCCATCCATGTCGCTGAGCATATCCTCGATGAGGCCCGCCGCGTCCGGCCTAACTTGTATGTCGTCGCTGAGCTGTTCACCGGCTCTGAGGAGACAGACTACATCTTTGTGAAGCGACTGGGTCTCAGCGCTCTCATCCGTGAAGCCATGCAAGCATGGAGTACGGGCGAGCTGAGCCGCTTGGTCCACCGGTACGGAGGACGGCCGATCGGAAGCTTCGAGGTTGATGAGATCTCCACCAGCGAAGTGCGAACCATGGTCAATGGAACTTCTAATGGCGAGGAGTACACCCGGGAGATCATCCGCCGCATCAAGCCAGTCACCGTTCAGGCGCTGTTCATGGACTGCACTCATGACAACGAAACGCCTGCGCAGAAGAGAGACGCCAGAGATACGCTGCCTAACGCGGCCTTGGTCAGCATGTGTAACTGCGCCAGCGGCAGTGTAATGGGGTATGATGAAATCTACCCCAAGTTGATCGATCTTGTTAACGAGACACGTTTATACACCTCGGAGTCGTCCAAGCATGCGGTTAAACTGGGCGAAGGCCAGGGGGGCATCGCCGGCGTCAAGAAGCTGCTCAACCAGATCCATACCCTGATGGGCATGGATGGCTACGACGAGACGCACGTCCATCATGAGGACCAGTACATCACTGTTCACCGAGTGCATCCGGAATCTAGGAAGGGGTACTTCCTCATTGCTCATACAGCCTTCCCTGGCTATGGTAACGGTAATGGGGCGTTCAACCCTGTGCATCTCAAGGGCACCAGGGTCAAGCACCTGGGCAGTTGGATGCTTGAGGTTGATGATAGCAAGGAGACTGTTGAGGAAGTGCTTGGCGACAAACGGTATCTGCGTGGTTTGCCTAGCCGACTTGTTGCACTGCCAGGTGTTCGCGTGGAGGTCAAGGGTGACGAAACAATCATCACCGTTCGCGATAGATTCCCTCCGGGCAGCATTGCCCTGTTCGAGACGTGGATCCCAGCCGCAGAGCATTCCAGCGGGTTAGATACTTTTGTGACATCCGGCGCAAAGGCTGCCATGCAGGAGTTGGATCTGGTCGATTTAAACTTCCTGTTGTACAAGTCCGAGCCTGAAGAGCGTGACTCGAGCGAAGGGCGTGATGGCGTTTATGACATTCCCGGATATGGCAAGCTCGTGTATGCCGGTCTGCAGGGTTGGTGGAGCGTGCTCGAGCCGATCATCAGGGAGAACAACCTCGCACATCCACTGTGCCAGAACCTGCGTGACGGTCAGTGGGCGCTCGATTACATTGTCGGGCGGCTGGAGCGTGCAGCAAAGCTGCCGCAGTACGCTCGTTTAGCAAAGCCGGCAGAGTGGCTCAAGGAGCGATTTGATGCTATCCGGAGCATACCCAGCTTCTTGCTTCCGCGATACTTCGCTTTGGTGGTCAGGACTGCGTACAGAGCTGCATTCGAACGGGGAATTTCCCTCATGAGTCCCAACATTCAGAATGGCCAGTGGTTCCTCAAGAGCCTGGCTATGGTTAGCGTGCAGCAGACTGGCCTAGTGAAGTCCGCGTCCTTGTATCCCGACCGTCTGGTTCCTTCGCTGGCTGCTGGTTTGCCGCACTTCTCGGTCGAGTGGGCTCGCTGTTGGGGTCGGGATGTCTTCATCTCCTTGCGTGGTCTGTATCTAGGTACTGGGCGGTTTGAGGAGGCCAAGGAGCACATTCGCGCTTTTGCAAGCGTCCTGAAGCATGGAATGATTCCTAACTTGCTCGGAAGCGGTAATAACCCACGGTATAATGCCCGCGACTCAGTCTGGTTCTTTTTGCAGTGTGTGCAGGACTACACCCGTCTTGTCCCTGATGGGCTGGCCATTTTGGATGAGAGGGTCAAGCGTCGGTTCTTGCCATATGACGACGCTTGGTTCCCTGTCGACGATCCTCGTGCCTACAGCAAGGAGAGCACCATCGGCGAGATCATCCTGGAGATCTTCCAACGCCATGCCGAAGGCATGAAGTTCCGTGAGGCCAACGCCGGTCCTGGTCTCGACTCCCAAATGCGTGACGAAGGCTTCAATCAAGAAATATATGTTGACTGGTCCAACGGTTTCGTTTTCGGCGGCAACCAGTTCAACTGCGGCACGTGGATGGACAAGATGGGCGAGAGCGAACGTGCTGGCAACAAGGGCATTCCCGGAACCCCTCGCGACGGTGCGGCAGTTGAGATAACCGGCCTGCTTTACAGCGCCCTGAAGTGGGTTTCCAGCCTGCATGCTGCAGGCAAATACCCTTACGACGGTGTTCGTAAGGTCGATGGCTCCCACATTACTTTTGCCGCCTGGGCCGATCTCATCAAAGCCAACTTCGAGCGCTGCTTCTACATCCCGCTCTCCCCTGAAGACGATTCGAAGTATGATGTCAACCCAGCAATCATCAACCGCCGCGGCATCTACAAAGACCTGTACCGCTCAGGCAAGGAGTACGAAGACTACCAGCTGCGGCCCAACTTCCCCATCGCCATGACTGTTGCCCCGGAGCTCTTTGAGCCAACCCGTGCAATGCACGCACTTTGTGTCGCTGACGCCGTACTACGCGGCCCAACCGGCATGGCTACTCTCGACCCTTCAGATCTCAACTACCGCCCTTACTACCGCAACAGCGAGGACAGCGACGATTTCGCGACCAGCAAGGGTCGGAACTACCACCAGGGACCAGAGTGGCTCTGGCCAACGGGTTTCTTCCTTCGGGCGTTGCTCAAGTTCGACCTGATGCGTCGCGGGAAAGGCACCGGACGGGATACCGAGGAGGGACGGACCGAGGCGTTCCAGCAAGTGACGAGGCGACTCAAGGGTTGCAAGGAGATGATCTTGACGAGTGTCTGGGCTGGGTTGACGGAGTTGACGCAAAAGGCGGGAGAATTTTGTCCTGATTCGGTAAGTGGTTGAGGATCCTGTGTTGAAGTTCCATTCATGTTACTAACAATGTTGTCACAGTGCCCAAGTCAGGCCTGGTCTGCTGGCTGCTTGATTGACTTGTACATGGATGCTGCAGAGGAGCAAGCCAAGTTCGATGCCGAGGGCAAGGGACAAGAGCTGCCGCTGAGATGATCGCTGTCGAGTGGTGGATGCGAAATTGGACTTCATAACAATGGAGTTGCGGCTTTTCCCACTTTCTCGATGACAATCACTTTCTGGAGAGACAAGGGACTTTCTTGAAAGTTCACACTTGGTACAGGCATTCTTCAACTCTCTATGGATCGCATAGACATCATGACTACGGATTATTATTATGATTATTATTGACTACCGGTCAGGTATAGAGATTAAACTATGGATAAGACAGACAACTTCAAGATTGGGTTGACTCTAACTCATCATCATTGCTGACTTGCCTTAAACACCATTAAAAGAGGTAGTTGACTGGTGTGCTGCGCCTTTGTAGTGAACGTGTGTCTTGATCCTTCTCCAAGGGACGGCCCGGGTCTCGTGCGCTGACTGCGGACTCTGCAAGGGGAAAGAGGCAGTGCCGACTTTATACGAGTCCGCGCTACATCAACTCATGTGTGCCTGCAGATAATTATTTCTAAAATATATCAAAATGCGACCCTCCCCTGCAGAGTGCAGCGGACTGTTCGCGCTGGGGGGTTCACAAGTGTGATAATCACGTGACAAAGCCAGGATTTTCATGGAGGGGCCATAGCCAAAAATGAGGGGTGTAAATAAGGACAAAAAATAAAGTCCCCTCGACCGGAATCGAGCCGGTGACCTTTCGGTATCAGTAAATCGTTTACAGCCGAACGTGATAGCCAACTACACCACAAGGGGATTAACGGGATTGTTATTAGAATTTTTTCTAATTTGGTTACTTATTCTGTATCAGTTACGACCTAGGATTGACTCGAGCGCTTTCATCTCAACCAGCTTGCTTCACCACAATGCCAGAACAACGAGGTTTGTATGGTGACCACAGCGCACTTGAAGCGCTGACATATCACACAGTGCATTCTTGGCAGGCCACTGATTGTCTGGGTTGAAAGTTTGGACCACTAGGGATAGTGAAGTTATGGGGTTAAGCTTTCTATCACGAAATCAAGCACCAATTGGCCGAGTGACTTGGTGGAGAAGACATGCTATTTTCTCCAACTCTGACCCGTGCCTTGCATGTGCTAGGTAAAAACCGAACGGTACACAGACAAGAGACACACACACATATATAAACGTGTTTATATAGACTTTTGCTTGTGTGTGAAATTCGAAAAAAAGAAACCAGCCCCGTGGACCAAACGCCGATGACGCCCCTGAGCCAAGTGTGCTTCCCTGCCTTCAGCCGATGATGTCGTTCCTATCCACCTCTTGTAGTAACTCAACAGAAGAGAACGAGATTTAAGGGAAATAAACAAGAGGAATATGGACAAAAACAACGAGGTGGTGCTCCTCTAAGGTTCTGCGACATTGTACCTGTACTGGGGGTGGCACATCCAAGGTGGTTATGCTGTCTGTTTCTGTCAGGAATGAATTATCCATTCGTCCCTTACTACCCGCCAGTGCATCGGAAGGATATATATGGCGGCGGTATGTAGTCACGTCGATCATGTACGCTCCCTGAACACCCACTTCTTCGCCTTCGGCGGCTTTTCGTAAACAGCTGCTGAGCTAATTGGTGCTGGATCGAAGAATCCTGCCGTAGGGACGTGTACTGACCCCGCACTCGCGTTAGGAACGATGCGGCCGGAACTCGTGGTGTGGGCAAAGCCATTGCTGAGAGCATATTGTCGGTCCTTTTTACGGAGGTAGCGCTTCCGCCAGACGCAGGCGCCGATCCAAATCCCCACGATAGCGACGACCATGATGACGAGGAAGATGACCCACTGGTAATGGTTATCAAGCCTGACGTTTATTAGTTAGCAGCCACTTTTCGTCAGGTGGGTACAGGAAATCCGCAAAGCGAATAATCGCTTAGGTTGGGACGGCGTACCAAGTTCCTCCGTCCTGGCCTTGGGGTCGCGCCGTCGATGTCGCGGCCTTCGTAGCTTGCGCGCAAAAGCTGGTGTACCAGCCCTGGATCGAGCTCAGATCATTCGGATTCTCTGTGCAGGCAGAGTCACAGATTCCGAGCGGACCCTGACTGAAGGCGGCGAGACGGGGGTCAGCGCAGAAACAGCGGTTGTAGGTAGCCGCGTCGGCCTTAGTTGCTCCTGGAGGCACGCAGGCTCCGTTGACGTCGTACAAGACACCGCATCGCGTCACGCATGTGGGCAGCGCTGCTACGGGAAAGAGGGTCGTTTCTGTGAACTTGTCAGAAAAGAAGAGTCATGTTTACAAGAGAGGTTGATCTCACCCATCGTGTACGATTGAGAGCTGCACAGCTGCGATTACAGCTGCCAGCCAGTAGCTATAAAGGAAAGTTGGGGGGCGGAGGCCTTCAAGCCGCCGGGGTTGCGGGTTGTGGGATGCGTTGCCGCGCTTTTCAGGTCTGTCAATGCAGAGAGACGAGTCCTCGTATGTTTCCGGGACGCGCGCAAGTCAACGCAGATCCAGTTCTCAGGACAGAGGAGCGCCGTGCGAGGGACGTCAACCCGGACCGAGGAACAGGGAAGCAGTGTCGTCCAACACCCGAAGCTACGTAAAAATAGCTGAAGTTGACTCAGACTCGGGTCCCTTTGCCGGCAAACCAATCGCAGTGTTCGAGACGTCGATCAGCAGGAAGTGGTGTTGTTTGGTTTTCGAAGTAGCTCAACTTAAATCAAGAAGGTAGAAAGCGCCTGATCCGGTTTGTTGGGTGCGTAAAAAAGGCCCTGTTCTCTACGTTGACATCGCAAGGGCAGCAGTCGTTGACAATCGGTCTGACTGCGCACTGACAGGCAACTCGAAATTGATTCGTCGTATTCTCGGCCAGAATACAGGCAAAGTCCGTTTTGCGGTTCAAACGAGCGGAAGGGACCCGGGGGCTGTGCTCTCCAGCGCTTCGAGAGTTCACGGGTTGCTGGCGCGATAGGGGACAGCGGCAAAGGGCGAGGTCGAGGTTGAGGGCGATGTCGAAGGTGAAAGGAAGAAAAGCGGCAAGGAGAACGGCGGGATCAGTAAGAGTGCGACGGCAGAAACGTGCTTACGGAGTACCTGCGCTGCTGTATGTCGGCGAGGAGGATTAGGGCCGGAATAACTATGTGCTGGAATCCCAGAGCTGCGATCTATGGGACGTTACAAGTCGCAAGCTCGTGCGTTGTGCTGTTGCGTCGTGCAGAACCGGCTTGGGGGAGGTTCCGGGGTGCATGGTGCATTGGGTGCATTTTGAGAGGCCATAGGCTCCATTCAGAGTCACTAGAGTCCCGTGGAGCGGACAAAGCCGCCGGTAAACATGGGATGCTGAACCCAATTTGGCGCGCAGTGGAGTCTCGGCGGAGCCACTTCGGGGTTGTGGTAGGGTTGCCATCTTATTGGCGGGAGTCAGGTTCCATCCATGCGAAACTGTCATTTAAAGGCATCCATGATCGCACGAGCCCGACCTTTTTTGCAGAATTCAAGCCTTTCTGACAACAGTTTCACTCAGGCATTGGCGGCTCTCACCTTGAACTAGAAGTCGCTCATTAGAAAAACATTCGTTATATCGTAAAAACGCATACAATACAGATGAGTCTTGCTCTAAAGCTCAGAAGAGTCCAGAATCCATAATTGCCATCTCTCACATGATCCCCCAATCTCTTAGTTCATTATCCATACTGGGTAAGGTAGGCAGGCGATCCGGTATTGACAGCCATCCATATCCGTCGTCATTAAATATATCCTTTTCATCAGTTCCCTCCTTTTCCTTCTTGTTATTGAATGTCAATGGTATCTCTGTAGGGGGCATCAACCATCATTCATGTCGCTGGTGCAAATACACTATCAGTTTTGAGAGCTTGTTTCTCCCTTCTCATCTCCCACACCCTCTTATTTGGATGCATTAGTTATCGGCTGCTGCGACGGTTGTTGCCCTGTTTCCGCTATGCTGATTGAATTTTGCGGCTGTGGCTGGAAATAAAGGAAGTATCCTTGCTGAAAAGGCACTAACACCATTGTGGGCGCCGGCATGCCGTCCGATTGCGGGAGCGATACAGATATAGTACTCGTTCCCTCCGGCATAGGAGGATAAGGACAGAAGGGAACAAATACAGCCCCAGCCGATGCTTGAGAAGAGCCTGTGGGGATTGTAGGTGCTATCATGGTCGTTTCAGCTGCGACATATGTTGTGGCAGAATCACAGGTTGCTGTTCTAGTAAGTTCAGCCTGGCCCGCTGGGAAACCTGGGGCATGTCGCGCTTGAGAAGGCTGTTGTTCGACAGAAGCATCAGACACGCGTGGCTCAGACCACAGACCATGCTGTTGCTTGCGGGTTGCAATAACATAGAGCAGACCGAGTATAACACCCATCGCAGAAAAGTCGAGAATAGGGCAGACGACCCAGTAAAGTGCTGGGGCAGAGGGCCGCATGTCATCAGAATACTTGTCATAACAGTTAATGTAGACTTGTGTCGCAGCTGTCAAGATCAGGCGGAGGAAATTAACAGCCGTGACAATGAGGAGTATGATCGAAAGCTATCTTCCTCGTCAACATGTTAACACGGTAATAGCAAGCCGTTTTCGAAACTCACCTGGCAAACTTTCCAACGATTCCTGCCCTCACGCCAAAGGATGATGGAAAGGCATAATGTTGGGACACTAGTCGCCCAGATAATGATATCTATGGCAGCATTGTAGTGTCTGAGCCCTCGATGCACACCCCAAAAGTTTTCAGTATCGTTCAAAACTCCCCAGACCGCCCACAACGCAATACCCATAAGGGAGGTTGCAAGGGAGAAGAGGACAAACGCTGCAGTCAGAACAATATATCGAAGGCGTGTTGCGAAGGATGCCAACACGCTGCCAGTGCTGCAGGCTTTGCAACAGGATATACCGCAGGCGATCTCACTCAGGGTGATAAAGAGCACAATGTCGCTCAAGTGATGTGAGAATAATGCGACAAACCTGAGTGATCCTGCCGCATCGGTAGACTTTTGGTATCGATCTTTTGTCCAGTTAACACTGCCGAGTTCTTCAATGAAGGGCTTGACTTTCTCAACTCGATACCATAGTCCAGCACTGATTATGGATAACACGAGTGTCCTGAGACAAGTATTAGTAAAATGATCGCTGCCTCAGTAGCTCAGTTTCTACTTTTGATCTTTCGACTCGTGTAAATCGAGCTGAAAGGGGCAACCATCTTACAGCAACCACAGGGGAAAGGCTGTCTTCAGCCAAGCGATACCTGTGCGGGTTGGGTCCTGTGTTTTGCATGAGAGGCGAAGGGTTTTTGGCCATAGCATGGTCAATGGTATTAGCCATAGCCCAGCTAGCATGGGCACAGCTATAGGGAGGTTCGAGTTGACCATTTTGGGAAGTTATGAAGCAAGAAACCCTCTACTGAGTAGGGGAATGGAGCAAGACAACTACCCTCCATCTAAACTCTGTGAAGTTGAAGAGCGGTAGAGGGGCAATATTAACTGGCGGATGGGAAGTGACCGTACAAGCAGGAGTGATATGACGTCGTTGTATTGATCCTTGCAAAATACCCCGAAAGCAAAAAGACGTATGCCAGGAACGGCAAACCTTACACAATCCGAGGAATCTCAATGGCAAAACTGCATGTCAGATGGGCGGTGGTCGGCTCAGGGCAAAGACGCATCGTCACATCATCATACCATGGCGTAGTAGCAGCTGGTGCGTTGGTGAGGTCCATTTTTTAAGGAATCTGGCTTACTGGACACAATAAAGTTGACCGTATGATTAGCAGTTAAAAGTTTCGCGCATGGATGGCGCATTGGGTCGACGTGGCATGATGTCGGCAAGATGGGGGCGCTGACGTCTGCGCACCGCCAAGCATGAATGCTCTGAATCAGAGTTACATTTTACGGCATTTAGTTCAAGTATTTGATATTCTGCTTCGATATTTTCAAAGTTTCGTGCTCGAATCAAATGCCGTTTCCCAGCCTTTCGGGCATGAACTCACGCAATTAAGCATGCTGGGCACTAGTTATAATATCCTGTAGCTGCAGCAAATCACCCCATGTGGCGGACAAGTCGTTGGACCGGATAGCAGCGAAAACTACCGCTAGTCCGCATCGATTTGTTACTTTGCATTCTTAATGGGCTTCTGAGAGCATGGACCAGATGAGAAATCAGTGACGCTCTCTGATCAAGTAAAAACAAGTGTAGGGAAGACACCAAACAGCCTATGGTACCCTAAGATAACGAAACCATAGTCTTGAGAAGAAATAGGAGGTCCATACTCCCCTTCTGCTGTCTTGTTTTCCCGTCTCACCGATAGCTCTGCTTTTAACCGTGCTAACATCAATTTAACATTGAAAGGTTGTGTCACCCTGCAGCTCTACCCGGCGCTCGGATATTTGCTTCACTGAGGATGCCTGACAAACCGTTGTGACGGCCCTGACAGTCGACCCAGTTGGTGTGCGTTTTTTTTTTTGAACCGAGTCTGCGCCACAAATTCCAGAAAGCTCGGCTATGCCTTTTGGAAGACCTGGAATATGCTGCCCTTGCGTTTGGATAGGGTTCCCCAGAAGTTCGGTTAAACTGATTTGCTTGACTTTCGACTTTGTTCACTCATCGGAATCGGATGCAAATCACAAGCCGTGCTTTTCTTTTTATATGGCAAGGAGCCAGACCAAGCCGAGCATGGTACTCATGAGGGACAGTTCCAGTCTGTTAGCGCACTGCGCAAGCTCAAAGAATGACCAGCATGAAAGCTTAACCGAAAAACTTTCTAGCGTACTCTCCCTTGGTCCAATATGTAGATTACCAAACATAGCATCGAAATAATTCTTATCCATATTGTAGTCTCCACAGCTATTGTGTAATCGCAGAGTTCTTGTAACTCGGGCCAAACGTTGCGTCAAACGTTGAATAGCCCTAAAACTATCCACATCCCAACACCAAGAATGGTTGCCAAAGAAAATAAGAAAGAACGCCAACAGAATGAGATATGTCGAAGCTTTGATAAGAGAGAAATCTCGGAAGACCTCCAGTGTGACACGATTTATCGTGAGATATGCTGTTGGAGAACTTACCTAACCCAATAAACAGAGCGACCTCGGCCACTTGATGGACAAATATGGTAGCGTATTTCAGACACTTGGCCGTTTCATCGAGTTGGCACTGTTGTTCTCGTTTCGACTTCCTTTGATCAGATGTCTTAAGAAACAGGTCTGCTTTGGCTTATACCATGTGAAGGCATTGATATAAGATAGTGCTAAGGTCCTAAGTGTGCGTATTAGCGAGCAAGCACTCGACGGATAAGGAAAGATATCCATTATGATATTTCGAATTAACAAATCAGATATTGCAAAAATAACAAAGGGAATACCACACTGCCTTTATCCAAATGATGCCAACTCTAGTTGGATCACGTCGGCTGGATAGAAGACGAAGAAGGCCTTTAAACCATAGAGACCCCAACGGGATCAACCATAACCAGGCTACAACAGGAACAGTTATGGAGAAACGATATATTACCGCTATCTACTGAAATGAAAAGCTCGAGTGGTCAGATCGATAATATGAGTGTCACATGGATACGACAGTTTAAGGAGAAGAAATATCCTTGACAGCCGACATATAGAATACCGATGACACAAGAGCTGAGAATGGCAAAGGCATATCTGATTGATAGAGCCCGGGAAATATGAGGGGGTGACAAGAATGAGTTAGATAACCTTGCCACGCTGAAGAGAACCCCTGAAGATTGCAGGAGACCGCGAGGTACTCGTAAGGGCAAAGGGATTTATAAACGGGGCTGCTTACGCACGATGAAGGATTTCTCATGGTTTTCTCCTCCCCAACACAAGGACCAAAAAAGATTATTACACGTAGTAATTGACTTCGCTGTGCACCCACATCGTCAGTGGCCATCATCTAATCCATTTGACCCATCGTCGATTCCTGTCTGCACCAGACCAAGTCACCCGTTACAATGAGAGAGCTCTTAACCTAGAGCTCTGCTAGACTGGACGAGAGTCTGACTGGCTAATTATGGCTGAACAGAAGGGACGCGTTGTGGTGCAGAAACAACCTGGCTTGCCTGCCACTTCGTCGAAGCACATGCGTGAGAAACGCTTGGTACGCTCGATGACCTACCATAAATACGGATGGAAGTTTTTAATATTGAATGCGGCAGCCGCCACCTACCTGTCAAGGGTGCCAATGTATATGGGTTGCCATGTACCGTAACATCGCAGCTACATGAACATCTTTAAACCCAGAATCACTGGCCAAGTTGTTTGCTCGGTGAGCAACAACAGGTTCTTGGAGGCTTTTGGCAATCTTTCCTTTCTCCATATCGATGCTGCCAACTCTCCTAGAGGACACACTGACAAAACCAAGACAAACGCCAAATCTCAACAGGTTGGACTACAGGTAGCATTTTGGTGAAAGCCACAGACCCGGAGACAGGCGAGAGTCCAGAATACTTGATTGGAGATATGAGGAAGGAATCACAAAAGGTAACAAAACGGCAGAGTTAGGCAGGCCAGTAAGTATGCTGGTGGAGTCCTTCATGTATTATCAACGCCGGGGGAATGACATGATGTTGGCCCATGACCTCTTGAAACTGTAGTGGAAAGCTGAATGCTGCTTCCAATCACAACAAGTGCTCGACACCTTCCTCTCTAAGACTCAGATCGACACAGTTGTTGTCGGCCGAGTACTGACCGTGGCCTCCTTATCAACTAGAACAACAGCACAAGTCTGCTCCTGTGATCACCATATATATGCGGCCCCCAGTGTACGATCCGATTTCGATATGGTTCTTTGACCTATGGCGCACCTCGCCTCCTTCACTTGCAGCTGCCCCCTTATTTTCCTATATCAGCCCATCTAGTCCGCCATTTGACAACCTGCTCGCCAGTAAAAGTGGTGTTCCTCGAAGTGAGACATGCTGAATTCGCCTGTCTAACCACCTACAGAAATCCCCTTTATAATGCGGAACAAGTGGCTGACAAGCCCGCTCAACGTCCTCTGCGCTTCAGGTGACAGGCTATCTTGATCTGTCGTGTCAAACTTCCTTACGTCCATGAGCCATTCACGCGCATGTCGGCATCATTAACAACTCTAGGAAACGTGACACAGGCGGTGAGCCGTGGAGATTTACAGAACTGCTATCTTGGACAGGATGGGAGGATGAGAAAAAGCCCAAGTTTTTCAGGTTTGTCACCTTCCCTAAGAAGCCCTTTCAAGCTTACGTCATGAAGGAGAATAGAGATGTCATAGTCAGTTGCTTACTGGGTTTGTCGCTATCGCACAACGCGTGGCACAGGTACGAGTTACACTGCCGAATGGCTGGGATTTGGAGTTAGAAGGTCATAAAATATGCCTACAGTTGCTGGGTCTCAAACAACGGTCCATCAACGTGAAAATGGGTACCTCAACCAGTGCTCGAGGCTAAAGAAGCAATTCGGACTTTTCATATCGGGGTTTCCGACCAACCCCTGAGTCCAGTCCGACTATATGGCTGGCTTCTATCCCTCTCTCTTAGCTATCCATCACAGCGGCAACGGCCCGCTGACCGTTCTCATGTGAAATCTATCTGTTGGACAGGGCTTCCGTCGCTGTCGACAGCAGGAATGCCATTTCCAGCCATACTCTTCTCCGAACCACTGTTAATTCGCCATGGAACAAGGGTCCCAGTCCTCGTCCAATATGCGTTCCGGCCTACACTGTCCCGTAATCTTGCCTTACCCTACTATACCGCTGCCATGGAGCCCGTTCCTCGTTCGCAAGATTCCCGAGGCCTTTCCACCCATGCACCCGATTGCTGATGCAAGATTCTGTAGAAGGGAAACCAAACGATAGAGAGGGAAATCAGACAGCTCATCTTTACCCAGCGGACTGTCCAGAAGCAGAAGCAGGCCGTTACTAAAAGCACACGCAGAAGCATGATGGGCGCCTCGTGGTAGGCTAGAGTGGCGGTCAAGAAATTAACCATCAGACGGAGCCAGTCATGGTAGCGTTGATGGGGTGATGAGCGCCCAGCACAAGTGAGCACAGCGTCGAGGGGAGGGAGGCACAAAGGGGGCTGGCTCCCTACGTCGTCTACCCTGCTGGCTAGGCAGTAGGTCCCTCGAGGTTCTGCCCCAACTCTTCATACGGCCAAGCCAAGGAGATGAATGGACGGACGGACGACTGGGTACATAGAGATGGGCCGAGCCGCAAAGCATGCGTATCGGGGAGAATCCGCTGATAACTTCCCACGTTTGACGTGCGTTTGAGTCAGCCACTCTTCCCCAGACTTGGGACCTGGTCGCCTTTTCTTGGCGCTTAAGAAGGCAACCAGCGGGATGCTTCAAAAGGGACTTGAGAGTGCGAGTCCTGGACTTGCTCGTGCACTTAACTGGTCCGTGGAGATAGCGGTAGCTTAGATAAGGGCTTACGGGCGATAGAAAAATGACGTCGTCGCCAGGCTTTGGGGTGACCACCCCTTAATCCTCATGTCCTTCGAATGGGGCTATGTCGTTTACATCTACACCGCACAGTCTATCTATACCAGCTTCAGGAAGAGCAGCAGTGTTGACAGCTTGCCCTCAGCCACCCATACACGTCCAAATTAAACCTATCAGAGTCGTTGGCCGTAATTTGCTGAAACGAACCATTCTGCGCCGCCCACGATGCTTCTCGGCGCTGTGCAACAGTCAAAGGTGTGTCGGACTGTAAGAAGACGAGGCAACCTGCCGTCGGCCAGACCTGCAGGGTCTGCAATTACCCTTCCACGAGCAAAGCGGATCCAACATTCTGGGGGCGGATCGGAATAGTTTCCGGTAGAAGCTTGGTGTTTTCCTTGAGGAAAGGAGATAGCTACCTATGTAGAAGATGGGACTGTGCCATAACCAATTTAATTTGATGCAAGAGACTTTGAGATAGGTGTGAGTAACGCCCGTGAGAGTAATTGATCTATCAGTATCCATTCCGGGCAAAAAGACAGCGGGATCATTGATTCTTCCCAGAAGCCGAACGTGGTAACACACAAATATGAAGGGCCCAAGGAGACCAAGCAGGGTACAAGTCTAGCCGGGGCAGATACTTAAGACAGGCAAGGATGGTTAGACAGACTGGGTCGGTGGCAGATGATCGTCCGTCTGATCAAGCGTAATCCAACCTCGGTACTGTGACTCTGTTCCCTTGACCCTCCAAACATTGTAAGTGCCGACATCCCGTCACGATGACTGAGCCATAAGGCATGGCTAGAGATGCGGGTTCTCGCATTGGCGGCATCACCGATTCAGTCGGTCATACTGTTCTTTGCGCCAGTTCGTTGGACATATTGACGGTGTGCAGGACCAAATATCTTTGTGACTGTTCAGAAATCGGCCTTCCCTCTACAAGAAAGGCTGAGAAGCTACAGCTGCAATACGTCCGTTAACCTCAATGTCTCCCGGCAGGGACCTTTGCGCGTAAACAGAGACCACAAGGGGAAGTCGAGCCCAATCCCATAGCATCCTGCGGCCTGTTTGTAGAGTGATAGCTGCAGGTAACCGCGGGCTTAGTGATCCTCGAAGCGGCACTCGTCGTCACCTTCTCGAAAGATTCCATGATCGTGACGGATGCGGACGCAAATAGTGGCATGAGTGAGGAGCAAGACAAGATGAACACATCCAGACTCGATCCCTCGAGCAGGCAACTTGCGCCCTCGGAACGATATCCTGTGGCACCATGTGTGCAGTATTAGGTAAGTAGCTACAGGCGGCGATGCTTCTAAGAGCCATTAGCACAATGGCAACACTGACGGGCTATGGCGCGGAGAAGTTTTACCTACTATCTTCCTGAATACACTTGATGTTAACTGATAGACATCCAACGTGCCAGTCAGGAGAGTGATGATGACAGGGCTATCCCCGGGCGGCCGAGCGACGCGGATATATCCCGAATTTTGAATGGTTTGGAACTTGACAGGTAACCGGGGTCAGGCTTGCAATGTTCAATTAAGTCTTGAGAGAAGCTTGAGATGTTCGATGTTGTACAGAAATAGCCCCGAACTGGCGGGGAAGTCATCCGGAAGCCGGCGGTGAGAATCTTGATGTCACAACCATGCTTGCTGGCTGTTGAACTCAAAGGCTAGTCATGCCATTGACGTGACAAACGCTGCGATCATGATGCCATCCAATCTGTTGAGCCATCTGAAACCGAGCGGATGTCACCTTCCATAGGATGGTTGGACGACTCTTGGGGGTGAGATGATGCCGAGTATCGCCTCGTATCTGGATGGAGGGTAGAGCTTCATTGGGAGTGCCAAGTCAACCAAGCTGACACCGACATTGGAAACCCCTTTCGTGTATAAGAGAGGCTAGCCCATCGTCGAAACAATCAGGCTCGAGCAAAGCATCTCATCCAACTCTCAAAGTCTCCATACCTCAAAAGATTAACCACTTGCTAAGCTAAACCAGACGCCTAGCCGCCAACAGCCGTATTTTCTTTAGGACAATATGTCCTCCTCCACTTCTCAGAGTCAAAACAGTAAGATGATCGGGCTAAAAGCCATAACGAACTTTTGCTGACAGTGGGTTGTATAGCCACCAGGAACAAAGCCCCCAATTTTAGTGGCGGCAACAACAATGACAATGGCCACGCCAATGGCAACCAGGGTCAAGGCATGACCCGTGATAGGGCCAGGTCGATTCTCATCAGTGACCCAGCAGCATCCAGGCTGAGCGGACATACAGGCATCGACAAGTTCATCCGCGAGTCGGCCCGGGATGCTCCATGGAATCCTATTTGTGGCCGTAGGACATGAAGGATCGGGATCAACGGGTACTAACTGCCGGCCAGGAGAGGATTGACCGTTGAGATTAGACAGGGCAAGTCTGTCGTTCAAACTGATGCCATAGGTGGGTTAGGACCATGTGGCAAGATAGCTTGAGAGGTCGCATATCGTAGGAGTTTATGCATGGGAAGACTGTTTTCCTATGGTCAGATGGTGCTATCTGACTTCGTATTTGTGTTGAACATCGGTATGGACTTTGTCCATTGTTGGATGTCAGATTTAGCTAGGATTCATATGCTACTTCTTCAACTTCTGAGTCAATACTCACCTTCTGCAGTGATAGCAATTTGTAACAGATGTGAGACATCCTGCAGGCCCAGCATCGGAAGTTGGAATAAACTCTGGGTATCGTTATACAGGCTCCTTGGCATCGAGCATGGAAAGGGGCCAGGAGAGCCAGTGCGCCCAACGTGGCCCAAGGTATTGGGAAATGCTCCTGAGCAAGTACGACCCCGAATCGGCGATGTGCCACAAGGCCTTGCTGCAGTCAAGCAGCAATGCCCAATATCCCATAATGGCAATCGCTTCGGGGCGCTTCTGAGCCAGCAGCTCTGTAAACTCATGGGGCACAGCAGCAGGCCTAGCGAAGGGGTCACCCGGTTAGCACTCCGCCCATGTCTGCCTTAGACTTTCGCTACACTTACCACATAAAGACCATCAAATACTTTTGGTTTCGCTCGTCGGCCCCGAGCAAGCTATCGAACCCAACCTGCAGGAAGGCAATTGCCCTCATACAGGCCTCTTTGGAGAGGGGGTTCAGGGTGGTTGTCTCCTTAACCAGACGCTGCAGCTCGCTGCAGTGGGTGCCCTCGGGGGTCGATTGAGAGATATCTAAGGCCCATACTACCAGGTGTCTGATGTCCGACTGCAACAAAAGGTCCCAGGCGGAGACCGACATGGCTTTGAGGCCGCGAGAAATAGACAGAAACTCGAGAAAGTGGGTCAGGAAGATATCAAAATCGGCGTCACGCCTGGCTAGCAGGTCGGCGAACAGATGGCGACCAAGAAGCGAGCAGAAGAGCAGGAGGGCTGAACAGTTCGTCTGGTCAATCTGAGCTTTCGCGGCTGTCCCGTTGTAGATGGAGACAGCCTTGGTTTGCAGTTGAATGGCATGTTGGTGAAAATAATCCGCCCTGTGTGGTTCAAGAACTGCCAGGCGCCGAGCTGAGACGGCGAGGATCTGGTGCATCAGGTAGGGGGCTTCCAGGGCACACTTGAACAGAAGATTCGAGGAGAACTCATGCATCTCGACATTGAGCTCTGGAGCATGCTCCTCGAATTTGAAGCGTACGAGCAGTTCCATGTGCTCCATGTTGACCGAGACATCTGGGATACTCTGGCTTGGGCTTGCCGTGTCTCCCCCTCTCCCTGCAATATCAGGAAGCGGAACGCCGGCAACAGGAGCAGCCTGAGGATCGCTTGAATGAAGAAAGCCAGTTGCTGTGGTAGGTGGGAAGATGGCACTTTGTGATGAGCCATGCCCAACAGGCACCGGTAGTGTTGTACTTGGGATCGATGGTGACACAACCTGGGGTGATAGCGTCGTCGGCGATACCTGGGCAGCTGCCACGAGCTGTGAGGGGTAGCTGCATTCCCTTCCGGAAAGAGTACATATGATGCATTTGGGTCTCTGTTCGTCGCACTAATACCGGCCACTCCAGCAAGCGTGGATGAAGAGCCGGACGGGTTAGACTCGGGAGCTAAGGTGGAGTGGACACTGATAACCGAAAGAAAACAGAAACCAAGACGATGGGATGACTCGCCTTGACATGACGGCGTTTGCACTCTAGGCAACCAGCCCGAGACTTTTTGTGGCTCCTTCGCAGCATCTTTCTACGCTCATCGGTTCCAAGTGTCAGGGAAACTTTGCTTAGGTGATGTTCGAAGCCTCTCCATGACAAAGCTTGAGCTGACGTCTCAAAGTTCTTAACAGAGGAACATTACCTTATCCACGCACGCTTTTAAGTTACAACAAATGAAAGTGAGTGAAATTACATAGCCAAGCACGCTTCACCTTTGCAATTGGCTGCCGCCAAATTAGCTGCTGTGTCAACCAATATCTTGCCCCTTAAGAGCTCAGATGACTAAGCAGAAAGCCACCACAAGGCTGTGGCGCAGTTTCTGGCTCCACTCATTCCTAATGACGTCAGCTCCCAGCAGAGACAGGGAATTTAAGTCTAACACCCACTTCAAAGCTGTACCTCCTAAGGCCTATGTTGAAATCAGCCTGGTAACAAGCCAAAAAAATAGTAAAACCATTTATCGACAGCCTGCAACTGCAGACAAGAGTTGGCAGCTTCAAAGCAGCAGTGTGCCCACATCGTTTCCTCCTTAGGACCGCAGAACGAGCTCTGAACAGTGAATGCTAATCACCTAATTATAATGTCTCTCACGGATGACTTTGCTTTGCTGCACCCCACGCAGGAATTTTTCTATTCACAATGCACCAAGAGTGATCTTAAATCATCACACGCCATTGCAGGAAGCAGCAAGAATTATGTACACTTGCTGTGCTTTCTCAAATCTTGAGCCAAGCACTAGCAGAAAGGAAGTTGTTATCCGAATACCTCTGATGTCTTCACAGATCGTTGTCAAAGACGACTGACTTAATGCAGTAGTTTCATGGTGCGAGCCACTTGTACTTCCATGAATTCAACAGTAATGTTGATATTTGCCCTTCCTTAGGTCAGTCTGATGTCCCTGGTTACTTGCTTATTCCTGCTGCAGAACACTATACAATGGAAACAGCTTATGAGACTTAGCAGCGAGTCCTCTCTTCCATTTCCCCATGGAAGTCCAATAGAAAGCAATTAGCATGGGAATGCAACAGTGACTATGCATACGCCATCGAAAACAATGGCCGTTAAAAAGGATACTACGACAACTCTTGAGGCATCATCCAGTCCAATGACCTTGAGGGCTGTTGCTCACCCAGCAATGCATTGCCATACGATATTTTACCCATAGCTTCGTAGAGCATTGCGCTGAGTGGTCATATACTAGCGTGGGCATCTCAACTCCAACCTCCAGCTCCACAACAATGACCAACACCCGGACTCCTGTCATGACCAGCCCTCTGGAAGTGGTGAACTCCTCTCTCTCATGCGGAATCAGGTCTTGAGACTAGGACCACAATGGATGGGAGGACACGTTTTGGAGAATTTTCCATCAAAGTTCCCAATCATCGTTCACTGGGCTTCTAGCCGAAGGCACTGCTCAGACTACTGCATCCCTTGGTGAGGGGGGGCAAAGTGGGGCCCGAGCGATGACTCCGACTAGGAAGCCAGAGCGACCTCCAAACGGATAAGGAATTGGGTGTTTCCGAAAGCAATGGTAATAACAATGCCCACGAGAGAGTGTGTTCCAGCAGTGAATGCAGTTTGGATCCGAGCATTTGCAACTTCAGGAGGTCAGTCTACGACGGGAAAGAGGAATCGAATTCTGAGATTCCAAACCAGTATACAGCAGTGATCAAGAATCCGTTAGGCTTCACGAGGAAGATCATCACGATGGTCGAGCTTGAGACTATGATAATATCTCTGGGTTTGGGTCGAGCTACGTGTACGGTTCGGACTCAGACTAGCCGAATCCATGATCGTCCGAGATTCTAGGAAGTGCAAGGACATTTGGCAGGCACCTAACATTTAAGATTGCAAGGCATTCACTACCCCACAAAAACCCATCAACTTCCGATCAAGCATGCCTTAAGGGATCGCATAGTGATACAATGGAGTCTAGTCTTTGAGAAGCCGATGGGAGCACAGAGAGACGAGGGTATTTAATTTGACAACATCCGCTTGACTACTACACAAATATCCTAATAATACATAGCACAATGACGACCTGCAGGTCCTATCTCTCTCAATTCCATGTCAAATTCACCGCCATGACATCCAATGCACCATCTGCTCATTCAATGCCTTTGCAGCGTAATCTCACCTGGCTTAAAGAGTCGACGCCAATCCAATGACGCTCCCTGCGACCAAAAGCGTCGTCCGACCCAGATTCAACAACCCCCACAAATCAACCAAATACTTCGCCCCCGTCGCCCACTGCACGCTGACCTCCCCCTCCTCATCAGCCCCAGCCTTCCCCTCAACTTCCTCCTTATCAAACCTCTCCTTCAACTCTATCAGCTTATTATTCGTTTTCCTCATGAACGCAATCGTATACGGGATGATTCCGATCGTCAGCGCCGCAGCAGCGAGATAGCCTCTACCGGCGGTCCTCCCCGCAGCGGTAGTGAGAAGGACCTTGAGAGAGCCGGCGCGGGATGCGGCGAGCCAGATATATGCTGCAGCGCTGACAACTGAGGCAAGAGGCATGGTCGCAGCACCAAGGCGGTAGGTAGACAGCCATTGGCGAAGCATCACGGGAGTTGGAGACTCCAGGAGGCGTGGGACAAGAAAGGTGGACAGGGTGAGCGATACACCAGTGGAGACGCCTGAGATGAGGATGGCAGCGCCTTGAGTAAGACGGACGGGAGTTGAGTCAGGTGACATGGCTGTAAGTGGTGATCACTTGAGTTTTAGTGAGCGTTGATGGATGAGATGACGGTGAAATTAGAGAGCCGTTTGGCCTGGGATAAAAGTTGCCTTGGTGGGGGGAAATGAGCCTCTGTCCGGATTGGCTGGGAGGAAGGCGAACTGTCGGGATCAAAAATATACAAGATCGTCAACGAGATGTAGACGTTTGCGTGGGGGATGTCCAACGACGTCATCTGAGCTAGCACACGCCAAACAGGACGGTCAGGCGGCGGGCCACTGTGTGCCGAACCATCTTGACAGTTTGGCGCAGGGACCCGCTACCAGATCCCCTGAGCGAGTTTCCAGTGGGCGTTCTTGGGTACTGATACGGCTGACCGTAACGCGGTGGGCTCCTGTAATTTGAGTGGGAAATTTAGCTCGCTATTGGGACTAGACATCGGTTAATCTAATGGCCCGACTTCCAATCACAGCTCCTCGTCGGCGCCCATCTGCCTTATATTTTGTTTGCGTGTTGGCCCTCATAAAGCCGCCTTCCCTCGCGACTCGAAAGGCAAGAAGAGGACCAACAAACCAGCGGCAATGAACAACCCCCCGCTAATATACACAGGAACGGCAGTATTCAAATCGGCAAAAATGGCGACGAGCGGCTATTGCATGTCCTGCGTTAGCGGAAGATCCAAGCATACCCGAGGTGGTCAAAGGAACTCTTAAAACATACCGCCATGATTCCAAACACCCGGTTACATGTCGCGCTCAGAGCATTCCCGGTGCCCCTCTGTGGTGTTGGAAACAGCTCGGGGGTAAAGCTGTAGAGCACAGCATACATGATATTGCTGGTGAAGCTGTATGCGCAGTTCCAACCCAGCAAGGCGTTCGAATTCACCGCCGTCGTAGACGCGTACAGGAACGCCCCAGTAAGCACCGTCGCCAACGACAGCGTGCCCTTTCGGCCCAGCTTCGGTTGCTCAACCAGCAGGGCGCCAACAAACGCGCCTGGTACTCCAACAGCCGCGATGATAAGTGAGTCCCGGTATGTTAGGTACGTCGATCCATCGCCAAAATCAAGGCCGCGTGTTGCTTGGATGTAAGGGAGGAATGAATTGTAGAGGGGGTACCTGCCTCGACATCAGCCTTCGGGAAGCACTGGTCTTATCTTCTGTCGACAACCTACCCTAAACCTATAAACGCCCAAATGGTCATCATTAATCCCGTCGATAGAGCCAGCTGTCTTGTGCGAAACAGAGCTCGCACCCTCTCTGCCTTGAGTACCTCGAGCCGACGCCGGAGAGCCGACGACACCCCTCTGTGTATCACATACCCCTCTGGCTCACACGCCCTCAGCTCTTCGACCGTCAGGGTGCTCGTCTTGCCATTCCTTCTGGCTACCTCATGCACAACCTTCACGGCGTCCTCGTCCTTTCCCTTTCCCATCAGATATTTGGGCGACTCATGCATTGTGAACAGCACAAACCGCGCCAGAAACATCAACATCGTCATGCCGCCCATGACAAGCAAAAACCATCGCCACCCCATATTGTCTTTCTTCTCACACCGTGTGTTCGGATCCTCTTCTTGACGCGTCATCCTCCCAAGCAAGGGCCACGCGAGAAGTGTGGCGACCACTTGTGCAATTGCCCATGCCGCTGACAGCACGGTGAGCAGGTATTGATGTGAGGCCGGCAAAAATTCGAGGAATATTGCTGAATCGACAGGAAGATTCCCGCCCACACCAAACGACCAAGCTGCGACGAGAACCGACGCAGCCGCAAATGACGATGACCCTGCTGCCACGAGGCCAAAAACTCCCGTTGCGCCTAATGTCAGACTGAACGCCCAGCGTCGGCCGAAAGCGTCACTGCCGAAGCCCCAGAAGAGAGCCCCGAGTAATAGGCCGATGCTCTGACCCAGCGTGAGAAGTGGGGCGATACGAGACGCGTTTGGGGAAGGGCCGAGGAACTCTACTATTAAAGGAGGGAGTATCAGTGATGTCGTGACGGGCCAAAGGTTGTCGGAGGCCCAGCCGAAGGAGATGACAACGAAGAGCTGCCATTGATAGGCACCCATGCCGATTTGTTGGATCTGAGAGTACGTTAGGACGTGCGCCTCTTTAAATTCCGCCACTCCTACTGATCCGAGGATAATCACCGATTGGTAGGGCCTTACTGCGCGGTTCAACACTTTAGCCTTCTTCTCGTAGACAGGATCGATTTGACCGGATGGGATAGCCGTATCCTCATCCTGAATGGCTACTGACTCGCCGTCTTGCACGTCGAACGGGATAGGGGAATTGCTCAGCCCCAGGGCGGCGTTGCTGCTGCTTTTGTAGGCATTTACCATGGTGATCAACTCGTACACTGCTCGTTATTGCTACTGATTGAAGAATGCGGGCCGATGGTTGAATTTCCCTCGCTGCCGGGGGGGAGAGGGGTTTGTATTACTGAGAGCGTGTGTACTGTCTGTAAAAGCAAATGGGAGCCAATCTCCCCATCACACAAGTTCGGGCCACAGACATTGTTGCGCCCCCGAGCAGCGCAATGAGACCTAAATTGTAAGTCGTACAGCCTTATGGGTGAAATATCGCTTTAGTGTCCAGAGGATTGTTGCATTAAAAATGAAAACGCCTTATCAGCTTCATGAGATGAGTAAAACTCTAGTGGGAAGGCTAAATCCGGTGTGTGTGTGTTCGGTTGATATGGTGTTCCTGGACCACTGATGTCATCGCAGTCTAGTCGAGAGGCAAGAGCAACGACCAACTAGTGACAGAGCGCCAATGCCCTTCATCTTCAAGGCTAGTACCGACGCAATTTCCTTCCGGGCAACCATGACTGTCTGGACCATTGTCAATCGGTCATTGGTGAACCAACCCCCCGAGAATCGCAGTTGCACTGTTTACATTAAATCCCCCCAGACATTTATTAAAGGGGGGTTTCCACGTCAACAGGCTGAATGTGGGGCTGGTAATCCGTATCAGTACACCGTCTCGTCAGATGTATGGCAGCTCATTGAATAGTGATGACAGACCTCGACTTTTCTTCCTAGGTCTATGAGCTTCGTGTGAGAGGCTTTCATGTGGCCTGCGATACCATCTTCATCTTGTAGAAACCCACGTGGTGGTTGCTTTTCCTTTACTTCCGACCGCCTCGACGCCTTTTCGTTGATTCCTTCATCCCTGACCGACCACCCACCTGCTGCGTAAAGACGCATAGGAGACGCGTGCTATACCGCGACTTCTTACCTCTTGCTCTTCCCTCCTCGTTCTCACGTCTGTCCGCACGACATCTCAGTTCTAGCGTTGGAAAATACAATCGACTCGAATCTATGTAGTTGCAACTATGGTTTCCATTAATGGCTGGCTGCAAACCTCGGAGAATTTATATCGCAGTCTCCGAACTAGCTCAATCGAAGAAAGCTTCCACGATCAACTTCGGGACTGGACACTCCGCCGCGCTCTCTGAAGATAAACAAACAGGATGCTGACAGAAATGGCCCTAATTATCTCCATTCGAAATAGACTACATTTGTCGGCATATATCCTGCTATGCCACTTATCTCTCGCTAATCTCACAAAACTTCTGACTGACCTACCTTCTGTTAGCGGCCAAGCATCATGTTTTAAAAATAGAGGATGACGAGGAAAGGGATGGTGATCTTATTTCATCATCATAGCTGACCACTCAGGACCATGAATGGATTAATTTCGGGACTATCCGTTACCAACGCAGCCCAATTTAAGCCTTTCCTTTTTTTTTCTAGCTGGCCGTAGAAGGTCTCAAGGACATCCACCAGAGGACCACAAGGCGGTGGCCTTGATGCCCTCGTGGAGAAGTTGTGGCGAAATAGAGACAAACGGCTGGATATATGGCTGCTGGAGGAAGGCGATACTGCTCGGCTGGTAACGAGGGAGCAGATGGATTCCATTGCAGCACAGAAGGCGAAGATTACTCTGAGAAATGGCTGACAGCTATCTCCTTGATGATCTCGGGAAAAGGGCGGGAAGTGCTGGGTGGCGATGAGTCTGACTGTGATGAGTCTGACGCAGTGTCTTCCGGTCAGTGGTTGTATACTAATACCTAATGCATTTACCTCGTTTTGTACGTTACACCCCTCCAGTACTGTCTATACCTGCTCTGATACATGATAGACACCGTGATCCAATCTTGACAGAGGACGTTGAGAGCTGTATACAACTGGCAGGTATCTGTGAGAAGACAGTTGATGAGGTTTGCTAACGACATACAGCTTATTAGAATAAGGGAATGAAGAAGAGACAGTCTCGGTATGTTCCATACCTATGGAGTTATTGAAGCATATGATGCCTAGACAAAGATATTTCGATCTACGCTCGATTGTTATGAGAAGCATTCCCAAGTAAGCGTAGAGATAGGAGAGTCACTCATGACATTTACCACCCAACTCCCTTACAATACTTGGATAGGAGCGCTTCAAGGCTTCTAGCACCTCTCTATCCTTCCTTAACCGGTTAACTTCTTCTCGCAACCCCAAATATTGGTCCCTTAGTCTCAAATTTTCTTCTAGTAACCTGCCATTGTCAAGCTTGAGCCCGTTTATCTGCCTGTCTCTCATCTTCACGGCGTCTCTCGCCCAAGCCAAACTCTTCTTAATTCCGTTCTGTTTTGCCTCAAACTGGTTGAGACGAAAGCGGATCTTCTCCAGCACCCCAGGGTCAATTCGTTGGATGCTTGGCTTGAGGTCCTGCAGTATCTCAAAGGTAATCGCAGCATCATCATCTTCGGGTCGGGGACTGGCACGTACTTGGTGTTGGGCAGGCAACAATGGATCACGGCTGCGGATTGGCGTCGGAGTAGATGGCAGAGCCTGCTCATGGAACGTCTTGATTCGTTTTGTATTAGGCTGTCTTGTGGTCGATGTATTGGGTGTGGGCAGGTTGTTATACAGAATGCTAGGCCGAGGATGCCTAGGGGTATTCCAAGCCTCCTCGGTGGCCTTGGTCAACTCTATCAGAGCTGTCTCGTCCTCTGAATCTAGGAGATCCACTCCTACGGATTCATCTCCGGCCTTTCGTTTGCCCTTGGTCTGGGCAACATCATAGGCTGGAGGTGACGGGGGCACAACACCAGCTTCCCGGCAGAGGCGGTCCGCTTCTTCTTCCGGCAAGTAAAACATGCATTTCTGTCGTGCATTTGCGCTTTCATCAACTTTCTATCAGTAAAATAAGATCTGGAAAGAAGTCCTCTTAAGAGAGACTAACCACAACCAGTACGAACGGCTTCTACCACCGTCATCCCTTTTAATCTCGAGCTTTATTGCTCTCCGCGATGGTCTACAGGAACCTGTGGCGTAAGTTTGTCAACTGCGGCTAGGCAAAGCACACAAGTGAGAAAAACATGGTAAGAAAATGGTGTTTCCTCCATCGAATTAATCCGACGATACCTCTGAGTCCAGACTGCAAGACCCAGTGAAGAGCAAGATTCAGGGGGTGCGTCAAGAAAGGGAAGCTAGCATACAATACCATTCCCCATTTCTGAAATACCCATGGTTAAAAGTTGGCACTCTCTGTTTATCGTTGGTACTCATTGTAGCCATTCTGAAGACCAACAATTCTATGGCTAAAACAGCAGGCGTGGCTGGGATTCCGGAAAAATTAACCGACTGGCTCTCAGCAGACGGACATGATCAAAAGAGTGACGACTTACGGGGAGGTGGATCGACCTGAAAGTTAGGTTAAGACGGTTGAAGAGTCCCTGTCGCTTGCAAGCCTTATGACTGGAAAGCTTTCGGTTATTGCCTTTTCTTTTTCTTTTTTTTTTGGTCTTATCTGCTCAAAGCGAAAGTGTTGAGCCAGTTATACTTGAGAAGGATGAGGACGCTTTACAGGCTTCGGCTTTAGCTAGGAAAATAGCCTGTATAATCCGACCGAGCAAACAAGCAACCAGGATACTTTTACAATGGTGTTGAGCCGGGGAAAAAAAGGGCTGAAGTATGCGCTAAAGAAAACGGAGAGTGCTTCAAGGGAACCGCATAAGTATTTAACGCGACAAGAGGTGAGGCCTGCCACCCAATTATATAGGACACGTCAGCCGATCATTGAGCGACTAATCCATTTTTTGAAGAGCTCTGCAGGATGCAGAATCAGGAGCTGCATGGATATAGGGTACCTGCTACGTGTCTAGGCGTCTATTAGGGATTTAGTACAGACATGGAAGGGGTCTACTGGCTCTCTCCTGTCATCAACTCACGGGATGCTCAAGTGGCAAGTAGCAGCACGTATTTTCTAGAATCATGTAGTCTACGGGTGCTGTGTAAATCCTGGCCTTGCAGAACATGATATGCCTGAAGTCCTAGTAGCAGCCACAACAAGAAGAAGTCAAGGCTTCTTTCTAACCGTGAGCCTCTGCCCACCAACCAGATACACAAGACAAAGAAAACAAGAGACAGAATCAGCTTGGACTAATGCATTGCCTGCATCTCATCAC
>Ga0065720_1003004_pt1 | contig 39087 bp, 31 predicted proteins | sample Thericmetagenome_FD_59107 | JGI IMG/M metagenome (GOLD analysis project Ga0065720, IMG submission 59107) | Thermophilic microbial communities from the Joint Bioenergy Institute, California, USA of rice/straw/compost enrichment - eDNA_2 v2... | ecosystem: Engineered > Solid waste > Grass >... | reverse complement strand
GGGGGGGGGGGGGAGCTCCTGCAGGCGCGATCCGCGTCGCGGCAGCCGCGCGCCCTGCCGAGTCGGCCGCGCCGACTGCATCGATGTGCCGACGTCGAGCGCGTACCCGCCGCGCGGCAGCGCGGGGTCGAGCTGCACCACGCTGTCGGTCGGGCGACCGGTCGAGCCGCGCAGGTCCCACGCCGCCCCGGAGGCGTCCTCGGCGGGCCGGCGCCGGCGCAGCGCGGCCGGGATCAGGCCGGATCGGTGGCGGCCACCCCGTCCACCGGCGGGGCGGCGTGCCCCGGACGAGGCGCGCCGCGGGTGGGCAGGGCACGGCGCCCGTGGCAGGATGATCATCCATCCCGGCGGCGACCACCGCCGAGGCCGAGGAGCCGGACCTTCCGGGCATTGTTTGCGGAATCGCGACGCGAGGCGCCTGCAGTCCGCATTACCCCCGAGGTAGGTTCGCCTCGTTCGGACGTTGCCAGTGCCGGCTCCAGGAGGTCCTCCGTGCGCGAGTACAGCGTTCCCGCCACCTTCGAGGTCGCGGCCGACGAGAATCTCGTGGCCGCCGTCTACACGAACGCGCGGGTGGCTCCCGGCAGCGTCGGGGTCCGCAGGCGTGACGCGGCGAAGCAGTGGCACGACATGACCTACGCCGAGTTCGCGAAGGAGGTCACGGACGTCGCGCGCGGGCTGATCGCCTCCGGGGTCAAGCCCGGTGACCGGGTCGCCCTGCTCTCGCACACCCGCTACGAGTGGACCCTGTTCGACTACGCGATACTCGCCGTCGGCGGGATCACCGTGCCGATCTACGAGACCTCGTCGGCCGACCAGATCAGCTGGATCCTCTCCGACTCCGGCGCGGTGGGCATCATCGTCGAGAACGCCGGACACATGGAGCGACTCGACCAGGTGAAAGCGGCGCTCGGCTCGCTGCCGCAGGTGTGGCAGATCGACGCCGGTGCGGTCGACGAGCTCAAGGCCAAGGGCGCCGAGGTGCCCGAGGACCAGGTCCACGAGCGGCGCTCGGCGGTCGGCGCCGACGACCTCGCCACGCTGATCTACACCTCCGGCACGACGGGCCGGCCGAAGGGCTGCGAGCTGACCCACCGCAACCTGCTCAGCGAGATCAAGAGCGTCGCGACGATCCTGCCGACGCTGCTGCAGGAAGGCGGCTCGGTGCTGCTGTTCCTGCCGCTCGCCCACGTGTTCGGCAAGGTCATCCAGTGCGGGGCCGTGTACAAGCGCACGGTCATCGGGCACACGCCCGACATCGCGGAGCTGGTCGACGACCTGCAGTCGTTCAAGCCGACCTTCCTGCTGGCCGTGCCGCGGGTGTTCGAGAAGGTCTACAACGCTGCCCGGCAGAAGGCCCACGACGAGGGCAAGGGCAAGATCTTCGACACCGCCACCGACGTCGCGATCGCGTGGAGCCGCGCGCAGGACTCCGGCGGGCCGAGCCTCGGGCTGCGGCTCAAGCACGCGCTGTTCGACAAGCTCGTCTACGCGAAGCTGCGGGCCGTCACCGGCGGTCGGGTCGTCGCGGCGGTCTCCGGCAGCGCACCGCTCGGCGAGCGGCTCGGCCACTACTTCCGCGGGATCGGGCTGCCGGTGCTGGAGGGCTACGGGCTCACCGAGACCTCCGCGGGCGTCACCGTCAACACCCTCGACGCGCAGCGCGTCGGCAGCGTGGGGCGGCCGGTGCCCGGCCACGCGGTCCGCATCGCCGACGACGGGGAGATCTTGCTCAAGGGCCCCATCGTGTTCCGCGGCTACTGGAACAACGAGGCCGCCACGAAGGAGGCCTTCACCGACGACTGGTTCCACTCCGGCGACATCGGCGAGCTCGACGACGCCGGTTTCCTCTACATCACCGGCCGCAAGAAGGAGCTCATCGTCACCGCGGGCGGCAAGAACGTCGCCCCGGCCGTGCTGGAGGACCGCCTCCGCTCGCACGTGATCATCAGCCAGGCGATGGTGGTGGGCGACAACAAGCCGTTCATCGGCGCGGTCATCACGATCGACCAGGAGGCGCTGCCCCGGTTCCTGCGCAACGCCGGCCGGCCCGAGGACACCCCGCTCGCCGAGCTCGTCGACGACCCGCTGCTGCGCGCCGAGGTGCAGAAGGCCGTCGACGACGCGAACTCGCAGGTGTCGCGCGCCGAGCAGATCCGCGAGTTCCGCATCCTCCCGGTCGACTTCACCGAAGAGGGGGGCGAGATGACCCCATCGATGAAGGTGAAGCGGGCCGTCGTCGCGAAGAAGTACGCCGAGGCGATCGAGTCGATCTACGCCAAGCCGAAGAAGTAGCGGGCAGCCGTCACGCCGGGGCCGGCGAGGTGNAGCGGGCCCGCAGCTTGTGCTTCTGCAGCTTGCCGGTCTCGGTGCGCGGCAGGTCGTCGGTGAAGTCGATGCTGCGTGGGATCTTGTAGCCGGCGATGCGGGCGCGCAGGAACTCCAGCAGCTCGGCCTCCAGCTCGGGCCCTGGCTCGACGTCCGGCGCGGGCTGCACCACGGCCTTGACCTGCTCGCCCATGTCCGGGTCGGGGATGCCGATCACAGCCAGGTCGAGCACGGCCGGGTGCAGGGCGAGCGCGTTCTCGATCTCCTGCGGGTAGATGTTCACCCCGCCTGAGATGATCATGAACGACTGCCGGTCGGTGAGGAACAGGAAGCCGTCTTCGTCGACGTAGCCGACGTCGCCGGTGGTGGCCCAGGTCGGGTTGTCCGGGTGGGCCGCCGCGGCGGTCTTCTCGGGATCGTTGTGGTAGGCGAACGGGAACTGATCGCGCTCGAAGTACACCAGTCCGACCTCGCCGGGCGGCAGCTCCTGCCCGTCGTCGCCGCAGACGTGCAGCACGCCGAGCAGCGACCGGCCCACCGATCCCGGCTTCTGCTGCCAGGTGGGCGAGTCGATCACGGTGAGCCCGATGGACTCCGTCGCGGCGTAGTACTCGTGCAGGATCGGGCCCCACCAGTCGATCATCCGCTGCTTGACCTCGACCGGGCACGGCGCCGCGGCGTGCACGGCCACCCGGTGCGAGGACAGATCGTGGGCTGTGCGGACCTCGTCGGGCAGCTTCAGCATCCGCACGAACATCGTCGGCACCCACTGGCTGTGCGTGACGCGGTAGCGCTCGATCGCGGCCAGGGCGGCGGCCGCGTCGAACCGCGGCATCACCACCACGGTGCCGCCCACCTGGTGGATCATCCCGCCGAAGCGCAGCGGGGCGGCGTGGTAGAGCGGGGCGGGGGAGAGGTAGACGGTGTCGGCGGCGAAGCCGTAGAGCGGGCCGAACAGGCTGAGCAGCAGGTCGCCGCCCTCGGTCACCGACACCCCGGGCAGCGGCGCCTTCACACCCTTCGGCCGGCCGGTGGTGCCGGAGCTGTAGAGCATGTCCCGGCCGCGCGGCTGCTCGGGCAGCGGTTCGGGGGAGGCCGCGGCGAGCGCGGCCTCGTAGTCGTCGTGGCCCGGCGGCAGGTCGTCGGCCGGGTCGGTGCAGAACGCCAGCCGCAGCCCGACGCCGGGGGTCGCGTCGTGGACGACGGTGGCCGTCTCGGCGAGCCCCGTGGAGACGACCAGCGCCTTCGCCCCGCAGTCGTCGACGATGTAGGTCACCTCGTCGGGGTGCAGCCGGAAGTTGATCGCGGTCAGGTACAGCCCGCTGCGCATGGCCGCCCAGTACACCTCGTAGGTGCGCAGGGAGTTCTCCGCCAGGAGCGCGACGTTGTCCCCGGGGCGCAGGCCGGCGTCCCACAGCGCCCGCGACAGCCGCACCGAGCGCTCCTCGAGCTGGGCGTAGGTGAGCGCGGCGCCGGTGTCGGACATGACGACCGCGGGCTTGTCGGGGGTGAGGGCGGCGAACTTCCCTGGGTACACGGCGGCTCCTCGCGCGTCGTCGGGCCGGGAGCACTCCATCCTGCTCGGGCCGCGCCGGACCGGTCAACGCCGGACGGTCAACACTGACTCCTTCAACGGGGTCAGGGGCTGCCGATCGCGGCGCGCACCCGGTCGGCGATGAGCGGCGCCATCGTGGTCGCGTAGGTCGCCGTGAGGTGGTTGTCGTCGAGGTAGACCAGCACGTTGCCGATGACGGCCGGGCAGCGGTCCGGCGTGCAGACCGCGTCGGCGATGTCGAGGAACGAGACCGTCGGCGGCACACCCTCGGCGCGGACCCACGGCGGCTCCGGCGCGTACAGGTCAGCGCGGTCGGCGCCGCACACGGACGGATCCTCGGAGTTGCGGGCCACGCAGTCGGGCATCGACTCGTCGAAGCGCGGGTTGTCGCGCAGCGCGAGCACCGGGATGCCGAGGTCGGCCAGTCGCCGCCACTGCTCGACGAAGCCGGCCGGGGTGTGCTCGGTCAGGCCGACCCGGACCGTGCGGGTCGCGAGCGTGACCACGACGTCCGGGCGCAGCGCGGCGATCTCGTCGAACGCCGCGGCCAGCCAGGCCACGCAGTCGGCGTCGTCGGGATCGTTCTCCGAGACGGTGGAGAACGGGCAGGCTCCGCGGACGATGTCGGTGAGCTCCCAGTTCTCCGCGTCGGCGATCGGGCCCAGCGCCGCGGAGAGCTGCTGGGCGTGCGAGTCGCCGACCACCACCACGCGCCGCGCCGGCGGCTCCTGCGCGCCCGGGCGGGGCCGGGTGCACAGGTCCTGCGGGAAGCCCTGCAGCGGCCGGCAGTTCCAGCGCTCGATCCGCTCCCAGTCCTCGTGCACCGACACCAGCGGCGGCACCGGTGGCACGCCCTCCCACGCGGCGGGGTCGATGGAGGTGTCGGCGAGGGCGAGCGCGCCGGGGTGGGTGGGGGCCCCGGCCGCGCCGGACGGGCGGTCGGCGAGCATCGCCGCGGCCTGCCACGCCACCGTCGCGACCAGGACGGCGGCGGTGGCGACCGCGGGGATCCGCAGGCCGCCGCGGCGGGCGGCGGGCTCCTCGACGAACCGGTGGGTGAAGGCTGCGGCGACGACCGCGGCCGCGACGATCGCGAGGCCGGTCGGCAGGTCGGCGAACGTGCCGCCGGTGACCGCCATGACCATGATCAGGATCGGCCAGTGCCACAGGTAGATCGCGTAGCTGCGGTCGCCGATCCAGCGGGCCACCGGGTTGGTGAGCAGCCGATCCACCCCGAGCCGGCTGCCGGTGGCACCCGCGGCGAGCACGAGCGCGGTGCACGTGACCGGCCACAGCGCGATCCAACCGGGGAACGTCGAGGCGACCGGCAGCAGCGCACCGCAGGCCACCAGGCCGAGCACGCCCGCCCAGCCGGCCGCGATCCGCAGCTTCCACGCCAGCACCAGCCGGTCCAGGTGCAGTGCGAGCAGGCCGCCGACCGCGAACTCCCACAACCGGGTCGTCGTGTGGAAGTAGGCCAGCGGCTGGTTGTCGGCGGTCTGGCCGATCGAGAACAGCAGCGACGCCGCGCCGAGCCAGAGCAGCGCGAGCGTCACCCGACCGCGGATCAGCTCGGTCCGCCGCCCGCAGGCCAGCGCGATCACCGCCACCAACAGCGGGAACAGGAAGAAGACCTGGCCCTGGATGGCGAGCGACCAGAAGTGCTGCACGACGCTCGTGGCCTGCGAGCGGGCTTCGTAGTCGACGGCGTCGGCGGCGAGCTGCCAGTTCTCGGCGAACAGCGCCGCCGCAGCCACCTCGCGCACGGTCTGGCTCCACCGCCCGGCCGGCAGCAGCCACATCCCGGCCGCGACAACGGCCACGAGCACCACGGACGCGGCGGGCACGAGCCGGGCCAGCGTGCGCGTCCAGCGGGCCCGCAGGTTCAGCCGGCCCTGCTCGGCAGCGCGGACCAGCCCGCCGGTCAGCAGGAACCCGGTGAGGACGAAGAAGACGTCGACACCGCCGGAGACGCGCCCGATCCACACGTGGTAGACGACGATGAGGAACACCGCGACCGCGCGCAGGCCCTGTACCTCAGGACGGTGCCGCGCGGCCAGCGAAGGGGGAGCGGCCTGCCACTGCACCGGTCGACGCATCGCGCCGGATCCTATCCATGCCCGGGTCGGGGGCTTGCGCCGCGGCCCGTGATCGCCGTCGAGCCGTACTGGCCGTCGTCGTCCGCGCATTTCAGGCACCATCGAGGCAACGCCCGCCCACGAGAGACTGACGAGGTGCCCGTGCCCGACAACGACCGACCCGGCGGCTTCGGTCCGCTGGACGACATGGTCGAGCGCCTGCTCGGCAACCTCACCGAGAACCTCGGGGAGGCGTTCCGCCCGTTCACCGACCCCGACTTCACCGCACCCACGGGGGAGGAGCCGGAGCAGGCCGCGCCGCAGCGCGGTGCCCGCACCCCGCGGCTGGACCGGTTCGGCACCGACCTGACCGCCCGGGCCGCCCGCGGCGGGCTCGACCCGGTCATCGGTCGCGACGCGGAGATCGAGCAGGTCCTGGAGGTCCTGGCCCGCCGGACCAAGAACAACCCGGTGCTGATCGGGGATCCCGGCGTGGGCAAGACGGCGATCGTGGAGGGCATCGCGCAGCGCATCGCCGAGGGCAGCGTGCCGCAGCAGCTGCGCGGCGTGCGCGTCGTGTCGGTGGACGTCGGCGCGATGGTCGCGGGCACGAAGTACCGCGGCGAGTTCGAGCAGCGGCTCACCTCGATCATCGACGAGGTCGTCCGGGCGAAGCGGGGCGTCGTGCTGTTCATCGACGAGGTGCACGCCATCGTCGGGGCCGGCTCGGCGGAGGGCGCCCCGATGGACGCCGCGACCCTGCTCAAGCCGGCGCTGGCCCGCGGCGACCTGCAACTGATCGGTGCCACCACCCCCGGTGAGTACCGCAAGCACATCGAGAAGGACGCCGCACTGGAACGGCGGCTGGAGCCGGTGCGGATCGCGCCGCCGACCGTCGAGGGCACCATCGAGATCCTGCGCGGCCTGCGCGCCCGCTACGAGGAGCACCACGACGTCCTCATCGGCGACGACGCGCTCACCGCGGCCGCGACCCTGTCCGATCGCTACCTGACCGACCGGTTCCTGCCCGACAAGGCGATCGACCTGCTCGACCGCGCCGCCGCCCGCGCCCGCATCAGCGTGCCCACCGACCCGGCCGCCCGCGCCTCCCTGCTGGAGCAGCTGCGCCGCGCCCGCGACGTCGCCGTCGACGCCGAGGACTACGAGCGCGCGATGGAGCTGACCCGCGAGATCGAGGCGGCGGAGGCCCCGCCGCCGAGCGGGCCACCGCTGATCACGGCGAACGACGTCGCCGCTGTCGTGGCCCGCAGCACCGGCATCCCGGTCACCGAGCTGACCCGCGCCGAGCGGGACAAGCTGCTCGACCTGGAGCGGCTGCTGCACCGGCGGGTCGTCGGGCAGGACGAGGCGGTCACCGCGGTCGCCGACGCCGTCCGTGCCGGCCGGGCGGGGCTCTCCTCACCGAACCGGCCCGTCGGGTCGTTCCTGTTCATCGGGCCGACCGGGGTCGGCAAGACGGAGCTGGCCCGTGCGCTGGCCGAGGTGCTGTTCGGCTCGCCCGACGCGCTGCTGCGGTTCGACATGAGCGAGTACGCCGACCGCGGCTCCGCGATGCGGCTGGTCGGGGCACCACCCGGCCACATCGGGTTCGACGAGCCGGGGCAGCTCACCGAGGCCGTTCGCCGGTCCCCGTACGCGGTGCTGCTGCTCGACGAGATCGAGAAGGCGCACCTGGAGGTCACCAACACCCTCCTGCAGGTGCTCGACGCGGGCCGGCTCACCGACGCGCACGGCCGCACCGTCGACTTCACGAACACCGTCGTGATCATGACCAGCAACCTGGGGGTCGAGCTGCTGCCCGGGGTGTTCCGGGCGGAGTTCCGGGCCCGGATCGACGAGGTGGTGCAGTTCCACCCGCTGGGCCCCGACGAGCTGCGCGCCATCGCCCGACTGCTGCTCGCCGAGACCGTCGAGCGGGTGCGGAAGCAGGGCATCGAACTGGACGTGCGCGACGCCGCCGTGGCGTGGTTCGCCGAGCACGGCACGCAGCCGGAGCTGGGTGCGCGGCCCCTGCGGCGCACGATCGCCCGGGAGCTGGACCGGAGGCTGTCGCGGATGATCATCGCCGGCGAGCTGGGGCACGGGAGTCGGGCGCGCGTCGACGTGGAGGAGGGGAACCTGATGGTGATCCCCGGGGGGCCGGTGCTGCGGAAGGGGTGACGATCGGGTCGGGTCCGCGGATCCGAGGCGCTGCCCCTGGATCCCGCCCCACCCACCCGGGCGCAACGAACGGTCCTTTCGTCCACTCCGAGTGCACGAAAGGGCCGCTCGTTGCCTCCTCCGCTGTGTGTTGGGGGCGGCCTGTGCTGGCGGTGTGGCGGACACGGGCAGGAGGCCCTGACCCTCCCAGTTGTCGGCCTCCTGCCCGTGACCTCGAGCGGCTCACCCGCCGTGGGTGGCCGCCGTCCCGTAGTCGGTGTACTGGTACGGGTTGTCGAGGATCGAGGTCTCCGGGACGTCGGGGTGCATGCCCTTGATCCACGCCTCGTCGCCGAGGGTCGAGCGCAGGTACTCGACGGTCTCCGCGACCAGCGCCCGCGCGTCGGCGAGGTCGGCGCCGACCAGCCTGCCGTCGCGCTTCACGATCCGCCCGTTGACCAGGACGGTGTGCACGTCGCCGCGCTGCGCTTGGAGAGCGACGTGCCCGTAGGGGTGCAGGATCGGGAAGGAGACGGNGGAGTCGTCGTTGCGCAGCAGCACGATGTCGGCCTTCTTGCCGCGTTCGAGGCTGCCCAGCTCGTGGTCGCGGCCGAGGGCTTTCGCGCCGCCGCGGGTGGCCCAGTCGACGACGTGCTCGGCGCGCAGCTTGTGCGCGGTGATGGTCTCGCCGCGGGNGTGCGCCTCCAGGTGCTCGCGGGAGCGGTCGGCGCCCAGCGTGCTGCGCATGGCGGAGAACAGGTCACCGCTCCACCACACGCTGGTGTCCATCGAGAGCGAGACCGGGATGCCGTAGTTGCGCAGTGCCCAGGTGGGCGGGTAGCCCTGACCCGCGCTCTGCTCGCTCTCCGTGGACACCGACACCGAGCCGCCGCTGGCGGCGATGCGGTGGTAGGAGTCGGGGGAGAGCGTCGCCGCGTGCACGAAGATGCTCGACTCGTTCAGGAACCCGGCCTCGTGGGCGAGCCGGATGCCGTCGTCGTTGGTCGCGCCCCAGACACCGGCGTGCGTGGTGACGGCGACGCCCAGCTCGCGCGCCACCTCGTAGGCGGCCCGCTCCGGGAACTCCGGGTCCCCGGTCACGTCGAACGCCATCTGGAAGCCGAGCATGTCGTCGCGGGCCTCGATGATGCGCTTGGCGAACGCCGTGAAGTCCGGCGAGGTCGCCCACTCCCACGGCGCCTGCTGGATGTTGCCGTAGGCGAGGACGAACCGGCCGGGCACCGAGCGCAGCGCGTCGACCGCCGCCTCGGCGTGCAGCGGGGTCTGCAGCCCGTGCGACCAGTCCACGCAGGTCGTGACGCCGGCGTCGATCGCCTCCAGCGCTGCGAGCAGGTTGCCGGCGCGGATGTCCTGCGGGCGGAAGTGCTTACCGGACTCGAGGTAGTACCAGACGAAGTACTGCGTCAGCGTCCAGTCGGCGCCGTAGCCGCGCATCGCCGTCTGCCACATGTGCCGGTGCGTGTCGATCATGCCGGGCATGACGATGCCGCCGCGCGCGTCGATCTCCTCGGTGCCTTCGGGCACCTCGAGTCGCGATCCCACCTCCGCGATGCGGTCACCCACGACGAGCACGTCCCCCTCGGGGAGCACCGTGTGCGCATCGTCCATCGTGAGCACCAGGCCGCCGCGCAGCACCACCGGACGTCCGGACTCGCTCATGGGTCACCCTCCGGGAGAAGATCGGACCACTGTCCGCCTGACGGTCAACGGGTCGGGTAGCAGACTCTCGACTGCGGTACGGTCCCTGTCAAGGGGCGGCGTCGGCCGCCGGTCGGCGGGAAGGGAAGTCGATGCCGCGAGAAGGGACCGGACCGGATTTCATCGAGGCGCTCGCCCGCGGGCTCGAGGTGATCACCGCCTTCCGCCCCGGCCGGCCCACGATGACGCTGGCCGAGGTGGCCGCGGCCACCGGGCTCGCCCGCCCCACGGCCCGGCGGATCCTGCTCACGCTCGCCGAACTCGGCTACGTCCGCACCGGTGAGGGCGGGTTCGCGCTCACCCCGCGGGTGCTCGATCTGGGTGTGGCCTACACCCGGTCGCTCGGTCTGTGGGAGGTCGCCCGCCCGCACATGGAACGACTGGTCGCGCGCACGAACGAGTCGTGCTCGATCGCCCAGCTCGACGGCTCCGACGTGGTCTACGTGGCCCGCGTGTCCGTGCCGAAGATCGTGGCGCTGGCCGTGCAGATCGGCACCCGGTTCCCCGCGATCGCCACCTCGCTGGGCAAGGTCCAGCTCGCCGCGCTGGAGCCGGAGGAGGTCGACCGGATCCTCGCCGAGCCGTCCCGGTCGGGCCTGGTGCCGGCACGGGTGCTGACCAAGCAGGAGCGCGATGCCGAGCTGCGCGACGTCCGTGCTCGCGGCTGGGCGCTCACCGACCAGGAGCTGGCCCCGGGGATCCGCTCGGTGGCCGCCCCGCTGCGCGACGGCAGCGGCCGGGTCATCGCCGGCATCAACGTCAACACGCACGCCGCCGAGACCCCCGTCGAGAAACTGCTCGACGAGTACCTGCCGCTGCTCCTGCAGACCGCGGGCGAGATCAGCGCGGACTTCGCGCGGCTGGAGACGGTTCCGCACGTGACCGTCGCGTCGTAGCATCACCCAACAACGGACAACTGTCCGTGCAGCGAACGCAAGGAGTGCAATGACTTCCGGGGGACCGCTGTCCGGTGTCCTCGTCGCCGACTTCTCCCGCGTACTGGCCGGCCCCTACGCGACGATGTTGCTCGCGGACATGGGCGCCGACGTGGTGAAGGTCGAGTCCCCGCAGGGCGACGAGACGCGCACCTGGATCCCGCCCGCCCGCGGCACGACCTCGACGTACTACCTGTCGATCAACCGCGGGAAGCGGTCGATCGCGCTGGACCTGCGCGACGAGGGCGATCGCGCGCTCGCCCGCGAGCTGGCCCGCCGCGCGGACGTCGTGATCCAGAACCTCAAGCCGGGCGGCATGGCCCGGTTCGGGCTCGACTACGAGTCGGTGCGCGCCGCGAACCCGGGGGTCGTCTACGCCTCGATCAGCGGGTTCGGCTCGACCGGTGGCGCCCACGTCCCCGGCTACGACCTGATGGTGCAGGCCATGTCCGGGCTGATGAGCCTCACCGGCGAGCCGGACGGCCCGCCGTACCGGGCCGGGATCTCGGTGTTCGACGTCATGGCCGGCAAGGACGCCGCGATCGGCATCCTGGCCGCCCTGCGCCACCGCGATGCCACCGGTGAGGGCCAGCACATCGAGATCGAGCTGTTGTCGTCGGCGCTGTCCGGGCTGGTCAACCACAGCTCGGCCTACGTCGCCGGCGGCGTGGTGCCCTACCGGATGGGCAACGCGCACCCCAGCGTCTACCCGTACGAGCCGCTGCCCACCGCCGACCGCGACCTCATCGTCGCCGCCGCCAACGACGGGCAGTTCCGCAGGCTGTGCGAGGTGCTGGGGGTGCCCGAGCTGGCCGACGATCCCCGGTTCCGGCACAACGCCGACCGCACCGCCCACCGCGACGAGCTGCGACCGCTGCTGGTGAAGGCGCTCTCCGCGCGCGGGGCGGAGGAGTGGTTCGAGCTGCTCGTGGCCGCCGGGGTGCCGGCCGGCCCGATCAACACCATCGACGGCGGCTTCGCGGCCGCGGAGAAGTTCGGGCTCGAACCCGTCGTGCAGGTCGGGGAGGGTGAGCGGGCCGTGCCCATGGTGCGCAACCCGATCACGTTCTCGGCTACCCCGCCCCGCTACCACCTCCCACCGCCTGAGCTGGACGAACACGGGGAAGAACTGCGGGCCTGGCTGGAGGCGTCCCATGACTGACCCCGCACTCGATCCGGCGGCGCCGTACCCGACCGCGCTGGGCGCGTCCGACCTGAAGACGATCACCCTGCTGGGCCAGGACCTCGCCACCGACGTCATGGGCAACGTCGGGTTCGGTGAGCTGGCGTTCTGGCTCGCCACCCAGCAGCGGCCCACCCCCGGCCAGGTCCGGGTGTTCGAGGCCGTGCTGGCCGCACTCGCCGACCACGGGTTCACCCCCACCGCACTCGCGGCCCGGCTGACGTACCTGTCCGCCCCGGACTCCATCCAGGGCGCGCTCGCCGCCGGGTTGCTCGGCGGCGGCTCCCGGTTCCTCGGCGTCACCGAGGACTGCGGCAGGTTCCTGCACGAGGTGCTGCGCGACCGGGACCCGCTGCCCAGCGACGACGACGGCTGGGACGCGCTCGCGCTGGAGGTCGTCGAGGAACGACGGGCCGCGGGAGCGTTCGTGCCGGGCCTCGGCCATCCCGTGCACAAGGAGGGTGATCCGCGCACCCGGCGGCTGTTCGCCATCGCGGAGGAGGAGGGTCTGGTCGGGCCGCACCTGACGCTGTTCGCCGCGATCGGCCGGGTCCATCCGCAGGTGCTGGGCCGCACACTGCCGCTCAACGGCGCCGGCGTGTGCGGCGCCGCCCTGGCCGATCTCGGCCTGCCGATCCCGCTGCTGCGCGGCTTCGCCCTGCTCGCCCGCACCGCCGGGCTGATCGGGCAGCTCGCCGAGGAGATGCGCCGCCCGGTGGCCCGCCGCATCTACGAGACGGTGGACCGCGCCGCCACCCCGGTACCCCCGCAACCCTGGACGTGAGGGGCCGCCCGTGATCCCCGCAGCGGTAGTGCACGTGCCCGGCGAGCCACCCGTCGCCGCCACCGCCCCGCCGCCGGAGCCCGGTCCCGGCGAGCTGCTCATCGCCGTCACCGCCGCCCCGATCACCCCGCTCGACCGGCTCTGCGCCTCCGGCACCTCCTACTTCGGCCCGCCCGAGGTGCCGTACGTGCCCGGCGTGCAGGGCGTGGGCGTGGTCGAACGGGGCACCGACCGGATCCCGCCCGGCACGCCCGTCTGGTTCGCCACCACCGCCGGCATGGCCCCCGGCCACGGCAGCATGCGGGCCCGCGCCTGCGCCACCGAGGACGACGTCGTCCCGCTGCCCGCCGGCGTCGATCCGGTGCTGTTCGCCGCGCTCGGCCTGTCCGCCGTCGCCGCGGAGGTGGCGATGACCTGGCGCGGCGGGCTCACCCCGGGCGAGCACGTGCTCGTGCTGGGCGCCGGTGGGGTCGTCGGGCAGTCCGCCGTTCAGCTGGCCCGGTTCGCCGGTGCCCGCCGGGTCGTCGCCGCCGCCCGCTCGCAGGCTGCTCGGGAGCGGGCGCTGCGACTGGGTGCCGACGCCGTCGCGCCGCTGCCGGACGGACCGGCCGACGTCGCCGACGTGGCCGACGCCCTGCGCGCCGCCTGCGGCGAGCCGGTCGATCTCGTGCTGGACCCGGTGTTCGGGGTTGCGGCCGCGGCCGCGCTGCGGGTGCTGCGGCCCGGCGGCCGGCTGGTCAACCTCGGCAGCGCCGCCGGCGAGACCGCGCCGCTGGACTCTGCGACGCTGCGCAGCAAGTCCCTGCACGTCCGCGGCTACACCAACAACGAGCTGACCGTCCCGCTGCGGGCCGGCGCGGTCCGCAAGATCGCCGAGCTGGTCGCGGCCGGCCGGCTCACCGCCGAACACGAACGAGCCCCGCTCGGCGCCGTCACCGATGCGTGGACGGCGCCCGTCCGGACAGTGCTGGTGCCGGGATGACCCCCACCGCGCCGGCGACGACGAGGTCGCTGCCCCTGCTGCCGACCATGCTGGTCGGCAGCTACCCCCAGCCGGACTGGCTCATCGACCGCCGCCGGCTGGCGAGCCGCCTGCCGCCCCGGGTGCGCGCGCGGGAGCTGTGGCGGCCCGCGCCCGAACACCTCGCGCAGGCCCAGGACGACGCGACCGAGCTGGCGATCCGCGCCCAGGAACGCGCCGGCCTCGACGTCGTCACCGACGGCGAGGTCCGCCGCGAGTCCTACTCCAACCACTTCGCCGCCGCCCTGGAGGGACTCGACCTCGACCACCCGGGCACGGTGATCGGCCGCGCCGGAACCCCCACGCAGGTGCCGCGCGTCGTCGGCCCGCTGGGCCGCCCGGCCCCCGTGCAGGTGCGCGACCTGCAGTTCCTGCGCAGCCGCACCGACCGTGCCGTCAAGATCACCGTCCCCGGCCCGTTCACGATGACCCAGCTCTCGGCCGACGAGCACTACGGCGATCCCGAGGCGCTCGCGATGGCCTACGCGGAACTGGTCAACGCCGAGGTCCACGACCTGTTCGCGGCGGGCGCCGGCATCGTGCAGATCGACGAACCGTACCTGCAGGCCCGCCCGGACGCCGCCCGCGCCTACGGGCTGTCCGCCGTGACCGCCGCGTTGAGCGGGATCACCGGCACCACCGCGGTGCACCTGTGCTTCGGCTACGCCGCACTCGTGAACGAGCGGCCGTCCGGCTACTCGTTCCTCGCCGAGCTCGCCGACTGCCCGGCCGACCAGATCTCGATCGAGACCGCCCAGTCCCGGCTCGATCTCGGCGTCCTGGCCGACCTGGCCGGCAAGACCGTCGTGCTCGGGGTGATCGACCTGTCCGATCCCGCGGTCGAACCCGTCGACGTCGTCGCGGACCGGGTGCGCCGCGCGTTCCGCCACACCGCGCCGGCGCACCTGGCGCTCGCCCCGGACTGCGGGATGAAGTACCTGCCGCGGGCGTCCGCGGAGGGGAAGATGCGCGCCATGGCAGGGGCCGCGGCCCTGCTGCGCACAGAACTCGACCTCGTACCAGGAGATCCGGCACTGGAGGACAGCTGATGCAGCTCGCCACCGAGGACAACATCACCGAACTGGCGGTCGAGCGGTGGGGTAGCGCCCATGATCCGCGACTGGCGCAGATCATGCGCTCGCTGGTGCGGCACTTGCACGAGTTCGTCCGCGAGGTCCGCCTCACCGAGGACGAGTGGATGGCCGCCATGCGCTGGCTGACCGCCGTCGGCCAGATCAGCGACGAGAAGCGCGAGGAGTTCATCCTCGCCTCCGACGTGCTCGGCATCTCGATGCTCGTCGTGCAGCTCAACCACGAGTTCGACCCGCGCGCCACCCCCGCCACCGTGCTCGGCCCGTTCCACATCGACGGCTCGCCCGAGCTGGAGAACGGCGCCGACATGGCCGCGGGCATCTCCGGCACGCCGCTGTTCGTGCACGGCACCGTCCGCGGGCTGGACGGCGAACCGGTCGCCGGGGCGCTGCTCGACGTCTGGCAGGCCGACGACGAGGGCATGTACGAGGCCCAGCTGGACGTGGCCGAGGCGCGGCTGCGCGCCAAGTACACCACCGGCCCGGACGGCCGCTACTGCGTGCGCACGATCGCCCCGTTCGGCTACAGCATCCCGGTCGACGGCCCGGTCGGGGAGCTGATCGCGCAGACCTCGATCAGCCACTTCCGCCCGGCCCACGTGCACTTCATCGTGTCCGCACCCGGCTACGAGGAGTTGGTGACGCACATCTTCCGGCAGGGCGCGAAGTACCTGGACAACGACGTCGTGTTCGGGGTGCGGCCCGAGCTGATCGTGCCGTTCGAGGAGCGCCCCGCCGGACCGACGCCCGACGGGGGCTCCTGCGACGAGCCGTGGCTGGAGGCCCGCTACGACTTCGTGCTGCAGCCGGCCGAGAGCTGATCAGTCGATCTCGTAGACGATCTCGACGGTCACCGACAGCCGCTGGGTGCCGGGCGAGATCGGCACGGCCTGCTCCGCTGCGGACGGGAACGGGGTGGGCGGCTGCCCGCCCGCCGAGGTCTCGGTGATCGAGCGGATCGCGCCCAGGTCGACCCCGGCCGCCTCGGCGAGCTGACGGGCCTGCTCCTGCGCCTTGTGCACCGCGTCCGCCCGGGCCCGGGCGAGCAGCGCCGAGCTGTCGTCGATGGCGAACGACAGCGACTGCACTCGCACCGCGTCCCCGACGGTCCGCGCCGCGGCGTCGATGATCCCGCCCGCCGCGGCGATGTCGCGGATGGTCACCGTGACCTGGTTGGTGACCTCGTAGCCGGTGATCCGCCCGGCGTTGTCGAACGTCGGGTCGACGGAGAGCCGGCTGGTCCGCACGTCGGCCTCGGCGACCCCGCGGGCGGTGAGCTGTTCGCGCAGCGCGGTGGACCGGGTGTTGTTCTCGTCGAGCGCGCTCTGGGCGTTCGACGCCCGGGTGGTGACCGCGAGATCGACCGTGGCCTTGTCGGGGGTCCCGGTCACCTCGCCCACCCCGCGCGCGGTGATCCCGACCGGGGCCGCCTGCACGGTCGCGTTCTGCGGCTGCTGCGCGCAGCCGGCCAGCACCAGCGCGGCCCCGGCGAGCCCCGCCGCCACCACCGCACCCCGCCACGATCGGCGCATCGTCTCGTCTCCCTCGTCGTCGGTCCGCGCGTACCGGACGGATCGAGTCCTCGATCGCGTTGGTCCGCCGGGCAGAATGGTCTCGTGCCGGCGGGGGGAATCCGGGAGGTGGTCTGCGCGCGCGAGGGTGAGGTCCTCGCTGCGCTGGGGGAGCGCCTGTCGAACGCCGAGAGCGCGGCCCGGTCGTTCATCTCCGTCCGCACGGTCGAGAGCCACGTGTCGTCGCTGCTGCGCAAGCTCGGCGCGGCGGACCGGCGCGCGCCGGCGGCGCTGGCGGCCGAGCTGGTGGGCGAGCGCGCCGACGGTCCCGCAGAGGTGCCGTCCCGGCTCGTGGGGTGAGCTGCCCGCCCGGTGGTGGCTTCAGTACGGGGTTCAGCAGTGGATTCGGTGGTGGCTTCCGTGGTCGTTCCGCGGTCGCCACGGATGTCCCGCCAGCCCGCGCCGACGAGCACGGCAGCCATGACGACCACCTTCTGACCAGCGCGATCGCCGCCGAGCACCGCCGCGAGCTGCACGCCGCGGCCGCTCACGCCCGCCGCGTCCGAGAGGCCGCCCGGGCCACCTCGCCCACCCGCGTGCGGGTCGTCCGGTTCAGGTGGCGGTGAGACCGCGCAGCACGATGCCGAGACCGCGGCGGAACTCCTCGTCGGGCGGCACCGCCCGGGCGTCCGTCGCGGTCCGGGCGAGCAGCGGGTACTCGTCGGCGGGCAGCTCGGACAGCACGATCGTGCCGGGACCGGAGAGCGCGGCGAAGTGCTCGTTCTGCAGGAACCCCAGCAGGTACCCGACGAGCGTGCGCTGCGCGACGACGCGATCGGTCCCGGACAGGCCCGCGTCGGTGAGCACGGCGAGCATCGTCTCGATGAGCCGCAGCGAGCTCGGTGCGGCCTGGCGGTGCCGCAGCACGAGCGGCACGAGGCCCGGGTGCCGGGCGACCGCGACCCGGACCCTGTCGAGCAGCACTCGGATCTTGTCCTGCCACGGCCCGTCCGGCAGATCGAGGTCCACCGACCGGAACACGTGGTCCACGACCAGCACCTCCAGGGCCTGCCGGTCGGCGACGTAGCGGTACAGGCCCATCGTCGCGACGCCGAGCTCGCGGGCGACGGCGCGCATCGTCAGCGCGGAGAGCCCGTCGCGGTCGACGACGGCGAGCGCGGCACCGACGAGCTGGTCGGCCGAGAGGGAGCGGGGGCGCGGCACGAATTGACAGCGTACAAGGTACGCGCATACTTGCTGTAGGCGTACGTTGTACTCGAACAGGAGCTCGGCATGCCGATCACGACCGTTCCCGCCCGCACCCTCATCACCGTGACCGGGGCACGGATACCGGTTCCCGACCCGGACCGCCTCGTCCACCTGCAGTTCCGCCGCTTCGCCGGCTGTCCCGTCTGTCATCTGCACCTGCGGTCGGTCGTCCGGCGCCTCGACGAGATCGAGGCCGCCGGCATCCGCGAGGTGGTCCTGTTCCACTCCCGCGCCGACGCGCTGCTGCCCTACACCGCCGACCTGCCGCTCGACGTCGTGGCCGATCCCGAACGCCGGCTGTACCGCGAGTTCGGGGTCGAGCACGGGCTGCGCTCCCTGCTCGATCCCCGAGGCTGGCGAGCCATCGCGCGGGCGGTCCGGCACGAGGTGCGCGCCATCGGCGACGGCCGCCCCGCCCCACCGCTGCGCCCCGACGGCGGACGGCTGGGGCTGCCCGCCGACTACCTCGTCGCGCCGGACGGGCGCGTGCTGGCGAGCAAGCTCGGCGCGCACGTCGACGACCGGTGGTCGGTGGACGAGCTGCTCGCGCTCGTGCCGGAGGCCACCCGGGACCGCTCATGATGACCGTCGAGGTATCCGTCGCCGGCCGCCCGATGACCGTCGAGCAGGAGCACGACCTCGCCGACCGCCTGCTGCGGGCGCTCACCGAGGCCGAGCAGACCCCGGAGTCGACGATCGAATCGGCGCGCGAGCTCATCCACGTGCTGGTCGGGCGGCCCCGTGCCTGGGCCACCGGCGGTCCTGCGGGCCCGCGCTACCTCGTGCGGGTCACGGTGCCCGGGGCGTGGGCCACCGCGGAGTTCGCACGGACCGTCGTCCCGCTGATCACCGACGCGATCGCCGGCACTGAACCCGATCCCACCCGGCTGCGCCGCGAACCGCACTGCGTCGCGCAGCTCATCGGGCTCCGCGAGCACCACGTGGGCACGCTCGGCCGGGCCACCACCAGCGCGCTCACCCGGCTGATGACCGGCGGATACCGCGGCGTCGACGACGAGCGCACGGCGCCGACGGGCGGCGCGATCGATCCGGTCTGCGGCATGGTCGTCGACCGAGCGACCGCGACGATCACCCTCATCCACGACGGCGTGCAGCACGCGTTCTGCTCCGCGAGCTGCCGGAAGGTCGTCCTCGAAGACGTCTCGATGGATCCGGGGGCGGGTTCAGGCGGGGCGAGCGGCGCGGCGCAGCAGGGGTAGCGTGATCGCCTCGGCGGCCGCGATGACCGCGCCGCGGCAGTGCTCGGTCGGACCCGTGGTGAGCGTGCCCGTCTCGAACCACGACGGAGCCGGCGAGGGGCCCGGGCAGATCGCGCCGTAGGGGCAGGTGTCCAGGCACTCCTGCGCCGCAGCGAGGTGCGCGGCGAGCCACGGGCTGCGCTCGGCGGCGGTCGCGATGATGGCGTCGAGCGGGGTCTCCAGCACGTTGCCGCTGCTGAACGGCAGGTCATCCGGCCCGCGGAGGCCGAGCAGCTCGGGCGCGGTCAGCACGACCTCGCCGTCCCACCCGACGGCGGGCAGCGGATCGACGTCCGCCGCACCGTTCCGCTCCGGGTCGTTGAGCAGCCGGAACGCGTCGTCGATGCAGTGGTCGATCTCGCGGATGCGCACCACGGGGTTGTCGAGCCAGGCCTCGAGCAGGGCCAGCCAGAACTCCTCGTAGTCCGCGCCGTCGCGCGGGCACCGGGTGGGGGAGAGGGACTGCTGCAGGGAGACGCCGAGCCGGCGGGCGCCGAGATCGGCGAAGAAGTCGTAGAGGCGGCGCGCGGCGTCCGGCGTGGGATCGGTGACGACCGCCAGCGCCCCGAACGGCACGTCGTTGCGCCGCAGCGCGGCGATGCCGGCCATGATGCGCGAATGCGCGGGCCGGCCGCCGCGCTGCACGCGATGGACGTCGAGCTCCTCGGGGCCGTCGATGCTGATCGACACCTCGATCCCGCGGTCGAGGAAGAACTCGCACCAGCGGTCGTCGATGAGGGTCGCGTTCGTCTGCACGCCGTGCACCACCGACGCCGCGAAGGGAGCCATGAGGTCCGCCAGCCGGTCGCGGCCGGCGACGAGCGGTTCGCCGCAGTGCCAGAACACGCGGACCAGGTGCCCGTCGCCGACCCACCGGTTGACGGCGGCGGCGACGCGGTGCGCCACCGCCGGTGCCATGTGCTGGTTCGGCCTGGCCGGCAGGTAGCAGTAGTCGCAGGCCAGGTTGCACGTCGTGGTCGGTTGCATCACGACCGCGCTCGGCACCGGGCGCAGCCGCGCCGCCCCATCGCCCGCGTGCGCCATCAGGCCCTGGACGCCCCGCACCGACGCGCCCGCCGGCGACCGATCGACGTGATCGTCACCGCTGCAGCGGCTTGTAGAAGACGAGGCCGTTGCCCTTGTTGTCGTAGACGACCGCACGGCGCTCGTGGGCGTCGTCGTACGGGCCCTTCACGATGCCGCCGCCGTTCTCCTCGATGGCCTTGGCCGCGGCGTCGACGTCGTCGGTCTTGATCCCGACGACCACCTGGCCCGGGATCGGGTGGTCGACCGACGTCGCCAGCGCGAGCGTCACCGAGCCGCCGTCGAGGGCGGCGAAGTGCGCCCCGTCGCGGAACTTCAGCGCGAAGCCGAGGGTCTCGGTGTAGAACTTGATCGACTCGTCGAGGTTGTCCGTCGACAGGACCACCATCCGGACCTGCTGGTCAGCCATGCGGCTCCTTCCTCTCACTGCGGCGGCCGACGTTGGAAACTCCGCCGGCCCGACTCTATGCCGCGCAGCCGCCGATCGGGAGCATCGCGGCAGCGCTGCGCGCCGGTCGTGCAGTGGTGGAGGACACAGCGAACGGTGGCCGGGGACTCAGGACCCGTCGCCGCCCGTGACGGTGTCGAGGAGTCCGCCGACGGCGTCCGTGGTGCCCGTGACGGTGTCGGCCAGCGCGCCCGTCAGGCCCTGCACCAGGCCGCCCGACGGCTTCGCGGACCGCTCCTGCTTCGCGGAGGACGTCTCCTCCTGCGCGGTCTCCTCCTGCGCGGTCTCCTTCTGCGCGGTGTCCTTCTGCGCGGTGTCCTTCTCCGCGGCCTTCGTGCCGGAGTCGCCCTTCGAACCGGACTCCGCCTTGGTGGTGTTCGTCCTCGTGTCGTCCGGCTCGTCGGCCGCCGCGCCGGCGCTCGCCTTCGTCGCCGATCCACCGCCGACCAGGTTCGTCACCGCGCGGCCGAGCCCCTCGACGGTGCCGCCGACGCCCTCGACGACCCCGCCGACCGTCTTCCCGGCGCCGCGCACGGTGTCGGAGACCGTCGTACCGACCGCCTTCACCGGGTTCTTCCCCAGGTCCTCGACCGCGATCTCGGGCAGCTCCACGTCCGGCAGCGGGATCGGGGAGCCGGCCACCGAGAGATCGGGGGTGCGTACGGCGGTGGGGGAGATGACCAGATCGGGCAGCACGATCTGCGCGCCCTCGCGGCCGACGCCCACGCCGAGCCCGCTCACGCCGATGTCCGGCAGCACGACCTCGGCAGGGCCGAGGCCGAGCGGCCCCACCTGCGCCCCGGTCGTGCCGATGTCCGGCGTGGTGACGGCGGCGGGGGAGGTCGCCACGCCCACCCCGTCGTTCGTCCCGACCGACAGCGCCGGCGTGCTCAGCCCGCCCGGGCTGACCGTGACCTCCGGGACGATCACCGGGAGCACCGGCAGCGGGACGTCCACCGGGCCGACGCCCACCGGGGGCGTCTCCACGCCGGGCAGCGGCACGGTCACCGTCGAGCCGCCGGTGCCGCCGGTGTCGGCGCTGCCGCCGGTGCCCCCGGTGCCGCCGCCGAGCCCGGGGACCACGGGGGTGCCCGCGGGCAGGCCGCCGGGCGCGCCCGCGCCGGGGGTGCCGGAGCCGGGGGCGGCCGGAGCAGGGGCACCCGGAGCCGATCCGCCCACCCCCGGCGTACCCGGCGTGAGGAGACCCGGGAGCCCGGACCCCGCGACCGGGCTGCCGGGGCGCGTCGTCGCACCGAACGCCGAAGCTCCGGTGGCGCCGGAGCCGTCGCCCGGCCCGTCGAGGTCGCCCACGACCCCGGCCAGGCGCACCGCCTCCACGCCGGCGGGCAGGAACTGCGTCGAGAGCGGGGACCGCGAACCACCGCCCTGCGCGAGCGCGCTGCGGGCCCGCTCGGCGTCGGCCGCAGGACGCTCGGCCTCGGCGCGGGGGAGCGCGGCGTCGTCGAGCACCGACGGGCCGACGACCGCGCCGATCGCGAAGAACGCGCTCGCCGCGACGGTCACCTTGCGGATGGACCGGCGGGGCGGGGGCGGCGGCAGGAGCTCGAGGTCCTCGACCGACAGGTGCGTGCGCGGGCGGAGCGGGCCGGGCGCGGCGTGCGGCCCGCGGCCCTCCCGGCGCAGCAGCTCCGCCACCGACACCAGCGGGCCGTCGGCGATCCCCGCCGTCACCGGCCGCCCTCCGCAGCGGACGATGATCTCCTCAGCCGGGCGAGCGGCGGGCCGCTTGCTCCGCGAGTGTCGGCGGGGCGTGGACACGGTGGTTCCTCTCAGGGTCGCCGGCAAGGGGGGCCTTCTGTGGTACCCGGGACGTGACCGCGGCGCTACTCCCCGTTCACAGCAGTGCCGACTACGCCTCGCCGTCACCCGATCGTGCCGTTCGGCGCGTTCCGTCGACCACTGGGCGCGACCACTCGTCCGCCTTGAGCTGAACGTCTGTGAACTACTGCTCCGAACGGCCTAGGTGCACGTGCATGTGCACCATCACGGTGAGCGATCGGACGACTACGCCGGCATGGTCGCGGACGGCGTTCGGCTCGACGGTCCCGTGTCTGCGCCGGGCGGCTCGCAGATGCCTGACCGGTAAAACAGGTGGCTACTGAGCGCGCACTCAGTTAGGGTGGCGCCTCGTGCCCACCCGCCGCCGCGCCGAGCGGCTGCCGCCCGAGGAGCGGCGCGCCGCGATCATCGACGCCACCGTGCCGCTGCTCTTCGAGCACGGCCACCGCGTCACTGTCCGGCTCATCGCCGAGGCGGCCGGGGTGGCCGAGGGCACGATCTTCACCGTCTTCCGCGACAAGGACGCCCTGCTGGAAGCTGCCGTCGCGAAGGCCTTCGACCCGACGGCGGCCCTGCGCGAGCTGGCCGCGATCGACCGCTCCACGCCCCTGCGCGAGCGGCTCGTCGCGATGGTCGACGTGGTGGCCCGGCACCTGCACCGCGCGTTCCTGCTCATCTCCGCGCTCGGGCTCACGGGGCCGCCGACCGAGGGCCCGGCCGCCGAGCGGCGCCGGCGCACCGACGAGGCGTTCCTGGCCGCGATGACCGCCGTCGTCGCCCCCGACGCCGACGCGCTCACGGTGCCGCCCGCGGAGCTCGCGCACCTGCTGCGGCTGCTCACCTTCTCCGGCACGCACCCGGTGATCAGCCAGGGACGCCCGCTGTCGGCCGAGCAGATCGTCGACGCGCTCCTCGACGGCGTCCGCCGCCGCGACGACGGGCCGGCCCAGGACCGCGCGGACCACCGCCGGACCGACCACCACCCGACCTACTACATCCCGACCGGGGGGACCTGACCGCATGCTCGTCCGACTCCTGCGCACCTACCTGCGCCCCTACACCGGTGCGCTGCTGACGGTCGTCGCGCTCCAGCTGGTCGGCACGATGGCCTCGCTGTACCTGCCGAGCCTGAACGCCGACATCATCGACAGGGGCATCGCCACCGGCGACACCGGCTACATCCTGCAGATGGGCGGCTGGATGCTGGTGGTCACGCTGCTGCAGGTCGGCTGCTCGATCGGGGCGGTCTACCACGGCTCGCGCACCGCGATGGCGTTCGGCCGGGACGTGCGCGCTGCGGTCTTCCACCGCGTCGGCAGCTTCTCCGCCCGCGAGGTCAACCGGTTCGGCGCGCCGTCGCTGATCACCCGCGACACGAACGACGTCCAGCAGGTCCAGATGCTCGTGCAGATGTCGTGCACGATGCTCGTCGCCGCACCGATCATGTGCGTCGGCGGGGTGATCATGGCGCTCAACGAGGACCCCGGCCTGTCCTGGCTGATGGCGGTCTGCGTGCCGGTGCTCGTGATCGCGATCGGGCTGATCGTCGTGCGGATGGTGCCGAAGTTCCGCCAGCTGCAGGTGCGCATCGACCAGATCAACCGAGTCCTGCGCGAGCAGATCACCGGCATCCGGGTGGTGCGGGCGTTCGTGCGCGAGCCGCTGGAGTCGCGCCGGTTCGACGTCGCCAACCACGAGGTCACTGACGTCGCGATCCGGGCGGGCCGGTTGCAGGCGGCGATCTTCCCGGTCGTCATGTTCGTGCTGAACGCCTCCAGCGTGGCGGTGCTGTGGTTCGGCGCGGCCCGCATCGACGCCGGTGAGATGCAGGTCGGGTCGCTGACCGCGTTCCTGGCCTACCTGCTGCAGATCCTGATGGCGGTCATGATGGCCACCTTCATGGCGATCATGGTGCCGCGCGCGGCGGTGTGCGCCGACCGCATCGGCGAGGTGCTCGACACCTCCTCCTCGGTCGCGCCGCCCGCGACCCCCGCTGTCGTCATCGAGCGCGCCGGAGTCGTCGAGTTCGACCGGCTCACCTTCTCCTACCCGGGCGCGGCCGCACCGGTGCTGCGCGACGTCAGCTTCACCGCCCGCCCGGGGGAGACCACCGCGATCATCGGCTCCACCGGTGCCGGCAAGACCACGCTGATCTCGATGGTGCCGCGGCTGTTCGACGCCACCGGCGGCAGCGTCCGCGTCGACGGCGTGGACGTGCGCGAGTTCGATCCCGAGGACCTGTGGCGCCGCATCGGGCTGGTACCGCAGCGGCCGTTCCTGTTCAGCGGCACGGTCGCGTCGAACCTGCGCTACGGCCGCGCCGACGCGACCGACGACGAGCTGTGGGAGGCGCTGGAGGTGGCGCAGGCGGCCGACTTCGTCCGCGCCATGCCCGGCGGCCTCGACGCTCCGATCGCGCAGGGCGGCACCAACGTCTCCGGTGGCCAGCGTCAGCGCCTCGCCATCGCCAGGGCGCTGGTCAAGAAACCCCGGATCTACCTGTTCGACGACTCGTTCTCCGCGCTGGACCTGGCCACCGACGCCCGGCTGCGGGCCGCGCTGCGCCCGCGCACCGCGGACGCGACGGTGATCGTGGTCGCCCAGCGCGTGTCCACGATCGTGGGTGCCGACCGCATCGTCGTGCTCGAAGACGGCGAGGTGGTCGGCATCGGGCGGCACCGCGAGCTGCTCGCCACCTGCCCCACGTACCTCGAGATCGTCGAGTCGCAGCACACCGTGGAGGACGTGGCGTGAGCGAACGCACCGGTACCCCGGCGGCGCCGGGCACGGCACCCGGGGGCGGCGACGAGCGCCGGGCCGCCCGCGAGATGACGGTGGCGCGCAACCAGGCGCCCGGCGGCCGCTGGGGCGGCGGGCTCGGCATGCCCGCGGAGAAGCCCGCGCAGTTCGGCCCGTCCGCGCGGCGACTGCTGCACCGGCTCGCCCCCGAGCGGCTCGGTCTGCTCGGCGTGCTCGCGTTCGGGGTGGTCAGCGCCGCGCTCTCCGCGGTGGGCCCGCTGATCCTCGGCCACGGCACCGACATCATCTTCGCCGGCGTGCTCGGCCGCGCCCTGCCCGCCGGGCAGACCACCGAGGAAGCGGCGCAGGCGGCCCGCGCGGCGGGCGACGAGTCCCTCGCCGCGCTGATCCACGCCCAGCACGTCGTGCCCGGCCAGGGCATCGACTTCACCGCGCTCGCGTACGTGCTGGTCGGGGTGCTCGCGCTGTACCTGGTCGCGTCCCTGCTGGCGTACGGGCAGGGCTACCTGCTCAACGGCATCGTCCAACGGGTCGTCTACGTGATGCGCCGCGACGTCGAGGACAAGATCCACCGGCTGCCGCTGTCGTACTTCGACAAGCAGCAGCGCGGCGAGGTGCTCAGCCGGGTCACCAACGACATCGACAACGTCTCCCAGACCCTGCAGCAGACGCTCAGCCAGGTGCTCACGTCCGTGCTCGGCGTCATCGGCGTGCTGGTGATGATGTTCGTGATCTCGCCGCTGCTGACGCTGGTGGCGCTGATCTCGATCCCGCTGACGTTCTGGGTGACCGCCACCGTCGCCAAGCGCTCCCAGGGCCAGTTCGTGGCCCAGTGGCGGGCCACCGGCGCCCTCAACGGGCACATCGAGGAGGCGTTCACCGGACACGAGCTCGTGCGCGTCTACGGCCGCACGGCCGAGGTGGAGGAGGAGTTCCGCCGGCGCAACGAGGCGGTGTTCCAGGCGTCGTTCAAGGCCCAGTTCATCTCCGGCACGATCATGCCGCTGATGATGTTCATCGGGAACCTCAACTACGTCCTGGTGGCCGTCCTCGGGGGGCTGCGGGTGGCGTCGGGCTCGATGAGCCTCGGCGATGTGCAGGCGTTCGTGCAGTACTCCCGCCAGTTCACCCAGCCGCTCACCCAGATCGCCTCGATGGCGAACCTGCTGCAGTCCGGCGTGGCCTCGGCCGAACGGGTCTTCGAGCTGCTCGACGAGCCTGAGCAGGTGCCCGACCCCGAGACGCCGGCGACCCCGGCGGTGCGCCGCGGCCGGGTCGCGTTCGAGCACGTCTCGTTCTCCTACGACCCCGGCCACCCGCTCATCGAGGACCTGTCGCTGGTGGCCGAGCCCGGCCAGACCGTCGCGATCGTCGGGCCGACCGGGGCGGGCAAGACCACCCTGGTCAACCTGATCATGCGGTTCTACGAGCTCGACGCCGGCCGCATCACCCTCGACGGCGTCGACATCGCCACGATGGACCGCGCCCAGCTGCGCTCGGAGATCGGGATGGTGCTGCAGGACACCTGGCTGTTCAACGGCACGATCCGCGACAACATCGCCTACGGCGACCCGGAAGCCACCGAAGAGCAGATCCTGGCCGCGGCCCGGGCCACCTACGTCGATCGGTTCGTGCGCAGCCTGCCCGACGGCTACGACACCGTGATCGACGAAGAGGGCAGCAACGTCAGCGCGGGCGAGAAGCAGCTGATCACGATCGCACGCGCGTTCCTCGCCGATCCGGCGCTGCTGATCCTCGACGAGGCCACCAGCTCGGTCGACACCCGCACCGAGGTGCTCGTGCAGCGCGCGATGGCCGCGCTGCGCTCCGACCGCACCAGCTTCGTGATCGCCCACCGGCTCTCCACGATCCGCGACGCCGACCTCATCCTCGTGATGGAGTCGGGGCGGATCGTGGAGCAGGGCACCCACGAGTCGCTGCTGGCGGCGGGCGGCGCCTACGCGCGGCTGTACAACGCGCAGTTCGAGGCCGCGGCGGCGACGGTGGACTGACGCGGGGGCCGACTGGCTCAGGTGAACCGGACGCCCTGGGCGAGCGGCAGCTCACCGGAGTAGTTGATCGTGTTCGTGGCCCGGCGCATGTAGGCCCGCCACGCGTCGCTGCCGCTCTCCCGGCCGCCGCCGGTCTCCTTCTCCCCGCCGAACGCGCCGCCGATCTCCGCGCCGGACGTGCCGATGTTGACGTTGGCGATGCCGCAGTCGGAGCCGTCGGCGGCCAGGAACCGCTCGGCCTCAGCCTGGTCCCGGGTGAAGATCGCGGACGACAGGCCCTGGGGGACCGCGTTGTTGAGCGCGATCGCCTCGTCGAGGTCGTCGTAGGTCAGCACGTACAGCAGCGGGGCGAACGTCTCGCGGGTCACCACCTCGGTCTGGCCGGGCATGCGCATCACCGCGGGCTCGACGTAGAACGCCTCCGGGGCCTCCTCGGCCAGCCGGCGGCCGCCGCCGGTCACGAGCGTGCCGCCGTCGGCCTCGGCGGTCTTCACCGCCTCCTGCATGCTCCGGTAGGCGCCGCCGTGGATGAGCGGGCCGACGAGCACGCCGTCGGCGCGCGGATCGCCGATCACGAGGGTGCCGTAGGCCTTCGCGATCCGCTCGGTGATCTCGTCGGCGACCCGGCGGTGCGCGATCACCCTGCGCAGGGTGGTGCAGCGCTGCCCGGCGGTGCCGGCCGCGGCGAACACGATCGCGCGCGTGGCGAGGTCCAGATCGGCGCTCGGCGCGACGATCGCGGCGTTGTTCCCGCCCAGCTCCAGCAGGCAGCGGCCGAACCGGGCCGCGACCCGCGGGCCGACCGCGCGCCCCATGCGGGTGGAGCCGGTGGCGGAGACGAGCGCGACGCCGGGATGGTCGACCAGCCGCTCGCCCACCTCGGCGTTGCCCAGGACCACCTGGTTGAGGTGGGGTGGGGCGCCGCACTCGGCGGCCGCCTCGTCCAGCAGCGCGGCCGCGGCCAGCGCGGTCAACGGGGTGAGCTCGGACGGCTTCCACACCACCGGGTCGCCGCAGACCAAGGCGATCGCGGTGTTCCACGCCCACACCGCGACGGGGAAGTTGAACGCGGTGATGACCCCGACGACCCCGAGCGGGTGCCAGGTCTCCATGAGCCGGTGCCCCGACCGTTCTGAGGGCATGGTGCGGCCGTAGAGCTGACGGGAGAGGCCGACGGCGAAGTCGCAGACGTCGATCATCTCCTGGACCTCGCCCAGGGCCTCCGAGGTGATCTTGCCGACTTCCAGGCTGACCAGCATGGCCAGCTCGCCCTTGTGCTGGGTGAGCAGATCGGCGAACCGGCGGACCAGCGCCCCGCGCACCGGCGCGGGCGTGACCCGCCATTCGGCGAACGCCGCCCGGGCGCGCTCGACTGCGGCGTCGACGTCGGCGGGCTCAGCGCGCCCGACCGCGGCGATCGTGCCCCCGGTGATGGGGGTGCGGGCGATGCCGTCCCCGGTCAGCGACGCGGTCGGGACACCGCAGCGGTGGGCCGTGACGGCGGCGAGATCGCGAAGTGCTTCGGTGCTCGGCAGGCTCACGCCACCAACATGGCACGGGCCGATCGGCGCGGGCAGATCCACGAACGGTCCGTTCGTCGGCACCGACGATCGTTTCGTCGCTCTCGACGCGGCGCCGACGCCCGTACAGGGTNACGTCGTGGAGCAGGTGGACGAACACTTCCTCGACGTCGTGCGGAACCGCATGNCCCCCGGCCGGCCCCGCGATCTGGGCCCGCACCTGACGCCGGCCCGCGCGCTCGAGCTCTTCGACGTGCAGCTGCGCAGCCGGCACCTCGACCTCGCCGCGCGCTGGCTGCGCGCCAAGGGCGCGGGCTGGTACACGATCGGGTCGGCCGGTCACGAGGGCAACGCGGCCGTCGCCGCAGCGCTGCGGCCGACCGATCCGGCGCTGCCGCACTACCGCTCCGGCGCCTTCTACCTCGAGCGGGCCCGGCAGGTGCCCGGCTCCGACCCGGTCGGCGACGTGCTGCTGGGCCTGGTCGCGGCGGCCGACGAGCCGATCGCCGGCGGGCGGCACAAAGTGTTCGGCCACCCCGATCTCGCGGTGCTGCCGCAGACCTCGACGATCGCTTCGCACCTGCCGAGGGCGCTCGGCGTGGCGTTCGCGATCGAGCGGGCCAAGCGCATCGGCGTGGGCACGCGGTGGCCGGAGGACGCGGTCGTCGTCGCCAGCTTCGGCGACGCATCGGCCAACCACTCGACGGCCACCGGCGCGATCAACGCGGCCATCCAGGTGGGCTACCGCGGGCTGCCCCTACCGCTGCTGCTGGTCTGCGAGGACAACGGCATCGGGATCAGCGTGCCGACCCCACCCGGGTGGATCGCGCACGCCTACGGCTCGCGCCCCGGGCTGCACTACGTGGCGGCGGACGGGCTGGACCTGGTGGATGCGGTGCGCGGTGCCGTGGCGGCCGCCGACTGGGTGCGCACGCACCGCCGTCCGGCGTTCCTGCACCTGCGCACGGTGCGGCTGATGGGGCACGCCGGCTCCGACGTGGAGTCGGCCTACCGCCGTCCCGCCGACATCGCCGCCGATCTCGCCCGCGACCCGCTGCTGGGGACCGCGCAGCTGCTCGTCGACGCGGGCGTGCTGACCCCGGCGGAGGTGCTCGACCGCTACGAGTCCGCGCGCAGTGAGGTGATGGCCCGCGCTGCGGCGGCCATGGGGCGGCGGCCGCTGCGGTCGGCCGAGGAGGTCGTGGCCCCGCTCGCGCCGCGCCGCCCGGAGCAGGTGGCGGCGGTCGCGACCCGGGGGACCGGCAGCGCCGATCCCGCTCCGCTCACCCTCGCCCAAGCGATCAACCGGGCGCTGCGCGACGTGCTGGACACCCACCCCGGCGCGCTGGTGTTCGGCGAGGACGTCGCCGTCAAGGGCGGGGTGTACGGCGTGACCCGCGGGCTGGCCGCGACCGCCGGCCGGGCCCGGGTGTTCGACACCCTGCTCGACGAGCAGACGATCCTCGGGCTCGCGCTGGGCGCCGGGGTGTCCGGGCTGCTGCCGATCCCGGAGATCCAGTACCTGGCCTACCTGCACAACGCCGAGGACCAGCTGCGCGGTGAGGCGGCCAGCCTGCAGTTCTTCTCCCGCGGCGCCTACCGCAACCCGATGGTCGTGCGGATCGCCGCGTACGGCTACCAGAAGGGCTTCGGCGGCCACTTCCACAACGACAACGCGGTCGCGGTGCTGCGCGACGTCCCGGGCCTGGTCATCGCCTCACCGGCGCGGCCCGACGACGCCGCGGCGATGCTGCGGACCTGCGCCGCGGCCGCCGCCGTCGACGGGGCGGTGTGCGTGTACCTCGAGCCGATCGCGCTCTACCACACCCGTGACCTGCACGAGGACGGCGACGGCGGATGGCTCGCGCCGGATCCCGGCCCCGAGCACCACGTGCCGATCGGGCAGGCCCGCACCTACGGCGCCGGCACCGACCTGACGATCGTGTCCTGGGCCAACGGGCTGCGGATCGCCCTGCGCGCGGCCGCCACGCTGGCGGCCGAGGGGATCGAGGCGCGGGTGCTCGACCTGCGCTGGCTGGCTCCGCTGCCGGTCGAGGACCTGCTCGCCGCCGCCGAAGCGACCGGGCGGGTGCTCGTCGTGGACGAGACCCGCCGCTCCGGCGGGGTGTCCGAGGGCGTGCTCGCGGAGCTGGTCGACGCCGGTTTCACCGGCCGCGTGGCGCGGGTGACCAGCGTCGACAGCTTCGTCCCGCTCGGCGATGCCGCCCGGCACGTGCTCGTGTCCGAGACCGACGTCATCGCCGCAGCTCAGGCCCTCGTCGAGGGGTGAGGGAATGTCGGACTCGTCACGCGATGACGGCTCTGTCGGGTGCTTGTGATCTGCATCCGCGGGATGTGGAGCAGAATCGCGGGCGTGGAGCCACGCGAGCAGGTGATCGGGTCCGGTGACGGCCCCGGGTCCCGAGGGCGCCTGCGCGGCGTCGGGACGCTGCGCGGTCTGGGCGAGAAGCTGCGGTCGCGGCTGATCGGCTACCTCGCCCGCAAGGCACTCGGCGGCAAGGGCGGCGGTGGCCTGTCCACGGCCAAGATCTCGATGCTGCCCGATCACATCCTCATGCCGGTCAAGCGCAACGGCCTCGACCCGGTGCCGGACCTCGCCCGCCACCGGGCGGAGGGCGGCGTCAGCCGGATCAAGTTCCCGCTCGGGATCGGGGCTTGGCTGGTCACCGGCTACGACGACGTGCGCACCGTGCTGGGCAGCACCGACCGCTTCTCCAACGACTACCGCCACCTCGCCGGCGTCGTCGGCATGGAGGACGGGGCGAACCCCGGCGGCCTCGGCTTCTCCGACCCGCCCGAGCACACCCGGCTGCGCAAGCTCGTCATGCCGGAGTTCACCGGGCGGCGGCTGGCCCGGCTCACCCCGCTCGTCGAGGGCATCGTCACCGAGCGGCTGGACGCCCTGGCTGCAGCGGCCGCGAACAACGACGGCGTCGTCGACCTCATGGCCGAGTTCGCGCTGCCGATCCCGGCGCTGTCGATCTGCGAGCTGCTCGGCGTGCCCTACGCCGATCGCGCCGAGTTCCAGCGGCTGTCCGCGGCCCGGTTCGACATGCTGGAGGGCGCGCAGGGGGCGCTCTCGGCGATCACCGATGCCCTGCCGTACCTGGAGCAGCTGGTGCGGGCGAACCGCGAGTCACCGGGGGAGGGCATCCTCGGGCGGCTCGTCGCCGACCACGGCGACGAGCTGACCGACGAGGAGCTGACCGGCCTCGCCGACGGCCTGCTCACCGGCGGACTGGAGACCACCGCGAGCATGCTGGGGTTGGGCACGATCCTGCTGCTGCAGCGCCCGGACGTGCACGAGGCGCTGCGCACCGACGACGCGGTGATCGAGAAGTTCCTCGACGAGCTGCTGCGCTACATGTCGGTGGTCCAGGTGGCGTTCCCGCGGTTCGCCAAGGAGGACATCGAGCTCGGCGGGCAGAGGATCGCCAAGGGCGACATCGTGATCCCGTCGCTGTCCGGGGCGAACCGCGACCCGAAGTTCGCCGGCGCGGAGCCGGAGGCATTCGACCTGCACCGCGAGTCGTCCCGCCGGCACGTCGCGTTCGGCTTCGGGGCGCACCGCTGTGTGGGTGCCGAGCTGGGCAAGCTGGAGATGCGCACGGCGTTCCCCCGATTGGTCCGCCGGTTTCCCGAGATGAGCCTGGCGATGGCCCCCGAGGAGATCCCCTACCGCAAGCGGTCGATCGTGTTCGGCCTGGACAAGCTGCTGGTCGACCTCGGCCCCGACCACGGCTGATGCACATCTAACCGTACGACGTCTATCGATCAGGCTAGGCTGATCACCATGTCGATCCCGATCGGGATGGAGCTCGCGCACACCGCCCGCGTGGTCGGCCGGGCGTTCGACGAGCGGCTCGCCGCAGCGGGCGGGTCCCGGCCGACCTGGCTGGTGCTGCTGGCGCTCAAGCAGGGCCGTACCCGCAACCAGCGCGAGCTGGCCGCCGCGATCGGCATCCGGGGAGCCACGCTCACCCACCACCTCAACGGGATGGAAGCCGAGGGCCTGGTCGTGCGCCGCCGCGACCCCCAGAACCGCCGCGTGCACGTCCTGGAGATGACCGAGGCCGGGGAGGCGATGTTCCAGCGACTCGCCGTCGCCGCCCGGGAGCACGACGCGCGGCTGCGCGCCGGGTTCGGCGAGGACGAGCTCGCCCAGCTGCGCGACCTGCTCGTCCGGCTGCGCCGCAACGTCGATGACGACGCGTCCGCTGCGTCCGTCGTGTGATCCCTGTCGGCGGGGTGGGCGCCGGTCGGCGGGCGGGGACCGCCCGTCCCCCCATCGCGGCACGTCGCAGACCAGGGAGAGAACGGTTCGTCACCGTCCGTCGCAGCCAGCGGTGCCCTGAGCGCAGCTGCGGCCGATCGCTGTCTCCCCGCAAGATCCCGATGTAGCGTTTCGGCAACGACATGCGTGTCGCGTCGTCCGCGGCGCCCGGCCGCCCCCGAACCGGGTACCCGGACGTGCCCCCGACCGGCGCGCATCGACTCGTCGTGAGAGGACCGACTGGTGGTTGACCGGACGTTCGCGGCCGACGGTGACCCGCCCTACGCCGATGTGCGCCGCGTCGTGGACGACGCCGACGCCCAAGCGGGTGTGGCCCGTCGGCTGCAGGCGCGGCTCGACCGGCAGTTGTGGCTGCTGGAGCGGCTGCAGGGCGACCCGCTGCAGACCGACCCCGCCGAGCTGCCCGAGCTGATCGACCTGGCCCGGCGGATGCGCCGCGACAGCGAGAGCCTGCTCCTGCTGGCGGGTCGCGATCCCGGGGTCCGCCAGGACGCTCCCCAGGACCTGGAGAACGTGCTGCTCGCCGCCGCCACGGCCGCGGAGGAGCCCCGCCGGGTCGAGGTCGGCGCCACCCCGGCGGCTTCGGTCGTGCCGGGTGCGGCCACCGAGCTGCTCCATGTGCTGGCCGAACTGCTCGACCACGCCACCGCGGTGTACCCCGGCGCCCGTGTGCACGTCGCTCCCCGCATCGAGGTGTCCGGCTCGCTCACCGTGGACGTCCTCGCAGTCGGTGCCACCCGGCACGATCCCGACGGGTTCGGCGGTCGCCGCGCCCTCGACACCGCGGAGCGCCTGGCCGCCCGGTCCCGCCACGGCATCTCCGTCACCCGCGCGCTCGGTGAGGGCGATCTCGTCGCGAGCCTGCTGTGCCCGCGTGCGGCGCTGGTCATCGAGGAGGTCTCGGCCGTCCGCAACGGCAGCTCGCTGTCGAACGGTTTCGACAAGAACGGTTCCGACAGCAACCGCTACGACAACAACGGCTACGACAACAACGGCTACGACAACAACGGCGTGGACGACGGCCTCGACTTCGGTGGGTTGTCGTCCCTCGACGGGTTCTCGGCCCACCCGCTGTCCGGGCCGGCCGAACTGAACACGGTGCCCACGCCGGAGTCCGGGTTCGGCCCGATCGGGCTGCCCGATCTCGAACCCGCCTTCGCCGCGGTGCCGGAGCGTTCGCACAACGGCACCGTCAACGGGGTCGCGTACAGCACCAAGCCCGAGCGCAAGATCGACGAGCTGTTCGGACCGCTCTCCGACCTGCCGATCGATCCGAACGCCGAAGAGGAGTCGACCCCGATCTACGAAGCCATCGCCTCGGCGTGGTTCGCCGACGGCGACCCGTCGGGGGGAGTGAGCGTGCTGGACTGGGAGACCCCGGCCGACCGGGAGTGGCGGGCCGCCGCCGAGCGGGCCACCCGATCCGAGCCGACCGAGCTCACCCCGAAGGGCCTGCCCCGGCGCAAGCCCGGCGACCAGCTCGTCCCGCCGCCGCGGCGCAGCGAGGCGGCCACGCCGAAGCCCGACACCGTCGCGCCCGAGCGGGTGCGCGACCGGCTCGGCGGCTACCAGCGGGGCGTGCAGCGCGGCCGGCACCGGGCCCCCGGTGTCGGTGATCAGCCGGGCGATCCGGAATTCTGGTGAGCACCTACGACGTCGCGGCCCTGCGCGCGCAGTTCCCCGCGCTCAACGCGGGCTACGCGCACTTCGACGCGCCCGGGGGATCGCTCACCCCGCAGCCGGTCGCGGACGCCGTCGCCGCCGCGCTCACCGCGCCGCTGGCCAACCGCGGCAGCGTCACCGCTGCCGAGCGCAACGCCGACCGCATCGTCCTCGACGCCCGCGGCGCCATGGCCGATCTGCTGGCCGCCGATCCGGGCGGGATCGTGTTCGGCCGCAGCATGACCGCGCTGACGTTCGACCTCGGCCGTACGCTGGCCACCGGTTGGGCGCCCGGTGACGAGATCGTCGTCTCGCGCCTCGATCACGACGCCAACATCCGCCCGTGGCTGCTCGCCGCGCAGGCCTCCGGCGCCCGGGTGCGCTGGGCCGAGTTCGACCCGCAGACCGGTGAACTCTCCGCCGACGCGTTCGCTGCGGTGCTCTCCCCGCGTACCCGGCTCGTCGCGGTCACCGCCGCGTCCAACCTCATCGGCACCCGACCTCCGGTGCGGGCGATCGCCGATCTCGCCCACGAGGTGGGAGCGCTGGTGCACGTCGACGGCGTGCACCTCACCGCGCACGCCGCCGTGGACGTCGACGCGCTCGGCGCCGACTTCTACGCCTGCTCGCCGTACAAGTTCCTCGGCCCGCACCTGGGCGTCCTCGCCGCGGACCCGGCGCTGCTGGAGATGCTGCGCCCGCAGAAGCTGCTGCCGTCCACGGACGCGGTGCCCGAGCGGTTCGAGCTCGGCACCCTGCCCTACGAGCTGCTCGCCGGCGTCACCGCCGCGGTCGACTTCCTCGCCGGCATCGCCGGCACCGGCCCCACCCGCCGCGACCGGCTCGTCACCTCGATGGCCGCCGTGGAGGAGCACGAGGACCGGCTGCGCGCCCGCATCGAGGCCGCACTGGCCGACCTGCCGGTCACCGTCTACTCGCGGGCCGCGCACCGCACCCCGACCCTGCTGATCGACGTCCCCGGACGGGAGACCGCCGACGCCTACGCGTTCCTCGCCGGGCGGGGGATCAACGCCCCGGCGGGCTCGTTCTACGCGCTGGAGGCGTCGCGGTGGCTGGGCCTCGGCGACACCGGGGCCCTGCGGATCGGGCTGGCGCCGTACGTGGACGACGCGGACGTGGACCGGCTGATCGAGGGCCTCGGGGAGTTCTGTCAGACGTCCCCGACGTAGTGGGGGAGCGCCCGGGTGTGCTCGAAGATCAGGTAGGTCTCCGTGCCCGCGATGGCCGGGTCGCGGTTGAGCACATCCCCGACGAACCGGCGCAGCTCGTCGGTGCTGCCCGTGGCGACGTGGATGAGGAAGTCGTTGGCACCGGCCACGAAGTAGACGTCGAGCACCTCCGGGCGGGCGGTGAGCGCGGCGGTCATCTCGTTCATCGCCGAGCGGGCGTGCGGCTGGAGGCGGATCGCGACCATCGCCTGCAGGTCGTGGCCGATCGTCCGGGGATCGACGTCGGCGTGGAACCCGCGGATCACCCCGCGCTCCCGCAGCGTCCGCACCCGGGTCAGGCAGGTGGACTGAGCGATGCCGACGTGCTCGGCGAGGTCCTTGTTGGAGATGCGCGCGTCGGCCACCAGTGCGCGCAGGATCTTCCGGTCGATCTCGTCGAGCCGAAAATCCTGCGGTGAGAGCCTCCCCGAAGGGTGAGGTGATGCAGGATAGTGGTCCACAGTCGCCTCTTCGCGAATCTTCTTCGAACACATTGTGCTCATGGCGCACTTTCTTCATTCTATGGCGCATGCTCATCGGGGTCCCGCGCGAGGTCAAGAACCACGAGTACCGGGTGGCGTTGACGCCGGCCGGTGTCAACGAGCTGGTCCGGCACGGCCACGAGGTGGTGGTGGAACGCGGCGCCGGCGTCGGCAGCTCGATCAGCGACGCCGACTTCGTGGCCGCCGGCGCCCGGATCCTGCCCACCGCCGACGACGTGTGGTCGGCGGCGGAGCTGCTGCTGAAGGTCAAGGAGCCGATCGAGGAGGAGTACCACCGGCTGCGCCGTGGCCAGGTGCTGTTCACCTACCTGCACCTCGCCGCGTCCTTGCCGTGCACGAAGGCGCTGCTCGACTCCGGCATCACCGCCATCGCCTACGAGACCGTCCGGTTGCCCGACGGCACCCTCCCGCTGCTCTCACCGATGAGCGAGGTCGCCGGGCGGCTGGCCGTCCAGGTCGGCGCCACCACGCTGATGAAGGCGAACGGCGGCCGCGGCGTGCTGCTGGGCGGCGTGCCCGGGGTCCGGCCCGCGCAGGTCGTCGTGATCGGGGCCGGCGTCTCCGGGCAGAACGCGGTCGCGATGGCCGTCGGCCTGGGTGCCGATGTCACCGTCCTCGACCTGGACATCGTCAAGCTGCGTGCCCTCGACGCCCACTACGCGGGCCGGGTGCGCACCATCGTCTCCAACGCCCACGAGCTGGAGAGGGTCTGCCTGGAAGCCGACCTCGTGATCGGCGCCGTGCTCGTGCCGGGCGCCCGCGCCCCGCGGCTGGTGTCGAACGAGCTGGTCAGCCGGATGAAGCCGGGCTCGGTGCTGGTCGACATCGCGATCGACCAGGGCGGTTGCTTCGAGGACTCCCGCCCCACCACCCACGCCGACCCGACCTACCAGGTCCACGATTCGGTCTTCTACTGCGTCGCCAACATGCCCGGCGCCGTGCCGCACACCTCGACGTACGCGCTGACCAACGCGACCCTGCCGTACGTCCGGGAGCTGGCCGATCGGGGTTGGCGGGCCGCGCTCGCCGCCGACCCGGCGCTGGCCGCGGGCTTGTCGACGCACGACGGCAAGCTGCACAGCCTGCAGGTCGCGCACGACCTCGGCCTGCCCTACACCGGGCCGGAGATCATCCCGCTGGTCACCGCCTGAGCCTCGCGGGCGACCGCGGAGGTCGCCGCCTGCCACCGCGCGGTCGTCGCAGTCCACGGACGCGGCCGTCGCGCGAACCTTCGTGCGCCACACCGCGCGCAGTCCATCCCTCCCGGACCGCGCGGTGTGGCGCGCGCGTCCGGGGCCGTCGCGGGGACCGACGAGGCCGACGACATAGGGTGCTCGCCGTGAACGAGTGGTGGGTGGCGGCGGTGGTGGTCGTCGCCCTCGTGGTCGTGGTCGCGGGCGTGCTGCTCGCCGTGCGGCTGCGCCGCGAGTCGGTCGCCGTGGAGCCTCTGCAGGCCGAGCCGGAGGACCGGCCCTTGCCGGCCGTCGTGGCCAACCCGCTGCGGGTCGAACCGGGCGCCCGCGCTCGCATCACCGCTGTCTGCACCAGCCTCGGCTGGGCCGAGCCGCTCTGGCTGGAGACCACCGCCGAGGATCCTGGCACCGGCCAGGCTCGCCGCGCCGTTGAGCAGGGCGCCGACGTCGTGCTGGCCTGCGGCGGCGACGGCACTGTCCGCTCCGTCGCGCAGGCGCTGGCCGGCACCGGCGTGGCGTTGGGGCTCGTGCCGATGGGCACCGGCAACCTGCTGGCCCGCTCCGTCGGCGTACCGACCGATCTCACCTCGGCCACCCGCGTGGCGCTCACCGGGGACGACCGCACGATCGACGTCGGCCACGTCCGTGTGGACGGCTCCGACGAGGAACGGGTCTTCCTCGTGATGGCCGGCACCGGGCTGGACGCCGCGATCATGCAGAACACCGACGAGGCGCTGAAGGCCCGGGTCGGCCGCCTCGCCTACGTCATCACCGGCTTCCGCGCCATGTTCGGCCCGCAGACGCGGGTCACCCTCTCCGTCGACGACGGCCCGCCGCTGCGTCGCCGTTCCCGCACCGTCGTCGTCGGCAACATCGGCACCCTGCTCGCCGGCATCGTGCTGATGCCCGACGCCGCGTTCGACGACGGCAAGCTCGACATCGTCAACGTCGCCCCGAAGGGCCTCGCCGGCTGGATCGCCGTCCTCCTCCGAGTGATCACCCGGCGTCGCCACGGACACCCCCGCATCGAGCACTGGCAGGCCCGCGAGGTCGTGATCACCACCGAAGCCCCGCAGGCCGCGCAGATCGACGGCGACCCGATCGGCGAGGTCACCGAACTGCGCATGCGCATCGAACCAGGGGTGCTGGTCGTACGGGTCCCGGCCGGGCCGGAGCCACTCGCCCTGCCCGCCGGCCGCTCGGCCACCGAGCTGGCACAGGCGGCCTAGGTGACCACGGGGCACGACNTCGCCGCGCCGNTCTCCGGGGTGGTCGCCGGCTGACCCCTACTTCTTCCGCGTGGGTTGTGCAGCGTGCAGCATGCCGTTGCCGTTGCCGAGTTCGGTTGGTTCGNCGTCGCTGNGGCGGACGCGGTGATCGATGTGGTGGATCGGGGTGNCGCGGTAGGGGGCGGTGCAGNGGCCGTCGTCGCGGGCTGTGATGGTGGTGGCGAGGGTGCGGTGGAACCCGCGGCTGCGGGTTTCGCCACCGATGATGACGCCGTCTGTGGTGAAGAGGCGCCGGATGGTCCTGGTCCCTCACCATCCGCGAGCAGCGCGACCGGGACGGGCCCGAACCCGGGATCTCGGCCGGGATCGGCGCGTCGAGGTCGCGCAGTGCGGTGACGTCGACGTCGGCCTGGATCTCGATGGGGATGTCGTGGGCGCGGGTCGGGCCGGTGAGGTGTTCGGCGAGGGGGTCGGTCATG